>Ga0307470_10000079_pt1 | contig 66569 bp, 64 predicted proteins | sample atmos_gasesAM3C__FD_204565 | JGI IMG/M metagenome (GOLD analysis project Ga0307470, IMG submission 204565) | Hardwood forest soil microbial communities from Morgan-Monroe State Forest, Indiana, United States - atmos_gasesAM3C_05 | ecosystem: Environmental > Terrestrial > Soil > Temperate forest... | reverse complement strand
TACACCCCACCCCCCCACACCAACCACATCCCCCAACACCCCACCAAAACCCCCCCCCCCCCCCCCCCCGGGGGGGGCCGGGCCCGGGGGCGGGGGGGTGTGGGAGATGTGTGCTGCGTTGATGTTTGCGTTTGGTGTTGTTGATACGGGATGGGGGTTGAAAGCGTTGGGGGTGGAGAGTGGCGTGTGGGGTTTGGGAGATGGGGTTGGTGTATGCCCCAGCGGCCGGACCAGGTAACCCGGCGCAACTCAGCAACCGAGCAACTCAGCAACCATCTCCCACTCCCCCCCCCCCCCAACCCCCCCCCCCCCCCGCTACCCTCGGCCCCCCCGGTTGCGCCCCCCACGCCCCCCACCCCCACCCCCCCCCCCCCCCCCCACGCCCCACGCCCACCCACCCGATATACTCCGACCCCATGCCCGTCCCCCTGCTCGATCTGAAAATGCAGTACGCCACCATCCGCGAGGAAGTGCTCCGCGTTACCGGAGAGGTCTACGACTCGCAGTACTTCATCCTCGGCAAGCGCGTCGACGACTTCGAGCGCGATTTCGCTGCCTATTGTCACAGCAGGCATGCGGTGGGCGTGTCGTCGGGCACCGACGCCCTGCTCATCGCGCTCATGGTCCTCGGCGTCGGTCCCGGCGATGAGGTCATCGTTCCGGCGTACTCATTCTTCGCCACGGCCGGCGTGGTCGATCGCCTCGGCGCCACGCCCGTTTTCGTCGACATCGACCTTGCCGATTACAACCTCGACCCGAAGCAGATCGAATCGCACATCACCTCCTGTACCAAAGCGATCATGCCGGTACACCTGTACGGCCAGTGCGCGGAGATGGACGAGATCAACCGCATCGCCGCGAAACACAGCCTGACGGTAATCGAAGACGCGGCGCAGGCGGTCGGCGCGGAGTACGGCGGCCGGCGCGCGGGTGTGCTCGGGACGATTGCGGCGTTCTCGTTCTTCCCTTCCAAGAACCTGGGCGCCTTCGGCGACGCGGGCGCGGTGACGTGCGAAGACGACGCCATGTACGAGAGGCTGATCGACTTCCGCGTCCACGGGATGCGGCCGAAGTACTACCACCGCTACGTTGGCGGCAACTTCCGCATCGACGCGCTGCAGGCGGCCATCCTCCACGTCAAGCTGCCGCATCTGGAGTCCTGGACCGAAGGGCGGCGAAGAAATGCGGCGACCTACGCGGAGCTCTTTGCGGATGCGAACCTGGGCGACCGGGTCGTGCTCCCGCGCGAACTGGCGGGACGTCGTCACATCTATAACCAGTACGTCATCCGTTTCACCGGCGACGGTACGCGCGACCGCGTGATGACTCACCTGAAGAGCGCCGGCATCGGCTGCGAGGTCTACTATCCGCTGACGCTGCCCCAGCAGGAGTGCTTCACGGACATTCCCTCGGCCGGAGACAAGTTCCCGAGCTCGGATCTTGCCGCCGCGCAGACGCTGGCCATTCCCGTCTTTCCAGAGTTGACGAAGGATCAGATGGCGGAGGTGGTGAGGGAGATTGCTTCGAGTCTACCTTGAGCGAAGCGAAAGGTCTTTGGTGAAATCGGAGAAGCCGGCGGTAGGCGGAGATCCTTCCGGTTCGCTGCGCTCACCGTCAGGATAGACTTCCAAATGATCCCCCTCCGCCACACCCTCCCGCCTCGGTCGACGCCGGTCGTCAACCGGGGGATCGTCATTGCCAACGGGGTCATCTTCGTCGCTCAGCTTTTTCTTGGAGTGCGGACGGAATCGATCATCAACATCTTCGGCTTCGTGCCGGCGCGGCTCGTTCATCCGGCGGCGTATGGCTACTCCATGTTCGAAGTGGCCGTCACGCTGGTGACATCGCTCTTTCTGCACGGGGGATTCGTCCATCTCATCGGCAACATGATTTACCTCTGGGTCTTCGGAGGGGCGGTCGAAGACGCGCTTGGGCACGTTCGCTACTTCCTGTTTTTCATCGTCTGCGGCGCCATCGGCAGCCTCACGCACACGATGTTCTTTCCGCACTCGACCGTGCCGTCGATCGGAGCGTCGGGCAGTATCGCCGGCATCCTCGGAGCCTTCCTCGTGCTGCGGCCACGGGCGCGGATCGTCACGCTGCTGCCGCTCGTCGTTTACTGGGCCATGGTGGAGATCCGCGCGGTGGTCTTCCTGCCGGTATGGTTCGGGATGCAGTTCTTCAACGGCTTCCTTTCCATCGCCGCGGCGCACGGAACGCAGGAGGTGGCCGGTGTGGCCTGGTGGGCGCATGTGGGTGGGTTCCTGTTCGGCGCGGCCGTGGGGTTCATGGCACGACGAAGGTCGCCGGAACGTGTGACACCATATGCGGCCGAAAGGGAGGATGTTTGAAAAAGGGAATCATTCTCGCCGGCGGCTCGGGCACGCGGCTGTATCCGATGACCTCGGCGATGTCGAAGCAGCTCCTGCCGGTGTACGACAAACCGATGATCTATTACCCGCTGACGACGCTCATGCTCGCCGGCATCACGGAGTTCCTGATCATCACCACGCCCGAGGACCAGGCCAGCTTCCAGAAACTCCTCGGCAGCGGATCACAGTGGGGGGTCAGGATCGAGTACGCGGCGCAGCCGGAGCCGGGCGGGCTGGCGCAGGCGTTCCTGATCGGCCGGGACTTCGTCGGCGGCGAGCCGAGCTGTCTGATTCTCGGCGACAACATCTTCTACGGTCACGGCCTCCCCAACTCGCTCCGCCGTGCCGCGACCGGAGAGAGCGGAGCGACGGTCTTCGCCTACCGCGTGCCAGACCCTGAGCGCTACGGCGTGGCCGAGTTCGACGAGCGCGGACGGGCCATCAGCATCGAAGAGAAACCGGCCAAACCGCGCTCCAACTTCGCGGTCACTGGCCTCTACTTCTACGACGAGCGGGTCTGCGACTTCGCGGCGAACCTCGCGCCGTCGGCACGTGGCGAGCTGGAGATCACCGACCTGAATCGCATCTACCTGAACCTCGGTGAGCTGCGCGTCGAACAGCTCGGGCGCGGCTTTGCCTGGTTCGACACCGGAACACAGGAGTCGCTGCTGCAGGCCGCGAACTTCGTCGAGACCGTGGAGCTGCGGCAGGGGCTGAAGATCGCCTGCCCCGAGGAGGTCGCGCACTACCTCGGGCTGATCGATGACCAGCAGTTGCGCGATCTGGCCACGAAGCTCGCCAAGAGCACTTACGGCCGCTACCTGCTCAACCTGCTCGATGAACAGGCGCAGCGCGCGGCGCGAGCGGCGACAACGACATGACCAAACACGTCGTCGTCACCGGCGGCGCCGGCTTCATCGGCTCCAACATCGCCGACGCCTACATCGAACGCGGCTGGCGCGTGACCATCATCGACAATCTCTCCGGCGGCGACCGGCGCAATGTCCATCCCCGCGCGGCGTTCCACGAGGTCGACATCCGTGACGCCGCCGCGGCGGATCTCATCCGCGAGTTGAAGCCGGACGTCATCAACCATCACGCCGCGCAGATGGACGTGCGCAAGTCGGTCGATGATCCAGCCGCGGATGCCGATGTCAATGTCGTCGGTTCGTTGCGCATCCTCGAGGCGGCCGCGGAGGCGGCGGTGAAGCGCATCATCTTCGCATCGACCGGCGGGGCCATCTACGGCGAGCCTGTCGACGCACTGCAGGACGAATCGCATCCAACGGCGCCGCTCTCGCCGTACGGCTGCGCCAAGCTCGCCGTCGAGCATTACCTGCATTACTACCGCGTCGTGCGCGGGCTCTCGTCGGTCGCGTTGCGATACGCCAACGTTTACGGACCGCGGCAGAACGCACACGGCGAAGCGGGCGTGGTGGCCATCTTCGCTGGACGGTTGCTCGATGGGCAGCAGTCGACGATCAACGGCAGCGGCGCGCAGACGCGCGACTTCGTCTATGTCGACGACGTCGTGGCGGCGAACATTGCCGCTTCTGAGGCCGAATGGCAGGGGGAGTACAACGTGGGAACGGGAGTGGAGACGTCGGTCAACGAGCTGTACCAGTCGCTGGCATCGATTGCCGGCGTCGGCATTCCGGCCAGGCATGGCCCAGCGAAAGAAGGGGAACAGCTCCGAAGCGTCCTCGATGGCAACCGGTTACGCAAACTGGCCAGCCTCCCCGAGCGGACGCCGCTGGCCGAGGGGTTGGCGAAGACATTCGCGTGGATGCGCGATGTAGGTAGAACGCGATGATCATCACCAGAAGCCCTCTCCGGATCAGCCTCGGCGGCGGCGGCACCGACCTGCCGTCGTACTACGAAAAGTTCGGCGGATTTCTCATCGCCGCGGCGATCGACCGCTACGTCTACGTCACCGTCAATCGCCCCTTCGGCGCGGGCATCCGGCTGAAGTACTCCGATATCGAGAATGTCGATACGGTCGATGAAGTGCGCCACCCGATCCTTCGCGAGGCGCTGCGCATGATGAATCTGCGCACGCCGCAGATCGAGATCACGACGCTCGCCGAGATCCCGTCCGGCACCGGTCTCGGATCTTCGGGAAGTTTTACCACCGCCCTCGTCAAAGCCTTGTATGCGCACCGAAGGCGTCTCCTGCATTCCAGTGAGGTGGCCCGGCTGGCTTGCGAGATCGAGATCGAGAAGCTTCACGAGCCGGTCGGCAAGCAGGATCAATACATCGCCGCGTACGGAGGGGTGACCTGTTTTGACTTTCATCCCGACGGCTCGGTGGCAGCGAAGCCGCTGGCGATCGACATGGATACGATGTTCGAGCTGGAGGACAACCTGCTCCTGTTCTTCACGGGGTTCTCGCGCAGCGCCGGGAGCCTGCTGCAGGATCAGAAAACCCGCTCCGAGGAGGCCGATCCGGAGATGATCGAAAACCTCCACTACGTCAAAGATCTCGGATACCGGAGCCAGCGTGCGCTCGAGGCAGGGCGGTGTCACGAGTTCGGGGAGTTGATGCACGAGCATTGGGAGCACAAGAAGCGGCGCTCGCGTGGCATGAGCAACCCGAAGATTGACGAGTGGTACGAGCTCGGCCGCCAGAAAGGTGCCATCGGCGGAAAGCTGGTTGGCGCGGGCGGCGGCGGGTTCCTGCTGTTCTATGCCGAGGATCGCACGGGGTTGCGGCACGCCATGAGAGGCGCCGGGCTGGAGGAAGTGCGGTTCCGTTTCGATTTCGAGGGGACGAAGGTGCTGATGGCGTGAGCGGGGGCCGGATACAATGCGCCTTCGTTCATGAGTTACACACAACAACATCTCCTGGAAGCGGCTGCGATCATCGAGAAGCTCGATGTCGAAGCGATCGAGCGGACTGCCCAACTGCTCTCCGATCTGCGCGAGCGGCACGGCCGCCTTTTCCTCCTCGGCGTCGGCGGCAGCGCGGCCAATTGCTCCCACGCCGTCAATGACTTCCGGAAGATCTGTGGCATCGAAGCCTACGCTCCCACCGACAACGTCAGCGAGCTGACCGCGCGGACGAACGACGAAGGATGGGCCTCGGTCTTCATCGAATGGCTCAAGGTGAGCCGGTTGAGCCCGGCCGACATGCTCTTCATCCTTTCGGTCGGCGGCGGCAACCGCGAGAAGAACGTAAGCCCGAACCTTGTTGCCGCCCTCGAGTACGGAAAAGAGGCTGGGGCGAAGATCTGCGGCATCGTCGGCCGCGACGGAGGCTACACGGCGAAGGTCGCCGATGCCTGCATCATCATCCCCACCGTCAATCCGCAGAACGTCACGCCACACACGGAAGCGTTTCAGGCCGTGGTGTGGCACCTTCTGGTGTCGCATCCGGTATTGAAAGTCGCCGAGACCAAATGGGAATCGACCAGGTAATCATGCGCGCCGTGTTTCTGGACCGGGACGGGGTGATCAACCGCGCCACGGTGCGCGACGGGAAGCCCTATCCACCCGGCACGATCGACGAGCTGGAAGTGCTGGCGGGCGTGCCTGACGCGCTGTCGAAGCTGCGCGAAGCCGGCTTTCGGCTCATCGTGGTCACGAATCAGCCGGACGTCGCGCGCGGCACACAAACCCGCGAGACGGTCGAGGCCATGCACGCGCGGCTGACCGCGGAGCTGCCTGTCGACGAGGTCGTGGCCTGCTATCACGACGGTGACGCCTGCGATTGCCGCAAGCCCAAGCCTGGTGCGTTGCTCGATGCCGCAAGACGGCATGGTGTGGAACTGGATCGCTCGTTCATGGTCGGCGACCGTTGGCGCGACATCGAAGCGGGGCAGCGGGCAGGGTGCCGGTGTCTTTTCGTCGATCACGGTTACCGCGAGCAGCAGCCTGCAGGACAATTTGTGCGCGTCGCGTCGTTAGCCGCGGCGGCTGAATGGATTCTCGAGAATCAATGATGAAACGTGTCGAAGATCTGACAGTCAAAATTTTCGCCGACGGCGCTGAAAAGGCCGGCATGCTGGAGATGTACGCCAAGCCGTACATCAAAGGCTTCACGACGAACCCCACGCTGATGCACAAGGCCGGGCTCACCGACTACCGCGCCTTCGCTCACAGCATCCTCGAGGCCATTCCCGACCGGCCGATCTCGTTCGAAGTCTTCTCCGACGACTTCGGCGACATGGAGCGGCAGGCGCGCGAGATCGCCACGTGGGGCGACAACGTCTACGTCAAGATCCCGGTGACGAACACGAACCGCGAGCCGGCCTACGCCCTGGTGCGGCGCCTGGCCAACGAAGGGGTGAAGCTGAACATCACCGCCATCATGACCGTCGATCAGGTGCGGAATGTCGTCGACGCTGTAAACGAAGGTGCCCCGTCCTGCGTCTCTGTCTTCGCCGGTCGTATCGCTGATACCGGACGCGACCCCGTTCCCATCATGACCGAATGTGTTGCCATCCTGAAGGCCGCTCCGCGCGCTGAGCTGATCTGGGCCAGTCCGCGCGAGCTGCTCAACATCATCCAGGCCGATGCCATCGGTTGCCACATCATCACCGTGACGAATGACATCCTGAAGAAGCTTTCGCTGGTCGGCAAAGACCTCGGCGATTACTCGCTCGATACGGTCAAAATGTTTTACGACGATGGGAGGAAAGCAGGATTCACTCTTTAAGGGCTCTACTCGTGGTGATCGCCGTCAGCGCAATTGCGACGGCGAGCGCCCCTCCAACTCCTCGACTCGGTTCCCTCCACGGTTGGAACGTCGTCCTCATCACGCTCGATGCGACGAATCCCGAGCGCATCGGGGTCTATGGCGGATCAGCGCGCACCATGCCGTTCTTCGACTCGCTGGCGCGCAAGGGCTTGCTGGTCATGAACGCCTATACGATCACCGGTTCGACGTCTCCGGCGCATGCGACGTTGCTGTCCGGGTTCATGCCGCTGAAGCACGGAGTTCTCTACAACGGCACACCCCTTGCGAAGGATGCGTTCTGGCTGCCTGAGGAACTGCACGCGCAGGGATATCTGACCGTCGGCAGCACCGTCGCCTTCTTCCTGCACGACTTGAACAAACTGGACCGTGGTTTCGATCACTTCGAATATCCGACCGGTCCGGACGCGGCAACGCGGCCGTGGAGCTCGAATCGCGTGGCGTATCAGGCGTTCCGGGAACATTGCCTGCCGCTGCTCTCGCCGGCCAAGCCGTTCTTCGCGATGATCCATCTCAAGGGAGGGCACGCACCGGTGACTCCCGTGGCCGAGGAGTTTCTGCGTTTGTTCTCGAAAACGCTGCCGCCGGATAAGGAGCTGAAGGCTCCCTCGGCGGAGCAAGTGGCGTTGGGCACGGTCGATCCGGTCGCATTCCGAGCGGACCAACTCGCCTACTACGACGCGAACCTCAGCGAGGCGGACGCCACACTCAAGCAGATCTTCGCAGACTTCAAAGCGCGCGGCCTTACGCAGAAGACGCTATTCGTCGTTACCGCGGATCATGGCGAATCGTACGATCACGGTTTCGTCGGCGAGCACTGGAAAAGTCCCTATGAATCGACGTTGCACGTGCCGCTGCTGTTCTACACGGAGAGCGGTGCGATCCCGCCGGGGCGTCTCACCGACCGGCTCGTCAGTCACACCGATCTGGTACGGACGCTCGCGTATCTGCTCGGAAGCGATTTCGGGACCGGCCGTCAGTCCGACTCGATGAATGCGTTCGGCGTGACGAAGCGGATGTCCATGCAGGTCTCCTCGGTGTCGGCGCTCTCATACGCGGATACGATTCGCCAACTACTGGCGAATCCAAAGAGCGACCATGCGCCGGTGCTGAAGAAAGACGCCGATGATCTCGAACGGCTCGGCATTTTCTACTGGGGGCGTATCGAGCTGGCGCCGGACGGCATCTACAAGTTGCTGCACTTCGGGAGCACCGACGCCCGGGTACTGGCCGGGAATCCAATCCGCCTTTACAACGTGTCCGCCGATCGGGCCGAGCAAGTCGATCTCCTTGAGAATGGATCAAAGAAACGCGCCATCGCGGTCGGGATGCTCGAGCGTGCGCGAGACGCCGATCCGTTCTTCGGCCTCTTCATGTCCAACCTGAAAGGATCGCAGCCGGAAGTTCGCGACGCCGTGACCCGAAGGCTGGACCGCGAAACGATCGAGAAGCTGAAGTCGCTCGGATATCTCCAGTAGGCGGGTAGTCCGGCGTTCCCTGTAGAATGCGCCGGCTTTGAAGGTCCTCGTCACCGGCGCGGCCGGTTTCATCGGATACCACGTCGCCCAACGTCTCCTCGCGCGCGGAGACGACGTCGTCGGCGTCGACAACGTCAACGACTACTACGACCCAAAGCTGAAAGAGGCGCGGCTGGCGCGCCTCCGCGGTGCCAGCGGCTTCCGCTTCGAACGTCTCGACATCGCTGACGCCGAGGGCATGCGGCGCGTCTTCAGCGACACGAAGCCGCAGCGCGTCGTCAACCTGGCGGCGCAGGCAGGCGTGCGCTACTCGCTGGTGAATCCCCAGGCGTACATCGACGCGAACGTTCAAGGCTTCCTCAACATCCTTGAAGGGAGCCGGCACAACGGTGTCGAGCACCTCGTGTTCGCCTCGTCGAGCTCCGTCTATGGCGCGAACACGGCGCAGCCGTTCTCCGAGCACCACAACGTCGATCATCCGGTGTCGCTCTATGCGGCCACGAAAAAGGCCAACGAGCTGATGGCGCACACCTACGCCGCTCTCTTCAAGCTGCCGTGCACGGGACTGCGCTTTTTTACCGTGTATGGACCTTGGGGCCGCCCCGACATGGCTCTCTTCCGGTTCACGCGCGGCATCCTCAACGACGAGCCGATCGAGGTCTACAACTACGGGCGAATGGTCCGCGACTTCACCTACATCGACGACATCGTCGAAGGCGTCGTGCGCGTCGTCGATGCCGTGGCTGCGCCGGATCCGGCATGGAGCGGTGACGCCCCCGATCCGGCAAGGAGCTTCGCGCCGTACCGCCTCTTCAACATCGGCAATAACCAGCCGGTGCCGCTGCTCGACTTCATCGCCGCCCTTGAGGACGCGTTGGGGCGCAAGGCGAAGATGGAGCTTCTGCCGATCCAGCCCGGCGACGTGCCCTCGACGATGGCCGATGTCAGCGAGATGGAGTCCGCTGTCGCCTTCCGTCCGAACACGTCGATTCGCGACGGCATCGGACGGTTCGTAAACTGGTACAAGGAGTACTACGGAATCGACGGATGACCGCGACCACCGAATCGCCAATGCTCGATGCGCTGCTGGAGTCGATCCGTACCCGCTCCGCGCGCATCGGTGTGATCGGCCTCGGCTATGTCGGGTTGCCGCTCGTCCTCCTCTTCGAAGAAGCCGGCTTCCCGGTCCTCGGTTTCGACAACGACACGAAAAAGACCGAGATGCTCAACCGAGGCGAGACCTACATTCGCCACATCGGCCGGGAGCGGATCGCCAAAGCATTTGCCAGGGAGAACGTCCTTGCAACGGCCGACTTCGACCGCCTCGCCGACTGCGACGCGATCATCATCTGCGTTCCGACGCCGCTCGGACCTCATCGTGAGCCTGACCTCCAGTACGTCCGCGCTACTGCCGAGGAGATCGCGCTGCGTCTCCGGCCAGGACAGATCATCGTTCTCGAATCCACGACGTACCCTGGTACGACACGCGAAGAACTGCTGACTCGTTTCGAGGCCCGCGGCCTGGTCTGCGGACGCGACTATTTCCTGGCCTTCTCGCCGGAGCGCGAGGATCCGGGCAACGAACGTTTCAACACCCGCAATATCCCCAAAGTCGTCGGCGGGATCGACGCGCCGTCGCTGCGCGCGGCCACCGAAGTTTACGGCGCGATTGTCGATCGGGTCGTTCCCGTATCGTCGACCGAAGTGGCGGAGTCGGCCAAGCTCCTGGAGAACATCTTCCGCGCCGTGAACATCGCACTCGTGAACGAGATGAAGGTCGTATTCGAGCGGATGGGCATCGATGTGTGGGAAGTCATCGAGGCGGCCAAGACGAAACCGTTCGGATTCATGCCGTTTTATCCCGGCCCGGGCCTCGGGGGCCATTGCATCCCGCTCGATCCGTTCTATCTCACTTGGAAGGCGGCCGAATATGGGACATGGGCGCGCTTCATCGAGTTGGCCGGCGAGGTCAACACCTCGATGCCGCGCTACGTCGTCGACCGTACCGTCGAGGCGGTCAACAAACACGGGAAGAGCATCGTTGGCGCGACAGTGCTGGTCATGGGTCTCTCCTACAAGCCCGACATCGACGACGATCGCGAGTCGCCTTCGTTCGAGCTGATCGAGATGCTGCAGGAGCGCGGCGCCGAGGTGGCGTACTGCGATCCGTTCGTACCTCGGGCGCGGCGCGGCCGGAAGCACGACCTCAGGCTGCAGTCGGTCCCGTGTACGGCAGAGGCGATCGGTGCCTATGACGCGGTCGTCGTCTCAACGCCGCACACGCAATTCAGAGATCCGGCTCTCTGGTCGAAAGTGCGCCTGGCCATCGATACGCGCAACATCGTCCCGCGCGACGTGGCGGGACTGGACGTTGTGAGGGCTTGACGATCGCGAGGGCTGCGCGCCGGCGTTACCGCGCAGACTCCTCGACGAGCGCCGCTTCATCGCTTGCGATTTGAGACTCGCTTGCTTCTTCTTCGCGAACCCTGGCGTGGACCAGGCAGAGAACGATGATGATCGGCAGTGAGAGCGCGATCACCCCGATGCCGTAGAGCCCGAGCTGGGCCAGACTGCGCGAGTGCTCCGTCCGCGCGACCGGCGGTGCCGTCAGCGTGTAGAGCTCCTTCGATGGGCTGAGATTGTTCGAGATCGCGTCGTAGATGTTGTTCACGCGGCCGACCAACTGCTTGACGTCGTTCTGCGCGACGTCGATCTCGTGGCGCACGTCCGCGGCTTGCGGGGATCCGGGCGCGTTTGTGGTGTCTTTGATCTGTGCAAGCACCTCCTGGTCGTAGGACACTGTCTCCTGTGCCGGAATGACCGCTTGCGAGGCGCGGCGATAATCGTCGACGAGCTTTTGGCGATACTGAATATCGTTGGACTGCAACGTCAGCGTCACCAGGCGGTCCAGGAACGAGTCGCTGATCTGAGGTACCACGGTGTCCGACCGTTGCTGCTGTGGCCGTGATGGTTCGCGAGACGACGGCGCCGTAGCTGTTGCGTGCTCCGGCGTGAAATCCCGCTGATCGAGCGTGTAGACCGCGACCGATTCCCGGATGGTGGCGGCGTAATCCTGTGCCGCCTTGAGACTACGCTGATCGTAGGCAAGCTGACTAGCGAGGAACCGAACCGCGGCTGGTCGATTCGTGATCAGCCCGCTCGCGCTGACGCGGCCGGTGAGGGGCTCGAGACGAAAGCGAACGATCTCTTCGAGGCGCAGTCGAACCTCTTCGAGCGAGATGCCGTCGGTGCTGCGAACGAGCTCCGACCCAGGCACCTCGCGAAGCGCGTCGATGTTCTGCAGGATCTTGTAGACCTTCGAGCGAAGTTCCTGGATGGCCACGATCAACTCACCGTTGGTCTCGGCCGGCTCGATGATTTGCGGGGAGATAACCGTCAGCCGGTACTTGAGCACGTGCTGTTCATTGACCGCATATCGTGCCCAGCCGCTCAACGTATCGAGCAGAACCTTTTTTACGACGCTCTCGGGTACTCCGGCCGTGTCGCGTGTGCGCAGCCAGTTGAGCGAATAGTCGTTCTTCGCGATCGACGCGGCTTTCGACTGCCATTCGCGCATGACGCGCTCTCGATCGATGGCCGACTGCTTCGGATCGGCCAGGCGCGCCTGGTATTCGGCTGCCAGGCGCTCGTAATCGAGGTTTGCCTCGAGAACGAACACCGAGCGGCTGAATCCCGAAAACGTCGTGAATCGTTCGAGGTGATTGTCCTCGAAGACCTTGAGAAGGATGGGCGTTGAGGTGATGTCGCTGCTCGAAAACTTGATTCCGTTCGGGTAGCGAGCGTCCGATGCCTCTTCAAAGTCGAGGCGGAACGTTTGGGTGGTGAGACGCTGCGCGGGCGAGAAAACGTAAACCGCGACGGCGACGATGACGTACAGGACGGCGACTGCGGCGGCGGAAAGGAAGATCGCCGGTGCGTACGCGTGTAGCGTGTGCACGAAATGGCTGATCGACATCGGCCGTTCGACGACTTCGACAACTTCTGTGTGATGAGAATCTGACATGACCCGCAAGGATCTCAGCGGGGCGACCAGCCGTCAAGCCACATGAGAGCGGAATAAACACGCGTCACGCGGTGCTGTTCGGCCACGCCATGCCGCTGCTGCCGAAAGAGGCCGACCTCTTTCCTCTCGATCTGTTCGCGCTGCCGGCGGACTCCTTCCCGTGGCAGGTGGCACACGTGCGCAGCCGGCAGGAGAAGGTCCTGGCACGCCGGCTCCTCGAGAAAGAGGTCCCGTTCTATGTTCCGCAGATCGAGCGCGTCGCTGAACGGTCGTCGCGGCGTTTTCGCTCCTATGTCCCGCTGTTCGCCGGGTACGTATTTCTTCGCGGCGCCGGCGACGCTCGGGACGTCGCGCTTCGAAGCGGCGTGACCGTGCGAATCATCGAGGTCGATGATCAGGAGCTCCTCGGTTCTCAGCTCGAGCAGATCCGCCGCCTCCAACTCGCCGGAGCATCGTTTGAGGTTTACGAGGAGCTCCTGCCGAGCGATCTCGTCACCATCACGGAGGGACCGTTTCGCGGTTACACCGGCGCGGTCGTGCGCGGTGGGCGCGGCAATCGGCTCGTGGTGTCGCTGTCTCTGCTGCGGAAGAGCGTGGCCGTCGAGTTCGATCGTCCGGTATTGCGGCGTGCGCGGCGGTAGGCCCGGCGGCGTTGCGTTCCGTTAGCCCTTGATGGTTAAATCTGATGTGTTCAACAGTTGAACACTTGATGAGTTACGACCCAACAGATGAGATCCGCTATCGCCTTCTCAGCTATATCGAGGAGCATCCCAGTGCCACACAGCGGCAGGTGGCGCACGCCCTCGGCGTGAGCATCGGCAAGGCAAACTACTGCCTCAAGGCGCTCGTGGAAAAGGGATGGGTCAAGGTTCGTAACTTCCGTAACAGCAACAACAAGTCGGCGTACCTGTACGCCCTCACTCCTCGCGGTATCGAGGAAAAGATCGAAGTCACTTGCGCATTCCTCCGCCGCAAACGCGATGAATACGATCGATTGGCGGAGGAGATCGCGCGCCTCGCCGACGAGGTGCGCCGTTTGGAAGTCACGCCGGACCGGTCCGCCTGACGCGGCCGTGCCGTCGAACGATTAATGCTGGCCGGGCCGTTTCCCCGCGTCTGTCGCCTCGGTTTGTACACCGAAGGGGGCGAAGCCTGTTCGGCAAGCCGAGAGGACTCAAAGCAGGATGACTGAAGCGCCGGCAAAAAAGGCCCTCATCACCGGGATCACGGGCCAGGACGGGTCGTACCTGGCCGAGCTTCTGCTCGAGAAGCGCTACGAGGTTCATGGCATCATCCGCCGCTCTTCGTCCTTCAATACGCAGCGCATCGACGCCATCTACGAGGATCCGCATCAGAAGCATCGGCGTCTGATCCTTCACTACGGAGATCTCAACGACGCATCGTCACTGAATCGGATCCTGCGTATCGTCAATCCTGATGAGATCTACAACCTCGGTGCGCAGAGTCATGTGAAGGTGTCGTTCGATACCCCTGAGTACACAGGTGAGGTGACCGGTCTGGGGTCGACGCGCCTGCTCGAAGCAATCCGCGAGCTGGAGTTACGGCCTCGGATCTATCAGGCCTCGTCATCGGAGATGTTCGGCAAGGTGGTCGAGACGCCGCAGCGGGAGAGCACCCCGTTCTATCCGCGAAGCCCGTACGGAGTGGCGAAGGTATATGCATATTGGATGACGGTGAACTACCGCGAAGCATACGGTTTGTATGCGGCGAACGGCATCCTCTTCAATCATGAGTCGCCGCGCCGAGGCGAGACCTTCGTGTCGCGCAAGATCACACGTGGCGTCGGCCGGATCAAGCATGGTCTGCAGGATTGCCTCTATCTCGGCAACCTCGACGCCAGGCGCGACTGGGGCTACGCCCGCGACTATGTCGAGGCGATGTGGCTGATGCTCCAGCAGGACGAGCCCGATGATTATGTCGTCGCGACCGGTGAGACGCACACGGTACGGGAGTTCTGCGCGCTCGCATTCGAACATGCGGGCATCCGGCTCCAGTGGCGCGGCAGCGGCTTGGAGGAGACGGGAATCGACAGCGCGACAGGAAGGGTGACCGTGGTCATGGATCCTCGTTATCTGCGGCCGTCAGAGGTCGAGTTGCTTTGCGGCGACGCCACGAAGGCTAAAGAGAAGCTGGGCTGGACGCCGCGGACGGCGTTTACAGATCTCGTCGCCATGATGGTCGACGCCGATCTCCACCTCGCCGCGGCGGAAGCGAAAATGGGGACTGGCCGCTCGTGAATGGGTTCTGGTCCGGGCGGCGGGTTCTCCTGACCGGCGGCGGCGGCTTTCTCGGAACGTTCATCCGTGAACGGCTGGAGCGTGAGCGGCCCGCCGAGATCCTGGCACCTCGCAAACGCGAGCTCGACCTTCGCGATGCGGGCGCGGTGCGCGCGTACCTCGCGGACCGGAAACCGGACCTGATCATTCACGCCGCTGCTGTCGTCGGAGGCATCGGTGCGAACCGCGAACATCCGGGCAGCTTCTTCTACGAGAACGCAATCATGGGTATTCAACTCATCGAAGAAGCGCGGCGTGCCGGTGTCGCGAAATTCGTCTGCCTTGGGACGATCTGTGCGTATCCGGAGCTCGCGCCGGTCCCCTTCCGCGAAAGCGATCTCTGGGACGGCTACCCGGAGAAGACAAACGCACCGTACGGCATCGCGAAAAAGGCGTTGCTCGTGCAACTGCAGGCGTACCGGCAGGAATACTCCTTCAACGGCATCTTCCTTCTCCCGGTGAACCTCTACGGTCCAGGCGACAACTTCGATCTCCAATCGAGCCACGTCATCCCGGCGATGATCCGGAAGTTTGTCGAGGCGAAAGAACGTGGCGATGCGAAGGTCGTGCTCTGGGGCGACGGATCACCTACTCGCGAATTCCTCTACGCCGAAGATGCGGCCGAAGGAATCATCAGCGCGGCCAGCAACTACGATGGCTCTGATCCGGTGAATCTCGGAAGCGGAAAGGAGATCTCGATCAGGGATCTCGCGGAGATGATTCGCGGCCTCATCGGCTACGACGGGAAGGTTGAGTGGGACACCACGAAACCGAACGGGCAGCCTCGCCGGCTTCTGGACGTCTCGCGGGCGGCGCGCGAGTTCGGTTTTCAGGCGCGCACGCCGTTCGCTGACGGGATGGCGAAAACGATCGAATGGTATGCCGGTCACCGTCACCGACAGCACTGAGCTAGGAAGACAGATGAAAGCCGTAATTCTCGCCGGGGGACTCGGTACGCGCCTGAGCGAAGAGACAGTCGTTCGTCCGAAGCCGATGGTCGAGCTCGGGGGGATGCCGGTCCTCTGGCACATCATGAAGTTGTACTCGACGCACGGGATCAACGAATTCGTGATCTGCCTCGGATACAAGGGCTACATGATCAAGGAGTACTTCGCAAATTACTTCCTGCACATGTCCGATGTCACCATCGACCTGCGCAAGAACGAGCTCTCCGTTCACAACAACATGTCCGACCCGTGGACGGTGACGCTCGTCGATACGGGGCAGGACACGCAGACTGGCGGCCGCCTGGGCCGTGTGCGTCAACATGTTGAAGAAGAGACGTTCTGCTTCACGTACGGCGACGGACTCAGCGACGTCAACGTAACTGAGCTGATCGCGTTTCACCGCGAGCAGAAGACCTACGCCACGTTGACCGCGGTCCAGCCGCCGGGGCGCTTCGGCGTCATCGACATCGACGCCGAGAAGATTCGGACCTTCTCCGAGAAGCCGGCTGAGGGAAGCTGGGTCAACGGCGGCTTTTTCGTGCTCGAGCCGAAGGTATTCGACTATCTCCATGGCGAGCAGACGATCTGGGAGCGCGAGCCGCTCGAGGAGCTGGCGCGCGACGGACAGCTCTCCGCGTACAAGCATCTCGGATTCTGGCAGCCGATGGACACGCTCCGCGACAAGACGTTTCTCGATGGACTGTGGGCGACAGGAAAGGCGCCGTGGAAGGTGTGGTGAGGCGATGAGGCCGGAGTTCTGGCGCGACCGGCGCGTTTTCATCACCGGTCACACGGGTTTCGCCGGCGCCTGGTTAACGCAGTGGCTCAAGCGCGCCGCCGCGACCGTCACAGGCTTCGCCCTCAGTCCGCCGACCACGCCAAGTCTCTACGAAGAAGCGAATGTCGGCACCGGGATTGAATCGATCATCGCCGACATCCGCGATCTCGCGGCTGTCGAACGCGCCATGAAAGCGGCGGATCCGGAGATCGTCTTTCACCTCGCCGCCCAGCCGATCGTCCGCGCTTCGTACGACGATCCAGTCGGCACGTACGCCACAAACGTCATGGGCACGGTTCACCTGCTCGACGCGGTTCGCGGCTCACCGGCGGTACGTGTCGTGGTCGTCGTCACCAGCGATAAGTGCTACCAGAATCACGAGTGGCTCAGGCCGTACCGCGAGGACGAGCCGATGGGTGGCAACGACCCGTATTCAAGCAGCAAGGCGTGCGCGGAGCTCGTCACTGCCGCGTACCGAAGCTCGTTCTTTCAGAGCTCGCCGGCGCCGAGTATTGCGACGGTCCGGGCCGGTAACGTGATCGGTGGTGGTGATTGGGCGAAGGATCGCCTGGTGCCCGATCTCATCCGCGCCTTCTCGTCAGGTACGCCGGCTCTGGTCCGCAATCCGACTGCAATCAGACCATGGCAGTTTGTCCTCGACCCTCTGAACGGGTATCTCACGCTCGCGGAAGCGCTTTGGAACGGCACCGCAACGCCGGAGGCGTTGAACTTCGGTCCCCACGATGTCGACGTCCACCCGGTGGAGTGGATCGCTGACCGCCTCTGCCACGCATGGGGTGGTAACGCAGCATGGGCTAGAGATACGAGCAAACACCACGCGGAAGCCCTCACGCTCACGCTCGACAGCACCCGTGCGCACTCGCTGCTCGGCTGGAGACCTCGCGTTCCGATCGAGAAAGCCGTCGACTGGATTGTCGAATTCTATGAAGGGTGGCTGGGAGGCGGGCTCGCCGCTGCGCTCATGGAGCACCAGTTCGAACGTTTCGAGGCCATTCGCTGAATGTCGCTCGTCTGCCGGTTCTGCGACGAGCCGCTCTCGCATCTATTCGTGGACCTCGGAATGTCGCCGTTATCGAACGCATACGTGCGGCCGGATCAGCTCGACCGCATGGAGTCGTTCTACCCGCTCACGGTGTACGTGTGTGAACATTGTTTTCTCGTTCAGCTTCCAGCGGCCGAGGCCCCCGAGAACATCTTCAGCGAATACGCCTACTTCTCGTCGTACTCTGAAAGCTGGCTCAAGCACGCCCAACGTTACTGCGCGAAGATGATCGATCGTCTTGGTCTCGGCCCGGCAACGCAGGTCATCGAGATCGCGAGCAATGATGGCTACCTCCTGCAGTACTTTCTGCAAGCGCGGATTCCGGTGCTGGGGATCGAGCCGGCGGCGAATATCGCCGGCGTGGCACGAGAGAAAGGAGTGGAGACTCTGGTCCGCTTCTTCGGTGTGGCAACCGCCAACGAATTGGCCTCCGAAGGCCGACGTGCCGATCTGCTCCTCGGCAACAACGTTCTCGCGCATGTGCCCGATATCAACGACTTTGTTCAAGGACTGCGGATCGCGCTGAAGCCGGGTGGCACGGTCACAATGGAATTCCAGCATCTGATGCGGCTCATGGCGGGAAACCAGTTTGACACCATCTATCACGAACATTTCTCCTATTTCTCCCTGCTAACTGTGCGACAGATTTTCGCTGCGAATGGCCTGGAGATCGTGGACGTCGAGGAGCTCCCGACCCATGGAGGCTCGCTTCGTATCTACGCGAAGCACAAGGGCGAGGCGACGCCCGCGTCAGCCGTGGTCGAGTTGGAACGTCGCGAGCGCGAGCACGGTCTTGATCGCCTGATCACGTATACGAGTTTCGGCGATCGGGTGCATGAACTGAAACGTGCCATTCTCAAGTTTCTCATCGCCGCCAAGGAGGACGGGAAGCACGTCGCCGGCTACGGTGCACCGGCGAAGGGCAATACCCTCCTGAACTACTGTGGCATTCGATCCGATTTGATCGACTACACCGTCGACCGCAGCCCTCATAAGCAGGGTCTGTTTCTGCCCGGCACACGTATCCCCATCCACGCTCCGAGCAGAATTGCCGAGACACGCCCAGACTACGTTTTGATCCTTCCCTGGAACCTCCGTGACGAGATCATGGAACAGATGAACCACATCAGCGAGTGGGGTGGCCGGTTCGCCGTGCTGATTCCGCGGGTCGAGGTCCTGAATTGAGATTCGCCGCTCTTCCGCTGGCAGGCGCCTTTGTGATCGATATCGAGCCGGTCGAAGATGAGCGCGGGTTCTTTGCCCGAACGTTCTGCGCGGACGAGTTTCGCGAGCGCGGCCTCGAGTCGTCCATCAGGCAATGCGATATCTCTCACAACAGAAAGAAGGGGACGCTGCGGGGAATGCACTACCAGGCCGCACCGCATCAGGAAGCAAAGATCGTTCGGTGCGTTCGCGGCGCGATCCTCGACGTCATCGTTGATCTCCGGCCCAACTCTGCAACCTATCGGCGCTGGGCCGCTGTCGAGCTGACCGCGGACAACCGGCGTGCGTTATACGTCCCCAAGGAGTTCGCTCATGGGTTCCAGACGCTTGTGGATTACTCCGATGTCTATTATGAAATGTCGGAGCGGTATGTGGCGGAAGCGAGCCGTGGCGTCCGCTGGAACGATTTCGCATTCGGGATCCAGTGGCCGGTCTCCGATCCGATCCTATCGCCGCGTGATGCTGCGTATGCCGATTATTACGGGGGCAGTGAGTGACTCCTCCCGGGAAGAAGCGACGCCTTCTTGTTCTCACTGCCGGTGTGTGGCAGGTTCCTGTGATTCGCACCGCGCAATCGATGGGTCTCCATGTCATTGCGACGGACCAGAACCGTTCGGCGCCCGCCCTGGCGCTGGCAGATGAGGTCGAAGTCGTCGATACGCGCGACCGTGACGCAGTTCTTCGAGTGGCCCGGCACCATCAAATCGATGGCGTGATCGCCGAGCAGACCGACGTCGCCGTCGTCGCAGCCGCGGATGTCGCCACGAACCTTGGCCTCCCCGGCATCGGCTACGAGGCGGCGACAGCAGCCACGAACAAATTCATCATGCGCGAACGCTGCCGCGAGGCCGGACTGCCGATGCCGAGGTATATGCGAGCGACATCGGTTGCGGAAGCCGTTCTCGGAGCAACCGAGATCGGGTTCCCGGTCGTCGTGAAACCGCTGGACGCCCAGTCAAGCCGCGGCGTCGCGAAACTTCAGTCGGCCGACGAGGTCGCGGCCTGGTTCGAGAACGCCAGCAGTTTCAGTTCGGATCATTCCGTGCTCGTCGAAGAGATGATGACGGGCACAGAGTCATCGATCGAGTCGTTTGTCTCCAATGGCTCCGTCACGGTCCTGGGTATTTGCGAGAAAGTAAAGTGCGCTCCCCCTTACAGTTTCGATATCCGTCTCCTGTATCCGGCGTCCTTCGATACGGAACTGATTCAGGAGATGATCCAACTGAACGAGAGAGTCATCCGAGCGGTCGGCGTCGGAATGGGAATGACGCACGCTGAATTCATCGTCACTCCTGAAGGCCCGCGGCTCATCGAGATTGCCGCGCGCGGGTGTGGCGCTGGTGTCGCCACGCTGCTTTTGCCGGCGATGACGGGGATTAACGTCGTGGCGCAGCGAATCAGGCAGGCCCTCGGCGACGATGTCGATCTGACCCGTTCCCGCACGATGGCCGGGCTGCTCGAGTTTCTGATGCTGCCCGAGGGAACGCTTCGGCGGCTTGAAGGCATCGCCGATGTGCGAGCAATGAACGGCGTGATCGAGGCTGGGTACTTCGTAAAGGCCGGTGACGCTGTTCCCGCGGCGCGGGACGGTGGGCAACGGCCGGGTTTCCTCATGGCGGTAGGCCGCGATCATGGGGAGTTGTTGCGGATCTCGCAGGAGGCGCACTCGCGGATCCGGTATGAGGTTGTTTGACTTCGCGCGGAGGCGGCGTGATTTCCAACGCGGATAGGGAAAAGATCGTCGATCGCTATACACAGCGCTTTGAAGAGTTCGGCGTCGACTTGCGAGCATTGAATCCCGGCTCCGAGGACCATTACCGGCTTCAGCACGCGGTTCACGCTGCCGCGGGACCGATGAACGGGAAGACGGTTCTCGATATCGGGTGCGGTCTTGGCCACTACTACGAGTTCCTGCGCGGTCAGGACTGCGACGTTGATTACATCGGGTACGATCTTGTTCCCGCGTTCATCGAATCAAACAAGCAACGGTTCCCTCAGGCACACTTCGAAGTCCGCGACGTATCGCGCGATGGAATCGCCCACGAGGCTGACTACATCGTGATGTGCCAAGTCTTCAACAATCGGTACAGCGACGTGTCGAATGCCGACGTTGTAAAAGCGACGGTATCCGCGGCGTTTGCATCCGCGCGCAGTTGCGTCTCCGTCGACATGCTGAGCAAATACGTGAACTACGAAGATCCACGTCTGAATTATTTTAATCCCGAGGAAATGTTCACGCACGGCAAATCACTGTCGCCGTACGTGCTGCTGCGTCACGACTATCTGCCCTTCCATTTCACACTCCTGCTCTATAAAAGGCCGGTCCTGCACCCTTGACCATCACCTTCATTTTTTCCATTGACGTCGACAATGACGGGATGACCGCCGCAAACGAACGGAACACGCTTGTTTGGGACAGTGTGGCCGAAGTTCCGCGCATCGGCGATCTGTTCGCTCGATGCAATATCAGCGCGACCTGGTTCGTGCGGGCTGACAACCAGCTAGCCGATGTCTATGGTGACGCGGCGTGGCTTCTGCGGGAGTGGGATCCGTTCTGGAGCGCTCTGCGCCGCGCCGGTCATTGCATAGGGTGGCACCCGCACATCGTCAGATACGACGAGAACGGTTTGGTGGTGGCTGAGACCGATGATCGTCGTTGCGCGGACATCTTGCGCGCCACGTACGTTTCGTTGGCTGCGAATGGCTTTACGTTCACCGTGTCACGCATCGGCGAGGCGTTCCAGGGCAATGAGTCAATGCGGACGCTCGATGAACTCGGCCTTAAGGTGGACTCCACCGCCATCCCTGGACGGCGCCGTGATGATGCTGAACGCCGATTCAATTGGTCGGGGACGCCGAATCGGCCGTACCGGCCGTCCGTGGCTGATCATCGTGTTCCTGGTTATCCAGCACTCTCCATCGTCGAGGTGCCGATGACTTCGATGCTTGTCGAGGCACCGTATGATCAGAGCCCTCTCCTGCGATATCTCAATCTCGCGTATCGAGAAGATGTGTTGCGGGCGGCGTTTGGCCGATATCTTCAATCGTTAGGAGAAGGAGATCACGTCGTCGTCACAATTCTCCATCCCGAGGAGGCTCGCGGGCCTGTAGTACATCCGCTCTACGCTCACGATCTCCAGACGGTAGCCAACAATATTGAGTATCTCTTCGTCGCCGCGAGCAATTACGGCGACGTCGATGTGGCGACGTTTGAGCAGGTGGCTCAGCGCGCCGAGGCAACTCTTGCGTAATGCCTGACATCCGCTCTCTGCAACGGCTGATCGCGAGACAGTTTGGACGCCGGCACGTCGTCCTCACCGGCCATGGTACGACCGCGATTTACCTGGCATTGAAGGCTATCGAAGCGGAAACTGGGCGCGGCGAAGTTCTGGTGTCGTCGGTCGGATGCGCGTCCCTCGCCCAGATTATTGAATACGCCGGTTTCGTGCCACGGTTTATCGACATCAATCTCGACGACTACACATTGGATTGCGGCGTGCTCGAGCGAGCTGTTACACCCTCCGCCCGCGCCATCATGCCCGTGCACCTTTTCGGTCACGCTACTGACATGAACCGTATCATGGAGATTGCCCGGCAGCACGCACTGCCTGTAATCGAGGACGCGGCGCAGAGCCTGGGTGGCCAATACGGCGGCGCGAAGCTAGGTGCGATCGGCGACTTCGGGATTCTCAGTTTTGGTGGTTCAAAGATTATCTCAGCAGGTGGAGGCGGGGCGTTGCTTTTCGACGACGACCGTCATCTGAAGGTGATCGAGGCCGAAGTCGCCGCCTTGCCGGCGTTCGACAGATCTTCGCGCATTTCACTGAAAGCGCTCAGTCACAGAAATCTGTATCACGGCGTCGTCGACCTGCTGCGGGTAGACCGCGGTGCAAAACTGTATGGCGTGTTCCGCACCACGATGGCCAGTTATCGCGAGCTGTACTTCCACCGTTTTCCGAAGGATGACGGCATCGCCGAACGTGTGGAGGCCTCGCTGGAGAGCCTGCCGGCCAATCTGAAGGCGCGTCTCGCGCGCGCGGAGCAGTACTACGATCTGTTCGCGACGCTCCCGATCCGTCAGAGTGACAATTGGCGACGAAGCGGCTGCGTGTGGCGCTATACAATTATGCTGCGCAATGCCGAGGAGACGATCCGGGTAACCGCAAGCCTTCGCCGCAACAACATACACGCGTCGAACCATTATTGGTCACTCGCCGATGTCTTCAATGCCGACACAAGCGTACTAAATGCGAGCGCTTTCTCCCCGCGAGTGCTGAACCTATGGGTGGACGAGGTGGCGAACGCCGACTACATCCGCAAAAGCTGTCGTGTGATCGCAGACTCACTATGACTCAACGGTTTTCATGGGAGATTTCGACATGAAGCGCGTACGGATATTGGAAAGCACCCTCCGCGACGGCAGCTATGCGGTCGACTTCCAATTCACCGCTCATGATACGGCAATCATCAGTGCGGCGCTGGAGGCGGCGGGCTTCGATCTGATCGAGATCGGTCACGGCTCCGGCCTGGGGGCTTCCATTGCCGAGATCGGCATCGCCGCCGCAACAGATGAGGAGTACGTCCGTGCTGCCGCACACTCATTGAAAAGGGCAAGCTTCGGTGCATTCTTCATTCCCGGAATCGGGACGAAGGAGCATCTGGACATGGCCCGCCATTACGGCATGTCTTTCATCCGAATCGGTACGAACGTGACCTCTTCCGAGATGGCTCGCGAGTTCATCGAGTATGGCCGAAAGCTCGGGTTCGACGTTTCCTACAATGCCATGAAGTCGTACGCCGTCTCGCCGGAGGAGTTCCAGCGCCGCCTGAAGCAGACGACGGAGTGGGGTGCCGAAACTGTCTATGTTGTCGATTCCGCGGGCAGCATGATGCCGAACGACGTGCGCGAGTACGTCTCCCGTCTCCGAGATGTCGTCGGTGAGGCGGGCATTGGATTTCACGGTCATAACAATTTTGGTCTCGCGAACGCCAACGCACTGGCCGCCGTTGAGGCCGGCGCTACCATGATCGACACGACGATGCTGGGAATGGGACGCAGCAGCGGCAATTCGCAGACCGAGGTTATGCTCGTGTTATTGCAGAAGCTCGGTCACGAGACAGGAGTGGACCTCCTGAAGGCAATGGATGTGGGCGAACAACTGATACGGCCGCGGAGGAGCGGAGGAACCGGTGTTTCCGCGATCGAGGTGACGATGGCCGCGGCACAGTTCCACTCCAGCTTCCTGCCGCGAATCGAGAAAGCATGCCTGCAATACAACATTGACGCGAAGCTCCTCATCACCGAGGTCAGCAAAGTGGACATTGTTAACCCTTCGCAGGCACTGATCATGAGCATTGCCGAACGATGTGCCGGGCGCGGCGAGGCCGATCGTGGTGTGGTCGGCGCGGAACCGGCGACCACGATTTGCGGATAAGTGTCGCAAATGGATCCTTTGAAGGTCTTTGACGAAGAGAAGAACCGCAACATCGCGGCGATGGCCAGCGATTCCGAGCTACGCCAGCTCGGGCTTGACCTCATGCATGACACGGCGAAATACAAATACACCTATAATTTCACGTGGCTTGGTATCCCGGTCATCCAATTCCCGCAGGATCTTTGTGCAATGCAGGAAATCATCTGGAAGGCGCGTCCGGACCTCATTGTGGAGACAGGCATCGCTCACGGCGGATCGCTGATCTTTTATGCCTCCATGCTCCAGCTCCTCGGCAGTGACGGCCGTGTTCTCGGAATCGACGTCGACATCCGCCCGCACAACCGGGCCCGTATCGAGGCGCATCCGATGGCCACACGCATCGATATGATCTCCGGCTCATCGACGGACTCGCGCGTGGTGCTTCAGGTCGCCGCGCATGCGGCCGGGAAGAAGACCGTGGTCGTACTTGATTCCAATCACACGCACGAGCATGTGCTGGCCGAGTTGGAGGCATACTCGCCGCTGGTCAGCAAAGGCAGCTATCTGGTTGTGTTCGATACGACGATCGAAGATCAGCCGGAGGGCTTCTTCGCCGGTCGGCCGTGGGGAAAGACAAACAACCCGAAAACAGCGGTATGGGAGTTTCTTCGAAGCAATGACCGCTTCGAAATCGATAAATCCATCGAGGCAAAGCTCGTCGTCACGGTCGCCAGAGACGGCTATCTCGTTTGCGTGAAAGACTGAACGGTATGGCGCGTATTCATGTTTCCGGGCCCTGGATCACACAGAGGGAAATCGATTACGTCACGGATGCCGTGGCGAATGCCTGGTACGCGAATGCGAACGTGTACCATCAGCGATTCGAGAGAGCCTTCGCAGAGTACATCGGCGTCAGGTACGCCATCGCGCTGCCGTCGTGCACCTCGGCCATTCATCTCGCGCTCGCGGCGCTCGACCTCGGTCCTGGCGACGAGGTGATCGTACCGGAGGCAACATGGATTGCTTCGGCCGCTCCAATTACGTACGTTGGCGCAACGCCTGTATTCGCGGACATCGACGCGAAAACATGGTGCCTCGATCCGAAGTCATTCGAGCGTGCGATCACATCACGCACCAGAGCGGTCATCCCGGTTGATCTGTATGGCAATCCGGCGAATCACGACGCGATTGTCGCCATCGCCGACCGTCATGATATCGCCGTCATCGAAGATGCCGCGGAGGCGATTGGCGCCGAATCCCTCGGCCGGCGCGCCGGTAGTTTCGGTCGCGCAGGCGTGTTCAGTTTTCACGGCTCCAAAACGTTGACCACCGGCGAGGGCGGGATGCTTGTCACGAATGACGAGCACCTTTATCAACGCATCAAAGTTCTGCGAGACCACGGCCGTGAGCCCGGCGATACGATGTTTTTTAACCGGGAAGTGGCTTACAAATACAAGATGTCGAGCATGCAGGCGGCGCTTGGTCTCGCGCAGTTGGAGCGGGTAGACGAGTTGGTGGCTCGAAAACGAGAGATCTTCGACTGGTACCGGGTGAATCTGGCGGGCCGCACGGAGCTTTCCCTGAATCATGAGCCGGCAGGGACGAAGAACACCTACTGGATGATCACAGTCATCGTCGATCCGAAGTTGGACGTTCGGAAGGAAGCCATCATCGACCACTTGCGGAGAACGGATATCGACTCAAGGCCCTTCTTTCACCCGCTCAGCTCGATCCCGGCGTATGCCGGCATCCCTTCCGCGATTGGAGCCCGCGAACGCAATCCGATTGCATACAGGATCGCGCCGTACGGAGTGAATCTGCCCAGCGGGCTGAATCTAACGAGAGACGATGTCGCCCACGTCTGCAAGACGCTCGTTGAGGTCGTCGATAACCTTCGCAAACGGTCGCCGGCGCTTTCCCCTACTCTGTGACAAGAACGATCCGCAATATTGCCGCGAATTACGCCGGCAGCATCCTGCCCGCGCTTCTTTCGTTGCTGCTCATTCCGTTTTACATCTCGAAGATGGGCATTGAAGGGTATGCGTTAGTGGGAGTGTTTGCTGCTCTTCAGGCGCTGTTCGGGCCGCTCGACGCCGGCCTAAGCGTCGCTGTGATGAGGGAACTGGCACTTCGCTCTGGGTCGCCGGAACGGGCGTCGAAGAATCGCGTGCTCATTCGAACGACGGAGACGTTGTATTGGGCGGTCGCCTTGATCATCGGCGGCTCTGTCGTGGCGCTCGCTCCGCTGATCGCGACCCATTGGCTCGGGAGCAGCCATCTCCCGACGCCGGTGCTCACGCGCGCGATGGTTCTGATCGGTATCACGTCCATGCTCCAATGGCCGCTAAGCTTTTACAGCGGAGCACTTTACGGTCTGGAACGTCAGGTCACGGCGAACACCATCAATGTCACTGCAGCTGCGGTCAACGGGTTGGGCGCAGTTCTGGTTCTGACTCTGGTCGAGCCGAGCGTCGCCGCATTCTTCCAGTGGCAGGCTGTCGCGTACGCCTTGCACACCACGGCCATGTGCGCCGCGGTGTGGCTCGCACTGCCAGCCGGCGATCCGGCACGTTTCGAACGAAGGGAGCTGCGAGCGATCTGGCGTTTCGCCGCGGGGGCGAATGCTGTCACCGTCCTCGCAGTTGTTCTGACCCAAGTAGACAAAGTCGTGCTCAGTCGTTTTCTGACGCTGGAAATGTTCGGGTATTACACGCTGGCCGGTGTCGCTGCTGGCAGTCTGTACCGGCTCGTTGGGCCGCTGTCGCAGGCGCTCTTCCCGCGTTTTACCGCCCTCATCGCGTCAGGCGCCTGGGGCGAGCTCGAGAGCGTTTATCACCGCGCGTGTCAACTCATGTCCGTGGTGGTTTTCCCAGCCGCGGTTGTGATCAGCATCTTCTCGTATGAGCTCCTGCTGGCGTGGACGCACGACGTACGGACAGCGACGAGTGCGGCGGCGATTCTGTCGGTTCTGGTCGCAGGCACGATGCTCCATTCGACGCTGTTCCTTCCGTATCAGTTGCAGTTGGCATACGGGTGGGTCTCGCTCGGTATTTACACGAATGCTGTGGCCGTCGCGGTGATCGTTCCTTTGACTATCGTGCTCGCCGGAGCGTTCGGGGCAGTAGGAGCGGCCTTTGCGTGGCTGATCCTGAATCTCGGCTATTTTCTGGTCAGTATTCCGCTGATGCACACCCGTATCCTCCCTCACGCCAAATGGCGTTGGTACTTTCGGGACGTGCTCTTGCCGCTCGCGGCAAGCATCATCGTCGTCGCCGCGGTCCGGGTCATCATGCCGAGAAGTTTGAACACGATGCGTGAAATCGTTGCTGTAGGGCTCACTGGCGCGGCAGCGGCTTTGTGCGCCGCCATGACAGCACAAGAAATTCGTCATTGGATCGGCGCCAGCCTGAGGAGGCGTTTTGCCTCCTGAGGCCAGGCCTACGCTACGGGTCAGCATCGGTATGCCTGTCTATAATGGTGGTGCCACGATCGAGGAGGCGGTCTCATCGTTGCTGGCGCAGACCTTCACCGATTTCGAGCTACTGATCTCTGACAACGCTTCGACCGACGAGACGGAATCCATCTGCCGGGCATTCGCTGAGAAAGACAATCGCGTGCGGTACGTTCGTCAACCTGAGAACCGTGGAGGCGTTGCGAACTTCGCATTTGTTCTGAGCACCACGACTGCGCCGTATTTCATGTGGGCCGCAGCAGATGATATCTGGGCGCCGGAGTACCTTGCTACGGTCGTGCGCCTTCTCGACGACGATCGGAACGCGATCATCGGCTTCACATTTGTGCAGAATTTTTGTATGCCGTATGGCGACTGGGTCGTCGAGAAGAGCACCCGGTTCGAATCGCCCACCCGGCGAGACCGTGCGCGTAACTACATCCTGCAGAGCGACGGCGACGGCAAGGCGAATCTCATTTACGGTCTCCTTCGGCGTTCCATGCTCGACGGCGCCTTCGAGACGTTTCGTAGGGGGGTGTTTGGGTCGGACATGCTTTTCGTATTCGACCTGTTGCTGCGGGGCCCGTGCCGTATCGCACCGAAGGTTCTCTTTTTTAAACGTTACCAGCCGGCCGGGTCGATACCGTGGGGCACGATCCTCTATGTTGGTGACGACCTGAAGTATTCGCTTCTGCACGTGAAGGTGGCGCGGTTGGCTGGTACCTCGTGGCCGTTTCAGACATACATCCTGGCTCTCGTTACGTGCAAGTATGTTCGCGATTTGTTCATTTGGAGCGGCTGGATGTTGCAGGCTGTGAGACGCCGATTCAGGCAACTGTCGCCGAAGGAGAAACGTTCATGACAAACAGCAGCCCGGCGCCGATTCCGCTGCGCCGTCATCTGCTGTACCTCTACTACAGGGCGCGCTATCGGATCGAGGCCATGCTCTATGCGCTAGGAATGTGGAAGGCCGGTGGTCCGGTGCCACACGCCGTCAAACGCCGTGTCGTGAGGGAGTATGCCAGACGTTACGGGGCGAGGACGCTTGTGGAAACCGGTACGTTGATGGGTGACATGATCGCGGCGATGGCCAGGTCGTTCGACGAGTTGTACTCCATCGAATTGAGTGACGCCTATTATGAAAAGGCCAGGGCACGCTTTGCGCGCAAACGACATATACACCTTCGTCACGGTGACAGCGCGGTCGAGATTCCCAGGATCGTAGGCGCACTCCAACACCGCGCCCTTTTCTGGCTGGACGCTCATTATTCCGGCGCGTCAACGGCGCGAGGCGCCATTGATACACCGATCGCCCAGGAGTTGAATGAAATCTTTCGACGCAACGCCGCCGGCCACGTGATGCTCGTCGACGACGCGCGCTGCTTCGATGGAACAGCCAGCTATCCGACCATCGGCGAGCTTCGCGAGCTCGTGGCAGCGCTGGACCCTCGATATCGCGTGGAAGTAGTTGAGGACATTATCCGCATCACCCCGCCGCGATGAAGAGCATCCACATGCTACGAGGGCAGAGAACCCGCCGCGGCGGTACTGTAAAGTCCGGTCACCCCCTTGCCTGCACTCGCATAGGCGGTGCAACGGTGATTCCGCATATGGGACGTGAAACCACGTGATCAAAGGACTCACTGCTCGGAATATCGTAGCGAACCTTCTGGGTGGAGGATGGTCGGCGCTGTTGGCCATGCTGTTCGTTCCCATGTACCTCCACTTTCTTGGCGCCGAAGCCTTCGGTCTCGTCGGAATCCTGACGGCGCTGCAGGCGGTGTTCGGTCTATTCGATCTCGGGATCGGCGCGACGCTGAACAGAGAAATGGCCCGCTTGTCGGCGACGGCATCCGATGGCATGCGAGAGCGGGATCTCCTTAAGACCTTCGAAGCTTTCTACTGGAGTCTGGCCGCTGCTGTCGGCCTTGTCATCATGATGCTCGCCGGAACGATCGCGCACCGTTGGGTTCATGCGCAGCATCTGGCAACGTCGGAAATTACCCGATCAGTGGCATTCATGGGCTGTATCGTCGCGTTCCAGTTTCCCTTCGCGCTGTACCAAGCCGGCTTGCTCGGCAGACAACGGCAGGTGATGCTCAACGTGATAACCGTTTCGATCACGACGGTGCGCTCCGCCGGAGCTATATTGATCATCTGGAGGGTGGCGCCGTTAGTCGAGCTGTTCTTCGCATGGCAAGCTTTTGTGATGCTGATCCAGGTGGTGATCACCGGCCTAGTGCTCCGGCATGATCTCCCGCGCCCGCCACAGCCGAGTCGTGTCAGGCTCAGCCTGATCCGGGAGATGTGGTTTTTTTCGGCTTCCCTCGCCGGCAACGCTGTTCTCGGCGTTCTGCTCAGCCAGAGCGACAAGATGCTGCTGGCCCGCTTGCTTCCGCTGTCGCAGTTCGGGTATTACACGCTTGCGGGTTCGATCGCAGCCATTCTCTGGTATGTGATCAATCCGATCTCGACCGCCTTTTATCCGCGCTTTACGCAGCTCCTGCACACCGGAGACGAATCGCGTGCCGTGAATACATATCACCGCGCCTGCCAGGTAATGGCCGTTGTGGTTTTGCCCGTGGCCGCTACCGTCGCCATGTTCGCGCACCCTCTGATCTGGGTCTGGACTCGTAACCCCGCTCTGGCTGACGCTACGGCCCTGACCGCCTCGCTTCTCGTCTGCGGGACAGCTCTAAACGGCCTGAGCATTCTGCCGGTTCTGTTGGGCGTGGCGGCGGGCTTCCCGTACATCATCACGGCTACAAACATGGTCGCAGCGGCGATGATCGTCCCAGCCATCTTTTACGCGACTCGGAACTTCGGGATATCCGGCGCGGCAGTAGTATGGGTCGTCCTTAACTGTTTGTACATTTTGATTGCCGTTCCGCTCGTTCATGGCCGAGTCATGACAGGAGAGATGTGGCGATGGTATGGAAGCGATTTCGCCGTACCGGTGCTAGCTGCCGCGGCCTGCGGCGGTCTAGCACGGCTACTGATGCCGTCGAACCTTACAGTCGCGGCTACCGTCGCGTACGTGTCAGTGGCGGCCACGGTGATCACGGTCACGACAGCGGCGGTGTTGCCTCATATCCGCACTATGGCCAAGGGGTTCATGGTGCCGAGCGCGGAGCCGCTGTAATGAGTAACTTTGTCCGTGGTGACATCTTGCGCTTGGCCGATCTTGCAGTGGAAACGCGTGCTAGCGAAGACTCACGCGTATATCAATGACAATCGCCTCACATCTTCGTAAGTTCGAGCCAATTCTCGGCTACCTGCGCCCTGCCTATCGGCGCATCCGGACGAACTACCTTCGCTGGCGTTACCCAACGGGAGGATTCGTCACTGCCACTGGTATTCCGGTCTACGCCGATTTTGACCTCGCCACGTATGCATGGTATGACGCCGATCTGCCCAATCTCGCCTTTGACAAGCGGATCATCACCACGCTGGTCAAGCAGAGCAGTGGTTCCGTCTTTGTCGACATCGGCGCCCACTTCGGCTATTATTCAGCGCTCTTTGCAGAGTTGACGAGGTGCCGCGAAGACGGTGCGAAGATCATTGCAGTCGAGCCTGACCTTGCGAATTTCAAATGCTTGGAGCGGACGATCGCTCCTTATAAGCACGTCGTCGCGGTACTGCTTCAGGCCGCGGCAACGGACGTTGACGGACAGACCATGTTATTCCGTTCGTCCGGTGCATCGTGCCTCCACTCGTTCGGTGAGACAGCAGCGGAAATATATAGTGTGCCTTCGATCCGCTTGGACACGGTGACGACGAAGTACGTTGACGCCGACGAGAGGATTGCCTTGGTGAAAGTCGATATCGATGGAGCGGAGGCTACATTTCTTCGCGGCGCGGTAGAAACTTTCGCGGCACACCGACCAATCATTTTCATCGAATTCTCGCCGGCAAATTTGTTTACGGCCGGAGTTGACGCGCGGCAATTTCTCGACGATCTCTGCAGCCGGTTCATTGTCTACAGTGTGGCGTACTCCACTCGCACGATCCGCCGAGTCGCAGCGACGGATTACGCGCAGATCAAGTCCGAAATGGACTCCCTGGGCTCCGCAATCACCGACTTGATAGCTTCCCCCTTTCCGCTAGACCTAAGCGCCCTGAATGCTGAAAGCACGGGGTCGTCGCCCAGATGAAAGTCCTCTCGTGCGTTGCCAGAAACTACTACGGGCGGAGCAATGCGGTCGAGCCGCTGTACATCGTGTTTAACGATGTTTTACGGACGCTTGGTGTGACGGTAGAGCACTTCGATCACTACCGCGCGATGCGGGAAAACGGACCGGCCCAAACCGCCGATGGCTTCCTGAAGATCGTGAAGGCGGGTGGCTACGACGCCATTATTTATCAGACTGCCTGCCAGGAAGCGCGCCACATCGGCGAGCCGGTTCGGGAAGCGGGGCGTTACGCGCCGACGATCGCGTGGAACAGCGATGACGACTTCGCATGGGATGGCCAGACCAGTCTCATGGCTCCCTCCTTCACGTATATGTTCACGACGTACCCGCACATCTACGAACAGAACCGTGCGCGCTGTCCGAACCTGCGCCTGAGCCAATGGGGCTGCTTCGACGGCTTCGGCGGCTTTGATCGGCGGAAGGATCTCGATTTCACGTTTGTGGGCCAGACGTACCGCACTCGCGTTCGCTCCATGCAGTATTTGATGGAGCATGCTGGTCTTCAGGTCCATGGGTTCATGTCCGGTATGGTGCGTACGCCGGCGTTTCTGTACTGGCCTCTGATTCGGAAGGTCACGTTTCGTTTTCCGTCCGTTTACGGCGCCGCGCTTCAGTATGAAGAGCTCAACGACATCTGGAACCGCAGCCGGATTACGTACACGCCGATGGAAGCGAGCGCCGACCCTAAAATCCTTCAGGTCAAGGGGCGGGCATTTGAGCAGGGGCTCTCTGGTACGCTGATGGTTTGCCGTCAAAGCCCGAACCTCGACCAGTATTACGAGCCCGGCAAGGAATTCGTGCCATTCGAAGATCTCGAGGATTGTGTTGCCAAAGTGCGGTTCTACCTGAGTCACGAGAAGGAGCGCGCTCGCATCGCCCGGGCCTATCACGACCGCACGCGCGCCGAGCACATGTGGACGCATCGTTTGCAGAAGATGTTCAAAGACGTCGGTCTGTAATGAAGGGTTAAGCTGATCATGCGGGTTTTGGTCACAGGAAGCAGCGGCTTGATCGGATCGGAGGCGGTTCAGCACTTCGACGCTGCCGGGCACGTCGTGCACGGCTTCGATAACAACATGCGCCGGGAGTTCTTCGGGCCGCAGGGCGACACGACGTGGAATCTACAGCGTCTGATGCGCGAGACGCGGCGATTCACGCCACACGCCGTCGACATTCGCGATCGCGCCGCCGTGGCCGCCTTCTTCATGAAAACGCCGCCGGACATGATCGTTCATTGCGCGGCGCAACCGTCGCACGACAAGGCTCGCGACATTCCTTTCGAGGACTTCGACGTGAACGCGGGCGGGACGCTCAACTTGCTCGAGGCCACGAGGCAACACGCAGCCGAAGCGATCTTCATCCACATGAGCACGAATAAGGTATACGGCGACGCTCCGAACGAGATTCCCCTGGTCGAGCTCGACAAGCGTTGGGACTACGCCCTAGCCGAGGATTATGACGGCGTCGCTGAAGATTGTCGCATTGACCGCTGCGTGCATTCGCTCTTCGGGGCATCGAAGACCGCCGGTGATGTCGTGGCTCAGGAGTACGGAAAGTACTTCGGCATGAAAGTGGGAATCTTCCGCGGGGGGTGCCTGACCGGACCGTCGCACTCGGCCGTGGAGTTGCACGGATTCCTCTCGTATCTGGTGCACGTGGCCGTAACGGGGAAGCCTTATACAGTTTTCGGCTATAAGGCTAAGCAGGTACGCGACCAGATTCATAGCGCCGACGTCATCGCCGCGTTCGAGGCCTTTGCGGCGGAGCCGCGGCCGGGCGAGGTCTACAACCTCGGCGGCGGACGGTCCAACGCGGCATCCGTTCTGGAGTGTTTCGACCTGATCGAGCAGATCGGCGGTTATCGCGTGGCCTGGACCTACGACGAGCGTAACCGTATCGGTGATCACATCTGCTACATTTCGAATCTCTCGAAATTGAAGTTGCACTTTCCGGGATGGTCGATCACCCGTACGCTTCCTTCGATCATCGAGGAGATGATTAGAGCAGAGGAGAGGAAGGCCGCGCGTCAAGGCGCGTCCGTCTCGGTGTAACCGTTGAGCTCAATCAGGAGAATGATCAAAAGTGGTGAGGCCGGCAGGGGCCTCATCCCATTCCGCGAGCTGTTCCTCGGTTTGGGGACATAGAAAAGACATGCAAATCGTTGCTCGATTCCGCGAATGGCGGCACAGTGTCTACGGATTCAACCTTTACAACCGGCGGCAGTGGGTCGCGGGTTATGCATCGCGGCTTCCGTCAGGGACTCGCGTTCTCGACGTCGGCGCGGGAATGGGACAGTACCGGCCGCTTTTCGCAAGATGTGATTATAAGGCGCACGACTTCGGCCAGGAGCCTCAGACGATCGGCCATTACACGTCACTTGATTACGAGTCCGATATTCTCACCATACCGGCCGCGGATGCGTCAGCCGACGTGATTCTTTGCACTGAGGTCCTCGAACACGTGCCCGAGCCAATCAAGGCCGTGCAGGAAATGGCGCGCATTCTCCGTCCAGGCGGGCTCATGCTTCTATCGGCGCCGCTCGGATGCATACTGCACCAGGAGCCGTACATCTACTACAGTGGCTATACGCCTCACTGGTACCGACGCTTCCTCGACGAGGCCGGATGCGATGTGATTGCCATCGAGTCGAATCAGGGCTTCTTCAGTCTTTTTGCGGACTACTCGCAGTGGTTTAGCAATCTCATTCATCCGCGCCAGACCAGGCGAGAAACCCTGCTTCACCGAGGCTTCCTTGGTTTGGTGTGGCTCGGTTCCCGGCCCATGATGCGCATTCTGGGACCGCTTGGACGCTGGCTCGACCGGTGCGGATTCGGTGAAGTGGGCACGGTTGGTTATCACGTGGTTGCCGTGCGACGGGGCGGAATCCCGGTGATCCCGTTGAAAGGGCCGACGTCGTGATCTTCAGTGTGGCGATTACGATAGGAGCAACGTCCGGTGAGTCGACGTATCTCCATGAGAAACATGATCGGGGCGGCGTGGAAAAAGGTAGCAAAACACGGCGGTGTCGGTTTCGATGACGTCCTCTTCCAGCGCCGATCCGGTGCGCTTCGCGTTCGGAGCGAACTGGTCGCGTTTTATCGAATGCGTCGACGAGCGGCGTATTGACGCCGCGGAGACTTCGCTCATCGAGATGATGGGCGGCGCAGATGCAATCGCCGGACGAACGTTTCTGGATGCCGGATCAGGCAGCGGCCTATTTTCGCTTGCCGCGGTTCGAATCGGCGCAGCACGGGTATGTTCGTTCGATTACGATTTGAATAGTGTCGCCACCACCGCCGAGATGAAGCGCCGTTTCGGACCGGTTGACGCGAATTGGACCGTGGAGCGCGGCGATATCCTCGACCGGAAGTACGTCGCTTCGTTGGGTCGATGGGACATCGTCTACTCATGGGGGGTTCTTCACCACACCGGAAATATGTGGGAGGCGATCTCGAACGCGTGCGATCTGGTGGCTGACGGAGGCATGCTCTTCATTGCCATTTACAACGATCAAGGGCGCAAGACGCGCTGGTGGAGGAAAGTGAAGCGTCTCTACAGCAGGAATGTCCTGGGGCGTGCCGCTGTCATCACGGCGTTCATTCCTTATTGGACGTTACGTGGCGTTCTCAGCGATCTAATACGGTTGCGAAATCCCGCGCGGCGATACCGCGCGTACAGATCTGAACGCGGCATGTCGATCATCCACGACTGGATCGACTGGCTTGGCGGATACCCGTTTGAAGCCGCGCTACCTGAGATCGTCTTTCGACGTGTGCGGGAACGCGGCTTTTCTCTACGCAATCTGACGACCTCTGGAGGGGGGGTCGGTTGTAACGAATTCCTGTTCGAACGTACGGCCCCGCCCTCCGTTCACTAACTCATGTGTGGAATCGCCGCAATTGTCAGTCCGGCCCTCAATCGCCTCGACCTCCTTCCCCGGATGGTCGATACGCTCGAACATCGCGGGCCCGACGAGCGTGGCATAGCCGGCGTTCCCGGCTGTGCGATGGGGCATGCCCGGTTGAGCGTCATCGATCTCAGCTCGGGCGCTCAGCCAATGTGCGACACCTCGAAGCGCTATAGGATCGTCTATAACGGCGAGCTATACAACTTCCTGGAGCTGCGGCGGGAGCTCGAACAAGCAGGCCGCACGTTCCATACGCGTTCGGACACTGAGGTCATCATCGTCGCATACGACGAATGGGGGCGAGATTGCCTCAGCAGATTTCGCGGCATGTACGCGTTTGCCTTGTGGGACACGCGCGACAGATCGCTATTTGCGGCGCGCGACATCTTCGGTGAAAAGCCGCTTTACTACGCGCCGAAGAGCGACGGGACATTGATCATCGCCTCTGAGATCCGGGCCATTCTAGCCTCAGACCTGATCGATCGATCTCTTGACCTGACCTCGGTTGACTCTTTCCTCACTTTCGGTTACGTCCCGCCGGACCGAACGGTCTACAGTGACATTGCTACACTGCCGCCCGCGCATTGTCTCGAGTGGCGCGACGGACGTGTGACGATCGAGGCGTATTGGCGCCCACCTCTCGGAGGCCTTCGTCAAATCGGAATGGAAGAGGCGGCCGAGGAACTGCGGCATCTCATCGCGCGCGCGGTCAAACGTCAGATGATCGCCGACGTGCCGGTTGGCGCGTTTCTCAGCGGCGGCCTCGACTCGAGCACGATCGTGGCCATGATGCAGCAGCATTCCGGGATCCCTGTGAAGACGTTCTCGGTCGGGTTCGGCTCGCTGATTAATGAATTGCCTTACGCGCGGGCGGTGGCCGAGCGCTATCACACCGAACACCACGAGTTGTATCTCGAAAGGTTCGACGTTGCGGCGTTGATCCATCGGATGGGCGACGTCTACGACGAGCCTTTCGCCGACACTTCGCACATTCCGACGTTCCTCGTCTCCGAGTTCGCGCGTAAGTATGTGAAAGTCGTTCTGTCTGGTGACGGGGGAGACGAATTGTTCGGCGGATATGCTTGGCACTCTTTGCTCGTGCAGGCTGAACATGTGAGGCGTTCGTTTGCGCTCTGGGTTGTGGTCCGCCTCGCAAGCAAGCTGCTTCGCGACCGTAATTCATCTCTCCGGCAGAAGTCACTCGCTCTCGGCTACGCCGCCCGCTGGCCGGATCCGTGGCTCGCGGATATCCAGAGCCACATCATGATGTCACCGCGGCAGCGGCGGAAGTTGTGGGGACGGCCGATTGCGCAGGAGGCACCCGGGGAGCTATATCGCCCTGACGATCATGTGAGTGGAATCGACCGCGGCTTCTATTTTGACCTGACGCACTATCTGCCCGGCGATATCCTCGTGAAGGTCGACCGCGCGGCCATGGCCCATGGACTGGAAACGCGCGCGCCGTTTCTCGACCGCGATCTCGCCGAATTCGCGTTGTCATTGCCTGCCTCTCTGAAAGTCGATGAGAGCCGTGGCAAGCTCGTGCTGCGCTCCGCATGCGAGCGCTATTGGCCGGCGGAACTGCATGGTCGCGCCAAGCAGGGGTTCGGCTCTCCGATCGATCACTGGATGCACAAGCCGGACGTGGCGGCGCTTACGCGACGGGTCACTGGCGCGAAATCCAGGCTGCGGGAGTTGCTGCGCGGTCCCATCGATGACGTTCTCGAGGGCGGGGGCTACCGCGCCTGGATCGTGATGTCACTCGGCATCTGGCTGGAGCGGCACGAGGTGACGTGGTGACCTCCGTTCGAGAGCGAATTCGGGGTGAGGACTGCGATCGCGCGACGATTTCTGAAGCACGGCCCGCCCTCAGCGTGATCATGGCATTTTACAATGACGCACCGTATATCGCGGAGTCAATCGAGTCCATTCTCAATCAAACCTACCGCGATTTCGAATTCGTGATCATCAATGACGCGTCCACCGACGGATCGCGCGAAATTGTTGCCCGTTACTCCGACGCGCGCATCCGGCTCCTGGACAACCCGTCGAACCTCGGCCTTGCGCGCTCTCTCAATCTTGGGCTGGCCGCCGCGCGCGGTGACCTGGTTGCGCGGCTCGACGCAAACGACGTTTCCCATACCGATCGGCTCGAAAAACAGATGAGGTTCATGCGCGAGCACCCCGAGATCGCACTGCTTGGTGGGCAATACGAGGCAATCGATACAAGAGGATACCGTCTCCCATGGGCGGCCGTTCCGAAGCCTGTCACCGAGCTCGGTGTAAAGTGGTATTTCCTGTTCGAATCACCGTTCGTTCACTCCACCGTGATGTTTCGGAAGGCGCTGGTCGACGAACTAGGGGGATACGACCCGACGTTTCAATGGGCGCCGTCTGAGGACGCCGAGCTATGGGCCAGGATGGCCGTCAGGCATCGGATGGTGAACCTGCCTGAGACCCTCATCTCGCAGCGATATGACCCGAAGTCGATTTCGCACGATACCTCACGGCCGGATCGGGCACAGGCCTCGTTTGTTCCCCGGCTCACGCAGTTTCTGGCCGTGAACATGAAACGCGGCCTCGCGCTCGACGATGCCGAGGAATGGGCGGGATTGGTCGCAGCCCTTTTCACGAATGAGCTCGCGGTCACGAACGAGACGCTGCAGCGATATGTTGAGGCCGTCGATGCCATGGAGCGTCGGCTGATCGAGATCCATCCTGAGGCCGCCCGCAACACCGACGTGCGCCGCGGAAAGGTGGAACTGCTGGCGCGGGCGCTGTTCCGGCTGGCGCCCCGCTCGCGGCGCTCCTCGGTACCAGTCTTTCTGCGAATGCTTCGCGCCCATCCGCAAACCGCGCTGCGGCAACTTCCGAAGTACGTCGCAATGGGGTTGCTCGGATCACGAGCGAGGAGCCTCTGGCGATGGTGGAGACAACGACAGGCTGTCGTTAGCCGCGACAAACGTTTCAGCGAGGAGAGCAAGTGAGCGAGGCAATCGTAGTTGCCTCTTCCTCCCGGCGTCTCCGCCGCGCTGTCGTGCGCACCCGGGCCGTATACCGCCGCCGTAGCCCCGCGGCGGCGTTGGCGGCTTGTCTGTTTGTCACGCTTGCAAGCGCCGTCACCCTGTTTCTGTTGGAGCCGGACGCACGGGCGCTCGCAGCACCCATGCTGGCCATCGCTGTGACCACGACTGCCTTCATGATGGTTCTGTGGTCGCGCGACGGCTGGCCTCCTGTTTTCGAGGCCGGAACGTTGTGCATGCTCGTCATCACGGTATACGGAACGCTGCCCATGGTGGGTTTTCTCATGATGCATGGGCAGTGGGACCTGTATGCGGACAACCGGCTATTCGCATATCCATTCAATTCCAGCGAGCTCGGCACCTTTGGCTGGCGCTACGCCGTATATGCGGTCTCGTTCGCGGCGACGTATCTCCTTATACGCGGTCGTGCCACTGTGAGGACAACGGCATTCACGCTCCCGAGGCCGAACACGCAAGCGGCAATCATCATCGTGTTCGCCGCGCTCTACACGTGCAAGATCGCGCTGAAGTTCGGTTACGGGTACGACCTTGACGACTTCGATTACGCCAACCCGGCGGCGGCTCTTGCGAGAGTTCAGGACCAGCCGTACTTCATTCGCCAGATCGGTCATAATATCCTCTCGGCACTATTCGTTGCGCAGCTCGCGATCATCCTGCTTCTGCTCGCGCACTGGCGGAAGCGGTGGTGCCGCTACGCTTTGGCGTTCTGGCTTGGATCGGAGGTTTTCAGTATGACGATCCGCCTCGGCTCGCGCAGCGCCGTCGTTCTGCTGCTCATTGCCGCCGGAGTGCTCTACCACCGGCTCGTGAAGCGGCTCAGTTTTCGCCTTCTGGTCGTCTTGGGCTCGCTGCTGTTGTCTGCGTTTCTCCTCTTCGGCGCGATCCGAGTCGTGCGATCGGAGGAGGCGATGAAAGAACGCCTGGGGCACGTTCTAACGGGATCAAACGAGTTTCAGGGGCTGTTTACGACCGCCTTTGATATTCATAAGAGGAAGGAGGCAGGTGAGATCGTCTCCGTTCCGTGGCAGGTGTATGTCAGCGATCTCTACTTTCCGATTCCGAGTCAGATTCTGCCGTTCGAGAAGATCGACCCTTCGATGTGGTACATCGATCTGATTGGTGACAACGGAAGCGTCGGATATATGTTCGGTGTGATGTCTCAGGCAGCCGTCGGCCTGGACTGGATCGAGCTCGTGATGCGAGGAGCGGTTCTTGCGGCCGTTCTCGCGCTCCTTCACCGGTGGTATGTGCGGCGGTCGGCGTACTTCTGGCCGACGCTGTTCTACCTGTTTGTCGGCGTCTGGGCGTATTACACTTTCCGGGCATCAACTTTTTATTTTGTCTACTTTGTGATCTATCACTTCCTCCCAGTCCTGATCGCCGTGATGCTCCTCGATCGGATTTTGACTGGCGTTCGCGTCAGAAAGCGTGACGCGGTGGCCGCGGCTACGTGAAGATTCTTCACATGATCACCGGGTTGGGCGGTGGCGGAGCAGAACGGCAGCTCTCATATCTCGCTCCGGCACTGAGCCGCCGGGGCCATGACGTGCACGTGGCGTTCGCGTTTGCGGGTGTTCACTCCGAGCGTCTCGCCGGTAGTCCTTGCACGCTCCATCACCTTTCGGCGTCGTCACGTTTCGCGTTGATTCGCCTCGCTCAGACGATTCCGCTCGTTCGCCGTCTGCGCCCGGACGTCCTGCATACATGGCTGACACACATGGATATCGTCGGCTACAGCGCGGTCCGTCTACTGCGCGTCCCATGGCTGATGAGTGAGAGAAGCGCGGCACTCAGCTACCCGCCTACTCTGCTGAATCGCCTCCGGGTCGCTGCCGGAAAGCGCGCCGACGTGATCGTTTCCAATTCAGAAGGAGGAGCGGAGTACTGGAGGACGCAGAGCGTCGAGGCGGATCGAATCGAGATCGTGCCGAACTTCGTACCGCTGGCTGATATTGAAGCAGCGGGTCCTCTCCATGACGAACGTGTTTCAGCGGACGACGAGCTCGTTATCCACATCGGCCGTCTCAGTCCGGAAAAGAATCTCAGCGCGCTCGTCAGTGCTCTGCCGCACGTCTTTCGGGCTCGGCCGCGCGCGAAGTTTGCGTTCTGCGGCGAGGGGTTACTGCTCGGTGACCTTACGGCGCAGGTGGCTGCGGCAGGCCTTCGCGAGCGAGTCGTCTTCGCCGGTTTCGTGCCCAACGTCGCCTCATGGTTGAAGCGCGCGAGTGCGGCCGTCGCCGTCTCGCGGTGTGAAGGGCATCCGAATGCCGTGCTCGAGGCGATGGCCGCCGGCGTGCCGGTCGTGGTCTCCGACATCCCGGCATACCGCTCCATTCTCGGCGACGAATCGGCCGCGTTCGCCGGCGGCGATAACATCGAGGGCATTGCCGACGCCATCATTAATACGCTCGAGGATCGTGCTGCCGCCGAGCTTCGTGCGGCGCGCGCGCGGCTCTCGCTTGCGTCGCAGTCGATTGATGCCACGGCGGCGCGGTACGAACACGCATACCGCCGCGCGATCGAGATCGCCGTGGCGCGACATTAGGCAATGCGCGGAATCTGTCACTATGAATCCCGATCTCCTCGAAATCCTGTCCTGTCCTGACTGTCGCGGCTCGCTCACGCTGAGCGTGACCGACGAGAACGGTGGAAGAATTGAGAGTGGGACACTGCAGTGCACGTCGTGCGGACGGTCCTATCCCATCGTGCGGTACATCCCGCGCTTCGTCCCCGCGGACTCATACGCAAACTCGTTCGGATTCCAGTGGAACAGGTTCCGCGCCACACAGCTCGACAGCCATACCGGCCTCACGATCTCACGCGAGCGATTCTTTAAAGAATCGCGGTGGATGCCGGAGGAACTGACAACGAAACGCGTGCTCGACGTTGGCTGTGGTGCGGGGCGCTTCGCCGAAGTCGCGCTGTCGGCGGACGCAAACGTCGTGGCCATCGACTACTCGAGTGCCGTCGAGACCTGCTTTGCGAACCTTGGTTCGAACCCGCGCCTTTCCGTTATCCAGGCCGACGTCTACCAACTGCCGGTCAAGCCTGGCGTCTTCGACTACGTTTATTGCTTCGGCGTTCTGCAGCACACGCCCAACCCTCATCGGGCCGTGCTCGCTCTGGCCTCGCCGCTGAAGGAAGGCGGGAAGCTCGCCCTCGATTTCTATCCCCGCCTCCTCGCGAACATCCTCTGGCCGAAGTACTGGCTAAGGCCGTTCACCAGGCGAATGAGTCAGGAGCGTCTCTTCGCGATCGTACAGTGGCTGGTGCCAAAGCTTCTTCCGATCAGCAGGGCTCTCGCGGCAGTGCCGCTGTTCGGTCGTCGCCTCCGTTACCTACTTCCGGTCATGATGTACTACGGCGTGTTGCCGCTTACGCATGAGCAACATCGCGAGTGGGCAATCCTCGACACATTCGACATGCTCGCGCCGTTGCACGACCACCCGCAGACTGCCGCGTCGGTGCGCGCGTGGCTCACGGGTGCCGGGATGCGCGACGTCGAGGCCGCTCGTGAAGGACTTGTGGTCGGTCGTGCCGTGAAGGGCTGATGAAGATCCTTTACGCCGGGACCGGTTACAAGCCAGCGTATCGACTCGGTGGCCCGATCGTCTCCATCTCCGCTACGGCGGAGATGCTGGTGCGAAAGGGTCACGAGGTGACGGTCGTCGCGACCACAGCCAATAACGAGGAGGACCTCGACGTCCCTATCGGCATCCCTGTCGATGTCGATGGAGTGCAGGTGTGGTATTTCCGGCGGAAGGAACTGGTGCAGAAGGTCCTGCCTTTCGTTCCTTACCTCTCTCGCTCGATCGGTTTCATGTACGCGCCGGAGATGCGCGCCGGGCTCGACCGCCTCGTTCCGACGGTCGATCTCGTGCACACACAGGGGCCCTTCGTCTACCCGTCGTACGCCGCCGCACGCGCGGCCATCCGCCATCACAAGCCGTTGCTGTATAGCCAGCGTGGTTGCCTTGCTGAGAGGCAGCTCCAGTTCAGGGCGGCGAAAAAGCGCCTCTATATCAGCGCGATCGAGAGGCCGATCATGAAACGCGCCGATTCTCTGGTCGCTCTGACGGAGGCGGAGGTGGCTTCGTACCGCGCATTGGGTGTCGACACTCCGATTACGGTCGTGCCGAATGGCACGGATCTACCGGCTCCGCGACCGGACGCTGCCGCCCGCGTTCATGCCCGATTCGGTGTCGCCCCGGAGGCGCAGATGATCCTCTTTCTTGGCCGGCTGCACCCGTCCAAGGGAGTGGACAAGCTCCTCGACGCTTTCATGCAGGTCATGAATAGCGTTCCGGGCGCCGTATTGATGGTCGCCGGGCCTGACGAATGGGGACTGGAGAAGCAATGGCGCGAGCGGAGCGGTAGCGGCGAACGCATCGTCTTCCCCGGTATGATCGGCGGCGACGAGAAGGCCGATGTGCTGGCGCGTGCAGACCTCTTCTGCCTGCCATCGCTCTCGGAGGGCTTCTCGAACGCTGTGCTGGAGGCTCTCGCGAGCGGGACGGCTGTGATGCTCTCGCCAGCATGCAACTTTCCTGAAGTCGAGAGCGCGAACGCGGGGGTCATCGTTGACACCGATGTTGTACAAATGGCGACGGTCATGCGTGCGCTGCTCGCCAACCCAGCCGTGTTGCGTGTGATGGGAGAAGCAGGCCGGCGTCTCGTGTCGGAACACTATTCGTGGGACGTCATCACCGACCGGCTGGTCGAGCTGTATCGTGGTGTCGTGGCGGCGAAGGCGTGAAAATCGTTGTCGTGAGTTGTGTTTTTCCGCCTGAGCCGGTCGTCTCAAGCCGCACCAGCTTCGATGCGGCGCGGGAGCTTACCGCGCGCGGCCATGACGTGACGGTTGTGGCCCCTTTTCCGAACCGTCCCGCCGGAAAGCTCTACGCAGGCTATCGCCGTGCGCCGTTCCGGCGCGAAGCGACGACCGAGGGCTTCCGTATCATCCGTTGCGCTTCGCTCTTCTCGCGCCGGTCGTCGATCCTCAGCCGACTTGCCGAGAATGTCTCGTTCGGCGCGATGTCATCGCTGGTGCTGCTAGTCACTCCCAGGCCTGCTGTTGTCTACGCGAACACGTGGCCGATTTTTGCGGCAGCGATGATTGCGACCGTCGCGCGCTTGCGCCGAATCCCGCTTGTCATCTCCGTACAGGACATCTACCCGGAGTCACTGCTGTCGCAACGCCGTCCGGGCAGCAGCATCGCCGCGCGCGTTCTTCGGGCACTCGACCGGAGCATTGTTCGCAGTGCGGCTGCGGTCGTGGTCATCTCGGAGCGTTTTGCCGAGTTGTACCGGCGCACCCGTGGTGTCGGCGCATCAAGGATTCATGTCGTGCCGAACTGGCTGCCGGCGCAGGGGACAGAGGTGACGCCCGTCGCCTCCGAGGCCTGCCGCGATCGCAACGGCATCCCGCGCGACGCCTTTCTGCTTGTTTTTGGCGGCAATGTCAGCGTCTCCGCCGGCGTAGAGACGGTGATCGATGCCTTTCGTTGTCTGGATCACGACCTCGACGTTTATCTGCTCGTTGCCGGCGAGGGAACGTCGCTCGATGCGTGCCGCCGCCGGGCTGCAGAGATCGCTCCGGAGCGGATTCGCTTCGAGCACCCATGGCCCGGCACGATCGACGTGCTGCACGCTGCGGATGTTGTCGTTCTTCCGACGCACGCGGCGCAGTCGACCGCCTCGGTGCCGTCGAAGCTGATCAGCTATCTTCTTTCTGCGAGGCCGGTGCTGGCTACTGCCTTGCCGGACTCTGACACAGCGGCCGTGGTTCTCGGCAGCGGTGCCGGCGTGGTGGTGGCGCCCGACGATTCTAAAGCACTTGCCGACGCGATCGGGTCGATGGCAAGGCTCTCGCGCGAGGAGCGCCAGCGGATGGGAAGCGCCGGACGTGCGTGGGCAATGATGAATGTGACGGCTGAGGTTTGTCTGCCACGGCTCCTGCGCATCGTGGAAGGCGAGGCGCGGTGAGCGTCGAGATCCGGCCGATGCTGATGAAGGACATCGGCGCCGTGACCGCCATTCATCTCGCTGCATTTTCGGGCTTCTTCCTCTCGTTTCTCGGTCCCCGCTTCCTGCGCGAACTGTACCGCGCGATCGTGTCCGACGAGGAGAGCATCGCGTTCGTCGCCTTTGATCGTGATCACCTCATCGGATTTGTGGCCGGCACTGCCAGCGGCGGTTTTTTCCGGCGAGCGGCGAGGCGGCGGTGGCTCCGTTTCGCTGTTGCATCCGCCGGTGCGGTGTTGCGGAAGCCGACGATCGCGCGTCGTCTCGTCAGGGCTCTCTACGCGCCGCCGACGATGTCGTTACCGGGGGCGTTGCTCATGTCGCTCGCCGTCGATCCAAACGCACAGCGGAGCGGTGCGGGCAAGCTCTTGACGCGCGCGTTTGTCGATGGTGCGCGACGTCGCGGCGCAACCGCGGTCGTACTGACGACCGACAAGGTTGGCAACGACGCCGCCAACGCGTTCTACCGGGCGCAAGGATTCACCGCGGCCGCCGGCTACGTGACGCCCGAAGGACGTGCCATGTCCGAATACATCCTGTACATTGACAATTCTGATGATGAAAACTCAAGCCCCTCCGAGGATTCGTGAGTCGTTCCTGCCGTTCGCGCGCCCCGAGATCGATGACGACGAGATCCGCGAGGTCACGGACGCTCTGCGCTCCGGCTGGGTGACGACCGGGCCGAAGACGAAGCAATTCGAACGGGAGTTTGCCGCTGCTGTCGATGCGAAGCACGCGGTTGCCCTCAACTCCTGCACGGCCGCGCTGCACCTGTCGCTGGAAGCGGCGGGGGTGGGCGCGGGCGACGAAGTCATCACCACGCCCTACACATTCGCGGCGTCGGCGGAGGTGATCCGGTACTTCGATGCCCGGCCGGTGCTGATCGATGTCGATCAGGAGACGTTGAACATCCAGCCTGAGCTCATCGAGCCGGCCATTACCGGCAGGACGAAGGCGATCATCCCGGTACATATCGGCGGTGTGGCCGCCGATCTCGATCCGATAGTCGACATTGCGCGCCGCCATGGTTTGTCCGTCATCGAAGACGCCGCGCATTCCTTCCCGACTCGCTACAAGGGGCGCAAGGTCGGCAGCATCGGCGATCTAACCTGTTTCTCGTTTTACGCGACCAAGACGATTACCACCGGTGAGGGAGGAATGATCACGACGGACGATGACGTGCTCGCGGAGCGCTGCCGGATCATGTCTCTTCACGGAATCAGCAAAGACGCATGGAAGCGCTACACGGCCGAAGGATCGTGGTACTACGAGATCATCGCGCCCGGGTTCAAGTACAACATGACGGACATCGCGGCGGCGCTCGGTCTGGCTCAGCTCCGCAAAGCGGAGCGGATGTTCCGACGCCGCGAGGAGATCGCCCGCCGCTACACGGAGCTGTTCTCGATCATGCCGGAGTTGCAGGTACCGACTACGCCGTCCTATTCGACCCACGCGTGGCATCTGTACATGCTTCGCTTGAATCTGGAGCGGCTCTCCATCGATCGCGCCGCGTTCGTGCAGCGGCTGCGCGAACGCAACATCGGCGTGAGCGTCCACTTCATTCCGCTACACGTGCATCCGTACTATCGCGAGACCTACAGCTACGCGCCTGACGACTTTCCCATCGCCTATCGTGAGTATCTGCGGGAGATCTCACTGCCGATCTACTCGACCATGTCGGACGATGATGTCGATTCAGTGGTCGAGGCGGTTGCCGACGTCGCCGCTGCGAACCGGCGATGAGGCGGCTGCTCGACCTCGGCGTTTCCGCAGCCGGCCTCCTCATCCTGTCGCCGCTCTTCGCCCTTCTCGCCGTCGCGGTCAAACTGTCGTCGCGCGGCCCCGTCTTTCATCGCGGCGAGCGAGTGGGACGCGACGGAAAGCTATTCGCTGTTTACAAATTCCGCAGCATGCGCGTGGGAGAGAAAGGACCGGCGATCACGCGCGCGGGCGATCCGCGCGTCACTGCCCTGGGGGCGGTTCTTCGAAAGACAAAACTCGACGAGCTGCCGCAACTGCTCAACGTTTTCGTCGGAGAGATGAGCCTGGTCGGGCCGCGGCCCGAGGCGCCACGATATGTGGCGATGTACGACGCCGACCAGCGGCGCATTCTGTCGGCTCGTCCAGGTATGACCAGCCCGGCATCGCTTCTTTACCGCAGCGAAGAGGAGCTGCTCACCGGCACTGATTGGGAGCGGGCGTACGTCGAGAGGATCCTGCCGGAGAAGCTGCGTATCGATCTCGACTATCTCGACCGGCGGACGTTTCGATCTGATCTCGGCGTCATCGTGCGCACGATCGCAGCGATCTTTGGCTGAGGAACTTCTCGATATCGCCGCGAAGGGCAAAAAAAGAGGCGAGCATTTCTGCTCGCCTCTTTGTCGATCAAGGTTGAAGTGGCAACTACTGCTGCCCAGAACCTGGGGTGGTGCAGGCTTCGTTGCCGAGGTTTCCGGCGATGACGTTGTTCGAGAAGCAGATCGTCGTGCCGCCGCCGGTGGTGATGCCGTTCGACGTGTTTCCGGTGACCGCGTTACGCGACATGCGGATCGTCGACCCTGTGGCGGCCTGGATGCCCGTGGCGCCGGGACCAAACGTGGACGATTCGAGGAAACACACTGCTGTAGCCTGATCCGTTTGGAACTGGGCGTTCACGTTCCGGCCGACATCGCAGCGCGTAAGGATCGCTCCGTCGTTGACTCCGCCGATGTCCACGCCGATGTTGCCGTTGCCCTGCACCGTCGTGTTTTCCATTTGCAACTTGACAATCCCGGCGCTGTTGTTCACGTGTACGCCGTTGTTGCAATTCAGAATCTGGGAGCCGGAAATGAATACGCCAATGGTATTGCTGGAATTCGAGACGAGGACGCCGTCTCCGCTGTAGGTGGAAATTCTACAGCTGTAGATCGAGACGCTGCCCGCCTGGACGACATTGACGCCGTTCGTCCCCAGCGTCACGCCGGCGCCGTTGATGTCGAGGCCGCGGAGCACGATTTTGTCCGTGGTGAGGGCGTTGACGATGATGCCCTGAGTGCCTGACGAGAGAACGCTGCCCAGCGTTGCCGTGCAGTCGATGGTGATCGACTTGGTGATCGTCACCGCGCCGAACCCGCCCGGATCGAGGCAGTTGATGATTCCGGGGCTGGCCGTCTTCGAGATTGCGCCAGCGAACGTCTTGCATGGTGCCGTGCGGCTGCATGGGTTGACATCGTCACCCACGCCGGAAACCCATGTACGTGTCGCCTGCGCACTCGCGAATGTGGCGATGGCCATGGAGAGAATGAAAACGAATGAGACTTTCTTCATAGTGGGCTCCTCCTCCTTGTTAAACCGGACTCGTTGAGTGGAAGTATGGCGGGAAAGTATACGCTACTTTGCGGTGCGACCGTGATCCGAATCACAACCGGTTCAGAAATGCCAAATTCGATTGGTTTTGGCTGGTGATTCCCAACCTGGGCGGCCAGGAAGCCGGTATCGGCTACGGTAGCTGCACCGTGTCGGCGTACCGGATGTAGGCCTCGTTCTCGGGTCGAAGAGCGATCAGTTGCTGAACGACTTCCTGTCGCAACTGGCCGTCTTCGACGGACCGGACCACCCATGGACTGAAAAGCGCCGCGCGCAGTAAGTCTTCGCGGGCGGAGACTCGGTCACCGGCTGCAGCTTCCGCTGCCGCAAGATTGACGTAGATCTCGGGGCGACGGTCGAGGCGGAGCGCGTCGCGGTACAAGCGGATGGCTTCGTCGTACCGGCCGAGCACTCGATCATTCGCCGCCGCGATCATGTCCAGCGAGACGTCGCGGCAAGTAGGTCGCATGCACTCCAGCAGCTCCTCGAGATTCCGCTGCGCCCGAACGCTTCCCTTGGGAGTGCCGGCGTGGAAATAGGCGTACTCCGTCGACAGGATGTGCGCGTTTTTGATCCGGTTGCATCGGTACGGAAGCACGCAGAAGAAGTAGAACGCGCACGCGCCGGCGGCGACGACTGCAATGGCGGTCAACCGGCGGAAAGCGTTCATGACTCCCTCCAGGCCACGATCGCTGCTGCCGCCCAGAGATATGCGCAGGTCGGCGCCACCAGCTCCAGCGGAAACTGGGCCAGCGCGAGGATGAACATCGATACCACAAGCGGCAATGCCAGAAGGCGAACGAACGCCGCGCGGCTCTCGTCGTCCGTATTCTCGGGTGGCGCAGTCCGAGACCGCCACGTCGCGGACGCGACAAGAACGAGCGCCGCAAGGAACAGCGCGTAGCCAGGCACGCCGGCCTCTGTCGCGATCTGCAGGTGGTCGTTGTGCACCTCGCCGAAATTCATCTCCGTCGTGTGCTCGAATAGCTTGCGCTGCCGTTGCTGGAGACGCAGCTTGTAGTCAAAGAAGTTATACGCGAAACCTCCCGGCCCGGCTCCCACGAGCGGCCGGTCGCGGATCATCTCCGCCGCGGTCAGAAAGGGGAGCGTGCGGGCCGCGGAGAGCGTTTCAAAGTCGCGCCGCTGCAGGGCATCGCGCATGAGGCGAGCTCGCTCGCGGAGCGGCCCATATGCAGTGAAGGGAATGACTGCGGCGACGACCAGCACGAGCAGCGCCGCTAGTGTCTTCGGCCATGATCGCAGCCATATCGCGAACATCACGAACAGCGCTACTGCCAGCGCGCCGATCGCCGCCACGGTGTGTGTCATGAATGTGGCCGCCACGATGAACGCGGCCGCGAGGGCCCACGCCAGACGAAACCGCCGGCTCGAGAGTGCCAGCGCCAGTGCCACGAGAGCGGGGACGACGAAGTAGCCACCGACGTCATTCGGATTGCCGATGAGAGCAGTGCGGCCGATGTGCTTCTCGATCGCGCTGGTGGTGTCGAAAGGGCTCCAGATGTCGAGTTCCTGGAGGATGTAGATGATGCCGTTGACAATCGCCGGTAGCACGATCAGTCCGGCGAACCAGGAGGGCCGCGCACGAAGCACCAGCACCGTCGCCACGAAAACCAATGCGTACTCGAGCACACGCACGGTCGGCGGAATGCTCACCAGGTGGTTCGTCGAAGCGAGCGCGCAGACGATCGTCCACGCGCAGATCAACACGGTGAGCACCAGCCATTTCGCGCGGAGGTCGAGCCGGGGAAGACCGAGGTGCCCGAACGCCCAGGCCAGCGCCAGGATGATGACGATGAGGATCACCTCGGTGCGTAGCGCCAGCTCTTTCGGGAAACGGAAGGCATCCTCACCCGACAACGACATCACCAGGGGAATGAGCAAGGCTCCGGCAGCGATGATCGGTGTCAACCATCGCAGCGCCGCCGCTGCCTCTTCGGGCGGACTCGATCGGGCCTCTCGGGACGACGATTTACGTCCGACTCTCGACTGCTTCATTTTATTGTTGGCATGCCACCGCTGATCAGGCGAGCGCCGTCTTTGCACTCAGCGAAGTCGCAGGCAGTTCAGGCTCCGTAACGCTCATCTGATATTCATACACGAGCTCGTGGATATGCCTTCGTACCTCGCCCGCCTCACAAGTGGTGCCCGTCAACCCGCGATGCAGCCAGTGGCTGACCTTCGCCGGATCGGGCTGCGGAGCTTCGGTGATGACGATCTGCGGGTGTACGGTCGGATGGATCGATTCTCCTTCCAGCCGGATCTCTTCGAAGAGTTTCTCGCCAGGTCGCAGCCCGGTGTAAATGATCTGGATGTCATTCTCGCTTTGGCTCGAAAGGCGGATGAGATCGCGGGCAAGGTCGGCAATCTTCAGCGGCTCGCCCATATCGAGCATGAAGACCCGGCCGCCGTCGCCCAAGGTCGCTGCCTGCAGAACCAGCGAGATCGCCTCGGAGGTGCGAATGAAGTAGCGCGTCACGCCCGGGTGCGTGACGGTGATCGGGCCGCCGGCCGCGATCTGCTCCATGAATAGCGGAATGACGCTGCCCGACGAGCCGATGACGTTGCCAAAGCGGACGATCGTCATCTTCATATCTGTGTCACGGATCGCGTCGAGGAGCAGGATCTCGGCGGCTCGTTTCGTCGCTCCCATCACGCTCGCCGGATTGATCGCCTTGTCCGTGGAGATGAAAACGAAGCGCCGTACGTCGTGTTTGATACATAGCTCGGCCAGCGCTCGCGTGGCCAGGGCGTTGTTGCGCAGGTACTCGAGCGGGTTCTCCTCACCCAGCGGCACATGCTTGTGCGCCGCCGCATGGAGGACGATGTGCGGCTGCTCGCGGGCGAGCAGCGTTTCCAGGACGTCTGTATCGCAGATGTCGATCAGGTTGGAGCTGATGCGCGCTTCCACCCAGGCGAACTCACGCGCCAGCCGTTTGCGCACTTCGTAAAGCGCGTACTCCGATCGTTCCACCAGCGCCACACTCTGAGGCTCGAACTGCAGCACCTGCGACGCCAGTTCCGAGCCGATCGTTCCCCCCGCTCCGGTGATCACCACGCGCTTGTTGCGGAAGAGCTCGTGGACGGGATCGCCAGGCAGATCGATCCGCTCGCGGCGAAGAAGGTCCTCGACGTTGACGGGGCGCAGTTGCGTCACTTGCACCTGGCCGGTGACCAGTTGATCGAGGCCGGGAATCGTCTTGAACTTGAGGTCGGCGGAGGCCAGACACTGGATGACCTCACGAATTCGCTTTCCCGATGCGCTTGGAATGGCGATGAACGCTTCGCTCGCCCCCGTGTCGTCGGCAACATTGCCGATTTCGGCGATCGGTCCGTAGACTTTGATGCCGCGGATCTGAGAACCCCACTTGGCGCGATGGTCGTCGACGAAGCCGACCACCTTCATGCCGAGCTGCGGCCGGTGCTCGATCTCCCTGGCCAGCATTTCGCCCGCGTCGCCCGCTCCGATAATGAGTACACGTTTGTTATCGACCGACTCACCCTCCGCGGGTCGGAGCCGGTCTCGTCCGAGGCGGATCAGTACGCGAATGCCGAAGAGCGAGAGCAGCGAGAACGCCCAATCGATCAGCAGCACGCCGCGCGGGGACTTCAGGAATCGCGGTTCGATGCCGAAAAGACCCCCGACATACCAGAGCGACAACAGCAGAGCGAGTGCCGCGGACAGCCCGAAGACGAGTCGAACCACATCGGCCATTCCGACGTACCGCCACCAGCCGCGGTAAAACCCGAAGGCGACGCCGACCAGCAGTTGTGTGCTCAGGACGACCGGCAGACTCCACTTGAATGTCTCGTTGAACTCGGCCGGTATCGCGAACTCGAATCGCAGCAGATAGGCGAAGGCATAAGAGGCCGCGAAGACGACGGCGTGAAATGCAAAGAGGATCGCCACGCGAGCCCCGGCGAGGCGAACCAGGAAGGAGTCGATGTAGGACGGTGTCTGATCGTTCACAGGTCACTCGCTGGGCGTCGGGACGCCCTCGTGGTGGCCATCACCGCGTCGAGCCGTGACGGAAGATGACCATTATAATGAGGTTCCAAAACCGCACAATAAGTTTTCCGCCGCATGCAACACCTTCCGGACTACAGGCATATCCGTAGCTTCTCGCGCGACGAGCTGTCGGCGTTTCTGTCGGAGAACGGCACATCGCTGGTCGAGGAGGAAGCGCTCGCCGTTCTCGACAATCCCTATGTCACATCCCGGATGTGTCAGGCCATTGCTCACGCCCGGTACCTGGCTGCTTTTTACGCCGTTCGCTTGCGCCTCGTGCAAAACCGGGCCACACCCCTGGCAGACTCCGTCAAGCTGGTTCACTACCTCCACTGGCCCGATCTTCTGCGGCTGTCAGTCGATGTCGGGGTGCCCGCTCAGGTGCGGCGCGCCATCGAGACGCGGCAGCTTTTTCATATCGACACGCTCTCCCTCGGCGAGAAGATCGCGGCGGCGAAGCGCTGTAGCGCGACGCTGATCAGAATCTTTCTCTTCGATCCCGACGCGAAAGTCTTCGCCGCCCTTCTCATCAACTCGCGTTTGCGGGAGGAGGACTTGCTGCTCCTGGCTGGATCCGAGAGCGCCTCGCCGGAGAAACTCCAACTTCTGGCCTCTGACCGGAAGTGGTCATTCCGCTACGCCATCCGCAGAGCTTTGGTGATGAATCCGTCGACCCCCCGGTCCACAGCCGCGTCGCAATTGCGTTTCCTCTCCCGACACGACCTCCGCATCATTCATGAGAGCCCCGACACCTCGACGTATCTGCGCCGGTGCGTCGAGCGTCTGGCGCCCGCCGTTTTCACGCGCGGGCTGGAACGAATTGACTAGAATGAGCTTGTCGTTCGCCAATTGGACATGCTTGATCAGGATCCCCAGCCTCAACTATCAGAGCTCGCGTCGTTCGGCGAAGAGCTCCGTCGCGAGCGTGAAATCCGAGGGATCTCCCTGAAGGAGATCGCCGACGCCACGAAGATCAGCAAGCGCTTCCTGGACGCCATCGAGCGCAATGACCACAAGCTGCTGCCGGCTCCCGTGTTCACTCGCGGTTTTGTCCGTGAGTACGCGCGATACCTCGGCTTGAACGCCGAGGAGATGGTCAATCGGTACAACTTCGGCGCCGTCGGCGATGACCGGATCGAGCAGTCGTCGCACCTCGACCGGCTGACGACTCCACAGACTTCTCCGTTGCCCGGCAAGAAGCAGCCGCTGAAAGGAATCCCGCCTGCGTATGCGCGCGTCGATCGTAACGTCTACATCCTTCTCCTCGTTGTCGTCGCGCTGTCTGGCGTCAGCTATTGGGCGCTGAAGTACCGGCGCGAGAGCCGGGCCAGCGAGGAGCGTCTGGCGGTCGAGACCAGGGTCGCGCCTGCTCCCGCTCCTGGGCCACCTGTCGTACCGACCCAGACCGCGAGCACGGGAACTCAGCCCGAGGCAAACGTTCCAGCCAGGCTGACCCTGAACATCGAGGTCACAGGGCGGTCGTTCGTGGTTCTGGACGCGGATGGGGAGAGAGTGATCAACGACGACCTTCGGCGCGGCTACCACCGGACCATCGAGGCGAAGGACGGATTTCGTTTCCGAACGATTGGCAACGCGGCTGGAATCGCGCTCACGCTCAATGACCTGCCCGTTCCGGCCCTGGGCCGCGATGGGCAGGTGCTTCACGACGTAGTCTTCGACCGCGGCTGGCTGGAGAAAAACCAATCTCCGTCGCAGAACGCCCCCCAAAGCCAACGATGAGCACATCCTCCGCCGAGCTCTCCGGCGACGTCGTCATCGACCGGATCGAATCAGGACACTATCCCCGCGAGGTGGTGGAGACGATCGCCCGCGGGTTCCTCCCGCTTCCGCAGGATGATTTGATCGCCGTACTCGCTTTTCTTACGCGATGGCCGGACGATGAGATCGCCGCTGCGGCGAGGGCGTCGCTGGCCGATGTTCCATCCCGCAGCATTCAAGCCTTCGCCTCCAACGAGAGCGCCCCGCCCGCTCACCTGGCCCTGCTCATGCACGCCAGCGAAGATCCGTTCATCCTCGAGGCGCTGATCCGCAATCGCTCCGTGCCCGACGGCCTGGTGACCGAGCTCGCGGCGGTGACCGCCGATGCCGCCGTGCAGGAAGTAGTGGTCATCAATCAGGCGCGCATCATTCGTGCCCCCGAGATCATCGACGCCCTCCTGGCAAACCCGCACCTCACCTCGGACGTGCGCCGGCGCGTGCTGGAGACGCGCGAAGAGTTCTTCGACAAGAAGGCGCGCATCGCCGCGCAGCAGCCGGATGAGGTGGACGAAGACGAGCCGATGCTCAGCCTCCCCGACGAGCCGATCGCCGATCTGCTGGAGAAAGCCATCGAGGAGCCGCAAAGCGATACGCCGCCTCCTCAGCTCACGGAGACCGAGAAGGTTGATGAGAAGAAGATGTCGGTCTTTTCTCAGATCCTGGTCATGGGCGTCTCGGACAAAGTGAAGCTCGCCTTCAAGGGCGGCAAGACCGAACGGATGATCCTGGTCCGCGATCGCAACAAGCTCGTTTGCAGCGCGGTGATGCGCAATCCGCGGATGAGCGAGCTCGAAGTCGAATCGATCGCCGGAATGCGCAATATCGAAGAAGAGGTCCTCCGCCTCATCACGATGAAGCGCGAATGGGTCTCCAAATACAACATCATCATCACGCTGGCCCGCAATCCGAAGTGCCCGGTGGGGGTTGTCCTGCCGCTGATCAATCGATTAACCTTGCGCGATTTGAAGGGCTTGAAGGACGATAAGGGTGTGAGCGAGACCGCCCGCGCTCTGGCCCGGAAGCTTTTCGCGCAGCGAAGCGTCAAATCCTGAATGAAGGTCAACTACTATGAAGTGCTCGGAGTCGATCGCTCCGCCTCCGAGCCGGAGATCCGCGAACGCTTTCGCAAGCTCGCGCGGGAGCAGCATCCTGATCGCTACAAGGGGCCTGACAAAGCCGATGCCGAGGGGAAGTTCCAGACGCTCACCGAGGCGGTCAACGTCCTGACCAATCCGGCCCGCAGGAAGCAGCACGACGCGGAAATTGCTTCTCCCTCCCGCGGCGGCGGTGGTGCCACCGATCTCGCGCAGGTGGGGAAAGTCTATTTGTCAAAGGGTATCAAGGCGTTCAAAGAAGGCGACCTGCGCACCGCGTACGAGAACTTCGACATGGCCGCCAAGCACAATCCGGCCGACGGCAAGGCCTTTCATTACCTGGCCCTGGCGGCCACGCGTATCCCGTCCCACGCCCGGCAGGCAGTGCAGGCCATCGAGACCGCGGTGCAGCGGGAGCCGATGAACGCCACCTACCTGAAGGACGCCGGGATGATCTGCAAACGCGCCGGTCTCACCGCGAAGGCGGAGAGATATCTCGATGAGGCGTTAAAGTGGGACGCGGAAAATATTGAAATCCGTGCGGCATTGGCCGAATTGAGGCAGCGAGGCGAGGCCAAGGAAAGCGGAAAGGGGTTTACCCTTTTCAAAAAGGGCTGAGTGGGAATGGACGTGAAGGCATACGGCCTCACAGATGTCGGACGGCAACGCCAGCACAACGAGGACTCGTTCCTCGTCGCTGACGAGGCGAAGCTGTTCCTCGTCGCCGATGGGATGGGCGGCCACGCCGCCGGCGAGATCGCTTCCCGAATCGCCGTCGAATCCATCTCCGAGTTCATCGTCCACACGAAGGAAGATGACGGCACGTGGCCGCACGCCTACGACGAGCACTACACCCGGACGACGAATCGCCTGATGGCCGCGCTGCGCATGGCCAACACGCGCGTTCTCGAAGCGATGCGCAAGGACGCCCGCCTGCGCGGGATGGGCACGACCGTCGTTGCCTGCATGGCCGACGAAAGCAAGATCTCCGTGGCACACGTCGGCGACTCGCGCGCCTACATGATCCGCGGCGGCAAGATCTCCCGCATCACGAATGATCACTCCTGGGTCTTCGAGCAGGTCCAGGCCGGGATGCTTACCGAGGCCGAGGCGGAGAAGCATCCGCTCAGGAATGTGATCACGCGTGCCCTGGGCGGCGCTCTCTCGGTCAATCCCGACGCCTCGGAGATCGACAGCCGGCCTGGCGACGTCTACCTTCTCTGCTCCGACGGCCTGACGGGCATGGTTCCGGAACAGGAGATCCTCAAGCTCGTCACTGCCAACGCCGACGATCTCGAGAAGGCCTGTCGCGAGCTGATCGACATGGCCAACGAGCACGGTGGGCTGGACAACGTGACCGCGATCCTGGTGAAAACGACATAAACGACATGCACATTCGAATCGACTACTGCGGCGTTTGAAACTACCTTCCACGAGCCTCCAGTCTGGCGGCTGAGATCAAACGGGAATTCGGCATCGACAGCGAGATCGTCCGTGGCAGCGGAGGGATCTTCGTCGTCACCATCGACAAGCAACCTGTCTTTTCCAAGAAGGATGAGGGACGGTTTCCGACGGAGCGGGAGATTCTCGATAAGGTGAGAGAGCTGCGGAAAGCGGGTGGCTAGGTTGCAGGGTTGCTAGTACTTACGTTCGTAAGTTGTTGATATATGACTTAGGGGTCTGCGGTCTGACTTCGGCCTTGGTCCAGTGGAAAGGGACGCCGTTTTCGTCCCAGTACTTGATGAAGCGATCGATGGCGGAGCGAAGCTCGCGAGGAGAGGTAAAGCTTGCTCCGTGTAACGCGGCGCGGGACAGAACACTGAACCAACATTCGACCAGATTCAGCCAGCTTGCATGCGTTGGCGTGAAGTGAAGATGGACGTTTGGATGCTGCTGGAGCCAGCGGTCGTGTTTCGGCTTGTGAGTGCTGAGGTTGTCGAGAATCACGTGCACCTCGCGCCCCTGGTTGTTCGCGAGAACTTCGTTCATGAAGGCAAGGAACTCGACACGACGACGACGATTGGTGTGCTTTGCGATCACCTTCGAGGTCATCACATTCAAGGCTGCGAACAACGTCGTTGTTCCATGGCGTTTGTACTCGTGCGCGATTCCACGAACGGCGCGACCATCGGGAAGGCGTAGATACCCTTGGGCGCGTTCCAAGGCTTGGATATGCGGTTTCTCGTCGACACAGAGCACAACGGCGTTCTCCGGGGGGTGAAGGTAAAGCCCGACGATGTCCGCCGCTTTTGGTCCGAACTCAGGGTCCGTACTTATGCACCAAGTCGTCTTCCGCTGCAGTTGAATCTTCTGCTTCCGAAGCACCCGACGGACCTGTGCCTCCGACACGTCTCCCAGCTCTTGCGCCAAGATCCGTCCGTTCCACATGGCGTAAGGAGTCGGCGGCGGTTCGCTCAACTTTTGAAGTAGACGCTCGGTTGTCTTCTGCTCCTCATAACGACGTGGCCTACCTGCGCGCGCCTCGTCCATGAGCCCCGGGATTCGGTCTTGCGCGAAGCGTAAACGCCATTTGCTGACCGTCGTTGGCCGCTCGCCTAGGCTTCGCGCAATCTCGGCTGTCTGCTTGCCAGATGCGGCGGCGAGCACGATCCTTGCCCTTCGGACGAATCGAGCCTCGGATGTTCCGGAGCGCACCCAAGCCTTCAACGTTTCGCTCTCTTCGCTGCTCAAAACGATTTCGGCCGCCTTTCGCATGCGGACAATTATATCACTAACTTATGACCCTAAGTACTAGGTTGCAAAGTTGCAGAGTTGCTTGGTAGGGGTTGGCGAGCAGGCACCCCAGCAACTCGGCAACCCGGCAACCCAGCAACCCAGCAACCGAGCAACCGAGCAACTCAGCAACTCAGCAACTCAGCAACCCAGCACCCCAGCAACTCTGTAACCTTTCATCCCCCACCACCCCTACTACCCTCGCCCCGAGCGCGGTTAAACTCCGGGCGTGCATCCAGAGATCCAGGAGCTCCAATCAAAGCTGAAGGAGATCCTCTACGACTGCGCGGTCGAGATTCGGGCCACCAAGGCGGCCGTCTATCTCCTCGGCACCGAAGGCGACGGGCGCTACGAACTCGTCACCGAGTACGGCTTCCGTAGCGCGGTGCGGGCGACGGCCGACCGCACCGATCCGGTCATCGACCGCTGCGGACGCGGCCGGACGCCGTTCTTCGTCAACGGCCTCAACGCGGAGCCGCGGTTCTCTCACGTGATGTTCGAGTCGGCGAGCGACCGCCTGCTGGCCGCGCCGATCTATCTGCGCGGTAACCTCGTCGGCGTCATCGACATGCGCGACAAGCCGGGCAAGACGCCGTTCGATGCCGCCGACCTTCCCAAAGCGCAGCGGATTGCCGAACGCATCGGAGAGCTGTTCGCCAACAAGAACGTGTTCGGCCAGCGGTTCATCACACTCTCGGAGGCTCCGGCGCGGCCGGTCATCATCGGCACGAACGTCCCTCTGGCCGAGGCCAAGGCCCCCGTTGCTGCACCTCCCGTGGTTCCGGCTGCCGCGAAGCCGAAGCCGTCGCTCTGGGGGCCTGAGCGCGCGGCGGCCACGAATGTGCCGCGGCTGGCGACGCTGATCATCGAAGCGCGCAGCAACGCCGAGCGAATCCTCTCCCCGCCGTCGCCGGAATCGATCGGCGAAACGGAGCTTGCCTCGATTCGCGACATGCTGCGAACCATGCTTCTCATTCCGGGCGCTGCCGTGGCCTCGGTATCGGCGTACGGTCACATGGGAGGGGTGCAGGAAGTCGTCGCGCGATCGACGCTGACCGAGGAGGCGCTGAACGTCCTGCAGTCGAAGCTGAACGTGTGGCTGACCAAACGCGGTGATGCCGGCGGCTTTGTCCGGACGAACATCAATCTGCCGTTCGGAAACCAGGAGCCGCCGATTACGGCAGCCCACATCCAGAAAGTCTTTACGGCCCCGGTGGCGGCCGGGTCGCTCCACGGGATCTACCTGACTGTCGTCTTCGCAGGCGCGCCCGACCGGGTCGCGCACGAGTTGCTGGCCGCGTTTCATGGTCAGCTCCAGGTTGCCATCGAGCATTCGATGGCGCGTGGCGCGATGCAGGCCATGCGCGCCAACGTTGCCGCGGCGCTGGTCGAGCCTGACTTCGCGAAGTATCCCGAACTGCGGCGTCACTCCGAGGCCGTCGCCGGCCGCGTCGAGGCCTTCGCCAGATTCCTCTCCTGGACTCCGGCGGACACGGAGAACGCGCGCGTCGTGGCGCTCGTCCATGACGTCGGGATGCGCCTGCTCGACTACGAGCGGCTTTATCGAAAGCGCGATATTTCGCAAGACGAGCTCTCGATCCTCAAGGAGCACCCTTCGGTGGGCGCTGCGCTGGTCGAGCCGCTCCTCGGAAACGAGACCGCCCGGGCCGTGCTCTGCCATCACGAGCGTTGGGACGGCGCCGGGTACCCGGGCGAGATGCGCGGCGAAGACATCCCGCTGGCCTCGCGCATCGTTCAGATCTGCGATGTCTATGAGACGATGATTGCCGCCGACAGCTACGCCGCCGCCGAACCGCTCGACCAGGCCGCCTCGAAGATTGCGCGCGGCGCCGGCAGTCAGTTCGATCCCGACCTGACGCGGCGCTTCATCGACATGCTGCGCGCCCGCGTGGGGTAGCCACCGGAGCGCTGGCGTCCCGCGCCGGCTGGCTCGGCGGCGTCCCGCCGCTGACCCGGCATGACTCCTAACATTTGCTGGTAACCCTCAGCGGCGAGTCCCTTCGGCTGCGTGCGGCGGCGAGACGCCGCCGAGCCAGCCGGCGAGGACGCCAGCGCTCCGGGCAGGACGCCAGCGCTCCGTGGGTAACCTCCGGCCCCTTGCCAGCGTCTAACCATCAACGACCCGCACTCGGAGTCGATAGAAAGGAGACCCTGATGCTCGCCACTTCCACGTTTCTGTTGTCCGCCGCTCTCGTTCTTCACGCGCCTGATCCGCTCGTGCTGCGCGCGATCAGTCCCGATCCGCGTGTTTCCGAACCTGCCATCACCGCGCTGCGCCGCGGCGGCCAGCCCTCCGTCGATGCCATGCTCGCCGCGCACGAGCGCATCGCCCGGGATGCGGCATCCGAGGCGCGCTTCAGGGCCGCGCTCGACCGCGTCTGCCGTCAGGCCGATTGCGTCTGGTCCGGCCTCTACTGGTACACCGATCTCGACGAGGCCAAACGCGCGGCCGTCGCGAAGCATCGCCCCATCCTCTCGCTCCGCCTCCTCGGCGACCTCGGGGTGGAGATGAGCTGTGCGAACAGCCGCTACTTCCGCACCGTGCTCTATCCGAACCGCGAGATCGCCGCGTATCTTCGCGATCACTTCATCCTCCACTGGAGCTCGGAACGTCCCGTGCCGGCGGTGACGATCGACTTCGGAGATGGCCGCGTGCTGCATCGGACCATTACCGGCAACAGCATTCACTACCTGCTCGATGAAAGCGGACATCCGCTCGATGCTCTGCCAAGCCTGTACGCGCCTGCGCCCTTCCTCACGCAGCTCCACGAGATGGTCTGGCTGTACGGCCAGTGGTCGCACGCACCCGCGCAAGACCGCGAAGAGCGTCTGCGCGCCTACCACGGCTTGCGGTCCCGCAGCGCCCGGGAAACAAAGCGTCCCGACAATCCGGATGCGACCGCCGCCGCACGGCGCGCCCGGCTTCAGCATCCCGCCTATGCATGGGAGGCGTCTGGCCTTGCCATCTCCAAGAGCGGCGGCGAGACGGCGATGTTCGGCAACATCTCGTTCGGCACGAATTCCATCGTTCGCAGCGTGCAGACCATCACCGAGCGCATCGTGCCCGGTGACGACTTCTCGGCGATCGACGACAACGCGCTCGGCCTGATCCGTGAGAAACGCGCGCCGCTCCACGAATCGGCGGAATCGCTTGCTCGTGTGATCGAATCATTTCGCCGGACTCTCGCCGCCGATACCGTGCAGAATGAGTACACCCTGCGGCCCCAGATCCATCAGTTCTTCGTCGATAATCCGAGGCTGACGCTTCCGTACCTGAACGAACGTGTCTACTCGGAAGTCTTCCTGACGCCGCGCGAAGACCCCTGGCTCGGCCTGCGCACCGACCAGACATTCACGGCGCTGACGGCGGAAGGAGTCGAGCAGCGCCGCGATACACTTCCGGGTCGATGAAGATCGATCGCACCGAGGCCAAGCGGATCGCCGATCTTGCGCATCTCGAATTCGACGACGCGGCGCTGGAGCGGATGGCGGGGGAGATGACCAAAATTCTCTCGTACATCGACCAGCTCCGCGAAGTGGACATCGCCGGATTCGAGGACGTCGCGGCCGGCGAGCAGACGCCGTTGCGTGACGACGTACCGCGCCCGCCGGTCGATCGTGCCGCTGTGGCCGCGAACGCGCCGGCATTCAGCGACGACGGCCACTTCGTCGTCCCGAAGGTGATCGGTGACTGATCTTCTGCAGTTGCCATGGCACGAAGCGCGAGCGGCGGCGAGCGGACGCGAGCTGGTCGAAGCGTCGATCCGTGCCATCGACGCTCTGAATCCGAAACTGAACGCGTTCCTGCACATCGCGCGCGACGCCGGCGAGGGGATGCCGGTGGCGGTGAAGGACAACATCGTCACGACGGGGATGCCCACGACCTGCGCGTCGAAGATCCTCGGCGCGTTCCTTTCGCCGTTCGATGCCACGGCCGTGGCCCGCCTGCGCACGGCCGGTTGCAGCGTGGTGGGAAAAACGAATCTCGACGAGTTCGCCATGGGCTCCTCGACCGAGCACTCCGCGTTCGGTCCTGCCCGGAATCCGTGGGACACCTCGCGCGTGCCCGGCGGTTCGTCGGGAGGGTCGGCCGTGGCGGTGGCGGCGCGGATGGTTCCGGCGGCGCTCGGCTCGGAGACGGGCGGCTCGGTGCGGCAGCCGGCGGCGCTCTGCGGCGTGGTCGGCCTCAAGCCGACCTACGGGCGGGTCAGCCGCAACGGCCTGGTGGCCTTCGGCTCGAGCGTCGACCAGATCGGCATCGTGACGAAGACTGTCCGCGAATGCGCGGACATCCTGGGCATGATCGCCGGTCACGATCCGATGGATTCGACGGCATCCACCCATCCGGTCGACGACTACGCCGCCGATTTCGATACCGGTGTGCGCGGACTCCGCTTCGGCGTCGTGCGCGAGGCGGTCGGGCAGTTGGAGGGCGAGGTTCGTGCGAACTTCGACGAGGCGCTGCGGGTACTGCGCTCGGGCGGCGCCATCGTCGATGAGGTGAGTGTGCCGACGATCGGTTACGCCATCGCCATCTACTACATCGTGGCCAATGCCGAGGCGAGCGCGAACCTCTCGCGCTTCGACGGCATCCGCTACGGCCACCGCAGCGCCCGGGCCAGGACCCTCCGTGAGGTCTACTTCGAGTCGCGAGGCGAGGGCTTCGGCGACGAGGTGAAGCGCCGCATCATGCTGGGCACGTTTGCCCTATCCTCCGGCTACTACGACGCTTATTACGGCCGGGCCCAGGCCGTGCGCGCGAAACTTCGGGCCGACTTCGATGCCGCCTTCGGGCGCTTCGACTATCTGCTGACACCGACCACCCCCGAGCCGGCCTTCCCCATCGGCGCGAAGACGGACGATCCGCTGTCGATGTACCTGAACGACATCTTCACCGCCCCGGCCAATCTCGTCGGCATCCCCGCCATCGCCGTGCCGTCCGGCTTCTCCCGCCAGCGCCTGCCGCTGTCGTTGCAGATCATGGCGCCGCGGTTCGAGGAGCGCGCGCTCTTCCGTGCAGCAGGATTCTTCGAGCTCGAGACGGGATACTGGCGCGAACGGCCCCCGGTCTGCGCTTAGTCGACCGGCTGTTTAACCGCGTACGCCGGCTGTGTAACCACGTACGCCGGCTGTGTAACCACGTACGCCGGCTGTGTAACCGCGTACACCGCCTGTATTCCCGTGTACGCCGGCTGTGTAACCACGTACACCGGCTGTGTAACCACGTACACCGGCTGTGTAACCGCGTACACCGCCTGTGTTCCCGTGTACACCGCCTGTGTTCCCGCGTACGCTGGCTGTGTAACCGCGTACGCCGGCTGTGTAACCGCGTACGCCGGCTGTGTAACCGCGCACGCCGGCTGTGTAACCGCGCACGCCGGCTGTGTAACCGCGCACGCCGACGGTGTAACCGCGCACGCCGACGGTGTAACCGCGTACGCTGGCTGTGTAACCGCGCACGCTGGCGGTGTAACCGCGCACGCTGGCTGTGTAACCGCGCAGGCCGACGGTGTAACCGCGCACGCCGGCGGTGTAACCGCGTACACCGGCGGGTAACACTGTACGCGGACAGGCGAACGGTGTGCGCTTTCCGGTGTAACCGCGCACGCGGGACGGGGGTTCCGTTCCCTTCGTACAGGCACGGACCCGCTTTCCGTTGGCTGGTCACACCCAGAAGAATCATCCGGTGCTACACTTTCTTCGTGCGTAAGTGGTGGGTGGGCCTCCTCGGAGTGCTTCTTCCGGCGGCACTCGTCGCCGCGACTTCCTCGAAGACGATCACGCCTGAACTGCGTGCGTCGCTCACCGCGGATTACACGATTGACATCGTGGTCACGCCGCACGGTGGTGACGCCTGGAGCAGGCTGGCCAAGCGCGTGACCGGCGACGGCGACCGGTGGAACGAGATTGCCACGTTCAATCACGCCGGCGGCAAGCTCACCACCGAGCAGCGCGTCCGCATCCCGTTCAACATCCTCCGTCCGAATCTGCAGCGCGACGTTGCCGCGGCGCTCTTCCCGTCCGACAGCAACACGGCCGCCGGGTGGCGCCATGTCGTGGTCGGCAGCAGCGGCATCGAAGGGGAATCGCTCTGGAACATCGCCGAGTGGTTCACCGGCCGCGGCGAGAACTACGCCGCCATCCGCGCCGCAAACCCGTTGCAGGGACTCTCGACCCGCAGAGGTGACGTGATCCTCATCCCGAAGGAGCTACTCGCTTCGGCATTTCGCCGCGGCGAATTGGAGGAACGTAATGCACCGAAGACAGCCGAGGTTCGGAAATCGGAGGACGATCCGGAAGAGCGTACGAGCGCGGATGCTCATGATGCGGCAGCTTCGGTACCTGAAGCAGTGCTCCCTATTGATGTCGAGCACGTTCAGCCGGCGCTGACGTACGACCGGACCTCCGCCGAGCCGTTCGCGGTCTATCGGCTGCAAAAGGGTGAGGCCCTCTATTCATCGGTGGCCATCCGGTTCACCGGTCGCGTCTATGCCAAGGACGTCGGCGATGTGCTCGAGCGCATCGAGAAGTTCAACGGCATCGATGACGTCGCCCGGATCCCCATCGGCTATCGCGTGAAGATCCCGATGTCGTTGCTGCTGCCGGAGTACCTGCCGGCGGACGATCCGACGCGCGTGGCGAACGAGCAGGCCATGCGCGAGAGCGCGAAGCTGGCCGTGCGCCCGCGCGCGAAGGGCCTGGCCGGCGTGCGCGTGATTCTTGATGCCGGCCACGGCGGACGCGATGCTGGTGCCACGTACGACGATGTCTGGGAATCGAACTACGTCTACGACGTCATGTGCCGTCTCAAGCGCATCCTCGAAAAGAAGTCGGGGGCGGCCGTGTCGGCGACGACGAAGTCGATGCAGGCGGGCTACGAGATTCCGGATGGCGATGAGCTCGAGGGGTCGACGGACCACATCATCCTGACGTCGCCGAAGTACGTCATTGGCGATCCAACCGTCGGCGTTCACCTGCGCTGGTACCTGGCGAACTCGATCTTCCGCCGGGCCATGCGTCAAAGCGTGCCGCGCGAGAAGGTTGTTTTTCTCTCGATCCACGCCGACTCGCTCCATCCGTCGTTGCGCGGCGCCATGGCCTACATCCCGGGTCAGCGCTACGTGACCGGATCGTACGAGAAGAGCGAACAGGTCTATCTCGCGCGCGCCGAGGTGCGCGAGAGCCCGGTGGTGCGGCACTCGGAGAAAGAGTCGCTCGCCGCCGAAGGGCTGTCCCGCGATCTGGCTGAGTCGATCATCGACGCATTCGAGTCGGACGGATTGAAAGTGCATCCATTCAATCCCGTGCGCGACAACGTGGTCCGCGACGGCCGCGAATGGGTGCCGGCCGTGATCCGCTACAACCTGGTCCCGACGCGCGTGCTCCTGGAGATCTGCAACCTCGGCAACGAGAGAGATCGCGCCCTGATGAAGACAAAGACCTACCGCCAGCACGTCGCCGAGGCGATCTACGAGGGTCTGGTGAACTACTACAACGACCGCGACGATGAGCAGCGTCCCGCGCCAGCGATCGCCAGCGGACGGTGACAAGTAGCGCCGGCGGCTCGCCGGCTGGACCGCTGCCGGCTCGGCGGCGGTGTAGTTGCGAATGAGACTCGCCAGCGAGCCGCTGGCGGTACGGCCGGCGAGCCGCCAGCGCTACGAAAACAACGCGCGGCGAAGCCCCGCATATAATCCGCCCGCTATGCCCCGCTCTTTTGAAGGCGAATCCAACGCCGAAGGTCTGCGTTTCGCTGTGATCGCCAGCCGGTTCAACGACGAGATCGTCGACGGACTCCTGCGGGGCGCTCTCGATTGCCTGTCCCGGCACGGCGCAGCGGATGACGCGGTTCGCGTCTATCGCGTCCCCGGCGCGTTCGAGATCCCGACTCTCGTGGCGACGCTCATCGAGGCCGGCGGTAACGACGCCATCGTCACCCTCGGTTGTCTGCTGCGCGGCGATACACCGCACTTCGATTTCATCTCGGCGCAGGTCACGAACGACCTCTCGCGCGTTGCCGTCGCGGCACGCTTCCCGGTCGCCTTCGGCGTCATCACCTGCAACACACACGAGCAGGCCGTGGAGCGGTCATCGGCCGGCAGTGGCAACAAAGGCTGGGAAGCGGCGCTGGCGGCCATCGAGATGGCCAACCTGTGGCGCGCCATTCACGGCGGGGAAGCGTAATGGGCGCCCGTCGAAAAGCGCGTGAGCTGGCGCTGCAGATGCTCTATCAGTTCGACATGTCCGGCAACGGGCCGGACATGATCATCGATACCTTCGAGGATCTGCAGAAATCGAAGCCGAACACACGCGAGTTCGCCACGCGGATCTTCCGCGGCACCGTCGATCACATCACCGACATCGACGGCATGATCCAGGCTCAGGCCGACAACTGGCGCCTCTCACGCATGGCCGTCGTCGATCGCAACATCATCCGGATGTCCGTCTACGAGTTTCTTCACGAGAGCGGCACTCCGAAGCTCGTCGTCATCGACGAAGCCATCGAGATCGCCAAGAAGTTCGGGAACGACAAGTCCTCGCAGTTCATCAACGGAATCCTCGACGGGATACTGAAACGTTACAATCTCGCGTCGTGAGTGAAAGGCAGAAACCAGAAACCAGAAACCAGAAGACGGCGAGCGGCCTTTTCTGGTGTCT
>Ga0307470_10000078_pt1 | contig 66902 bp, 65 predicted proteins | sample atmos_gasesAM3C__FD_204565 | JGI IMG/M metagenome (GOLD analysis project Ga0307470, IMG submission 204565) | Hardwood forest soil microbial communities from Morgan-Monroe State Forest, Indiana, United States - atmos_gasesAM3C_05 | ecosystem: Environmental > Terrestrial > Soil > Temperate forest... | reverse complement strand
GGATCAAACTCTCCATCACAAACCAGGAAAGAAAACACCCAAAAAAGGGCGCGACCCCAACAAAAACACAAAACAAAACAAGCACTAACAAACGACACACTGTTGAGTTCTCAAAGAACGGACAAGCCCCGATCGTGATCTTTCAACCGTCCTCGGGACAACCCCCACACAGTACCGCAACCAGTTGTCCGGGTCAAACCTGGAGACAGCCTCGCGAGGCCACCATCAGACTGTGTCCGGCTGATCGCGTTCCGCACACCATCGGCCGAACCGGAGTCCGGTGACGATGGAAGGGGGATGTGGTCAGCTCCGCGGGATTGCGCCCGCACCGCCCACCAGCTTGAGCTTACCAGCTCCAAGAGCTGCTCTGCTCCGGCTCGACGAGCATGCCATCCTGGCGAAGGCAGCGTCAAATCCGCCCTACATATGGTCGCAAAACATCCTGAACCGGCATCTTCAACCGACCAGCCGGACCTGCTGGCGTTTACCCGCGGCGAGCACCACCCCGGCCACCTCAGCCCGCGGTACGTCGTACCGGCCGGCGGCGACCCGCTCACCGCCGAGCCGCACCCCGCCCTGGTCGAGCAGCCGCCGCGCCGCGCTGGTCGACGGCGCGAAACCAACCTCGACCAGCAGGCCGGGCAGGTGCACCGGATCCGTGCTGTCTACCCGGTGCTCGGGCAGCTCGTCCGGCGCCCGACCATCCCGGAACACCGCGTCGAAACGTTTCTCGGCGACGGTGCTGGCCTGCGCGCCGTGGTAGAGAGCGACGATCTCGCGGGCCACCGTGCGCTTGGCGACGTTCGCGGCTGGCCCTCCGGCACGCACCTGAGCCGCCAGCTCGGCGACCTGCGCGGGCCGCAGGTCGGTGCACAGCTCGGCGTACCGGGCGACCAGTGAGTCCGGGATCGACATGATCTTGCCGAACTGCTCGCCCGCCGGCTCGGTGATGGCGACATAGTTGTGCAGCGACTTGCTCATCTTCCGCACCCCGTCGGTGCCTTCGAGCAGTGGCATGGTCACCACTGTCTGCGGTGGCTGGCCGTGCGCCCGCTGCAGGTCGCGGCCGACAAGCAGGTTGTAGGTCTGGTCGGTGCCACCGGCCTCGATGTCGGCCTCGACCGCGACCGAGTCGTAGCCCTGCAGCAACGGGTACAGCAGCTCCACCAATGAGATCGGCTGCCGGGCCGCCCACCGCTTGGCGAAGTCGTCGCGCTCCATGAGCTGCGCGACTGTCAGGCTGGCCGACTCGCGGATCACATCGGCCATGGTCAGCCCGGCCAGCCACTGGCTGTTGTGCCGGATCTCCACCTTGGCCGGGTCGAGGATGAGCATGAGCTGCTCGACGTAGGTCTCGGCGTTTCGGGCGGTGTCGGCCGCGGTGAGGAGCCTGCGGGTCTGGGACCGGCCTGATGGGTCGCCCACCATGCCGGTGAAGTCACCGACGATGAGCACCACCAGGTGCCCGAGGTCCTGGAACTGGCGGAGCTTGCGGAGCACCACCGCGTGGCCGAGGGTGAGCTCGCTGCCGGACGGGTCGATGCCCAGCTTCACCCGCAGCGGCCGGCCCTCCTTGTCGGCGGCCAGCAGCTTGTCGGCCAGGCCGCTGGCGGGCAGGATCTGCGCGGCCCCGGCGGCCAGTGCCTGGTATGCCGCGGCCAGGTGCGGCGGCAGGGTGCCGGACGGCGGGGTCGGCTGTTCATCGCTCACGCCGCAAGAGTCTGCCGAACGCGCCCCGCCGGCCGCTAACCGGCACCCGGACGGGGGCGAGCGCGGCGGGCCGCGGGCCGGTACCCGCTCACCGTCGGGTCCCCCGCCAGCCAGAACCGCCACGGCCGCTCGGCCGCGGCCACCACCCCCACCCGTGGTCCCCGGCGTACCGCTGACTCCGGCACCGGCGGGCCGGCGACCACCCGGATCGCGGCGTCCGGCCCGCACAGGTCCGCCCCGCTGTCCACGCCGGACAGCCCGAGTACGGCGGCCAGCCGGGCCGGGCCGCGGGCGAGGTCGCGGTGCCGGGTGGCGGCCGGCCGGCGGGACCAGGCCAGCGGCTCGCCCGCCACCACCGCGCCGGCCCGGAGCAGCACCGCGCCCGCGCCGCCGTCCCCGTCGCAGACCAGGTTCGCGCACCAGTGCATGCCGTAGACGAAGTACACGTACAGGTGACCGGGCGGGCCGAACATGACGGCGGACCGCGGTGTAGGCCCACGGTAGGCGTGCGAGGCGGGGTCGGCCGTGCCGGCGTAGGCCTCCACCTCGGTGAGCCGGACCGCGACGCCGCGGGCCGTCACCACGCAGCCGAGCAGGTCCCGGGCCACCGGCAGCGGAGCCCGGGCGAAGAACGAGCGCGGCAACGCGGTCAGCCCGCCTCCTCCGTCATGGGCCGAGCCTGCCCGGCGAACGCCCAGCCGGCGTGCGCGTGCGCCAGCTCGGCCAGCGCGGCGAGCTGCTCGGCGACCCGCTCCGGCGCCGTGCCACCGTAGGACGACCGGGATCGCAGCGCACCCGACACCGACAGCACCGAGCGGACCTCGGGGGTGAGCCGGCCGTCCACCCGCGCCAGCTCGTCGTCCGGCACGTCGCCCAGCTCGCAGCCGCGCTCCTCGCAGTACCGCACGAGCGCGCCGGAGATCTCGTGCGCGTCCCGGAACGGGACACCCTGCCGCACCAGCCACTCCGCCACGTCGGTGGCCAGCGCGAAGCCGCTCGGTGCGCTGGCCGCGATCCGGTCGGCGTCGACTGTGAGGGTGGCGATCATGCCACTCATCGCCGGCAGCAGCACCAGGAGCTGCTCCACGGTGTCGAAGACCGGTTCCTTGTCCTCCTGCAGATCCCGGTCGTAGGCCAGTGGCAGGCCCTTCAACGTCGTGAGCAGGCCGGTCAGGTTGCCGACAAACCGGCCGGACTTTCCCCGGGCCAGCTCGGCGATGTCCGGGTTCTTCTTCTGCGGCATGATCGAGCTGCCGGTGGAGTACCCGTCGTCCAGCCGGATCCAGCCGAACTCGGTGGTCGCCCAGAGGCAGATCTCCTCGCCGATCCGGGACAGGTGCACCCCCAGCAGCGCGGCCACGAAGAGGAACTCGGCCGCGAAGTCCCGGTCCGACACCGCGTCGATGGAGTTGGCCGCGGCCGTGGCGAAGCCCAGCTCGGCGGCGACCGCCTGCGGGTCCAGCGGCAGCGACGAGCCAGCCAGCGCCCCGGCGCCGAGCGGGCTCACCGCGGCCCGCTTGTCCCAGTCGACGAACCTGTCCACGTCGCGGGCCAGCGCCTGCCCGTGCGCCAGCAGGTGGTGCGCGAACAGCACCGGCTGGGCGTGCTGCAGGTGGGTGAGGCCGGGCGCCGGCACGCCGCCGTACCGCTCCGCCTGGGCCACCAGCGCGGTCTCCAGCTCGGCTACCACGGCCACGATCCGGCGGACGTGGTCCCGCAGGTAGAGCCGCAGGTCGGTGGCCACCTGGTCGTTACGGCTGCGGCCGGCGCGCAGCTTGCCGCCGAGCGCGCCGAGGCGTTCCAGCAGGCCGCGCTCGAGGGCGGTGTGCACGTCCTCGTCCTCGACGGTGGGGCGGAACTCGCCGGTCCGGACGGCGTTCTCAAGGTCGGCGAGGGCGGCCAGCAGGCGGCCCAGCTCGGAGTCGTCGAGGAGCCCGGCGCGGTGCAGCACCCGGGCGTGCGCCCGCGAGGCGACCAGGTCGTACGGCGCCAGCCGCCAGTCGAAGTGCACCGACACGGACAGCCGGGCCAGCGCCTCGGAGGGACCGCTGCCGAACCGGCCGCCCCACAGCCGGGTCGTGGGTTTCCCGGGTTCCGTCACGCCCCCAGCTCTCCATCGCAGGCGCTGCCGGCCAGCCGCTGGTCCCGCCGTGCCGCGATCTTGCTGGGCAGCCCCCACAGCTCGACGAAACCCCTGGCGAGCCCCTGGTCGAAGGTGTCGCCGACGTCGTAGGTGGCCAGGTTGTAGTCGTAGAGCGACCGCTCGCTGTGCCGGCCGGTGACCACGGCACGACCGCCGTGCAGGGTCAGCCGGACGTCGCCGGTCACGTGCGCCTGAGTCTCCGCGACGAAGGCGTCGAGCGCGCGCCGCAGCGGGGAGAACCACAGGCCGTCGTAGACCAGCTCGCTCCAGCGCTGCTCGACCTGCCGCTTGAACCGGGCCAGGTCGCGCTCGACGGTGACGCTCTCCAGCTCGCTGTGCGCGGCGATCAGCGTGAGCGCGCCGGGCGCCTCGTAGATCTCCCGGCTCTTGATGCCGACCAGCCGGTCCTCGACCATGTCCAGCCGGCCGACGCCCTGGTCGCCGGCCCGCCGGTTCAGCGTCTCGATCGCCTGCCGGACGGTCACCCGCACGCCGTCGACGGCCACCGGGACGCCCTGGTCGAAGGTGATCACCACCTCGTCCGGTTCGCGCGGCAACGCCGGGTCGGCCGTGTAGGAGTAGACGTCCTCGACCGGCGGCTGCCAGATGTCCTCCAGGAAGCCGGTCTCGACCGCGCGGCCCCACAGGTTCTGGTCGATGGAGTACGGCGACCGCTTCGACACGTCGATCGGCAGGCCTCGCTCCTCGGCGTAGGCGATCGCCTTGTCCCTGGTCCAGGCGAAGTCCCGGACCGGCGCGAGCACCGTCAGCTCGGGCGCCAGCGCGCCGATGCCCACCTCGAACCGCACCTGGTCGTTGCCCTTGCCGGTACAGCCGTGCGCGACGGTGCCGGCGCCGTGGTAGCGCGCGGCGTCCACCAGGTGCCTGGCAATGGTCGGCCGGGACAGCGCGGAGACCAGCGGGTAGCGGTCCATGTAGAGCGCGTTGGCCTGCAGCGCCGGCAGGCAGTACCGCTCGGCGAACTCGTCCCGCAGGTCCAGCACCACGGACTCCACCGCGCCGCAGCCGAGGGCGCGCTCCCGGACGGTGTCCAAGTTCTCACCGCCCTGGCCGACGTCGGCGGCCACCGCGATCACCTCCGCGCCGGTCTCCTCGGCGATCCAGCCGATGGCAACGGACGTGTCGAGCCCGCCGGAGTAGGCCAGCACCACCCGCTCGGTCATGGTTGCTCCTCGTTGTCGTTGGGACTGTGTCCGTGGGTGCCGCTGTGTCCGTGGGTGCCGCTGCGGTGGGGACCGTCGGTGGGGCCGTCGCCGTTGAGGCCTTCGGACATGCGGCGCAGCCGGCCGGCGAGGGTGGCCCCGCCGGCCGGGTCGCGGGCCACCACGAGCACGGTGTCGTCGCCGGCGATGGTGCCGATCACCTCGGGCAGGCCGGACCGGTCCAGCGCGGATGCGAGGAGGTGCGCGCCGCCGGGCGGGGTGCGCAGCACGGCGAGGTTGGCGCTGGCCTCGGTGGCCACCAGCAGCTCGGCGAGCAGCCGGGCCAGCCGGGCCGGTACGGCGTCCAGCGGCGCCCGGACCGGTGGGGGGCTGCCGTCCTCCGGCACGACGTACGCCGAGCCCCCGCCGTCCGGGCCGCGCAGCTTGACCGCGCCGAGCTCTTCCAGGTCCCGGGACAGGGTGGCCTGGGTGACCGAGACCCCCTCCGCGGCGAGCAGCCGGGCCAGCTCGGTCTGGGACCGGATCGGCTGGCGGCCGACCAGCGCCACGATCCGCGCGTGCCGGGCCGCCTTGGTGATCATGCCCGCTCCAGCAGCCAGACCAGCAGCGCCTTCTGGGCGTGCAGCCGGTTCTCCGCCTGGTCCCAGACCGCGCTGTGCGGACCGTCCAGCACAGCCGGGGAGATCTCCTTGCCGCGGTACGCCGGCAGGCAGTGCAGCACGATCGCGTCCGGCCGGGCGAGCCCGACCAGCGCCTCGTCCAGCGCGTACGGGCGGAACGGCGCCTCCCGGTCGGCCCGCTCGGCCTCTTGGCCCATCGACACCCAGGTGTCGGTGGCCAGCACGTCGGCGCCGTCCACAGCCTCCTTCGGGTCGGTGGTCGCCTGCACCGACCCGCCCGTCTCGGCCGCGAGGGCCCGGGCCCTGTCCACAATGGAGGGGTCGGGCTGGTACGCCGGCGGGGCGGCGACCCGCACGTGCAGGCCGGCCAGCGCGCCGCCGAGCAGGTAGGAGTGCGCCATGTTGTTGGCGCCGTCGCCGAGGTAGGTCAGGGTCCGCCCGGCCAGCCCGCCGGTCCGCTCCGCCACGGTCTGCAGGTCGGCCAGCACCTGGCATGGGTGGAAGCTGTCGGTCAGCGCGTTGACGACCGGCACCCGGCTGGCCGCTGCCAGCGCCTCGATCCGGTCCTGGCCGAAGGTCCGCCAGACGATCGCGGCGCACTGCCGGTCCAGCACCCGGGCGGTGTCCTCGGCCGGCTCGCCGCGGCCGAGCTGGGTGGCCCGCGCGTCGATCACCAGCGGGTAGCCGCCGAGCTCGGCGATGCCGACGGAGAAGGACACCCGGGTACGGGTGGACGGCTTGTCGAAGATGACCGCGACCGCCCGTGGCCCGGCCAGTGGCCGGGCGGCGTACCGGTCGGTCTTCAGCCGGGCGGCGAGGGCCAGGATCTCGGCCTGCTCCGCGGGCGTGATGTCGTCGTCGCGCAGGAGGTGGCGGACCATGTCAGCGGTCCTCCCAGGCTGTGGCCAGCGCGGCGCCAAGCGCGGTGACCGCGACGTCCACCTCGTCCGGACCGATGACCAGCGCCGGGACGAGCCGCAGCACACCCGGCTGTACGGCGTTGACCAGCAGGCCGCCGTCCCTGGCCGCGGCCTCGACCCGGCCGGCCACCGGCTCGGCGAGGACGACCCCCCGCCACAGCCCGACCCCGCGGACCCGGGCCGGCCGGTCGGCCAGCAGCGGGCTGTCGAGCGCCGCGACCCCGGCGGCCAGCCGCTCCCCCATCGCCCGCGCGTGCGCCCGCAGGCCATCGGCCTCGATAGTGTCCAGCACGGCCAGCGCGGCGGCGCAGGAGATCGGGTTGCCGCCGAAGGTCGACCCGTGGTCGCCCGGCCGGAGCGCGGCAGCCGCCGGGCCGACGGCGACACACGCGCCGATCGGCAGCCCACCGCCCAGGCCCTTGGCCAGGGTGACCACGTCGGCCCGGACGCCCGGCGCCAGCGCCTGGTGGCTGAACCACTCGCCGGTGCGGCCCATCGCCCCCTGGATCTCATCCAGCACGAACAGCGCGCCGGTCCCGTCGCAGGCCGCCCGGGCGGCTTCGAGGTAGCCCGCCGGGGCCGGGATGACGCCATTCTCCCCCTGCACCGGCTCCAGGAACACCGCGGCGGTGTCGGCGGTGACGGCCTCGGCCAGCGCGGCGGCGTCGCCGTACGGCACGAACACGACGTCCGGCAGCAGCGGCGTGAACGGCGCTCGCTTGGCCGGCTGGCCGGTCAGCGAGAGCGCGCCGAGGGTACGGCCGTGGAACCCGCCTGCCGCGGCGACAATCCTGGTCCGGCCGGCGCCGGATCCGCTACCGCCGGCGCCGGGCGCGCTGCCGTCGCCGTACCAGTACCGGCGGACGATCTTCAGTGCGGCTTCGATCGCCTCCGCGCCGGAGTTGCACAGGAACACCCGGGCGCCCCCGCCGAGCAGGTCGCGCAGCCGCTCGCCGAGGGTGATCGCGGGCAGGTTGAGCATCAGGTTGGAGGTGTGGCTCAGGGTCGCGACCTGGCGGGTCACCGCCTCGACCACCGCCGGGTGGGCGTGCCCGAGCACGCTGACCGCGATCCCGGCGACGCAGTCGAGGTACTCCCGCCCGTCGGCGTCCCACACCCGCACCCCCGCGCCCCGGACGAGCGCCAGCGGCGGCGTGCCGTAGCTGGCCATGAACGCGGCCTCGTAACGGGACCTGAGGTCGGCGTTGCGCTCGGTGCGGGTGCGCAGCTCGGCGTTGCGTGTCATGCCGGCACCACCATCGTCCCGATCCCTTCCGTCGTGAAGACCTCCAGCAGCAGCGCGTGTGGCACCCGGCCGTCCAGCACGTGCGCCCGGGGCACCCCGCCGCGCACCGCGCGCAGGCACGCCTCCATCTTCGGCGCCATGCCGGCGGACAGCTCGGGCAGCAGCCGGCTCAGGTCCGCGGCGGAGATCTCGCTGATCACCTCCGTGCTGGCCGGCCAGTCGGCGTACAGGCCGTCGACGTCGGTGAGCAGCACCAGCTTCTCCGCGCCCAGCGCAGCAGCCAGCGCGGCGGCGGCCGAGTCGGCGTTGACGTTGTAGCTGTTGCCGTCCGCGCCGCGCGCCACCGTGGCCACCACCGGAATCCGGCCGTCGGCGAGCAGGCTGGTCACCGTGCCGGGATCCACCGCGGACACCTCCCCGACCAGGCCGAGGTCGACCTCCTCGCCGGCCACGGAGACGGTGCGCCGCTCGGCGGTCAGCAGCCCGCCGTCCTCGCCGGACAGCCCCACCGCGAACGGCCCGTGGTCGTTGACCATCCGGACGACCTGCTGGTTGACCTGGCCGACCAGCACCATCCGGACGACCTCCATCACCTCCGGCGTGGTCACCCGCAGCCCGCCCCGGAACTCCGTCGCGATGCCGAGCCGGTCCAGCGTGGCGCTGATCTGCGGGCCACCGCCGTGCACCACGACCGGCTTCAGCCCGGCGTAGCGGAGGAACACGATGTCCTGGGCGAAGGCCCGCCGCAGCGGCTCGTCGGTCATCACGTGGCCGCCGTACTTCACGACGGCGATCGCGCCGTGGAACCGGGCCAGCCACGGCAGCGCGTCGACCAGCGTGGCCGCCTTGGCCAGCGCGAGGTGCTGCTCCCGGGTCGGTGTGACGCTCATGAGGAGTAGGCCGAGTTCTCGTGCACGTAGGCGTGCGACAGGTCGTTGGTCCACACCGTGGCGGTGGCCGGGCCGGCATGCAGGTCGATCAGGATGTGTACGGCGCGGCCGGTCAGGTTCACCGTGGACCGCTCGGCCGCGGCGGCACCGGCCTGGCAGAGGGTGACGCCGTTCAGCGCGATGTCGAAGCCGTCCGGCTCGAACGTCGCGCTGGTGGTGCCGATGGCGCTGGCGATCCGGCCCCAGTTCGGGTCGTTGCCGAACAGCGCGCACTTGAGCAGGCTGCTGCGGGCGACGGCCCGGCCGACCTGGACCGCGTCGTCCTCGCTGGCCGCGTTGACCACCTCGATCGTGACGTCCTTGGTGGAGCCCTCGGCGTCGCTGAGAAGCTGGCCGGTCAGGTCTCGGCAGGCGTCGGTCAGCCCGTCGACGAGCTCGGCGTACGACGGGCTGACGCCGGACGTTCCGGAGGCCAGCAGCAGGACGGTGTCGTTGGTGGACATGCACCCGTCGGAGTCCAGCCGGTCGAAGGTGACCCGGGTGGCGGCCCGCAACGCGCCGTCCACCGTGGCCGGGTCAAGCACCGCGTCCGTGGTCAGCACGCACAGGAACGTGGCGAGGCCGGGGGCGAGCATGCCGGCGCCCTTGGCCATCCCGCCCACGGTCCACCCCCGCCCGCTGTGGACGCTCTGCTTTGGCACGGAGTCGGTGGTCATGATGGCGTACGCCGCGTCCGTGCCGTCGGGCGCGAGCGCGGCGGCGGCCTTGTCCACCCCGGCCAGGACGGCGGCGATGGGCAGCCGCTCGCCGATCAGGCCGGTGGAGCAGACCGCCACCTCGACCGCGCCGATGCCCAGTGCGGCGGCCACCCGCTCGGCGGTGCGGTGGGTGTCGGCGAACCCGGCCGGTCCGGTGCAGGCGTTCGCGCCGCCGGAGTTCAGCACCACGGCACGTAACCGGCCGGTGCTCAGCACCTGGCTGGTCCACAGCACCGGTGCCGCCTTGACCCGGTTGGCGGTGAACACCCCAGCAGCGAGGTCGTCCGGGCCGTCGTTCACCACCAGGGCGAGGTCGAGACCGCCGCTGGCCGAGATGCCGGCCGCGACGCCGGCAGCCCGGAACCCCCTCGCCGCAGTGACGCTCATGCCGGTCCCCGTTGGCGCCGTGCGTCTAGCATCGCCGTACCCAGCATCGTCATGCCAGCGTCCTCATGGGGCGACTCCGTTCGCGGACAGGCCGGCCGTCTCGGGCAGGCCGAGCATCAGGTTGGCGTTCTGCACCGCCTGGCCGGCCGCGCCCTTGCCCAGGTTGTCGATCGCGCTGACGACGATGAACCGGTCGGAGTCGGTGTCGGCGTACACCTGAAGGTGGACGGCGTTCGAGCCGTAGGTGGCCGCGGTGTGCGGCACCCGGCCCGCCGCCAGCACGGTGACGAACGGCTCGTCGTGGTACGCCCGCGAGAGCGCGGCGCGGGCGTCGGCCAGGGTGGCGCCGCCGGCCGGCCGGGCGGTCACGGTGGCCAGGATGCCGCGCGGCATCGGGGCCAGCACCGGGGTGAAGGACAGGCTGGTCGCGCCGGTCGCCTGCTTCATCTCGGGCACGTGCTGGTGGCTGCCCACCTTGTACGGCGACAGGTCGCCCATCAGCTCGGTGCCCAGAAGCTGCGGCGTGGGCGCCCGGCCGGCCCCGCTGCTGCCGGAGGCGCCGACCACCACGACGTCGGCCGGCTCGGCCACCCCGGCGGCGATCAGCGGCGCCAGGGCGAGGGCGACGGCGACGGCGTAGCAGCCGGTGTTGGCCACCCGGGACGCCGCGGCGATCCGCTGCCGCTGGCCGGGCAGCTCGGGCAGGCCGTAGGTCCAGGTGCCGGGGTGCGAGACGCCGTAGCAGCGCTCGAAGGCCGCGCTGTCGGCGAGCCGGAAGTCCGCGCCCAGGTCGACGACCCGCACATGCTCAGGAAGCCCGGCGGCCAGCGGCGCGGAGGCGCCGTGCGGTAGGGCGAGGAAGATCAGGTCGGCGGCGGCCAGGGCGGCAGGGGTGGTGTCGGCGAGCAGGATGTCGGCCAGGCCGGGAAGCTGGGGATGCAGGTCGCCCAGCGGACGGCCGGCGCTGCCGTGCGCCGCCGCGACGGCCAGCTCCAGGTCGGGGTGGCCGTCGACCAGCCGGAGCAGCTCGCCGCCCGCGTACCCACTGGCTCCGGCGACCGCGACAGCACAACCCATGAACATGAGTATGCAGTCCATCGCAACTTCATGCAATCTTCTACCCGCTTGTCGCGAAGATAGCCAGTGCAACACGCCGGCCTGTCCCTGTCCCGCTGGGTCTTCGCGACATCTGGCCGTGGCCGTCAGGTACGCAGGACCGCACCGGTACGGCGACTGGCCTCCTCGACCGCGGCCTGCTTGGCGGCGTTGGCCTCCTCGACCGTCAACGTCCGGTCCGGCGCCCGGAACCGCAGCGCGTACGCCAGCGACTTGCGGCCCTCGCCGAGCTTGGCCGGGTCGGCGTAGAGGTCGAACAGCCGCAGCGACTCCAGCAGCTCACCCGCGCCGGACCGCAGCGCCGACTCCACCTCAGCCGCCGGCACCGCGGCCGGCACGGTCAGCGCCACGTCCAGCAAGGCGGGCGGGAACGCCGACACCCGCGGCGCGTGGACTGGGCCGCCGGTCCCGAGGGCGTCCAGGTCCAGCTCCATCACGCAGGTCCGGGCTGGCAGGTCCAGCGCCGCGACGACCCGCGGATGCAGCTCGCCGGCGTGCCCGACCACCTGCTCCCCGGACACGACCGCCGCGCACCGGCCGGGATGCCACGGCGCCCGCTCAGCGGCCCGCACACTCACCTCGACGCCAACCGTCGCGGCCACCAGCCTGGCTGCCTCGACCGGGTCCGCCCAGGTGACCGGCTCGCCCGGGCCCCACCAGCCTGGCGGCGTCCGGTCGCCGCAGGCCACCACCGCGAGCTGGCGGGGCTGGCGAGGCAGCGCCCGCTCCAGCGCGGCCAGCTCCGCGGCCGCCGGCGCTCGGTCGACCCCGAGATCCGGCGGCGGCGCGGTGTCCTCGCGAGGCCAGTACACCAGGCCGGTCTCGAACAGCGCGACGTCCCGCAGGCCGCGGCGCACGTTGCGAGCCAGCGTGTCCAGCAGCCCGGGCAGCAGCGACGTCCGCATCAGCGGCTGCTCATCGGACAGCGGGTTGACCAGCCGGACCGCACGCCGCCGCAGGTCGTCGGCCGGCAGCCCGAGATCGTCGAACCGCTTCGGGCTGAGGAACGGGTAGCTCAGCACCTCGGCGTAGCCGGCCTCGGCCAACGCCCGACCGACCGACCGGTGCGCCCGCTGCCCCGCGGTCAGGCCGCGCCCGGCCGGCGCGGCCGGCAGCCTGGCGGGCACCGTGTCGTACCCCTCCAGCCGGATGACCTCCTCAATCAGGTCGGCCGGGTCGACCAGGTCGGGTCGCCAGGACGGCGGCTCGACGGTGAGGATGTACTCCCCCTCCACCACGCACCCCACCTCACCGAGCCGGGCCGCCACGGTGGCACTGGGAATCGGCCGCCCGGCCAGCCGGCCGGGCCGGTCGGCGGCCAGCGCGATGTGCGGCCGGGACCGCCGCGCGCCCACCACGGTCAGCCCGCCGGACCGGCCGCCACCGTGCGCGGCGAGCAGCGCCGCGGCCCGGCGCAGCGCCGGCAGGGCCACCTCCGGGTCGACCCCCCGCTCGAACCGCCGGGCGGCCTCGCTGGGCAGCTTGTGCCGGCGGACCATCCGCATGATGGTGGGCGGGTCCCAGTGCGCGGCCTCCAGCACGACGTCGATGGTGGCCGGCCCGATCTCGGTGCTGGCGCCGCCCATCACCCCGGCCAGCGCGATCGGCCCGGAGTCGTCGGTGACCACCAGGTCGTCGCCGTCGAGGATGCGGGTCACGCCGTCGAGGGTCCGCAGCGTCTCGTGCGGCACGGCGCGGCGGACCAGGATCTCGCCGGTGAGCCTGGCCCGGTCGAAGGCGTGCATCGGCTGGCCCAGCTCAAGCATGACGTAGTTGGTCACGTCGACGGCCAGCGAGATCGGCCGCATGCCGGCCAGCAACAGCCGGCGGCGCAGCCACGACGGCGACTCGGCCGCCGGGTCCAGCCCGGTGACGGTCAGCGCGCTGAACCGGTCGCAGCCCACCGGGTCGTCCACCTGGACCGGCCAGCCGGGCTCCACCTCAGCCTCCGCTCCGGCCTCGGACGCCGGTTCCGCGGCCGGGTCGTGGAACGGGACCCCGAGAGCATGCGCGGCCTCCCGGGCCATGCCGCGCAGGGACAGGCAGTAGCCCCGGTCGGGCGTGACCGCGATGTCGAGCACGGCATCCGGCAGGCCCAACACCTCCAGCGCGTCGGCGCCTACCGTGGTGTCGCCGTCCAGCACCAGGATCCCGGTGTGGTCCTCACCGAGCCCGAGCTCGCGGACCGAGCAGATCATCCCGTCGCTGACCCGGTCGTACGCCGGCCGTGCGGCGATGGCGACACCCCCAGGCAGCACGGCACCCGGCAGCGCCACCACCACGTGGTCTCCGACGGCGAAGTTGGTGGCGCCACAGATGATGCCGCGCGGGACGCTGGCCCCGTCGGTCTCGCCGTCGGTCTCGCCGTCGGTCTCGCCGTCAGCCTTGCCGCCGGTCTCGCCCACGTCGACCTGGCACCACCGGATCGGCTTGCGGTACCCCGCCAGCTCCTCGATCTCGCGCACCTCGCCGACCACCAGCGGGCCCGTCAGGTCCGCGCCGACCTCCTCGACAGCCTCCACCTCCAGGCCGATCCGGATCAGCGCCGTGGCCAGCTCACGGGCGGTCAGCGACTCCGGCAGCTCGACGTGGTCGCGCAGCCAGGACAGCGGGACCCGCATCAGACCTCCATCCCGAACGGCAGGGTGAACCGCACGTCGCCCTCAACCATGTCCCGCATGTCCCCGACGCAGTGCCGGAGCTGCACCGCCCGCTCGATGCCCATCCCGAACGCGAAGCCGGTGTACCGCTCCGGGTCGATCCCGCAGGCCACCAGCACCCGCGGGTTGACCATGCCGCAGCCGCCCCACTCGATCCAGCCCTCGGACCGGCAGGTCCGGCAGGGTCGCCGCGGGTTGCCCACCGACTCGCCCCGGCAGGCGAAACACTGCACGTCGAACTCCGCGGACGGCTCGGTGAACGGAAAGTACGACGGCCGCCAGCGCACGCCCAGGCCCTCGCCGAACAGCGACGAGGTCAGGTGGTCGAGGGTGCCCTTCAGGTGCGCCATGGTGATGCCTTCGTCCACGGCGAGGCCCTCGATCTGGTGGAACACGGGCGTGTGGGTGGCGTCCAGCTCATCGGTGCGGAACACCCGGCCGGGGCACACGACGTAGATCGGCGGCTGGCCGCGCTCCAGCATCACCCGGGCCTGTACCGGTGAGGTGTGGGTGCGCAGCACGACGCCGGACCCCGCGCCGGTGTCACCCACTGCCGGGCCAGCCGGCCCCGGGCTGGCTGGAGCGACAAAGAAGGTGTCCATCATGGAGCGGGCCGGATGGTCGCGCCGGATGTTCAGCGCGTCGAAGTTGAACCACTCGGTCTCGACCTCGGGGCCTTCGGCGACCTCGTAGCCCATCGCCACGAAGACGTCGACCATCCGCTCCATGATCGTGGTGATCGGGTGCCGGGCGCCGCGGGGGGCGCGGTCCCACGGCAGCGTGACGTCCACCGCCTCCTCGCGCAGCACCCGTTCATCCCGCTCGACGACCAGCGCGGCCAGCCGGACGTCGTACGCGGCCTGGATCGCCGCCCGCACCTCGTTCACCCGCCGGCCGGCCTCCGCCCTGGCGTGCGGCGGCAGCGCGCCGATCTCGCGGCGGGCGGACAGCACCGGCGAGCGGTCGCCGAGGTGGGCCGGGCGGACGGCGGCCAGCGCGTCGAGGCTAGGCGCCTCGGCGAACGCCTTCTCCGCCTCGCGCGCGGCCGCGTCCAGGGCGTCGGGTGCGAGCGCGGCGACCGCCTTCGGATCGTTCGTTCCGGACATCTGGACAGCGACTCCTGTTGCTCGACGACGCGAGGTCAGCCGGGCCAGTGTAGGGAGCAACCACCGCGCGGTCCGAGCTGGTTACCGGTTGGCCACCGCGCTGTCCCCACGGGGCGTCCGGTAGCGGCCGGGTCACTCCTCGTACGGCGGCCGGCCGGCGGGCAGAACCACCACGAACCGGGCGCCTTTGACCGACTCGTCCAGCTCAATACTGCCACCGTGCGCCTCCACCAGGCCCTTCACGATGTACAGCCCGAGCCCGGTGCCGCTGCCCGCGCCGGCCGCCCGCCAGAACCGGGTGAAGATGCGCGCCCTGGCCTCCGGCCCGATCCCGTCGCCCTCGTCGGACACCGTGAGCACCGCACCAGGCATCTCGGGGTCCGGGCGTACGTCGATGCGGACCAGCCCGGCACCGTGCCGCAGCGCGTTGTCGACGAGGTTTCCCACGATCTGCGCGACCTTGTCCGGGTCCAGCCACAGCTCCGGAAGCGGGCCCTCGGTGTGCACCGCGAACTGGCTCTCCAGCCGCCCGCCCGCCCGGAACCCGGCCACCACCTGGGCCACCACACCCGGCAGGTCCACCACCCGCCTGCGCAGCACCAGCCGGCCGGCGTCGATCCGGGACACGTCGAGCAGGTCCGACAGCAGCCGAGTGACCCGGTCGGCGTCGGCGTTGATCGCGGTGAGCATGGTGCGCTTCTGCTCCTCGCCGAACCGGTCCCACTTGGCCAGCAGGGTGGCGGTGAAGCCCTTCACCCCGGTCAGCGGCGAACGGATCTCGTGCGCCACGGTGGACACCAGGTCGGCCCGCTCGCGGTCGAACCGCTCCTGCGAGGTGGCACCGCGGAAGCAGATCACCAGCCTGGCCAGCTTCTGCCCGTCCCGCACGTACCTGGCGGTGACCAGCAGCGCCCGGCCCTTCTCCGGGCCGTCGGACAGCTCCAGCAGCCGCTCGGGCTGTCCGGTGCGGATGTGCAGCCCGCCGTACGGGTCGGTGCAGGCCCACCAGTCCCGGCCGGCGGCGTCGACCAACGGCAGCACGTCACGGAAGTCCCGCCCGAGGCAGGGCCCGGCCGGCAGCCGCAGCAGCCTGCTCCCGGCGACGTTGAGGTGGACGACCTCGCCGTCCGGTCCGGCGACCAAAGCCCCGTCCGGCAGCTCGTCGTACGCCGCCAGCATCGCGTCCAGCATGGGCCTCCTGTTCCCCGACCATCGGGTGATGGCGTACCACGCCGGGCGGCGGAGGACCAGCCGTGGCTATCCAAGCATGCCTCATGAGGCATGCCTTTCCCGTCAACCGGGGGTGTGCTGGCCGTCCGGCTGGCGGTGCCTGTCCGCACGCTGCGCCCGCGCGGTCGCATAGAGACAGATCGCCGCGGCTGCGGCCAGGTTGAGGCTTTCCGCCCGGCCGTGGAGCGGGATCCTGACCCGGGCGTCGGCTAGCCCGGCCAGCCCGGCCGGCAGGCCGTGGGCCTCGTTGCCGAACAGCCACGCCACTGGCCGGGCCAGCCCGCCGGCGTCGGCGAGCTCCTCCAGGTCGGTCTCGCCGTCACCGGCGGCCGCGAGGACAGCCAGCCCGGCCGCGCGCAGCGCCGGTACGGCGGCCGGCACGTCGACGCCGCGTACCACCGGCAGGTGGAACAGGCTGCCCGCCGAGGCACGCACGCACTTGCCGTTGTAGGGATCGACGCTCTCGGCCGAGAACAGCACGGCGCCGGCGCCGGCCGCGTCGGCGGTACGCAGGACAGTGCCGGCGTTGCCGGGGTCGCGGATCGCGGCGAGCAACACCACCAGCCGGGGGGCGGGGCGCAGGGCGGTCCGCAGCGGCACGTCGACGAAGCGGCAGACCGCCACCAGGCCCTGCGGGGTGACCGTCTCGGACAGCCCGGCCATGCCACGCTCGGTGACCGCCAGGACCGGCACGCCGCGCCGCTCGGCGGCCCGCACCAGGTCGGCGTACCGCTCCAGCGCGGCCGGCGTACCCAACAGCTCGACCACGGCGGGCCCGGGCCCGGCCAGCCCGGGCGGGCCGCCGGTCCAGCCGACCGCCTCGCGGACCGCCTGGGGGCCTTCGGCCAGGAAGAGCCCGGCTTCGGTACGGCCGGCCCGCCTGGTCAGCCGCCGGGCGGCGGCGACCCGGGGGGTCCGCTCCGGGTACGGAAGCTCCCCGGGTCGCGTCACAGGCGTGGTCAGGCCGCCGAGTTGGCCTCGGCCAGGGCGGTCCGCGCGGTGCTGACCAGCGCGGCGAACGCCGGGGCGTCGTTGACCGCGAGGTCGGCCAGGATCTTGCGGTCGACCTCGACCCCGGCGATCTTCAGGCCCTGCATGAACCGGTTGTACGTCATGCCGTTGGCGCGCGCCGCGGCGTTGATCCGGGTGATCCACAGCTTGCGGAACTCACCCTTCTTGGCTCGCCGGTCGCGGTAGGAGTACTGAAAGGAGTGCAGAAGCTGCTCCTTGGCCTTGCGGTACAGCCGCGACCGCTGGCCACGGTAGCCGCTGGCGGCCTCAAGCGCGGTACGGCGCTTCTTCTGGGCGTTGACCGCCCGCTTGACGCGTGCCACAAAGTTCGTCCTCTTCTTCGGCGGCGCTGGACGGGGCCGGCGCCGCGGGCTCTACAGGGGGATGCGGGTTCCACGGGTTGGGGCTCATCGGGTACGGGTCCTACGGTGGGCTCACCACGGCCCGCGGGCTACCGACCCAGCAGCCTCCTGATCCCCCTGGCGTCCGCGGGAGCGATCTCGGTGGTGCCGTCCAGCCGCCGGGTCAGCGTGGTTGGCTTGCGCTCGAAGTTGTGCCGCCGGCCGCTCCGCTGGTGCAACAGCTTGCCGCTGCTGGTTACCTTGATCCGCTTCTTGGTGCCGCTGTGGGTCTTGTTCTTCGGCATGCCAGGCTCTCTGCTCGATCGGGGTGGGTCCATCGGACCGGGTGGCGGCCACAACCGGCCGGGGTCGGCCGGTCGGGGTCGACCAGTGGTCGGCCTCGACGGTGGCACGGCCGCCGGTCCCGGTCAGGCTGTCCTGCTGGTGTCCTCTGGTGGTGCTGTCTCGGCTGCCGTGGTGTTGACCGCCGTGCCCTGATGGGCGGCGCCACGCGCGGCCTTCTTCTTATGTGGTGCCATGACCATGATCATGTTACGGCCATCCTGCTTCGGCGACGCCTCGACGAAGCCAAGCTCCTGGACGTCCTCCGCGAGCCGCTGGAGCAGCCGGAACCCCAGCTCGGGCCGGGACTGCTCGCGACCGCGGAACATGATCGTGACCTTGACCTTGTCGCCCGCCCTGAGGAACCGCTCGACGTGACCCTTCTTGGTCTCGTAGTCGTGCGGGTCGATCTTCGGTCGGAGCTTCATCTCCTTGATGACGGTGAGGCTCTGGTTCCGGCGGGCCTCCCGTGCCTTCTGGGCGGCCTCGTACTTGAACTTGCCATAGTCCATGAGCTTGCAGACCGGCGGCCGGGCCATCGGAGCGACCTCGACCAGGTCGAGATCGGCTTCCTGAGCCAGCCGCAACGCATCCTCGATGCGCACGATGCCGACCTGCTCACCCTCGGGACCGACGAGACGGACCTCGGATACACGGATCCGTTCGTTGATGCGGGGCTCGGCGCTGATGGGGCCTCCTCAAGATTGGCTGAGTACGTCGACCACCGACCGGGGGCCTGCCGCACCAGAGGTACGGCGAAGGCCCCGGAGCGGTCAGCTCACAGGGCCCGCACTCGACCGGCCCGGCCCGGACGACGCCGCCGTTCATGACGACGTCACGCCTCGAGCCTGCACCACGCCGACGGACGCCGGAGCGGTGGACCGGACCCGACCACCGATGGTGGCACGGGTGGGAGCGGGGCTCCACTTGCTTCTCCCCAGCCAGGCCGGGGACAGGTCGCGACTCGGAGGGTACCAGGCGGGGCTCGTCGACCCCACCTTCCCCTTTCGTCGCCCTCCCCGACGATCATCGAGCTGCTGTCGCTAGTTGATCTCCAATCGCGACAGCAGCTCGATGATCGTCAGAGGGCGGGATGATCGTCGGGGAGGACTAGCTAATCGGCTGGACCTGGCTGGCGGGTGGCGCGACCAGCTTCGGCGGGGTGCTGGCCGCGGCATAGTCGGAGAAGGCGAACCGCCAGTGCACCGAGAGCACCCCGTGCCCGACCACCGGCAGGATCGCGTCCTGCGAGATCATGCTGAGCCGCTGCTGGGACAGGCCCACCTTGAGCGTCAGGAAGGTCGCCCCGTACGAGCCGTAGGCGTGCCCGACCCGGCTGGTCAACGAGCTGGTGACGGCCAGCCGGGAGACCGGGATCCGCACCACGTAGCAGGTCTCGCTCCTGTCAGCGCTCTGGCAGGCGGTGCCGCTGGCCGCGTCGAGCTGGCTGAGGATGGCGAGCGCGACGAACGGGTTGGAGTCGGCGGGGATGCCGGCCACCTCGGGGACCAGCCGCGGGTCCCACTGGGAGTACTTGCGCCCCTCCGGGTCCGGCACGTTGTACTCGTTGTAGTCGCCGAGCTGGTGGATGACGAACTCCCGCACGCCGTACCGGGCGACCTTGCCGGCCGGAACGGCATAGCGGTACTCCGCGGCACCATCCTGTGGCCAGAACTGGCCGCTGCGCAGGTCCGGCGTCCGGTCCCGCCACGGCGCGGCGCTGCGGTCCTCGAAGCTCACCTTGGCGCTGCCGGCCGCGATGGTGGACACCAGCGCCGCCCGGATCGCGGTGGTCGCGGCCGGGTCCACGGTGCCGATCTGGTTGGCGAGCTGCAGCCCGGGCACGTCGCCGGTGTACGCCGGCAGCGAGGTGCCGACGCCCGGGGCGGCCTGGGTAAAGGTGTTGATCAGCTTCACGATGTGGTACCCGTCGGGGTACCTGCGCACGATGAACCTCCGCTGGGCCGCCACATGCACCGGCAGCCGGACCCCGTTGCCCAGCGCCCGCAGGTCGTCGGTGAAGACCCCGACATGGTCGATCCGGATGTCCGCGCCGTCACGCGCCACGCTGAACTGCTGTTCGCCGACGTACACCCCGGTCAGCCGGGCCTGGTCGCACCCGGGGAGCTGGTAGAGCGAGTGGTGCTTGCGGAACGGGTCCTGCTTCGGGTCACGCACCCATTTGGTGCCGGGCGGGAACTCCGCCTCGACCGGGTCCTTGCCGGTGGCCACGCCGCACACCCAGGCGTGGTCGCCATGCAGCTTGGACAGTGCCCGGATCACGACGTCCCGGGCCTTGGCCAGGTCCACCGCGGGCACCCCGACGGCGGTACGGGGGAACTGCCCCAGCAGCAGCGCGGCCGTCTCCATGGCGGTCGTGGCCAGGCGGCCCGGGGGCTCGGCCACCATCGGGATCGCCGCGCCGCCCGGGCCGAAGTACGCCGTGACCGGGTCGACCGCGCCCTGTCCCGTGGTGTGCGTGCAGCCCATGACCATGCTCGCGGCCAGCAGGACCGCCGCCATCCGGGCCGAGATCCTGGCCGCCGGGCTCCGTGCCGGGCTGGGCACGGCCGAGGTTGAAGTCACAGCCGGACACGCTAGGACATCGGCGCCCGGCCCGGGCCGCCGGGTCAACCGGGCCGCCGTGGTCAACCCGGCCCCGCACCGCGGTGCAGCGCCCGCAGGGCCTCGACCACGGCCACCGTCCGGTCCCCGTCGACCGCCTGAACCGCCATCAGCGGGAGCTGCTCGTCGTCGGCCAGCTCCAGGGTGGCCCACGGCGCGCCGTCGCGAAAGCTGACCCCCCGCACCACCTGCCACGGCACCTCGTGCCGGCCGATGATGTTGCGCACCCGCAGCCCCGACTCGTCCGCGGACAGGCTGGGCCGGGCCAGCACGAGCAGCCCGGCGGCCACCGCGACGCCGATCCCGAACATCGACACCTGGTCGGCCGGGCCGAACGCGGCCCCGTTGTTGTACCGGCGCAGCAGCACCGCGATCACCGCGAACACGACCAGCACGACCCCGGCGAGCACGCCGCAGACCGCCCGGAGCCGGACCGGCCGGGCCGAGACCACGATGCCCACCTCCCCCATCGACACCGTCACTCCACGATCTTGGAGATGAGCAGCTCCAGGATGTCCTTGCCGCCGGCCGCCTTCAGCTTCGGGATCAGCATGTTGACCCCCTTCTTCGGCACCACCGTCTCCACCGCGTGCATCGTGCCGACGGCGAGCTGGGTGACCGTGGGCGAGCTCATCGCGGGCAGCAGGACCAGCACCTCGGCCAGCCGCTCGCCCGGCACGTTGAGCTTGAGCAGTACCTGGCCACGGGCCCGGATCGCGCCGCGCAGCAGCAGCGCGACGTCGTCCATCGCGGCCCGCTTGGCCGGGTCGGCGTACGACTCCGGGTTCGCGACCAGCTCGGTGTAGCTGGTCAGCAGCGTCTCCAGGATGCGCAGGCCATTCTTCTTCAGCGACGAGCCGGTCTCGGTCAGGTCGACGATGGCGTCGACGATGTCCGGCACCTTCGCCTCGGTCGCGCCGTACGACGGCACCACCATCGCCTTGACCCCGTGGCGGTGCAGGAACCGGTTGGTCAGCGCGGGGAACTCGGTGGAGATCCGGACACCCTCCGGCAGGTCGGCCACGCTCTGCCACGGCGCGTCGTTCGGGATGGCCAGCACCACCCGGACCGGGTTCGAGGTGGCCTTGCTGTACTGCAGCTCGCCGAGGCTGGTCACGGTGGCCTCGGTCTCGGCGATCCAGTCCCGGCCGGTGATGCCGAGGTCGAACAGGCCCTGCTCGACGTACCGCGGGATCTCCTGCGGCCGCAGGAACCGGACCCGCTCGACCCGCGGGTCGTCGATGGCGGCGTGGTAGTCGCGGTCCGAGCCGCGCCGGACCGCGAGGTCGGCGGCGTCGAACAGGTCGAGGGTCGCCCGCTCCAGCGAGCCCTTGGGCAGTACGAGGGACAGCACAGACCAGCCTTTCCGGAAGGGGCACGGCGGGCTAGCGGTGATGGCGCAGCTTGCGCAGCACGATGGCGGTCTCCAACGCCGCCACGCACGCCTCCCATCCCTTGTCCTCAGGGCTGTCCGGCAGGCCGCACCGGGCCAGCGCCTGTTCTACGGTGTCACAGGTCAGCACGCCGTTGCCAACGGGGGTCCGCTCGTCCAAGGTCACCCGGCTGAGCCCCATCGTCACGGCCATGCAGACCTGCTCAAAGTGCGGGGTGCCACCGCGGACCACCGCGCCGAGCGCGACCACGACCTCAAGCCGGTGGGCGATCACCTGGGCCACCACCGGGATCTCCAGCGCGCCCGGGACCCGGACCACCGTGGGCTCCTCCACGCCGCATGCCTCGGCCGCGGCCAGCGCCCGGGCCAGCAGGCTGTCGGTGACCTCGGGGTGCCACCGGGCCGCCACCATCCCCAGCCGCAGCCCAGAACCGTCCACAGTGGACAGCTCCGGCCGCCCCTCGCCGCTCATGGCCGGACGTCCAGGGTGGCCAGGCTGGCCAGGCTGGCCAGCTTGGCCAGGTCCGCCGGCAGCTCGTGGCCCATCCGGTCCCGCTTGGTCTGCAGGTAGTGCAGGTTGTCCTCGGTCGCGTGCACGGGCAGCGGCACCCGGCCCACAATACGCAGCCCGTAGCCCTCCAGCCCGGCCCGTTTGGCTGGGTTGTTGGAGAGCAGCCGCATCGACCGCACGCCCAGGTCGGCCAGGATCTGCGCGCCGGTGCCGTAGTCACGGGCGTCGGCCGGCAGCCCGAGGTCGGTGTTGGCGTCGACGGTGTCCCGGCCCGACTCCTGGAGCTGGTAGGCCTGCAGCTTGTGCAGCAGGCCGATGCCGCGCCCCTCGTGCCCGCGCACGTAAAGCACCACCCCGCGACCCTCGGCCGCCACCGCCTGCTGGGCCGCGTCGAGCTGCGGCCCGCAGTCACAGCGCAGCGAGCCGAAGACGTCCCCGGTCAGGCACTCCGAGTGCACCCGGACCAGCACGTCCTCGCCGTCGCCAAGCTCGCCCATGACCAAGGCGATGTGCTCCACGCCATCCAGTGTCGAGTCGTAGCCGACCGCCCGGAACACGCCGTGCCTGGTTGGGATCCGGGCCTCGGCCACCCGGGTCACCTGCTTCTCGAACCGGCGCCGGTAGGCAATCAGGTCGGCGATGCTGACCAGGGTCAGGCCGTGCTCGGCGGCGAACGCCTCCAGCTCGTCGCGGCGGGCCATGTCGCCGTCGTCCTTCTGGCTGACGACCTCGCAGAGCACGCCGGCCGGCCGCAGCCCGGCCAGCCGGGCCAGGTCGATCGAGGCCTCGGTGTGGCCGGGCCGGCGCAGCACGCCGCCCTGCCGCGCCCGCAGCGGGACGACGTGTCCCGGCCTTGTGAAGTCGGCCGCGACGGCGGCCGGGTCGGCCAGCAGCCGGATGGTGCGCGCCCGGTCGTACCCCGAGATCCCCGTGCCGACGCCCTCCCGGGCGTCGACCGTCACGGTGTACGCCGTGCCGCGCTTGTCCTGGTTGGTGTGGTACATCGGCGGCAGGTCCAGCCGGTCGCACTCCTCGTCCGGCAGCGCGACGCAGATGTAGCCGGAGGTGTAGCGGACCATGAAGGACACCAGCTTCGGGGTGGCCAGCTCGGCCGCGAAGATCAGGTCGCCCTCGTTCTCCCGGTCCGCGTCGTCGACCACGATCACCGCCCTGCCGGCGGCGACGTCCGCGACCGCGCGCTCGACATCGACGAACCCCGCCGCGCTGGTCACGGCCGCCTCCCCAGGTCCGTCGTGCCCGCGTCGACCGTGCCCGGGTTGGTCGCGGCCAGCAGCCGCTCCACATACTTGGCCAGCACGTCGACCTCCAGGTTGACCGGGTCGCCGGCCTGCCGGGCGCCGAGTGTGGTCTCGGCCAACGTGGTCGGGATCAGGCCGACCTCGAACCAGTCGCCCCCGGCACGGTCCGAGCCGCCGACCCAGCCGACCGCGGTGACGGTGAGGCTGACCCCGTCGACGGTGATGGAGCCCTTCTCCGCGACGTAGCGGGACAGCTCGGCCGGCAGCCCGAACCGGACCTCCGCCCAGGCCAGGCCCGGGTTGCGGGCGAGGACCAGCCCGACGCCGTCCACGTGGCCCTGCACGATGTGCCCGCCGAGCCGGCCGCCGACTGGAACCGCCCGCTCCAGGTTGACCCGGTCGCCCGGCCGCAGCGCGCCGATCGCGGTCCGTTTCAGGGTCTCGGCCATGACGTCGGCGCCGAACGCCGTGCCGTCGGTCGTCACGACGGTCAGGCAGACGCCGTTGACGGCGATCGAGTCGCCGAGGCGGGTGCCAGCGGCGACCTTCGGGCCGCGGATCCGCAGCACGGCCGAGCTGCCGTCCCGGTGCAGCTCCAGCAGCTCGCCGATCTCTTCCACGATGCCGGTGAACATCCGGTCAGTCCCTCCTGGTTGGGTCGGCCAGCGGCCGGGCGGTCAGCCGCAGGTCCGGGCCGAGCGGGGTCACGTCGTCGAGCCGGAGCCGGAGCGCCCCGGCGATGGTGGTGACACCGGCCGCGCCCAGCGCTGGCGGGCCGGTACCGAGCAGGGCGGGCGCGAGGTAGCAGACGACCCGGTCCACGCAGCCAGCCGCGACGAAGCCGCCGGCCAGCGTCGGGCCGCCCTCGACCAGCACGCTCACCACGCCGCGCCCGCCCAGCTCGGCAAGCGCGGCCGCCGGCTCGGGGGCGTCCAGCAGCAGGGTGGGCGCCGCGTCGTCGAAGACCCGCGCGGTCCTCGGCACCCGGCCGCGCCGGTCCAGCACCACCCGCAGCGGCTGCCGGTCGGCCAGCCGTCCGTCCGGGTCGCGCACGGTCAGCGCCGGGTCGTCGGCCAGCACCGTGCCGGAGCCAGCGACGACGGCGTCCACCTCGGCCCGCAGCCGGTGCACGTCGGCGCGGGCCTGCGGGCTGGTGACCCACCGGCTGGACCTGTCCGCGGCGGCCACCCGGCCGTCCAGCGTCGCGGCGTACTTCCAGGTGACGAACGGCCGGCCGAGCCGGACGCTGGCCAGCCACGCCTCCAGCGCGCCGCGTTCGGCCTCGGGCCGCAGGGGGCCGGCCAGCACCTCGACGCCGGCCGCGCGCAGGGTGTCCGCGCCGCCGCCGGCGAGCGGGTTCGGGTCCGGTACGGCGTAGACGACCCGGGCTATCCCGGCCGCGACCAGCGCCCGCGTGCACGGACCGGTCCGGCCGGTGTGGTCGCACGGCTCCAGGGTTACCACGGCGGTACCGCCGCGGGCTCGCCGGCCGGCCTGCCGCAGCGCCACCACCTCGGCGTGCGCGTCGCCGGGCGGGCGGGTGTGGCCCTCGCCGACCGGCTGGCCGGCGGGGTCGAGCACGACGCAGCCGACGGGGGGGTTGGGGCTGGTCCGGCCGAGCGCAGCGCGGCCCAGGTCGAGCGCCCGCCGGAGCGCGGCGAGCTCGGCCGGGCTGGCCTGTCGTGGGCTTGCCTCCCGCGCGCCGGCCACCGTACGTCCTCCTCCCGAGTCACTCGCGGCGACCGGGAGGCACATCGGAGAGGCGTGGCGACCGCCAGCCGGTCTGGCCGGCACGGCGCCCACTGCGGGCCGGAACGGCGCCGGGCCGGATGGCCCACGCCGTACCTCCGCGCGCTGCCTCCCATCCGGACTTTCACCGTCGGTACCGGAGTTTCACCGGCTCCACCGCTGGCTGGCTGCCAGCGGGTCGCGGACTGTCACCGCCGGTTCGGAGTTTCACCGACCCCGGAGCGCACGAGATGTGTGTTCTGCACCCATCGTGGCACGCCCGCCACCGGACGGCGAGGAGGGGTCGGTCACACCGCCTGGCCGGTTCGGGCCGCCTGCTGTCCGGATCCGGCCGCCATCCCGGGCGCAGCCACGGCCAAGATCGGTTTGACCCCGGTGCCGGAGTGGCCGCAGTAGACGGCGCACAACCACATTCCGGGTACGAGGAAGCGCACCTGCCGAGACTAACTAGCCTCGCCCTCGTGGATGCGCAGGATGTGGCACTGAACACTCGGCAACGGCCGCCGGGCCGCCGATCTGCTAGACCCGGCGGTTTCAAGCACCCAGTGCATCACATGAGATGATCTTGTGTGGTGAACGGAGGCTTGAGTGTGCGGTGACCACAAGGGCGGGGCGTGCTCAGGTGTCGACAAGGAGGTCAGGAACGACCTCGCGGAGCTGTTCGACGGTGACCGCGCCGGCCCGCAGCAGCCGCGGGTCCGGGCCGGTCAGGTCCACGATGGACGACGCGACCGGGTCACCGGACGGGCCACCGTCGAGATAGACCGAGACCGAGTCGACAAGCTGGGCGCGGGCCTCGGTCGCGGTGGTCGCGGGCGGCTGGCCGGTCCGGTTCGCGCTCGACACCGCCAGCGGGCCGGTCTGTTCCAGCAGCTCCAGCGCCACCGGGTGCAGCGGCATCCGGACCGCCACGGTGCCGCGCGAGTCGCCGAGATCCCAGGCCAGCGACGGCGAGTGCTCCAGGACCAGGGTCAGCCCACCCGGCCAGAACGCCTCCACCAGGTCACGCGCGGCCTGCGGGACATGCAGCACCAGCCCGTCCAGGGCGGGCCGCGAGCTGACCAGCACCGGCACCGGCATGTCCCGGCCGCGCCCCTTGGCGTGCAGCAACGCGACCACGGCGGCGGGCAGGAACGCGTCCGCGCCGACCCCGTACACCGTGTCTGTAGGCAGCACCACCAGCTCACCGCGACGGATCGCGGCGGCCGCGGCGGCCACCGCATCGGCCCGCTCGGCCGGCTTGGTGCAGTCGTAGAAGCGGCTCATGATCCGGCCACCTTAGCGGCGATGCTGAACCGGGGCCGGCCGGCCAGGTCGCTGCGAGTCGTCGGGCCGGCGAGGCCCAGGCCAGCCAGCACGGCGCGCACCTCGGCCGGGTGCGACTCGTCGTGCTCCACGCCGAACCAGCCGCCCGGCCGCAGCAGCGCGACGGCCCGGGCCGCCACCCCGCGCAGCACCGCGAGCCCGTCCGGCCCGCCCCACAGCGCGGCAGGCGGATCGTGCGCCACCTCGGGCGGGACCGGCCGGCCATCCGGGACGTACGGTGGGTTGGCCAGCACCAGGTCGACCGTACCGTCCACAGTGGACAGTACGGTGGGGTCGGTCGCGTCGCCGGCGACCACGGTTACGCCCGGGTACGTCGCGGCGTTGCGCCGCAGCCAGGCCAGCGCGCCGGGGTCGGCCTCGACGGCGTACACCGTCGCGTGCGGCCGTTCGGCCGCGACCGCGAGCCCGACCGAGCCGGAGCCAGCGCACAGGTCGACGACGACCCGCGCCAGCGTGCCCGGGTGGGCTTCCGACCCCGACCGTCCACACCGGACAGACGGGCCGGGCAGCACGGACAGCCCCCACTCGACCAGGAGCTCGGTCTCCGGCCGCGGCGCGAACACCCCCGGCCCGACAGCCAGCGCCAGCCCGCGGAACCCGACCGTGCCGAGGATGTGCTGCAACGGCTCGCGCGCCGCCCGCCGTTCCACGAGCTGCCGGTAGCTCTCCGCTGTGGACGGCGCGAGGGCCAGCACGGTGAACCGGGCGGTCCGGCTGCCCAGCAGGTGGTCCAGCAGCGCCTCGGCGTCGTACCGCGCGCTGTCCACTCCGGACTCATGCAACCGCCGCTCGGCCGCCCGCAGCAGCACCGTGACGTCGGCGCCGGTCGCGTCGAGGCTGGTCGCATCAGGGTCGCTCACGCCGGTCACGAGCCGGCGCCAGCCAGCAGCGCCTCGTTGTCGGCCCTGGTCAACGCCTCGACCACCCCGTCGAGGTCGCCGTCCAGCACATGGTCGAGGTTGTAGGCGGTGTAGCCGACCCGGTGGTCGGAGATGCGGTTCTGCGGGAAGTTGTAGGTGCGGACCCGCTCGCTGCGGTCAACCGTGCGGACCTGGCTGCGCCGGGCGTCCGACTGCTCCCGCTCAGCCCGCTCCTGCGCCGCCGCGAGCAGCCGGGCGCGCAGGATCCGCATCGCCTGCTCCTTGTTCTGCAACTGGGACCGCTCGTTCTGGCAGGCCACCGCGATGCCGGTCGGCAGGTGGGTGATGCGGACCGCGGAGTCGGTGGTGTTGACGCTCTGCCCGCCCGGACCGGACGACCGGAACACGTCGACCCGCAGGTCGTTCGGGTCGATCTCGACGTCGACCTCCGCGGCCTCGGGCAGCACCAGCACGCCGGCCGCGGAGGTGTGGATCCGGCCCTGCGACTCGGTCACCGGCACCCGCTGCACCCGGTGCACACCGCCTTCGTACTTCAGCCGCCGCCACACCCCGCCGTCGCGCGCCTTGACCGCGACGGACACGTCCTTGTAACCGCCGAGGTCGGACTCCACCGCCTCCAGGACCTCGGCCTTCCACCCCTGCCGCTCGGCGTAGCGCAGGTACATCCGCAGCAGGTCGGCGGCGAACAGCGCGGACTCCTCGCCGCCCTCCCCCGCCTTGATCTCGACGATGACGTCCTTGCCGTCGTTCGGGTCCCGGGGCAGCAGCAGCTCGCGCATCCTGCCCTCCAGGGTGGTGATCCGGGCCGCCAGGGACTCGGCCTCCACGGCGAACGACGAGTCCTCCCGGGCCAGCTCGCGGGCGGCCGCCAGGTCGTCGCGAGCGGCGTCCAGCTCGCGGGCGGTGGCCACCACCTGGCTCAGCTCGGCGTAGCGGCGGCCGGCGTCGCGGGCGGCGACCTGGTCGGCGTGCACGGCAGGGTCGGCGAGCTTGCGTTCCAGCTCGGCGTACTCGGCGAGCAGGTCGGGCAGGCTGCTCTCGGCGGTCATGACGCGCTCTTTTCCGTCGGGTCGAGCGGGTTCGGCTGGGCGGTTGTGGGACGCCAAAACGGCGCCCACCCCGCGTGCGTGCGAGGCAGGCGCCGTCTAGGTCGCTAGTTGCCGCCCGGCCGCTGCCGCTTGCCGAACCGGCGCTCGAACTTCTCCACCCGGCCGCCGACGTCAAGGATCTTCTGCTTGCCGGTGTAGAACGGGTGGCACGCCGAACAGACCTCGACGTGGATGGCGCCGCCCTTGGCGGTGCTGCGGGTGACGAAGGTGTTGCCACAGGAGCAGGTCACCGTCGTGGCGACGTACTCCGGGTGGATGTCAGGCTTCACGTCGATCCTTCCGTCTGGCCGCCGGGTCGCCGTACGGCGTGAACCGGAGCCGGTGTCGCAGGTCCGGACCAGTGTGTCAGACCTCGTCCGCACGGACCCCAACCGGCTGGCCACGCCGGGTATTCCAGCAGGGCCAGCGGCTTGCCGTATAGGGCGGCGGCCTCAACGCCGCTGTGGTCACCTCACGTTGTTGTGGTGACCACACGTTGCCTACCGCCCACGTGTGGTCACCTCTCGGCGTTGTGGTGACCTCACGTTGCCTGCAGACCCCAACAGGTCACCACAACGCCAGTAGGTCACCACACGGGCCGCGGGACCCGCTAGTCCTGCGTGATGGTCGTCTTCTGGACCTGCATCAGGAACTCGACGTTGGTCCGGGTCTCCTTCAGCTTGTCCAGCAGCAGGTCGATGGCCTGCTGCGGGTCGAGGGCATACAGCACCCGACGTAGCTTGATCATGATTGCCATCTCCTCGGGGGCAAGCAGGATCTCCTCCTTGCGGGTGCTGGAGGCGATCACGTCCACGGCCGGGAAGACCCGCTTGTCGGCGATCTTGCGGTCCAGCTTGAGCTCGGCGTTGCCGGTGCCCTTGAACTCCTCGAAGATCACCGTGTCACCGGTCGAGCCGGTCTCGACGAGCGCGGTGGCCAGGATCGTCAGCGAGCCGCCGTTCTCGATGTTGCGGGCCGCGCCGAGGAACCGCTTCGGCGGGTACAGGGCAGTCGAGTCGATACCGCCGGAGAGGATCCGCCCGGAGGCCGGCGAGGCGTTGTTGTACGCCCGGCCGAGCCGGGTGATCGAGTCGAGCAGCACCACCACGTCGTGGCCGAGCTCGACCAGCCGCTTGGCCCGCTCGATGGACAGCTCTGCGACCGTGGTGTGGTCGGTCGGCGGCCGGTCGAACGTCGAGGCGATCACCTCGCCCTTCACCGACCGCTGCATGTCGGTGACCTCCTCCGGACGCTCGTCGATCAGCACGACCATCAGGTGGCACTCGGGGTTGTTGGTGGTGATCGCGTTGGCGATCGCCTGCAGCACCATGGTCTTGCCGGCCTTGGGCGGGCTGACGATCAGCGCCCGCTGGCCCTTGCCGATCGGCACCACGAGGTCGATAACCCGGGTGGTCAGAATGTGCGCCTCGGTCTCCAGCCGGAGCCGGTCCTGCGGGTACAGCGGAATGAGCTTGGTGAACTCCGGCCGGTTCCTGCCCAGCTCCGGCTCGGCGCCGTTGACGGTGTCCAGCCGGACCAGCGCGTTGAACTTGTCCCGCCGCTCCCCCTCGCGGGGCTGCCGGACCGCTCCCGTGATCGCGTCGCCGCGGCGCAGGCCGTTACGGCGGACCTGGGAGAGCGAGACGTACACGTCATTCGGCCCGGGCAGGTAGCCGGAGGTCCGGATGAAGGCGTAGTTGTCCAGGATGTCCAGAATTCCAGCCACCGGGACAAGCACGTCGTCCTCGGCGATCACCGGCTCGGCATCGCCGGCGTAGCGCTCCCGCCCGCCACGGCTACGGCGGTCCCTGAACCGGCGGCCGCGCCGGTTTCGGCCGCCGCCGTCCTCGTCGTCGTCATCGAGCGGGGCGTTGTCACGCTGGTTCCCGCCCTGCTGGCTGCCACCCTGCTGGTTCCCACGCTGGTTGTCACCACGCTGGTTGCCGCGCTGGCCCCCGCCCTGCTGGTTGCCGCGCTCGCGTTGGCCCTCGGCGGCGGCCCGCGGCTGCTCGCCACCCTCTCCACCGACGCGCTGGCCCCGGTCCGGCCGGCCCTGGCCTCGCTCGTGCCCGGCCCGGTCCTGGCTGGAGCGGTCCTGCTGGGGACGGTCCTGGCTGGGCTGGTCCGGCTGGCTCTGGACCCGCTCGCCGACGTCCGGCCCGGCCGGTCCAGCCGCGGCGGCCGCGGTAGGCTCGACCGTCGCCTGCCCTGCTACGGCGGCCGTCCCGTCAGCGGCCGTCCCGTCAGCGGCCGTCCCGTCAGCGGCCGTCCCGTCAGCGGCAGGCGCTACGGCGGCTGGCGCGTCCGTGACCGGCGTGACGACCGGCGGCTCTGGCGCCGCCCCGCTCGTTGCTCCCGCCGTCGCGGCAGCCGGCTCGGTGACCGCGGCGGCCGAGGGCTCCGGCAACGCAGCCTGCTCCGCGACCGGCGAGCCGGCCGGGCGGCTGGCCACCCGGCGCGTCCGTTCGGTGGGCTGGTCGGCCGCTGCCGCGGCGTCGACCGCCACCGTGGCCACGTTCACCTGCGACGTCTCGGCGGCGGACACCTCCAGCGTGCCCTGCTCGGCGGTCTCCCGCCTGGTGACATCCCGTTCGGTGACATCCCGTTCGGCGCCGGTCGGGACGGCATCATTGCGCTCCACACTCACCCGCTCACCACCGTTCTCTGACCCGGACTGCCTAGCCTTGATGGCCGCGATCAGGTCGTTCTTACGCATCCGCGCAGTCCCGGTGATCCCCAGCTCGGCCGCGATCTCCTGCAGCTCCGAGAGCACCATGCTGGTCAGGCCACCGCCACGGCGACGCGTGCGGGCTGCCGGACCGACTCCTGGCACCGGCTCACCGGAGGAGCCCGTCGGGGATGCGGCGGAGGTGGGGTTGACGTCCTGCTCCGGCGCCCCGGCCAGGATGTCTATCGTCTCACTCAAATGAGGGTTCCTTCCCTACGAAGGCCTGCGCCGGGTCGGCGCGAGGCCCGTGGAGCGACCGGCCATGAGCCGGGGTCGTTCCGGCACCCGGAGTTCGCGCGGGGTGCGCTCCTCACCCCGACCCGCCTTGCCGGTGCGTGACCGGCTCGGCACATGGCCCGGTTTCCGGGAGATGGTGTGGCGAAGTCTCGACGTACGCCGGAGACCGGCGAGTATCGGGGAATGCCGCAAGGAGCACGCCCACAGGGCGGCTTCTGGCTATGAGCCTAGGGCTCCGCTCGCGAGTGAGCAACAACAGGGCCACCCGGCGTGTTCCGCGGCCTGGTCGCAGCCTGGTCGCTGCCTCAGCTCAACGGCAGGACCTGTGCCCCAGTGGTGTCAATGGGCAGCTCATGCGCCTCCCAGCCCTTCGGCGTGTACGTCGCCAGGTCCACGCCGTCCGGGGCAAAGGCGAGCACGGCCGGTCCGGCGCCGGAGATCACCGCAGGCACACCGGACCCGCGCAGCCTGGTCACCAACGCAGCACTTTTGGGCATAGCCGGTGCCCGATAGGGCTGGTGCAGCCAGTCCTGGGTGCCGGCGTACAAAAGGTCTGGCGCGACCGTCAGTGCATGGGTGAGCAGCGCGGCCCGGCCGGCGTTACGGGCCGCGTCGGCGTGCGGCACGCTCTCCGGCAGCAGCGTGCGCACCTTGGCCGTGGAGGCCCGGTTCGGCGGGATGAACGCCACCGGCCGCAGCCCGACGGCGGGTCTCAGCCGGGCCGCCCGCGCACCGGCACCGGTCACTCCTGGGCCGGCGTCGTCCAGCCAGGCCACGGTCAGGCCGCCGTAGAGGCAGGCCGCGACGTTGTCGGGGTGGCCCTCCAGCTCGGTGGCCCGGCGCAGCAGCCCAGTGTCGTCCAGCAGGTCGGGGGCGCCGGGGACCAGGGCACGCGCGGCCATCAGCCCGGCCACGATGGCAGCGGCGGACGAGCCGAGGCCGCGGCCGTGCGGGATCCGGTTGGCGCAGACCAGCTCCAGGCCGCGCGGCTGACCGCCGAACAGCTCAAACCCCGCCCGCAGCGACCGTACGACAAGGTGCCGCTCGGACTTCGGAACGACGTCGGCGCCCTCCCCGGCCACGTCGATGTGCAGCCCTTCGTCGGCCACCTTGACGACCACGTCGTCGTAGCGGGCCAGCGCCAGGCCGAGGGCGTCGAAGCCAGGACCGAGGTTCGCGCTGGTGGCAGGCACCCGGACGCGGACCGGCGCGGCACGAAACAGCGGGCGCGGTGCCATGTGCTCGGCCTCTCCCTTTACCCGACGTCTACTTGGCTACCCGACGTCTACTTGGCGATCATCGAGCTGTTGTCGTTGTCAGAGATCAACTAGCGACAATAGCTCGATGATCGTCGCAGGTTAGGGGCGCGGGCTAGGTAAGGTCGAGAGCGGCGGCCGCGGCGGCGGCGTCCACCGGCACGGTAACCGGAGCCGGCGCGCCCGAGATGGCCCAGTCCGGGTCCTTCAGGCCGTTGCCGGTGACGGTACAGACCACCCGTTGCCCCCGGCAGAGCCGGCCGTCAGCCGCGCACATCAGCAGCCCGGCCACCGCGGCGGCGGACGCCGGCTCGACGAACACCCCCTCGTGCCGGGCCAGCAGTCGGTACGCCTCCAGGATCTGCTTGTCGGTGACCGCGTCGATCAGGCCCTTGGAGTCGTCACGGGCGGCCAGCGCGGGCTGCCAGGACGCCGGGTTGCCGATCCGGATCGCGGTGGCGATGGTCATCGGCGCGTCCACCGGCCGCCCGATCACGATCGGCGCCGCACCCGCGGCCTGGAAGCCGAACATCCGCGGCGGCTGCGAGACCACCCCGTCGCTGGCGTACTCGACGTAACCCTTCCAGTACGCCGTGATGTTGCCAGCGTTGCCGACCGGCAGGCAGTGCACGTCCGGTGCGTCGCCGAGCACATCGCAGACCTCGAAGGCGGCCGACTTCTGCCCGTCGATCCGGTCCGGGTTGACCGAGTTGACCAGGGTGACCGGGTAGTGCTCGGCCAGCTCGCGGGCCAGCACCAGGCAGTCGTCGAAGGAGCCGTCCACCTGCAGCAGCCGGGCGCCGTGCACCAGCGCCTGGGCCAGCTTGCCCAGCGCGATCTTGCCCTGCGGCACCAACACGGCGCAGACCAGGCCGGCCCGCACGGCGTACGCGGCAGCGGAGGCGCTGGTGTTGCCCGTGCTGGCGCACAGGACCGCCTGGCTGCCGGCGTCGGCCGCCTGGGTGATGGCCACGGTCATGCCGCGGTCCTTGAACGACCCGGTCGGGTTGAGCCCCTCGATCTTGAGGAACACCTCGCAGCCGGTACGCCGGGACAAATCCGGCGCGAGCAGCAGGGGGGTACCGCCCTCACGCAGCGTCACGACGTGCGCGCCGGGCGAGACCGGCATCCGGTCCCGGTACTCCTCGATCACCCCGTGCCACCCGCCCGGTGGGCTGTGCGCGGCGGTCTGGTCGCCACTCACGGCGTCATCGCCCGGCGCCGCTCGCTCCGCTCCTCGGGCCTGGCGGCCCTACGATGCTCACTCGCTGTCGCCTCGCGGTCCCTCATTGCTCGACTCCGCGCTCGCTCCGCTCCTCGGGCCTGGCGGCCCTACGATGCTCACTCGCTGTCGCCTCGCGGTTCACGGGCCGACCATCCCCTCCACCCGCATCACGCTGGCCACGTCCCGCACGACGTCAAGCTTGCGCAGGTTCTCAATGGTGGCACCGAGCGCCCTGTCCAGCGCAACGTGGGTGACGATCACCAGGCTGGCGTCGTCGCCCCTGCCCTCCTGGCGCACCGTGGAGATGCTCACGTCATGGCAGGCGAAGGCGGTGGCCACCGCGGCCAGCACCCCCGGCCGGTCGGCCACGTCGAGGCTGACGTGGTAGCGGGTCAGCGTCTCGCCCATCGACCGCACCCGCAGGTCGGCGTACGCCGACTCCCCGGGACCACGGCCGCCGGTGACCCGGTTGCGGGCGATGGCGACCAGGTCGCCGAGCACGGCGCTCGCGGTCGGCGCCCCGCCGGCCCCCCGCCCGTAGAACATGAGCTGACCGGCCGCGTCGCCCTCCACGAAGACCGCGTTGAAGGCATCGCCGACGCCGGCCAGCGGGTGGCTGCGCGGGATCATCACCGGATGCACCCGAGCGGAGACCGACTCGCCCCCGTCGGCCTCGGCCACCCGCTCGCAGATGGCCAGCAGCTTGACCGTGCAGCCGATCGCCTTGGCGCTGGCCACGTCGGCCGAGGTGACCTCGCCGATGCCCTCGCGGTGCACGTCGCTGGCGGTGATCCGGGTGTGGAACGCCAGCGCGCCGAGGATCGCGGCCTTGGCGGCGGCGTCGAAGCCGTCGATGTCCGAGGTCGGGTCGGCCTCGGCGTAGCCGAGCGCGGTGGCCTCCTCCAGCGCCTCTCCGAAGCCGGCGCCGGTCTCGTCCATCCGGGACAGGATGTAGTTGGTCGTGCCGTTGACGATGCCCATCACGCGAGAGATCCGGTCACCGGCCAGGGACTCGCGCAGCGGCCGCAGCAGCGGGATGGCGCCCGCCACCGCCGCCTCGAAGTACAGGTCGACGCCGTGCTGGCGGGCCGCGTCGTGCAGCGTCGCGCCGTCCTCGGCGAGCAGCGCCTTGTTGGCCGTGACCACCGACTTTCCGGACCGGATCGCGGCCAGCAGCAGGCCGCGGGCCGGCTCGATGCCGCCGATCACCTCGACCACGAGGTCGACGTCGGCCCGGGAGACCAGCCCGGCCGCGTCGGTGCTGAGCAGCTCCGGGGGGACCTCGGGGTGCCGGTTCGGACGGCGTACGGCGACGCCGGCCAGCTCCAGCGGAACGCCGATCCGGGCCGCCAGGTCGCCGGCATTCTCGCGCAGCAGCCGGACCACCTGGGTGCCGACAACGCCGCAGCCGAGCAGGGCCACCCGGAGCGGCCGGGTGCGCACGCCGGTCACCGGTGCACCGCCCGCGCCGCCGGGGCCGGGCTGACCAGGGCCGGGCTGGCCGGGGCCGGGACATCCAGCCGGAGCAGGTCGTCCACCGTCTCCCGGCGGACGACGAGCCGGGCGGTGCCGTCCCGTACCGCGACCACCGGCGGCCGGGGCACATGGTTGTAGTTGCTGGCCATGCTGCGGCAGTACGCCCCGGTGGCGGCCACCGCGACCAGGTCACCAGGTGCCAGGTCGGCCGGCAGCCAGGCGTCGCGGACCACGATGTCACCGCTCTCGCAGTGCTTGCCGACCACCCGGGCCAGCATCGGCTCGGCCTGGGACACCCGGGACGCCAGCACGCAGGTGTACTGCGCGTCGTACAGGGCGGTGCGGATGTTGTCGCTCATCCCGCCGTCGACCGAGATGTAGCCGCGGATGCCGTCGACGTCCTTGACCGTGCCGACCTCGTAGAGGGTGAGCGTCGGCGGGCCGGCGATGGCCCGGCCCGGCTCGACCGCCAGCCTCGGCGCGGCCAGGTTAGCCTGCGCGCACTCCTTGCCGACGATCCGGGTCAGCTCGCTGGCCAGGGTGGGCACGTCGATCGGGTCGTCGGTCACCGTGTAGGCGATGCCGTACCCGCCACCGAGGTCAAGCACCGGAAGCTCGACGCCGAGCTCGTCGCGGATCCGGACCAGCAGGCCGACCATCCGCCGGGCCGACACCTCGAAGCCGGAGGTGTCGAAGATCTGCGAGCCGATGTGACTATGCAGCCCGGCCAGCTCCAGCGAGGGCAGCGCGAGCACCCGGCGGACCGCCTCGAAGGCGTCGCCCGAGGCCAGCGAGAAGCCGAACTTCTGGTCCTCGTGCGCGGTGGCGATGAACTCGTGGGTGTGCGCCTCGACGCCGACCGTGGTGCGCACCAGCACCCGCTGCCGCACCCCGTGCCGCTGCGCCGCCTCGGCCAGCCGGACGATCTCATAGAACGAGTCGAGCACCACCGTGCCGACCCCGGCGGCGACCGCACTGTCCAGCTCGGACGGCGACTTGTTGTTGCCGTGTACGGCGATCCGCTCCGGCGGGAAGCCGGCCCGCAGTGCCACCGCCAGCTCCCCGCCGGTGCACACGTCCAGGCTGAGCCCCTCCTCGGCGACCCAGCCGACCACCTGCAGCGCACAGAACGCCTTGGCGGCGTAGTGCACCTCGGCTCCGCCGAACGCGGCCACGAACTCCCGGCAGCGGGCCCGGAAGTCCGCCTCGTCGGTGAGGTACGCCGGGGTGCCGAACTCCGCCGCCAGGTCTCGGACGTCCATGCCGGACAGCGCCAGCGCGCCGTCCGGGGTGCGGGCAAGGTTTCGCGGCCAGACCCGGGCGTCCACAGTGGACAGGTCGGCCGGCGGCCGGAGGATGGCGGCGGCCGGCTCGCTGGCGTCGGCGTGCAGGGCGCCGGCCTCGTGTGTCCTCACATCCGCTCCGGTGCGCTCACGCCGAGCAGGTCCAGCCCGTTGGCCAGCACCACCCGGGTTGCCTCGCACAGCCACAGTCGGGCGGCGGTCAGCGGTGTGGCCGGCTCGTCGCCCTGCGGCAGCACCCGGCACACGTCGTAGAACCGGTGGTACCGCCCGGCCAGCTCCTCCAGGTAGCGGGCGATCCGGTGCGGCGCGCGGAGCTCGGCCGCGGTGGCCACCACCCGGGGGTGCTCGCCCAGCGCGCGCAGCAGGTCGCCCTCCCGCTCGTGGGCCAGCAGGGCGAAGTCCACCGTGGACGGGTCGCCGAGCGCGAGGCCGAGGTCGGCGGCGTGACGTTGCAGCGAGGCCAGCCGGGCGTGCGCGTACTGGACGTAGAACACCGGGTTGTCGGCCGTCCGCCTGCTCCACAGGTCGAGGTCCAGGTCGATGGTGGTGTCCACCGAGGAGCGGGCCAGGGCGTACCGCCCGGCGTCGTTGCCCACCGCCTCGACCAGGTCCTCCAGGGTCACGATGGTGCCGGCCCGCTTGCTCATCTTGACCTGCTGGCCGCCACGCACCAGGTTGACGAGCTGCCCGATCAGGATCTCCAGGTTGGTGTCGGGGTCGTCGCCGTAACAGGCCACGATCGCGCGGTACCGCCCGACGTAACCGTGGTGGTCGGCGCCGAGCATGATCACCACCCGGTCGAAGCCGCGCTCCCGCTTGTCCAGGTAGTAGGCGGCGTCCGCGCAGAAGTACGTCGGCGTGCCGTTGCTCCGGACCAGGACGCGGTCCTTGTCGTCACCGAAGTCGGTGGTGCGCAGCCACACGGCGCCGTCGGCGTCGTAGACGTGACCCTGCGCGCGCAGCCGGCGTACGGCCAGGTCCAGCTCGCCCCGGGCGTGCAGGTCGCGTTCGCTGAAGTAGACGTCGAAACGGACGCCGAAGTCGGCGAGGGACCGCCTGATCTCGGCGAACATCAGCTCGACACCCTCGCGCCGGAAGATCTCGACCCCCCGCTCCCGCGGCTCGGCCAGCACCTCCGGACGCCGCGCCATCACGGTGGCGGCGATGTCGGCGATGTACTGGCCGGCGTACCCGTCCTCGGGAACCGGCCCGCCAGCCGCGGCGGCGTACAGCGACTCAGCGAACCGGTCGATCTGGGTGCCGGCGTCGTTGAAGTAGTACTCGCGGGTGACCTCGGCGCCGGCCGCCTGCAGGATCCGGGCCAGCGCGTCGCCGACGGCGGCCCACCGGGCGCTGCCGATGTGGATCGGGCCGGTCGGGTTGGACGAGACGAACTCGAGGTTGACCCGCTGGCCGGCCAGGCTCTCCGACCGGCCGTACGCGGCACCGGCGGTGACGATCGTGCGGGCCAGCTCGCCAAGCGCGCCCTCGGCGAGGGTGATGTTGAGGAAGCCGGGGCCGGCCACCTCGACCTTGGCCACGCCGTCGTGCTCGCGCAGCGTGGCCGCGACCAGCTCAGCCACCTCGCGCGGCGGGCGGCTGGCGGGCCTGGCCAGCCGGAGCGCGACGTTCGTGGCGTAGTCGCCGTGGTCGCGGCTTTTCGGCCGCTCGACCTGCACCTCGGTGGGGACGGGTACGGTGAGGTCGCCGGCCGCGATGGTATCTCGGACGGCCTCGGTGATCGCGACGGCGAGCTCGGCGGGGGTCACCTACATCATGCTAGAGGGGTGGGCCGACTCAGTTCGGCGCCGGTCCCGTCCGGTGCTGGACCCGTCCGGCCGGGCATGCCCGGCTCTGCCCGGGCTCGTCAGACACTCCCCGTAGACTGCACGCCGTTCACCCCACCCGGACGGACCGGACACGAAGGCATAGAGGACATGGCAAAGGGCAAGAGTTCCAACGTCAAGAGCCGCGGCAAGACGCCCCAGGTCGCGGTCGCCACGCCGCGCCCGTGGGGGCTGATCGCGGCCACGATGGCGGTGGTGGTCTTCGCCGCGGTGGTGATCGGGTACGCCGTGGTCAAGATCCGGGAGAACAGCCCGGTCGACCCGACCAAGGGTCTGGCCGACGTGCAGAAGATCGCGCTGTGCACGAGCACCAACAACGCCGCTCCGTGCCTCAACGTCGAGACCTTCCAGAGCCAGCAGCACGCCGAGTCCGGCAAGCCGGTCGTGTACAAGCAGAGCCCGCCGTTCGGCGGGAAGCACGACCCGACCTGGGCGGACTGCACCGGCACCGTCTACGCCCAGCCGATCCGCAACGAGAACGCCGTGCACACGCTGGAGCACGGCGCCGTCTGGGTCACCTACCAGCCGAGCCTGCCGGCCGGCGACGTAGCCAAGCTGAAGGGCGTGGTGGACGGCAAGCCGTACACGCTGATGAGCCCGTACCCGAACCTGAGGACGCCGGTGTCGCTACAGGCGTGGGGTTATCAGCTCTTCCTGGACCGGCTCGACATGGGGCTGGTGAAGCGGTTCATCAGGGACCTGCGGTCCAACCCCAAGAACGCGCCGGAGCCCGGCGGCTCCTGCCTGAACGCCGACTTCAAGGCCGCGCCGGAGCCACCCGGCCCCTCGGTGACCCCGACGCCGAGCGGTAAGGCGCCGAGCGGCTCGCCCCGGCCAAGCGGCTCGGCGACCGTCCCGACCCGCTCCCCGACCACGCCGTGAGGTGCCATGACCGAGCACGCTATGCATCAGGTCGATCACCCGTCCAATCACGCGCCCGGGGCTGAGACCCCGAGTCCGCCAGGGTCCGCCGCACTGGCCGGGCCGACCGCGGGCGGGCCGCGCTGGCTGGTCGGGCTGCTGGCCGCCGTCTGTGCGGTGGCGCTGTTCGCCGCCGGGGTGGCGGTGGCGGTGCTGGCCGGGATCGGCCGGCCGGGCGTGCCGGCGGAGGACTCGGTGGATGTCGGCTTCGCGCGGGACATGCAGGTCCACCACGTGCAGGCCACCGCGATGGCCGGCTGGGTGCGCGACCACAGCCGGGATCCGCTGGTCCGCAACCTGGCGTACGACATCGAGACGCAGCAGTTCGGCGAGATCGGCCGGTTCAACGGCTGGCTCGACTCTTGGGGGTACCTGCCGGGCAGCGACCGGGCGCCGATGGCGTGGATGGCCGGCTCCGGGAGGCACGCGCACGTGAGTGCGGACGGGCTGATGCCCGGGATGGCGACCTCGGCTGAGCTGGCGACGCTGAAGACACTGTCTGGTACGGCGCTTGACGTGGACTTCCTCCGGCTGATGATCCGGCATCACCAGGGCGGGCTGGCGATGGCGCAGTACGCCGCCGAGCACGCGGGTGAAGACTACGTCCGGACCACCGCGCAGAAGATCGCCACCGCGCAGCAGGGCGAGGTCGTCATCATGGAGCAGGACCTCCGAGAACGCGGCGGTACGCCCCTGCCTCCGCCGGACTAGATCGGACTAGCCCCCGACTGGCTCGGTCAGGGCTCGCTCGGTCAGGGCTCGGCGGCTGGCCGGGCCAGCCGGCGTACCGCCTCAACCACCTCGTCCGGGTCGAACGGCTTGGTCAGGTAGGCCTCGCCGAGCTGCAGTCCGCGGCTGACGTCGCCGGGCCGGCCGCGGGCCGAGATGAAGACGATCCGGGCGTCACAGGTGATCGGGTCGGCGCGGAGCTGCTGTGCGGTGTCCCACCCGTCGAGGTTGGGCATCATGACGTCGAGGGTGACGACATGCGGCCGCACCTCGCGGGCCTTGGCCAGCGCCTCCATCCCGTCCGATGCGGTGTGCACCTCAAAGCCTTCGAGCTCCAAGTTGATCACGATGAGCTGGCGGATTATGGCCTCGTCGTCCACCACAAGGACCCGGGTCGGGCGCATGCACGGACGGTAAACCCTTTGGAGCCAGCGTTGGTGGAATCCTGCTAACCTGTCCCGGTCGCCGAGCCCCCGTAGCTCAGGGGATAGAGCACCGCCCTCCGGAGGCGGGTGCGCAGGTTCGAATCCTGCCGGGGGCACACCCCCTGTGACCAGCGGAAACAGCCCTCGTGACCAGCCGAACGGCTGCCACGGAGGCTGTGTCGTTGTCCGGCTGTGTCCGGCTGTCTCGGGGGGTGACCGGCTGGTTGTGCAGAAGTGGTGCAGAAGTTTCAGGCGTTCGGGTGGCCGAGCGCGGGCCTCCACCCGTCGCCGGATCGAAGCGTCTCCCGTCCAGGCACTTGGCGTAGGTCGTGAGCAGCACCTCGACGGAGTGGCCACCCCCACCCGGCGACGGTGGTTGCTGGGACTCCTCCGTTGAGCCAGGTGGAGACCGCGGCGTGCCGCAGGTCGTACGGGGACCTGGCCAGCAGCGTTGCGGCCACCTCCTCGGTGAACACGTCTGTTCGGGCGCGTTGCCATGCGCGGACGATGGTGAGCTTGGGCAGCTCGCCGGTGTTGCGCTCGCCGACGAACAAGCGCCCGTCTGGTCCTGTCCCGAAGCCGGACAGGTGCGTGTTGAGCAGTGCGGTCAGCTCCGGTGGGCACGGCACGGTTCGCATCTCTCCGCGTGCCCGTTGCTTCAGGTGCCGCCGGTCGCGGCTGGCGCCGCTGTCGGTCCAGTCCTTGCCCGCGTAAGGCTCGGCCGTTCCAAGTGCAGCTCGCCCCATCCCTCGGCCGGACAGGCCAAGTACCCACGCGGAACGCGCAGACCGTCGGCGACGCGGGACAGCACTGTGTAGGCGATGACTCGCCGGCCTTTCAGGACAGCGCAGATCTCCGGCTGTGACTGACCAGTCAGCGCGGCGATGTGCTGCTGGGTGAACCCCAGCTTGTTGAGCCGCAGGCACACCGTTCGGATGTCATGTCCGGCCAGCGCCGCCCGCATCGCCGGTTCCTCCCACAGCGCCGTCCGCCCCGTGGTCGGCCGGGACCGCCTCCACCCTGCCCGGCCGGGCCGGTCGGCGGCTCGACCCGGTCGACGGGTCGGCGGGTGCGGAAGGTGTGGTGCTGGCAGGCTGGGGACGCGGCGGCACGGGCTCACTCCATTTCACGACGTCGACCCACAGGGTCCTGGCCGGGGCGGTGGTGGCGGTCCGGTCCCGGCCCCGGGCGGGACCGGACCGCCGCACCTGGCAGGCAGGGGTGCAGCCCTGGCCTGCCGGGCGCCAGGACCGGCACACCAGGTCGGAGAGTTCCGCCACGGAAGAACTGATGTGGGACTACGAGGACGATGACATGGCTATCACACTGACCCGGGACTCCCTCCGCCCCAACCAGGCCATCACGCTCCGATGGGACGTCAGCAATGAACTTGCGTGACCGGGTGGAAGCGGCCCTGTGCGCCTGGGATGGCTATGAGGCAGGCAAAGGGGCACCGCGAGTCATCGACTATGACTGCCGCCCCACTCGGGACGAAGTGAAGCCCGCAAACAACCGGCTCGCGGTGTACCGCGAACTTCATGCGCTGTATCATGAGGCCAACTCTGCCGGGGAGACACGCATTGCTTGTCGTGTCGCGGCTGATCTCGCCTACCTGGGTGCATTACTCGGGGAACGTCCAGACATCGAGACATTTATTCGCCTGACTCAAGGCTGCGCGGCACGTGGATGGCCACCTGAGTATGTGACAGCCCGCGGTAAGCTAGCACGAGACACGCTGAAAGCGCTCGGGGTCACATGGGGCCCGAACACCACTGTCGAGCTCGACAGTTCCGAAGGAGTTGCGGACGCGGGCGAGGCACCCGATGCGATACGGCATGCTGCGGATGAGCTAGAGCCCCTTGTGCGTCAACTGACGGGGGCCGACCCCCACTATGACCTCACGATTGCCACAGCTCACACGGATCAATATTGGTCATACTGGCTGGACGGGGCGGGCCAGCAGAGCCGGCTCCGGCTGAACCTACGTCGCGCCAAGTTCACGAACGTCAGAATTCGACAGTTTGCGCTCCATGAAGTTCTGGGCCATGCCCTACAAAGCGCCAGCCTCGCCGCGCTATGCGCGCGGGTCGACGTCCCCTGGGTTCGTCTCCTGTCAGTTCACGCCCCACATCAGGTCCTGATGGAAGGGGTCGCGCAAGCCCTTCCACTGTTCGTCACCCCTCACGATAGCGCCTTGATTGCTCGCGTACGGCTTGACCATTACCTTCAGCTCGTGCGGAGTGAGCTTCATCTCTTCGTCAACACTGGCATGACCGTCAGCGAATGTGTCCGACACGCCCGCTTCCGGGTGCCATTTTGGCCAGACGAAGAGATCGCAGATGCCCTGACCGACCGAAGCACTAACCCGCAGCTCCGCTCCTACCTATGGGCCTACCCAGCCGGTCTAGACTGGTTCGTTGCACTAGCCGACGCCAACGCTGACGCCATACCGGAGGTACTTCATGCCGCGTACCGCGGCCCGCTCACACCGGACGAGCTCATGGCACTCTGGCCAGCCGGACCGCCTATCGGCGGCCCCGAAGGCACTGTTCGCCTACGGAAGCCTTCTCTTTCCTGACGTGTTGAGCGCGCTTCTCGGCCGCCTACCGGACAGAGCACCCGCAACGGCGGCGGGATGGCGCGTCGCAGCACTACCAGGACGGTCGTACCCAGGTTTGGTCTCCGGACCGCGTTCCGTCACCGGAACACTCATCACCGGGCTGACCCGCGACGAATGGATCATCGTGGCCACCTTCGAAGATGACGCCTACGAGCTGCGACAGCTCACCCTCACCGATGGCCACAACGGCTCAGCCTACATCTGGACCAACGCTGACGAGGCCTCACCGGAAGACTGGGATCCCGCCCGGTTCGAAGCACAGCACCTATCCACATATGTCCAACGCTGCTTGGACTGGCGCCGCCTGTATATGGCCAGGAGGTAACAGCGTCCCACTCAACTCATGAAGACAGCAGATCAAACTGGGAACCAGCAGGGAAATGATCAGAGCCGCCCAACGCAGCGGATGACTAGGCTTCCACGCCTCCAAGAAAAATCGCCAGCCTGAGCACTGCAACGGCTAGGTACAATGCGCCTAGTCGGACGGCTAACAAGGAGCCGAAGATCACTGCCATGGAAAATGCGGCCGACGCTCCCACTATCAACAGGAGCCCCGTGATCGCGTCCGGGCCCGCTCTCTTCGCCGCCGATCCTGACCACGGCATCCGATCCCGGTCAAGACCGCCGACCAGGTCAGTAGTCACCTATTACTCAGGCTAGCGGAGCGCAGACAGGGGGACATCGCTGCCGAAGGTGCCGCTCACGGCGAACGAACCGTCGATGACCAGCCAGCCACCGGGGTGGGCACTGACCGGCCAGGCCACGTTCCCATCTGTTCTGAATCCCACCGGGGGCACCGACCGATACCGGCCGCCTGACCACCGCCGACCGCAGCCGCGCCGACATGTTCAGCACGTACCACTCGGAGATGGCCTCTTGACCTGGTGGGTCAGGACCGGCCCGCCTTCTTCGGTCGTCCTGTCCGCTTTTGCCGGCCACGCCGGGAATCGCTAGGCTGGACGATGACCGAACCCTCGCCCTGGAGTTTCAGTTGGAACATCTCGCCGGAGCCGCCTTTGATCAGCGACTTGGCGCTCTCGGAGCGGTGGATGCTGATAGTGAGGGAGGAGGTCCATCCGATGACCGCGTCTGTGTCGACGTAGACCGGCTCCGTGCCGCTGAGGGAAAACACCACCGGCTGGCCGTGCGCGGTGATCGCGATCGAGCCTGCTCCGCTGAGCTCGCAGTTGAACAGGCCGCCGACGTTCATGCCGGCCCCCTTGACGAGACGGATCTCATACTGCAAGGACTCGTCGAAGCAGAGCACGCTCTTACCGGCAACGGCCAGGCCGTCACCGTCGATCAGGAGTACGTTCTTGGCCAGATCGGCGAGCCATATCTCGCCGCGACCGGTGACCTCCATGAGCGGTACGCCCTCGCCGGTCACCGCCCGCTTGAGGAGCTTGCGAAGCCCTTGGCTTCCGGTTTGGATCGTGAGATCGCCGCTATAGGCGATCATTGCGCCCTGCCGGGCCAGCATGCGGCCGGCGACGGTACCGGACGCAGTACCGATTCTGCAGGCTCATGCCCGGCTCAGCCAGGGGTTGCACCGTGTGCTGGGCGAGGAACGAGTCTCGCACAGCAGTCTCCTTCCGATTCGACGGGTCGTTCCGGTCGGACAGTCAACCCAGGCCGCGCGTGAGGTCGTGCCCGTCGCGGGTCGGCGTGACGGTGTCGGTGGGTGAGAGGTAACGCTTGCGCAGGCGATGGATGGCGTACGCCGTGGCGAGCCCGCTGACGGTGAGGTCGTAACGTCCGCCCAGCCCCACGACCACGTCGAGGAGTACGAAGAAACTGAGCAGCCCGGCGACGGTGCGGACGCCGTCGGCGCCGTACGGACCGGTGGCTGCCATCCGTCTGATCAGCAGGACGCCGATGAGGATCGGCGCGACCGCGATGGACACCCCGAGCGGCCAGGGCAGGTTGGCGTGGGCGATCCCGTAGGTCGCGACCCAGTGGGCGAGGACGCACCCGAACGCGATGATGCCGAGGCCGCGCCGAGGCCGGCGGCCGTCCGTGGCGTGCCGGCTCGCAACGCGGCGGCCGACCAGGAAGGCCGCGACCACTGCGAGACCGGCAAGGCCCGTGGCCGCGAGGAGAACCGGGATCGGTGGGCGCTGGTCGAACTCGCCGTAGATCAGCGGCGTTGCCGCCAGCGCCACCGCCACGACGCCCAGGCCAGGCCGGCACACCCACGGCCGATCGCGGCGACGAGGCACCAACCACTCGACCACGAGGACCGAGGAACAGATGCTGATCGCGGTATGGAACGCGGTGAGGTGCACCGCGATCAGCACGTTGGTGTGCCACACGACGCTGTAGCTGCCGATGCCGGAGTCGCGCCAGAAGCGCGGGTAGAACCAGTACCGATCGACCAACGCCTCCTCCCACACGCCGTATGCCACGCCCAGCAGACAGAGCCCGGCGAAGCCGAGCCCGAACCGGTGCGCGACCTCGCGGCAAACCAGCGCGCCGCACCCGTAGAGCGCGACCATGAAGGCGAGATTCCACGGCAGAACGAGATCCAGCGGCGGGGTCGCCCCCGACAACCCCTCCCCGAAGTACGGCGCGACCAGCAGGACGAGCAGCGCCGGACTCGCCAAGAACAGCCGCGACAGCCTGCCAGAACGGGACGTCACACAGCCACATTACCAGAGTGATCACTCTGGTAATTACGATGGTCAGGTGTCACGGACCGTCCACCCGCAGCGACATGCCGCACGCCGTCAGCGCATCATCGATGCCGCATTCACCTGCTTCGCGCGCGACGGCTACGACGGCGCCACCACGGCCACGATCTGCGCCACCGCAGGCATCGGATCAGGCACGTTCTTCCACTACTTCCCGAGCAAGGTGTCCGTCCTGCTCGCGATCCTCGACCAGGGCACGCAGCAGACACGGGACTGGTTCGCCGGCCAGACCGGCCGCGACGACCCACGCGATGTCATCCTCGACTGGGCCCGCCACACCGCGACCGCTGCCACCGACCCACGGCTGGCCGGGTTCGTCCGCACCGTCGGCGCCGTTGCCGGCGAGCCAGACATCGCGGCCGCCCTCGCCGTCGACGAGCACGCCCAACGCAGCGGACTGCAACCCTGGATTCGCTGCGCGCAACTCGCCGGCTCAGTACGAACCGACCTCTCAGCGCCGACGCTGACCACCTGGGTCATCCTCATCCTCGACGGCTACCTTGGCCGACTCGCCGCCGACAACCGCTTCTCCAGCCCCACCCACCGGCGCATCCTGATCGACACCGTCACCCGACTCCTCGCCACCCGAGGCCCTGAATGACCGAGGCAGCCCGGGCGGCACATGGCCTGAGGGTACGGCCCCCACAGCGACAGCGCGCCACCAGGACGAACCGTCCCGGTGAGTCCGGGACTCCATCGCTTGGGGAGGATGGGGTCATGGGGAACGACGGGGGCAGTACCCGGCTGAGTTGCGGGTGCGGGCGGTCCGGTTGGTCGCGGAGTCCAGAGCGGACTGCGACTCGGAGTGGGCGGCGATCGTGTCGATCGCGGCGAAGCTCGGGGGGCCGAGACGCTGGTAAGTGGGTCCGCCAGGCCGAGATCGACGCCGGGGCGCGGTCCCTGCTTGCGCCGTCGGTTCCGCACCTGCCGGCCCGTTTAGCGCTGCTAGTTTGTCAAGATTGACCGCAGCGTCCACCTTGGGCCATGCCACTCCATAGCGATGCCGGTTGCGTCCCGGGTCCGCGGCCGATGGCGATGGCACGCCGTCCGCGGCCGGGCGCTGGGCGATGGCGAAGATCCAGTAGCCACCGAGGTACTTGGGGTGCGCCGCACCACAGGTCCGGCGACCGGATCCGGTTCCAGCCTGCGCAGGCGCCGTCCCTCGGCCGCCTTCGCCGGGTTCGGATGCGGACCCGCGTCCGCCAGCCGATACTCGTACGGTCCGCGGCTACCGAGAAACGGCCCTCAACCTCCGTCTTTCACTGGGGTTGGGGTGATCTCGTGACACACCGGGATGTAGGGGTGTCAAGGCGGGGGGAGGTGCACCTGACCAGCGAAGTTGCGATTTGTCTAGATCGGCATCGAGCTGAGGTTGGTGCACCTGGTTGGTGCGGCGTATGGGGTGGGCGCGTGGGCTGGAGCTGGTCGGGGGTGATGAGTGGTGTGTGGCGTTGGCCGGGCTGTTGCAGGTACGGCTGCTGGCCGGACGGGGCGGGCTGGCCGCCGGGGTCTCGGCCGCGATGTACCGGCGTGGGTTCGACCCGGGCTACGGCTGGGGACAGGTGCTGGTCGATCTGGCCCTGGTGCTGGTCGGCGGTGGCCAGGTGGTCCGGGGGCTTCCAGGCGCCGCGGCATCTGGGGTCGGTGATCGGCGCGGTCCCCTCGACCCGACGGTGTGGCGGGCGCTGTCTGAGGCCGGCGACCCACGGGTGCCCGGATCCAGAACGCGGCCGCGATCTCCGCCGCTGCTGGTGACGCCTGCTGGAGGGCCGACCCGAAGGGTTCCCCTGGCTGAACGTGGCCGGGCGGGAGCTGGTCGGGGTCAGGGTGGCCGGCCTGGACGCCAGCGTGGTCCTGGCAGCGTCGGGGAGGGAGAACGCGAAAGCGACGTACAAGGGCGGGGACGGGTTCGTGCCCAACCTGGCCAGCCCGCGACAACCTCGACGACGTGCTCGTGATCGACCCGAGGCCGGGCAACGCCACCAGCAACGACGCCGCCGGGTAACATTGCCTGCCTGAACGCCGCGGTCCAGGCAGTCCCCGGCAGGTACCGCCGAAGGGTGCTGGCGCGCCTGGGGCGGGGCAGGGTCTCCCCACGCGCCGCTCGACCACATCGCCTCCGGCAGTCTGGCGGGACGGCGGCAGGAGCTCTCCGCCGGCTGGGCGTGCACCGACCGGGAGCCGGACGCCATCGACGCCACCCCGAAAGCTGCCTGGCAGAACGGGACCGACCAGGACGGCACGCTCGTGACGGACAACCTGGGCCGCGGGCATCACCGGCGTGCTGGACCTGTCGCAGTGGTACGAGAAGATCCCCGGCCCGCGGATCCTGGCCCGGGACGAGCCGCTGCACCCCAAGTACCTCAAGCGGGCCAGCGACCGGGAGAAGGCCGCACCACCCGCGGCCACCGCAAGACCGACCCACACCCACGCACCGGCTGGCCCTGGACACCAGACCTCATCAACACCTGAGAGACGACCAAGGCACCATCCGCCTCCACCCGACCCCGACCCCGACCCACCGTCTCAACCAGCACGAGAAAACCTCCGGCGCGTGGAACCAGACCCCGATCCTGCCCACCGAACGAAAACCATGACTAAAGATGGATCGACGACCAAGGAGCCAACCCCCTCACCCCCATGAAAGATCCAGGCTGAGCCCAGGGTGACCTGGTACAACTGCAGATCTCCGGCATCGGACAACGCCGCCACACCGTCGACGGCACCGGGCCGATCACCGGTCCTAGATGCCGCGGCGCCCGCAGGTCACTGATCCCCGGCGATCAGCACCAGCGCCAGGTCCGCCCGCGGCTGACAGCGACCGCGGACAGCCAGCGCGAGTGTACGAGCGGGGGCCGTGGGATCATGCGTTGGTGAGCGGCGGTGCGGCGGTGCGTGTCTTCATCTCATATGCACAAGATGATGCTGCTCATGTTGATCTGGTGCGCCAGTTCCGGGACTTCCTGCGTGAGCAGGGCGGTGTTGATGCGCGACTGGACCTGCCGGCTGCCGAGCGACCGCGGGATTGGCCGGCATGGATGCAGGAGCAGCTTGAGGAGTCCGATTTCGTGCTGGTGGTGGCCTCGCCCGAGTACAAGAAGAGGGCTGAGGACAAGGCACCAGGCGATGAGGCGCGCGGCGTGCGATGGGAGACCCGGCTGATCCGTGAGATGTCATACGCCGACCACCAGGCGGGGCTGACCAAGGTGTTGCCGGTGGTTCTGCCAGGCAGGGCGGCGACAGAGATCCCACTCTGGCTGGGCCCGACGAGCCGCACCCACTACGTCGTCACAGACTTCACCTTCGTCGGCGCGGAGGCGCTCCTGCGCTACCTTACAGGCCAGCCGTACGAGGCTGACCCGCCTGCGAGCGTGCCGCCCGTGCTGCCGCCTCGAGGGGCAGGTTCGGCGCTGGATGTCAGCGAACCGGCCGCTGGCGTCCACGCCGCGTCACTGGCTCATTCGGTGGTAGCGCAGGAATCCCGGCCGCCCCGGGAGGACTCCCCACCGCGCGTCCGCGTATCGGGGCCGCGCCACCCGTCCCGCTGGCGCAGGCGCTGGTTGGGCTGGGGCCTGCCCGTTGGTGTCGCTGTGGTGCTGGCCGCGGTCGCGGTCACCACGCTGTCCTGGTACGGCCGTCATCAACGTGCGGCAGGACCGGCCGCCGGATCGTCGGGCCAGCAGACGTTTCCTGGCTACCAGACGGTCTACTCGGATCGAGTCGTCCGGCTACCCGGCCCGCCATACTGCTCTCGTACGCTGGTGGATCTCGACACTGCCACCGTCACCACACAGGTCGAGCCGACCGCCCGCATAAGCCGAGATATCGACTTGAACTATGACGGCTGTGGCGCCATCCTGACTCGCAACGACACCGGCAGCAAAGCCGCCGGGTTCGCGCCAGCCGGCAACCTCACCCCTGCCCGGTGCATGCAGGCTGCCCTCAGCAACGCGTTGGCTCCGGACGAGCAAGTCACGAAGTTCCCGAGGGGCACTGCCGCCTGCGTCATCACGAACACCGGAGCGGTCGCCTGGCTCAGAGTGCGCGAGGCGGGTGGGCCGTACGCGCAACCCGCCGAGGATCCACCCCATCTGACACTTGAGCTGCTTGTCACCTTGTGGCGCCCGAAATAGCGTCCACCACCTGCCGGCACGGTGGGCGGTTCCACGCCCGCGCTCACGATGCCGCCGCATCCGATGAACCAGACATAGGCATGGAACCCGACGTCTCCCGCATCCGGGTTACCGGGGTGAGAGTGTGGTGCGGTCGGGGTGCAGGGTGAGTACTCCGCTGCGGAGTCCGTTCCAGGTGGTGCCGCTGCCGTTATAGCGGGCTGTCTCGCGTGACCAGCGGAGGTTCCCGGCGGGTATGGCGAGGACGCCTTGGATGTAGGCGCGCACGGAGGGGTCGGTGTAGCGGTCGCGGAGGAACTCGGCGCGTTGGGTCAGTGCCTGGTCGGCGGCGGCGATGCGGTCGGCGACGGTGCGCACGGCGGCGGGTAGCTGTTGGCGGTGGGTTCGCATGAGTACCGCCACAGCGCTGAAGTAGTCGCCGTGGAAGAACTCCGTGCGGAAGGAGAACAGGTCGTTGCACAGGAGTATGTGCTCGATGGCGAGGCCTCCCAGGGACGCGAGGTCGGGGTCGGCGTCGAGCAGGTCGCTGAGGTCCATGTCGAGGATGTGCTCGAGGGCCACAACGTTGGGCCGCAGGCCCACGGTGATCCTTCGGAGCCGCAGGTAGCCGTCGAGATCGGGCAGCCGGAAGGAGCTGCGCAGCTTGTTCTCCTCCCACCGCGTCGAACCATTCTTGCCAGGTTTGGAGGTAGCGCGCGTAAATGCGGGGCGGCATCTTGGTCTGGAACCGGTCGAGCATATCGGCGAACGCCGGTCCGTAGGGGTGGTTGGCGATCTCGGAGGCGGACAGCTCGTCGAACAGTGCCCGGCTGAGAATCGCGATGTCGTCGACCGCAAAAATCAACGAGGTCATGTAGGAGCTGTCCGCGATTTTGTCGGTCGCGCCGACAGGGTATACAAGGGAATCCCACATCGGGTAGCGACACTCGAGCAGACACGACAGCTCCTGGTCAGAAAACGGCCGGAACTTGCGCACCCACGCCGCGTTGTCCTCGTAGATCGACGGGTACTCAGGGTGGATGCACGCCCGCGTCGAGCATTCCACCTCGGGAAATATCACTGTCGTGCCGGGCACGAGATGGATTGTCATTTCGCGGTCACCCTCCTGCTACCAGGTGGTCAATGTGCTGGCCGCCCGAGCGTGCATCCAGCTCACGCCCGCAGCGTCCAGTACCACCCGAACTTACCAACGACGCGACCCGCCTCCGCCCGCCACGGCTATCGACACTAGTAGCCGGCGTGTCAGTGCGCTGCACGACCCCGTATAACATGCTGCGCCCACACCACGCCCATGTCAAGGCCACTCACTCTGGCAACCTGAACGGACGGCCTGGGACGGACGCAAAGCGGCGGTAAACAGACCAGGCATGTATCCGGGGCGACCTTCGCGCCCGGCCCTGAACCCCCACCTAGCTAGCGCAACCCAAACGCTGTAGTGATCTTGGTTCAAGGACTTAACATAATGATATAACAGTCACGTCGCAGCCACGACAACCCCGGTTACCTCCTACCGCGCTCGAGCGGTGACACTGTAGCGATGGATGCCGCCGTGCGGGCCTACATCGACGCCATCGTCCCTGAGCATCGGCCGCTGTTCGACCGCCTCCACCGGCTGATCCTCCAGGCGCGCCCCGATGCCACGGTCGTGCTCTCGTACCAGATGCCTACCTATAAGGTCGGCCGGCGCCGCCTGTACGTCGGCGTGTGGAAACACGGGGTGTCGCTCTACGGTTGGGAGCAGGGACGCGATGGCGGCTTCACGGAACGCCATCCCGGGCTCAGGACGAGCAAGGGGACCATCCAGCTACGCGCCCAGGAGGCCGCGCGCATCCCTGACGAGGAGTTCCGAGACCTGGCTCGTACCGCCCTCAACGGCTGATCCGACCGAGCTGCGAGCATGGCTGTGGCTACCGTTCACTCGCGGCTACGCGCGTCGGGTCACCCTGATCGCCGTTCAGCGCTGTCTCCCAGCCTGGTGTGGTCCGCCTGGCTGGGTATTTCCGAGCGCCGTCTGATGCTCCTCCCGTGGCTCGGTGCTGACGGCGGCAGGTTCGGGCCGCCGTAGACAACGGGTCGCCCGCCCAGCAGCCGCCAGGCAGGTCAGGGCGACCGGACGAGGAGACGACGTGGCCCTTCCCGGAATGATCGCGATCGCTGGGCTGCTCGGCTGGGTGGCGTTCGAGGTGCTGCTGCGCCGTCGTGACGACACCGAGACGGCGAGCTGGCAGGCCAGCGCAGGCGACCGCAACAGCACGAGAGTCCTGCTGGCCGCGTATGCGGCGACCGTCGCGACCAACGTCGGCGCCCCGCTGCTGCCCTTCGGCCATGTCGGCACAGCGTGGCGATGGGTCGGCGTCGCCATGGTCGCGGCCGGGCTGGCGCTGCGTGCCTGGGGCATGGCGACGCTCGGCCGTTCCTACACCCGCACGCTGCGTACCGCCAGCGACCAGCGGCTGGTGGCGGACGGCCCATACCAGCTCATCCGCCACCCAGGCTACGGCGGCAGCCTCCTCGTTTGGATCGGCTACTCGCTGGGCCTTGGGAGCGTGGTCGCCGTCGCGTTGACGGCCGTGCTGCTGCTCGGAGCGTACTCGTGGCGGATCAGCGCCGAGGAAAGGCTGCTGGCGGGCGCCTTCGGTGACCAGTACACGGAGTATGCGCGGCGGACAAAGCGGTTGGTGCCATTCCTGTACTGAGCGGACGTCTACTGAGCGGACGTCGGCAGGACGGCGTGGCTTGGAATGGTGCTGCGCGGAATGGGCGTGGCGCAGGACGGCGTAGATCAGTGCGGGCCGGCGAGGTACGCGGCGGCCAGGCGCTTCGGGGCTCGAGCGAGCCATGCCTCGACCAGCAGCTCGGTGAGCTCGGGCGACGCGATCCGTTCCAGGCGCACGAGGACCGCCGGGTACCCGTTGAAATGCGGCGTGGTGAAGTACACCGTCGGGTCGTCGGCCAGCAGCGCCTCCTTGACCCCAAGGTCGGGCACGTGCGCGGCGAGGATCGGCCCCTGCGGGGCGGCGTCGCCGAGAGCCTTGAGATCCGCTCGCCGCAGCGGCCGCTCCCACGCGAACCCCTTGTCCTTGACCCGCCAGTGGCAGATGCCCTCTCGCGACTGCTCGGCCGTCTCCGGCAACGCCAGCGCGATCCGGCGTACGTCGTCCCAGGTGGCCATGCCCGACACCTTAGGCCGGCAGCGGCGCCGAGGTGGGCTGAACCGGCTCCGCAGCGTACGTCAGGGAATGCTGGCGGGTCATGACGGGCATCGGAAAATACTAGCCTGGATATGCGTCGAATCAGGCACGACTGGCAGAGAACGACAGGTCACCACAACGCCGAGAGGTCACCACACGGGCAGCCCGGACAACGACAGGTCACCACAACACCGACAGGTCACCACACGGGCAGCCAAGACAACGACAGGTCACCACAACGCCGACAGGTCACCACAACGTTCGCTAGTTGAAGTGTCTGGCCGAGTGCTCCAGCGCGATCAGCTCGTCGCGGACCTCCTTGCCGAGCGGGTGCGCTTCCCCGGTCACGGCGTCCACCAAACTGACCACGCAGGTGGTGTTCAGAGCGGTGTCACGGTCCCCACCCAACGGGCGCAGCCGCACCGAGATCGTGAACGAGCTCGGCCAGAGCTCCGAGGCGCTGGCCGAGACAGCCACGCTCGTCGGGCGGCCCAGCAGCACCCCTCGGGGAAGCTCCCCCGCACGGGACGTGAGCTCAAGCCCAGACCGCTCCCGCACCTGCCGCAGCACCACGCAGCGGTCCAGGTACTCCTGCCGGGCGGAGGCGACCCACCTCTCGACAGCCGCGTCGCCGACCGCCCCGCCGTCGTCCAGCTCGTGCGCGGCGACCGGGTGCTCCCGCAGCACAACCCACCTCGTCAGAATCCCCGTCATGGTCACACGCTACGTAGCCGACGGCCGCTCACGCAGCCTGAATTCCAGCCCGACGAGGTCAGCTCACCGTTTGCTCGGGGACGGGGACAGGGACAGGGACAGGGCGCGGTGCGGCGCCGGCCGGCCGGCGCCACCGGGTGCTCCGCCGCCAGTACACGTACGTCACCACCCCCAGCGGGATCGGCAGCACATGGCTCAGCGCCCGGTACATGAGCACGCCCGCGGCCACCGGGGCACCGGCGCCGCCGGCCGCCGTCAGCCCGGCGATGAGCGCGATCTCGACGATGCCGAGGCCACCCGGGGTGAACGGGACCGCGGTGACCAGCCGAGCGAACGCGAAGACGGCCAGCACCTCCACCCAGCCCACCGCACCATCCCCAACGCCGGCCCCCACGCCGACGTACCGCAGCGAGAGCAGGAGCAGCGCGAACAGCGATGCCTGGCTGACCACGGTGGCCGCGGTGAGCCAGTGCCACCGGGTCCGCAGCAGCAGGATGGTCCTGTCCCGGAAGCTGACGGTGGCCCGCTCCCAACCGCTAGGCGGCGGCCTGTGGAGCAGCCGGAACAGCGGCGCCACGACCCGCGCCGCGGCCTGCCCAGCACGGCGCGCCGTGGTCTCACCACGTAGCATCAGCGCGAAGACGCCGACGGCCCCGGCCAGCCCGACGATCCCTAACAGCCCCGCGACCAGACGGGCCAGGCTGTGCCTGCCCTCCAGCGCCAGCAGGGCGAGGGCGAGCACCGGCGTCCCGAGCTTGCCGAAGTTGGTCCAGATGCCGGAGACCAGCACGGAGACGGTCGCCCGGGACCGGGAGAAGCCCCACGAGGTGTACATCCCGTAGGCCAGCCCGATCCCGACCGCGCTGCCGCCGGGCAGCGTGTTGGACACGGCGGTCGAGGACTGGGTGACCACGAACGCCTGGCCGAAGGTGAGCCCCGGCAGGCTGTGGACCAGCACCAGGCAGTAGCTGGCCACGTTCCAGAGCGCGACCGCGAGCAGGACGACGACCTGCGGCCAGGTCATCGCCCGGATCGACGACCAGACGTCGGTGATGGTGGCGAACTGCGGCAGGAAGTACCAGAACACCCCGACCACGATGGCGATCGAGGCCGCGACGGACAGCGGCCGGCGGGCCCGCGAGCGGCCCCGCACCGGTGCGATCGCTCCGCTCTCATCGCAGGTCAGCCGATCAGCCCATCCGCTTGGCGGCCATCCGCGCCGGGTTGGGCCACTGGACGTCGCGCACCCAGCCTAGCCGCTCGAAGCACCAGATGATCCGTGCCGAGATGTCCCACTGCCCAGGCAGCACGCCGTGCCGGGCGCACACCGGCTCGGCATGGTGGGCGTTGTGCCAGCTCTCGCCGAAGGACAGGACCGCCAGCGGCCAGAAGTTCGTGGCCCGGTCCCGGCTCCGGAACGGCCGCTCGCCGAACACATGGCACACCGAGTTGATCGACCAGGTCACGTGGTGCAGCAGCGCCACCCGGACCAGCCCGCCCCAGAAGAACGCCGTCAGCGCGCCGGACCATGACCAGGTCAGCAGGCCGCCCGCCACAGCGGGAGCGGCCAGCGACACCAGCGGCAGGCACATCCGGTCCAGCCGCTGGATGTCCCGGTCGGCGACCAGGTCGGGCGCGAACCGCTGCCGGTTGGTCATGTCCCGGGCGAACAGCCAACCGATGTGCGCATGCACCAGGCCCTTTGCCAGCCCGCGGACGTTCGCGCCGTACCGCCACGGCGAGTGCGGGTCGCCGTCCCGGTCGCTGAACTGGTGGTGCCTGCGGTGGTCGGCCACCCACTGCGTCGGCGATCCCTCCACCGCCAGCCCGCCGGCCAGCGCGAGCGTGACGCGCAGCCACCGGGTCGCGGTGAACGCGCCGTGGGTGAGGTAGCGGTGCAGGCCGATGCTGACGCCCAGCCCGGTGACCGCGTAGGCGACCAGCGCGATGACCGCGTCCGTCCAGGACAGCCCGTCCCCCCAGGCCACCGGCACCGCGGCGAGCAGCGCGAGGAACGGGACGACCACGAACAGCCCCATGACGACTCGCGTCGCGGTGGACCGGCTGCCCTCGGTGAGCGGTTTCGGCACGGTACGGGCGGCCAGCGCGGCCGGCCCACCCGGCTGATGTGATGTCGTCACGGCAGTCTCCCTCAGTACACACCCCGGCCGGTGCCGGTGTGCTGCCGAGGTCCGGAGCGCTGGTGGTGCGTTCGATGATCCGTACGGCGCCCGCGCGAACCCCTTGAACCGCGCGGACGGCGTACGTCAGCCAGCCGCCAGCGGGCCGCTGGTGGGGACGGAACACGCCGCCACACCGCACCGGCCACAGGCAGCCCGGGCAGCAACCTGCGCGGGCCAGGACGTTAGCGAAAATCGGGGCGGCATCGCTCACTCCCAGGATGGACGGGACCATCACACCGGGGTCCGGAGCGCTGTACCGACGCTACCACCCAGGTGACCGCCCGGCCGTGTACTCAGGCGAGCTTCCTCGGGCTCGGCGAGCGGCCGGTGCCGGTCACAACCCGGCGATCCCGGAGCCGGACAGCTCGCCGCTCACCACTCGCCGGGCCACGTCGACGAGCCGCAGGTTGTGCTGGCGGGCGAACCGCCGCAGCACCTCGAACGCCTGGTCGATGCTCAGGCCGGTCTGCTCCGCGAGCACGCCCTTCGCCTGCTCCAGCGCGACCCGGCTGTTCAGCGCGACCTGCAACTGCTCGGCGAGCAGCCGCGACTCGCGCATCGACCGTTCCTGCAGCAGGCCGATGGTGGCCACGTCGGCCAGCGCCTGGCCGACGCCCAGGTCCACCGCGTCCAGCGGCTGCGTCGTGGCGCGGAAGAGGTTCAGCGCTCCGACAGTCTGGTCCCGCAGCCGCAGCGGCAGGGCGCACATCACCTGGTACCCCAGGCCGGCCGCCTGGGTGGCGAACCGCGGCCAGCGCCGCAGCGCCTCGGCCGCGCCCACCTGCACGGCCACGCCGCGGTGGAACGCCTCGGTGCAGGGCCCGCCGTCGTGCTGGAGCTCCAGCAGCTCCAGCAGGCGGACCTTCTCATCGGAGGCGGCGACCACCCGGAGCTGGCCGCGCTGGTCGTCGAGGAGCACGCCGGCCGCCGCCAGGTCGAGCAGGTCGACCGACCGGGCCGCGAGCATGCTCATGAACTCCACCACGTCGAAACCCGACACCAGGGTGTCCGCAAGCTCGACGAACGCACGCACCAGCCGTTGCTCGCGCACCACCGAGGCGCCCTCTTGTCCGGTCACTGCGACCTCCCGCTCGCCATCACTCGTCCAACCGCAGCCGGCGGCCCACGACGGCGCCGGCCACCTCGTCCAGGTCGCGGTCGGTAGCCACCGCGAACGCGCGCAGCCGGGCCAGCGCGTCGGCCACCGGGATCCGGAGCTGCGCGGACACCATCCCAGTTGCCTGGTGTACCACGATCCGGTCCGAGCCGGCCTGCGCCAGCGTCGCCCCGAGGGCGCCGTCCGGTGCACCGGACTGCAGGAACAGCACCGCGCTGGTGGTCACGTCCGCGAGCACCAGCACGTCCGCCAGCTCGTCGCCGTCCAGTGGCCCCGCGGTGTCGCGGGCCAAGTCCAGCGCGCCGACCCGAGCCGCGCCGACCTGCAGCGGAACGGCGAACACGGCGCGTACGCCGAGCGCCAACGCGGCCCGCGCGAAGCCCGGCCAGCGGGCCAGGCCGCCGGCCGCCAGATCCGGCTCCAGTGCCGGCACGCCATGGTCGAACGCCTCGACGCACGGACCTTCGCCGAGCCTGAACTGCAGCTCCTCGACCCGCCCGGCCAACCGGCCACCGGCCGCCAACGACCCGCGCGACTGCGGGCCGGAGATCAACGCCACGCTGGCCGCGCTGAGGGAGAGCCGCCGTACGCACAGCTCGCAGACCCGCCACGGCAGCGATGCGGCGTCGAGCGTGTCGCCGTCGGCGAGCAGGGCATGGATGACATTCTCCTGGCGGTTCACTGTACGGCGGGCGTTACGAACCCGGACCAGGCGCCGGGTGCTGGTCCCGCGGCACGACGGCCCAAACCTCGTCACTGTCCCGGCTGGACACGAACGTCCACGCGCCCGCCGTCCAGGGCTTGGCGTCGGAGCCACCCTGACGGTCGGCCCGGCGCGGATGGGCAGCCGCGGGCGGGAAGCACTTGTCGCGGTCATGCACCCGCACGGTCACGGTGTGGCTGCGGGCCTCCATCACCAGGTCGAACGAGGTGCCCCCGGCGAGCGCCGCGCCCTCCACCAAGGTCCGGACCACCGAGGCGGCCTGGCCGACCAGGTCCTCCGGCACGCCCCAGCTCCGGCAGGTATCCCGGACAAACCGCCCGGCCTCCGGCGTCGACACCCCGGCCGGAGCCAGCCGGAGCCGGCGGGTCATCAACGCGAGCGTCGGCAGGCGCACGAACGAATGGCCCTCAGTCACTGCCTGAGCCTGCCGACCACACGATGCCCTCCGAGGGGTTGGCGACCAGCGCGACGGCGGGCGCTCTCGCGGCACTACCGTGCGGACCTAGGCGCACCGCCTGACCTCGAGACTGCCGGCCTACCAGGACCGGCGCAGGTGCTGCACCAGACAGCCAGCAAACCGTAACATCGATCGACGCTGGCGGCCCGGCGCCCTCGGCAGAGATGAGGCTCGCCGTGCGGGTAGCGATGCTGGGACCGGTGGCCTGGCGCACGCCGCCTCGCCACTACGGACCCTGGGAGCAGGTGACCGGCCTGCTGACCGAAGGGCTCGTCGCCCGCGGCGTGGACGTGACGCTCTTCGCCACGCTGGACTCCCGGACCGCCGCGACGCTCGCCGGGGTGTGCCCACACGGCTACGCCGAGGACCCCACGATGGACGGGCGGATATGGGAGGCCCTGCATGTCTCCTACGCTCTGGAGCGCTCGGCCGGGTTCGACCTCGTCCACAACCAGTTGGACTGGCTGCCGCTGGCGTTCGCCGGGCACGCGCGGGCCCCGTTGCTGACAACCATCCACGGGTTCTCCGGCCCCAGGATCCTTCCGGCGTACGTGCGAGCGCGGTCCTCCTACGTGGCGATCTCCGACGCGGACCGGACGCCCGAGCTCGACTACGTGGCCACGATCCACCATGGCATCGACCTGGATGCGCTGCCGTTCCACGCCGTGCCCGAGGACAGCCTGGTCAGCTTCGGCCGGGTGCACCCGGACAAGGGCACCGCCGAGGCCATCGCGATCGCCCGCGCGGCCGGACGGCGGCTGGTGATCTGCGGCATCATCCAGGACGAGCGGTACTTCGCCGAGCAGGTGGAGCCGCACGTCGACGGTGACCGGGTCGTCTTTCTCGGCCCGGTCGGCCGGGATCGTCGCGCCGAGGTGCTCGGATCCGCTACGGCGCTGCTGCACCCCATCGCGTTCGAGGAGCCGTTCGGCCTGTCGGTGGTCGAGGCGATGGCCTGCGGCACCCCGGTGGTGGCCTACCGGCATGGCTCGATGCCCGAGGTGGTCGACGAGGGCGTGACGGGCTTCCTGGTCCGGGACGTGGCCACGGCGGTGGCCGCCGTCGAGGCCGCAGCGCGGCTGGACCGGGCCGCGGTACGGGCCCGCTGCTCGGCCCGGTTCGGTGCCGCTCGGATGGTGGAGGACTACCTGCGGGTGTACGAGCGGCTGCTCTCGGCGGTCGGCTGACCACCCCGGTCCTCAGCCCAGCACCGGGGTCCTCAGCCCAGCACTGGTCTCAGCGCAGCACCGGGGACATCCGGTCGAGCAGCTCGTCGACGGACGCCCAGGCCACCCCGATGCGCGCGTCGCCGATGCCGTACGGGAGCCACAGCACGCCGTCGTGGACGAGCGCGCCGCAGGAGTAGACAACGTTGGGGACGTACCCGTCACGCTCGCCTGGCGCCGGCCGTAGCAACGGTCGGTCGGTGCGGGCCACCATCCGGAACGGGTCGTCCAGGTCGAGCAGGATCGCGCCGATGACGTACGTCCGCATCGCGCCCACGCCGTGGGTGAGGACCAGCCAGCCGCGGTCCGTCTCGACCGGCGGGCCGCAGTTGCCGACCTGCAGCAGCTCCCAGCAGGCCGTCGGCGCCTGGACCAGCCGGGGCTCGCCCCAGACGTAGCCGTCCCGCGAGCTGGCAAGGCTGGTGTTCTCCCCGTCGGAGCGGCACAGCGCCAGGTACCGCCCGCCCACCCGGCGGGGGAACAGTGCCATGCCCTTGTTGCGGGCGGCGGGCCCGGCGAGGCGGTGCGCCCGGAAGGCCCGCAGGTCCGGACTGGTCAGCAGCCTGGAGGCGATCTGGCGTCCGTCGTACGCGGTGTACGTCGCGCGGTACTCGACCGAGCCGTCGTCGTCAATGAACCGGACGAAGCGCGCGTCCTCCATCCCGTTGCTCTCCTCCGCAGCGGCCGGCAGCAGCACCTGCTGAGCGAGCGCGACGCCGGCCGGAAACTCCACCTCGTACGCGGAGGAGACCAGCCGGCGCAACACCTCCACCACGAGGTGCGCGCCCGGGCGCGCGACCAGGTCCGGGTGCGCCTCGGCGAGCGCCTGCTCCAGATCGGCGCTGGTGAGCTCCGCTGGCAGTGCGCGCAGCACAGTGCTGGACAGCTCGTCGACGTGGCCCTGGTCGGTGAGCACGGCTCGCAGGTGCTCCCGGCGCCAGCAGGCCCCAATGGTGCTGCCCGCGACGGCCGGCAGTGTCCGGGGCTCGAACGACCACCTCGCCCCCGGCCCCACCACGGCGGTGCTGAAGCCGATCGAGGATATGTGGCCCTCGCCGATGCCGCGCAGGCTGACCACGACCCGGGCCTGCCCCGGCTGGAGCGAGGACTGGTCTGGGTGCAGGACGGCGCTCGGGTTGCACAGGGCCGCACCCTCTACGGCGTACTCGGCGGTGAAGCTCGCACCGAGCAGCAGCGCCCGGGCGTCGGTCAGGCGCGGCGCCTCGCCCAGCCGGGAGCTGACGATCGAGGCGTGGCTCGCGAGCAGGGTCGGGTAGTCCCGGTGCCGGCCGGAGAAGCTCTCGAGCAGGCCCGCGGTCAGCTCCTCCACCTCGCTGTCGGGCAGCGCGAGAACGCGTGCGACGATGGCACCAGCCCGCGACCGGGTCGCCGGCAGCTCCTCGCCGGGCAGGAACAGCCGCGCGACGACCCGTCCCGGGTCCGCCCGCAGGTCCGCCGGTGCGTAGCGGGTCAGCGGCGCCGTTTCGGTCACCCGAGCCCACCGAGATGTCGCGCGTGCTGTGCGGTGGACAGCATGGCCAGCGTGGACTCGGCACCCTGGTTGAGGTTCCGGCCCCGCGGCTGCAGGCCGTCGTAGCCGCCGCCGGTGCGCGGGTCGAACATGGCCGTGCCGCCGTCGTTGTCGCCGAGAAACCACGCCCAGGCCAGCCGCACGCCGGCCAGCCAGCGAGGGTCGCCGGTCACCGCGTACGCCCTGGCGCATGCGTCGGCGAGGGTGGCCACCTCGATCGCCTGCTGGTCGTACCCGGGGCTGGTGTCGCCCGGGCCGCGCCCCCCGACCGGGGTCACCGAGAGGTGGCCGTCGCGGGTCTCGATGCGCAGCAGGAAGTCAAGCAGCCGCAGGCCGCTTGCGAGCAGGACCGGGTCGGGCAGGGCCGCACCGGCCAGCAGCAGGGCCTCGGCCACCGCGCCGTTGCCGTACCGCAGCCGGGGCTCCGGCCAGGGCCAGGCCGGGTCGCCCGTACCCACACCGACACTGACCGTGTCAGCGGCGTCGCGCAGCAGCACCCGCGCCGACTGCTCACCCGGACGGCCGATCAACAGCTCGCCAGCGCCGAGGGCGGCGAAGGCCATCGTCCGGCTGTGCGGTGAACGCCGCCCGGCCGCGGTCCGGAACCCGTCGAGCGCCCTGGCCCGCATCTCATCCGACGGCGCCCGTACCGCGGCCACGCCGAGACCCGACAGCGCCCGGCCCCACCAGTCCCCCACCCCCGGGCTGTCGGTCCAGGTCCCGTCGACCCGCATCCGGTTGTGGCAGGACCCGTCGGAGTGCAGCGCCGCCAGCGTGAAGTCCAGGTAGAGCGCGGCCAGCCGGCGCACCGCCGGGCCCGGATCCGGCTCCCGGCAGGCGACGACGAGGCCGCGCGCCACATCGTCCAGGCAGTAGCCGTGCTCCGGCCTGGGCACCGAGTGCAGGGCGTGCTCGAACAGGCCGTGCCGATCGGTGAGCCGGTCCAGGTGGTCGAAGGCGGGTCCGAGGAGGCCGCCCGCCATGTTCACTCGCGGTACGGCGTTCATGCGACCAGGCTCGCCGCGATGAGCCGCATGGCAAGCTCCCGGTAGCGCTCGGCGACGGCCGGCCAGTGCAGTGTGGGTGCCGTCGCGGCTGCTGCCCTGGTCATGCCGGCGGCGAGGTCGCCGCGGGTGAGCACCTGGCGCAGCGCCGCGGCGATGGCGGTCGGGTTCTTGTGCTCCACCAGCAGCCCGGCGCCGCCACCAAGCAGCTCCACCGCGTGCGGGAAGCGGGTCGCGACGACCGGCCTGAGGGCCGCGACCGCCTCGATGAGCACCCCCGACGTGACCTGGTCGGTCGAGTCGTACGGGAGCAGCACCACGTCCGCCGACCGCACCAGCTCCGCCAGCGACGCGGCGTCCCGGTACCGGCCGTCGAAGGTCACCATGGCCCCGAGGCCGAGCCGGCGTACCTGTGCCCTGAGGCGGTCCCGGTACGCTTCTCCCTCCCGGAGCAGCACCTTCGGGTGGGTGTGCCCCGAGACCACGTAGCGCGGCGCGGGGTCCAGCTCCGCGAGCGAGCTCATGGCCTCGATGCCCCACTCGATGCCCTTGCCAGGTCCGATCAGGCCCCAGGTCAGCACGGTGGGCCGGCCAGTCCGGTCGACTGGGCCGTGGCCGGCTGTGGGCTCATGCGCTCCGTGCGGGATGACGCTTACCTTGCGCATGTCCACCGCGTAGCCGACGGCCAGCCGGTCCCACGCCGCAGCGGTCATCGTCACGACCGCGTCCGCCCTGCCCACCACCGCCTCGAGAACCAACCGCTGGTGTGGGGATGGCTCGGTGAGAACCGTGTGGAGGACCACCACACACGGCACCCTCAAGGCGTCGAGGAGAGTCAGGATCGCGGCACCGTCGCGACCGCCGTACACGCCGTACTCATGCTGGACGATCACCACGTCGCTGGCGTTGAGCAGCTCGGCCGCGACCCACGGGCCCTGCGCGTCGCCGACCAGCAGCTCGCCGACGACCTCCGCCGTGGGCCAGGGCTGCGGTGTCTCGACGACGCGGACGACCCGCCCGTCACCGCCGTCCGCGGTGACCAGCGCGCCGAACAGCGCCGAGGTGAACGTGGCCAACCCGCACTGGGTCGGTGGGTAGGTGCTGACGAAGCCATAGCGGGTGGTCACAGGGCGGTGCCTTCCGGTCGGACGGCGCCGCCGGGCAAGCGCGAGGCCGAGTGCAAGCGAAGTTCCTGGCACGACAGCGATGGGCCAGCCGCGTGTCGCGCGTCCGGTTTAGCCCTTGCTTGGCCCGCACGTCCCGGCGGTCTCCCCGGCCAGCCGTTGCGGCGTGGCGCCTACGGCTTGGGGCGATGCCGTGGGTAAGAGGGCTGCCTCACACTACCCGACGGTCGCCGGCATCAACGGCGGCAGGACATCGACGTACCTTGACTAAACGAGGGTCCGCGCCAAGCCGGCGCGGACCCTCGGGACGTCCACCTGTCTAGATGGGGCGAACGTGCTCGGCCTGGGGGCCCTTCGGGCCCTGGGTCACCTCGAACTCGACTCGCTGGTTCTCGTCCAAGCTGCGGTATCCGTCAGCGGCGATCGCCGAGAAGTGAACGAAGACGTCGGCACCGCCGCCGTCCTGGGTGATGAACCCGAAGCCCTTCTCCCCGTTGAACCACTTCACGGTTCCCTGCGTCATGCGCACTCCTTGGGTACTTCTAAGCCCACACCGTGTGGGCTCGCACGTTGCGGCGGAGCCGTTCTGCCCTCGGGAAGACGTCCCGGAAAAGCAAAAAGCCCGCTGGTCACAAATTCCGCGGGCATGCCAACACAGACCAGGAAACCTACGACTGCAACGGGGCCGAGGCTAACACAGCCAACGGGGTACTTCACAGCCCGCGCCTGGACGGCCCGCCGCGTGGCCCGCGGGTGGCCCACCGCCGACGGCAGGACGACGGCCCGGGGGTCGCTCCGGGCCGTCGCCGTCTCATCTGGCAGGTCGTGATGTCACCGGTTGCGGAACTTCTCCGCCACGTCGTCCACGGCATCCTTGACCTGCTCGCCGGCCTTCTTGACCTTCGCCTTCGCCTGGTCGAGCAGGCCCTCGGACTCAAGCTGCTCGTCGCCCGTGGCCTTGCCGATCGTCTCCTTCATGGTCCCGGTCGCGTCCTGCGCCGTGTTCTTGATCTTGTCCTCGAGACCCATCGGGTTCGTCTCCTCCTCGGTCAGGGCGAGCGATGAACTCACCGCTACAACACCCCTACCCATCCAGCGGGCGTCAAACGCGGGACGGGCTGCCGGCCGAGGATGTGCGCACCGCCACAACCTTTGTAGCCACATATTGGTGATACATTCGATCCATGGTGAAGCTGGGTGACCACGCGGTTGGTCTTCGAGAGCTGCGACACAGTACCGGCGAGGTGATGGCTCGCGTGCGGCACGGTGAGACCATCGACGTGACCGACCACGGTCGGCTAATTGCCCGGATCATGCCGGTGGCGGATCGAGCACCGACGCCGGTGCTACGTCGGCTGATCGAGGCCGGGCGAGCTCGTCTAGCGGTACGTCCGGGGTACCGACCACGCATGCGAGCCGGTGACGGGACCAACCGCCTCGGCGACGCTCTCACGTCGCTGCGTGACGGGGAGCGCTGGTGAGCGAACCAGCGAGCTCACGAATGAGCGCGGTAGTCCGGCTCACCCGGCCGAGCAGCACCGGGGAGGACAGCTCGTGAGCCTCTACTATGTCGACACCTCCGCAGCGTTGAAGCTCCTGGCCGAGGAGAGTCATTCGAAGGAGTTCGCCGAGTTCTACGACAATAACGCGGATGCGTCGTGGGTGAGCTCAGCGTTGCTACGGATCGAGGTGATGCGAGCGGTTAGCCGAGTCATGCCGGCCGCTTTGCCGGAAGCACGTGATCTACTCTTGGCCTTTGACTACATCGGCATCGACGACGATATCGTCGATGCCGTGATGAATGAACCGGATCGGATGCTGCGTTCTCTGGCTGCCATTCATCTCTCCACCGCCCGGGTGCTGGGCGCCGAGCTAGACGCTTTCGTGACATATGACGACAGACTGGCCGCTGCCGCGAGCGACGCCGGCATTCCTCTGCTCAGCCCAGGTATGTGACTGAACCGGATGGGCCGGCAGCGTGGCGGGCGGCCGCGGAACACCGGCCGCGCGGGATGACCGCGGCTACGCCATCCGGCCGACGGCGTTCCAGCTACCTGCTGAGCCCGGCCACCAGGTTGATCGTCATGGCCACGATCACCGTCCCGAACAGGTACGACAGCAAGGCGTGCCGCAGGGCGGTGGCCCGGATGGCCTTGGTCCGCAGGCTAGTGTCGGACACCTGGAACGTCATCCCGATGGTGAAGGACACATAGGCGAAGTCGGAGTACTGCGGTGGGCCGTCCTCGTTGAAGTCGATCCCGCCGTTCTCGCTTCCGTCGTTCATGCTGTAGTACATCCGGGCGTAGCGCAGGGCGTAGATGGTGTGTACGACGGCCCAGGACAGCACCACGGAGAACACGCCCAAGCCGACCTGCAGTACCTGACCGGCACCGCCACCGTTGTTGGCGGTGACGATGACCAGCCCGACCGCCAGCAGGCTGGACACCGCGGCGACCAGCAGCAACAGGTCGGCCGCGGCCCGGGTGGGGTCCTCGCGCACCGCGAGCCGGGCGGTGCTGCGCGCGTCGCGCCCCCAGATCTCGCGCCAGGTCCAGCCTACGAAGACCAGTGCGGTGACGTCCCAGCCGGCAAGCGGGGCCAGCGGCACCCGCGCGAGCAGGGCGACCACCACCGCCACGCAAGCCCCGAGGCCCATGGAGGCCAGGACCCGGAAGCGGGCAGACCGGCCCGGCTCCCGCTCGTCCCCGCCCGGCGGGTCCCGGGTGTCGGCGGAAGGGCTTCCCACGTCTCCCGGTCTACCCGCGCGGGTTTGCCCCGAACCCGGCGCAATCGGCCGGGAAGAATCGCCCCTCGCCTGCCGCGAACGAAAGGTGGCCACTATCGCCTTCGACGAGATCCGGCGGGCTGGCCAGCCGAGCGGCTGCGTGGCTCTGGCGTCGAGGTCTAGCCTGGGTCCTCGTTGCAGGTCGCGTGGTCGCGGAGGGGGCGAGCCGTGCAGGGGCGGCATATTGCCGAAGCTAGGATCGGGCGCGTCAAGCGGGCCAGTGCCGTTTCACTCGATCTCGCGAGGCTTGGGCTGGACGACGAAGACCTGGTCGTGCTGGCACCTCAGATTCTCGAGTTGCGCGACCTGACCACCCTCGACCTGTCCGGCAACCGGCTGACGGCGCTGCCGGACAGCCTCGGCGGGCTCACCGCCCTGACCACCCTCCACCTGTCCGACAACGGGCTGACGGCGCTGCCGGACAGCCTCGGCGGGCTCACCGCCCTGACCACCCTCCACCTGTCCGGCAACGGGCTGACGGCGCTGCCGGACTGGCTGGGCGGGCTCACCGCCCTGACCACCCTCGACCTGTCCGACAACGGGCTGACGGCGCTGCCGGACAGCCTCGGCGGGCTCACCGCCCTGACCACCCTCAACCTCCAGAACAACGGACTGCGTGCCTTGCCAGCGGGACCAGGGCCGAGGCAAAGTCAGATGATCATGTCTTGACCTGGCAGTTCGTGGCTCGGGTCCGCGGCGTGGCGTGGGGACGGATGCGGCCTACGCGGTTTTGATGGTGGTTCTCATGCCTACCGTCAT
>Ga0307470_10000077_pt1 | contig 67616 bp, 68 predicted proteins | sample atmos_gasesAM3C__FD_204565 | JGI IMG/M metagenome (GOLD analysis project Ga0307470, IMG submission 204565) | Hardwood forest soil microbial communities from Morgan-Monroe State Forest, Indiana, United States - atmos_gasesAM3C_05 | ecosystem: Environmental > Terrestrial > Soil > Temperate forest... | reverse complement strand
ACAGCCTCACCAACTCGTCCTTGAACTCCGGGGTGAAACTCGACCGCTTCCTCGACACGAACCCACTCTCCCTTCCAGAGAAAAGACCCTATTGGGTCCGGAATCCGGAAGGAACGCGGCACCTCAGGGCGACCATGGGCGAGGCATCGGGCCTGGCACCGGGCCGGCCGGTGGACTTCGCCGACGTTTCGCCCGGTGCCGTGCTCCCTTCATGCCGCTGTTCGTTTTCGGTGTCGGTGGTGCCGGATGGGTTTGCGTTCGGGGTCTTTTGTGGTGGCAGGAGCTCGGGTAGTCCGTCTGGTGCGATTCGTACGTCCCAGCCGTCGTGGCGGACGGCGTGGCGGTGGAAGCCGCAGAGGACGCTGTATCTTCTGGTCTGTTTTCTGCCGTCTGCCTAGTGGATGCAGTGGTGGATGTGGCACCACTGGTGGGGGTCGGTCGTAGGAGGGGAACACGCACCCGCGGTCCCGGAGCATGATCGCCCGGCTGGCGGCGCCGACGAACAGGCGCAAGAGGTCACCACAACGCCGAGAGGTCACCACACGGGCACCGCAGCCAACGTGAGGTCACCACAACGCCGAGAGGTCACCACACGGGCACCGCAGCCAACGTGAGGTCACCACAACGCCGAGAGGTCACCACACGGGCACCGCAGCCAACGACAGGTGACCACAACGCCGAGAGGTGACCACACGGCAGGGACCCCTCGATCAGACCTCGATCACCGTCGGCACGATCATCGGACGGCGGCGGTAGTTGTCGGCGACCCACTTGCCGAGCACCCGGCGCACCATCTGGGCCAGCCGGTACGGGTCCGCAACGCCCTCGGCCGCCGCCCGGTCCAGCTCGGCCTCGATCAGCGGCAGCACCGGGTCGAACGCGGCCGGCTCGTCACTGAACCCACGGGCCGAGATGTTCACCGGCGCCGCCACCTTGCCGTTGACCGTGTCCACCGCGATGGTGATCGCGATGAAGCCCTCGTCGCCGAGGATCCGCCGGTCCTTCAGCGACTCCTCGCCCACGTCGCCCACCGCCAGCCCGTCGACGTAGACGTACCCGCAGTCGACCTTGCCGACGATCGAGGCGACACCGTCGACCAGGTCGACCACGACGCCGTCCTCGGCCAGCACCACCCGGTCGGCCGGCACGCCGGTGAGCTCGGCCAGCCGGCCGTGCGCACGCAGGTGCCGCCACTCGCCGTGCACCGGCATCAGGTTGCTGGGCTTGGTGACGTTGAGCAGGTACAGCAGCTCACCGGCCGGGGCGTGGCCGGACACGTGCACTTTCGCAACCTCTTTGTGGATGACGTTCGCGCCCCAGCGGGCCAGGCCGTTGATGACCTTGTAGATCGCGGTCTCGTTGCCTGGCACCAGGCTGGAGGCGAGGATCACGGTGTCGTCCTGGCAGATGCGGATCTGCCGGTGGTCGCGGGAGGCCATCCGGGCCAGCGCCGACAGCGGCTCGCCCTGTGAGCCGGTGGAGATCAGCACCACCCGCTCGGGCGGCATCGCCGCCGCCTCGTCGATGCTGACCAGCAGGCCCGGCGGGACCCGCAGCAGCCCGAGGTCGGCCGCCACCCCCATGTTGCGTACCATCGACCGGCCGACGTACGCCACGTGCCGGCCGTGTACGGCGGCGACGTCCAGCACCTGCTGGACCCGGTGCACGTGGCTGGCGAAACACGCGACGATGACTCGCTTGCCGGCCCTGCGGACGATGCCGTCCAGCACCGGGCCGATCTCCCGCTCGGGGGTCACGAAGCCGGGCACCTCGGCGTTCGTGGAGTCGCTCAGCAGCAGGTCGATGCCCTCGGCGCCGAGCCGGGCGAAGCCACCGAGGTCGGTCAGCCGGCCGTCCAGCGGAAGCTGGTCCATCTTGAAGTCGCCGGTGTGCAGCACCAGGCCGGCGCCGGTCCGGATGGCCACCGCGAGCGAGTCGGGGATGGAGTGGTTGACCGCGAAGAACTCGCAGTCGAACGGCCCGAGCCGCTCCCGCTGCCCCTCGGTCACGGTCAGCGAGTACGGCTCGACCCGGTGCTCGCGCAGCTTGGCCTCGACCAGGGCCAGGGTGAACCGCGAGCCGACCAGCGGGAGGTCCGGCTTCTCGCGCAGCAGGTACGGGAGCCCGCCGATGTGGTCCTCATGGCCGTGCGTGAGCACGACGGCCTGGACGTCGTCCAGGCGGCCGGCCAGGTAGGAGAAGTCCGGCAGGATCAGGTCGACCCCGGGCTGCTCCTCCTCGGGGAAGAGCACGCCGCAGTCGACCACCAGCAACCGCCCGACGTACTCGAAGACGGTCATGTTGCGACCGATCTCGCCCAGCCCGCCGAGCGCGACGATACGCAGCCCGGCGGGCGGCAGCAGTGGTGGCGGGCCTAGCTCGGGGTGCGGGTGACTCACGCGTGGGCTCCTTCAAAACCGTCTAAACCAGCCGCCGAGAGATCCTCCCGCAGCACCTGGACCTGCTCCTCGGTGGCATCGACCAACGGCGCACGTACCGTCCTGGCGGGGATCAGACCCTGGAGCTGCAGCGCGGCCTTGGCCATGATCACACCCTGGGTCCGGGTCATGATCCCACGTACGGCCGGGATCTGTGCGGCGTTGACCCGCCGCGCGGTGGCCAGGTCGCCCGCCTCGACCGCCCGGACCAGCTCGGCGTACCGCGTCCCGGTGACCTGGCCGACCACGCTGACCACGCCGGTCGCGCCGAGCGCGAGCAGCGGCAGGTTGAGCGTGTCGTCACCGGAGTAGACCGCCAGGCTGGTGCGGGCCAGCACCTGCTGTACGGCGAACAGGTCGCCCTTGGCGTCCTTGACCGCGACGATCCGCGGGTGCCCGGCCAGGGTCACCAGGGTGTCGAGCTCGATCGGCACGCCGGTGCGGCCCGGGATGTCGTACAGCATCACCGGCAGGTTGGTGATGTCGGCCACGGCGGTGAAGTGCCGGATGAGGCCGGCCTGTGGTGGCTTGTTGTAGTACGGCGCGACGACCAGCAGGCCGTGCGCGCCCCCCTTCTCGGCGAGCTGGGCCAGGTACCGGGAGTGCGCGGTGTCGTTGGTGCCCACCCCGGCGATCACCCTGGCCCGGTCGCCGACCGCCTCTACCACCGCCCGGAGCAACCGGTCCTTCTCCTCGTCGGTGGTCGTGGGCGACTCCCCGGTCGTACCGCTGACCACCAGCCCGTCGTGCGCGGCATGGTCGACCAGGTGGGTGGCCAGCCGCTGGGCAGCGGCGAGATCCAGCGAGCCGTCAGGTCTGAACGGCGTCACCAGGGCAGAGAGCATCCGGCCGAACATGGTCCGCGGGTCGTCGGTCATGCCGCAAAAGTACCGCTTGAGGAGCGGGCCGATTCGCGGACACCCAGTTCGCCGCCAGCTCTCACCGTAACTTTCCGCAACTTACCGGGACCTGGCCGCAACTTCCCTACCGAGCCGGGGGCCTGACCGCAACTTTCCGCAACTTGCCGGGATTCGGGCCGCGCTTGCCCGCGGCATGTCGCGAAGATCCGGTGCGACGCTCCGGCGTGTCCTGCTGGATCTTCGCGACAAGGCCGGTCAGGCCTCGGCGACGTAGGGGCTGGAGGCGACCTCGGTGCCGTCGTCCAGCGCGCTGATCTCGAAGTCGCCGAAGACGTTCGGCGCGACCCGACTCAGCTCGCGCAGGCAGGCGATGGCACAGCCGCGGATCTCGACGTCGGCGTGCTCGGTGGCCCGCATCGCGACGAAGTGCCGCCAGGCCCGGTAGTTGCCGGTGACGACGATCCGGGTCTCGGTCGCGTTCGGCAGCACGGCGCGGGCCGCCTGCCGGGCCTGCCTGCGGCGCAGCGTCGGGTTGGGGACGTCGGCGAACTTCTTCTCCAGCCCCTCCAGCAGCTCGGTGTAAGCCTGCTGGGCGGCCCCGGCCGCGGCGAGGAACCGGGCGTGCAGGTCCGGATGCTCGGCGATCACGGCCGGTTCGACCACCGCGGCGGTGCGCTCCGGGACGTACCGCTGGGAGAGCTGGGAGTAGGACAGGTGCCGATGCCGGACCAGCTCGTGGCTGAGCGACCGGGAGACCCCGGTGAGGTAGACGGTGACCACGCCGTGCTCGAGCACGGCCAGGTGACCGACCTCGAGAATGTGCCGCAGGTAGCCGGCGTTGGTCGCGGTGCCCGGGTTGGGCTTGTCCCATGACTGGTAGCACGCGCGGCCGGCGAACTCCGCCAGCGCCTGCCCGCCCTCGGCGTCGGTCGACCACGGCACGTCCGCCGGCGGCTCGAACCGCGTGCTCGCGATGACCTGGACACGCAGCGGCACGATCTCCGGCACAGCGGACCTCCCTGGATTCACCCGCTCCTCGCCGGTTCCGAGCCTAACGGGACCGCACCGGGCGGCTGGGTTGAGACGGCTGGGTCAAGGCGGCTGCGCTAGGACAGGGCCGGGGCGTGCACCGCCACGGCGAGCTTGCCGGCCAGGTCACCCCGCCCGACGACGTCGATCGCCGGCAGGCCCAGCCACCCGGCGAGCTCGGTCAGGCTGGCGGCCAGCTCGGCCGCCACCCCCTCGGCGTCGACCGGCACCCCCGCCTCGGCGTGCGCGGCCTGCACCCGCAGCACGCCGGCCGGCCGGTCGGCCTTGAGGTCCACCCGGGCCACCAGCCGGTCGCCGAGCAGGAACGGCAGCACGTAGTACCCGTACACTCGCTGGGCGGCCGGCGTGTAGATCTCGATCCGGTACCGGAAGCCGAACAGCCGCTCGGCCCGCGCCCGCTCCCAGACCACCGGGTCGAACGGCGAGAGCAGCGCCCGCGTCCGCACCCAGCGGGGCAGCCTCGCCTCGTGCCAGAGGTACGCCGGCTGCCCCCAGCCCTCGACCTCGACCGGCAGCAGCTCGCCGGACTCCACCAGCTCGGCCACAGCCCGTCGCGCGGCGTCGTGCCGGAGCCGGAAGTAGTCGCGCAGGTCCTTCTCGGTGCCCACGCCGTGCGCCCGGGCGGAGAGGCGGACCAGCTCCCGCCTGGCGTCGTCCGGGTCGGGCGTGGGGAGGGCGAGCACCTCGGCCGGGATGACCCGCTCGGGCAGGTCGTAGGCGCGCTCGAAGTTGCGCCGGGTCGCGCAGGTGACCTCGCCGACGTAGAAGAGCCACTCCAGCGCGACCTTGCCGTCGTGCCAGCTCCACATGGCGCCGGGGGCGCGGGCCGGGCGCTCCACCTCGATCGAGCCGGCGGTGATCGGGCCCTCCGCTGCGACCAGCCGCCGTACCTCATCGATCAGGCCCGGCCGGTCCCGCGCGATCCGGGTGATCCCGGGCCAGGCCTCGGTCGCGGCGGCGGCCATCCGCCAGCGCAGGTAGGGCTGCAGCCGCCACGGCAGCAGGGACGCCTCGTGCGCCCAGTACTCGAACATCCCCCGCCCGCGCCGGCCCCAGCAGTACCGGTCCAGCGCGTCACGGGGGTACGGGCCGAGCCGGGCGAGGACCGGCAGGTAGTGCGAGCGGGACAGCACGTTGACCGAGTCGATCTGCAGCAGGGCGATCCGGTCCAGCACCCGGCCGAAATGGCGTGCGTCGACCCGCCCGGCCGGCCGCGGGTCGGCGAACCCCTGCGCGGCCAGCGCGATCCGGCGGGCCTGGGACAGCGAGAGTGTCTGCACGGTCCGGATGGTGCCATGGACCTACGACGATCCAGCCCTACCCGGCACGGCACAGGGCACCACAGGGCACACTGGGTGGGTGACGGAGCTCCTGACGCACCTCGGCGAGAGCGTTGGCCCGTGGCTGTACCTGATCACGGCCCTGCTCGCGTTCGGGGAGGCGGCGGTCCTCATCGGCATGGTGCTGCCGGGCGAGACGGCGCTGCTGGTGGCCGGCTACTTCTGCCACGAGAAGGTGCTGGACATCCGGGTCATGCTGCCGCTTGCCGTGGCGGCGGCGATCCTGGGCGACTCGGTGGGGTACGCGTTCGGCCGGCGGTTCGGGCCGCCGCTTCGCGGGTCGCGGGTGGGCCGCTGGGTCGGCGAGCACCGCTGGGTCCGGGTCGACGACTTCCTCCACCGGCACGGCGGCAAGGCCGTGCTGATCGGCCGGCTCACCGCGCTGCTGCGGGCGCTGGTGCCGAGCATGGCCGGGATGGCCCGGATGCGCTACCGCACGTTCCTGGTGTGGAACGCGGTCGGTGGCGTGCTCTGGGCCAGCACCTGCGTCTGGCTGGGCTACGCCTTCGCCGCCTCGCTGCACCGGGTGGAGCGGTACGCGACCTGGCTACCGATCCCGATCGTGGTCTTGGTGGTGGGGGTCTGGGTCGTGCTGGACGTCCGCCGGAAGCGCCGGGAACGGGCCGAGGCGACGGCGTTTGAGGAGGCCGCGCTGGACCTGCGCCAGCCGTGACGGCGCCGTAGCCCACGCCCTCGGCACCCCCCGACCGCCGGACTCAATAGGCTGCACGCATGGCCGACGTGAGCGTGCGCCCGGCTCGGGCGGACGACGTACCGGAGATCGCGCGCATCCAGCTGGAAACCTGGCGGACGGCGTACGCCCGCTGGCTGCCCGAGCCGGTGCTCACCGCGGTCTCCGCCGAGCAGGCCGGCCAGCTCTGGCGGGCGGCGGTGACCGCGCCGCCCACACCACGGCACCGCGTCCTGGTTGCCCAGGAGAAGGACTGGCGGGTCGGCTTCGCGGCATTCGGGCCGGCGGCCGAGGAGGACCGGCCCGACGGCGCCGACCCGGCCGGCACCGGCCAGGTGCAGACGATCCTGGTGGAGCCGCGGTGGGGCCGGCGCGGACACGGCAGCCGGCTGCTCGCGGCCGTCGTCGACCTGATGCGGGCGGACGGCGTCCGGACCGCGCTGGCCTGGCTGCCTGACCAGGACACCGCGTCGCTGGCCTTCTACGGCTCAGCCGGCTGGGAGCGCGACGGCTACGCCCGGACCCTGGAGACCGACGGCCTGGCCATCACCGAGGTGCGGCTGCACGTGTCTCTGGAGGAGCCGTGAGCCGCACGGAGGAGAAAGCGAGCACGGAGGAGAAGCCAGTGAGCCCAGCAAGCCCGCAGGTGAGCTTCTCCGGCTTCCCGGACGAGGCGCTGGAGTTCTACGAGGGCCTGGAGGCGGACAACTCCCGCACCTACTGGCAGGCCCGCAAGGCGGTGTACGACGCTGCGGTACGGCGCCCGATGGAGGCGCTGCTGGCCGCGCTGGAACCCGAGCTCGGACCGGCCAAGATCTTCCGGCCGAACCGGGACGTGCGCTTCTCCCCGGACAAGTCGCCGTACAAGACGCACTGCGGCGCGGTGTTGACCAGGACCGGCGGCACCGGATATGTGCAGGTCTCGGCCGACGGGCTGCTCGTCGCGGCCGGGTACTACGCCACCGGCTCGGACCAGGTCGAGCGGTACCGCCGGGCGGTCGCCGACGACGTGCAGGGTGCGGCGCTGGTACGTGTCGTGGCCGCGGTCGAGGCGGCCGGGTACCGGGTCGAGGGGCACCGGCTGAAGACCATGCCGCGCGGCTACGCCAAGGACCACCCACGGGCTGGGCTGCTGCGCCACCGCACGCTGTACGCCGCCCGCTCCTGGCCGCCTGAGCCATGGCTGCACACGCCGGAGTGCGCCGAGGTGGTGCGGCAGGGGTGGCGGGACCTCGCGCCGCTGGCCGAGTGGCTGGCCGGCAACGTCGGCCCCTCCGACCAGGCCCGCTGAATCCTCTGCCCGCTGACCCGCCGCTGATCTCCTGCCCGCTGCTGCCCGTTGCACCTTGGGGCAGCGAACCGTGAGGCGGTATCTGCCACGAGCTGAGCGTGCTCGATCGGGTGAGGTCCCGGTGACCGCTGGGGGGAGCCGGGCCTCCCGGAGAGGAAGCGGCATGCTCAGGCCGGCCATCGCACCGCACGAGTACCTGGTCGGCGACGCGGAGGTCGCCGTTCACGTCGAGTGGGGGGTGGACGGCCGGACGGTGCAGAGCCTGGTGCGGGTGCTCGGCGTCCGTGGCGAGGTCCGGCTGGAGGGACGACGTGCGGTGTGGCGCCGGACCGGCCGGCATGACAGCGACACCGCGAGTGGCCTCGATCCGGGCCGGTACGTGCTGGAGGTCGGCGGTGGCTCCCGCCTGCCGGAGCGGGTGCCGTTCTGCCAGGTGGTGTCGCGGGCCAGCGTGCCGGCGGGGGTACGGGTGCACAGCCTGGCCCGGTTCCGGCTGGACGAGGACGGCTGCATGGCGGTGCCGGTCTTCACCCCGTCACCTGGGCCGTACGTCGAGGTGATGAAGGGCCGGCACGAGGACACCGGCGCGCCGGTGGACCTGGCTTTTGACCACGACGGTGCGCCGCTCGACCTGGCCGCGGCCCGGGAGCGCGCCGTCCGGGCGTACCTGGCCCGGTACGGCATCCTGCAGCCCGCCCTGCACGCCCGGATGGCCCGGGCGGGCGCCACCGACCGGCATGACGTGGCGATCTGGCTGCGCGTCGACGACGCGCCCGCTCCGGGCGAGAAGGATCCGGCGCGGCGAGCGGCCACGTCGCCGTCGGCGCACGGGGAGCGGGCCGCCCGCTGTGCCGCCGCCCGTGACAGGTACCTCGCCGCCCTGCGGTCGGCCGCCCGGAGGACCGCCGTCGGCGACCCGGACGCGCCAGTCGTCTACGACCGCCTGAACGCGGAGGGAATCCTGCTGCTGACCAGTGACGCTTCGGTGGCCGCGGTCTTCCTGCGCGAGCACGACGACGTCCACACGGACTGGCAGGCGCTGCGCTGGCCGTACCCGACGATCTGCGCGGCGGCCGGCAGCTCCTGCACCGGAGAAGCCGGGAACGCCGGGAACGCCATCGACCCGCTGGTGGCGGAGCGGGTGAGCCACAAGGGCCGCAACACCCTCCGGGCCGGGCCGGCCGTCGCCGCGACCGCGGCGCTGGTGCAGCGCATCGAGCCCACCTTGTCGTGCTGGCCGGAGGGCTGCCGGGCGATCCTGCTGGCCGCGGCGGGCCGGGACGTGACCGGGCCGACCTGGTGGGCCGACGTGGTGCCCGACGTCGGCGCCCAGGACGGCTCCGGCGCGCCGAACGCGGCTGAGGCGGCCCGGATCGCGCGGCACCGGCAGGGCCGGGGGAACGCCGGCACGCAGCGCGGCTGGGACGTCGGCACGGTCCGCCGCGCGGACTTCGGCACCGACCGGCTGGCCACCTTCCGGTACCGGGTCCGGGTGCCGAAGGGCTCGCCGCTGGGCCCGTGGCAGGTCACGGTGGCGCTGGCCTGGAACAGCGAGGTCACCGCCCTCGACCTGGCCGGGCTGCGGCTGCCGCTGGCCTCCACGCTGACCCTCGACCTGGACCTGCTGGTGCACAACTCGGCCGGCGACCTGGTCGGGTACTCCGGCTCGTGGGACAACAGCTACGAGGTCGCCGAGTTCAGCGGGCTGCCGGGCGAGACCTACGACATCATCATCCGGCGCTGGTCCGGCGACCACGAGTCGTGGTATGGCATCGCCTGGACGGTGACCAGCGGGCTGCTGGCCAGCCCGTCACCGATCGACTGAGCTCGAAACGACTGAGCTCGGAACGTCCACCGGGTCGAGCGGACGAACTCGCCCTCGACCTCGCTCAGCCCGAACACCACCCGCGGGGCGAGGCAGAACACCGGCTCGCCGGCCGGGATGCTCTCCGGGTACTTCACGCCGTACGCCGCGAGGACCTCAGGCGGCGCCGGCGCCAGCGTGGCGGCGCCCTCGACGACCACCGCCCGCGGGCCGTCCTCGACGGACAGCGCGCAGTCCGGCCGGGCGGCCAGGTTGGTGGCCTTGACCGAGCCGGCGCCGGTGCGCGCGTCGACGACGACCGCCATCCCGTGTGGTCACCTCTGCGCCGTGTGGTGATCTCTTGGGGTCTCGAGGCAACAAGAGGTCACCACAACGCCGAGAGGTGACCACACGGGCGCTGCGGGCAACGACAGGTGACCACAACGCCGAGAGGTGACCACACGGGGTTCCGGGGCAACAGCAGGTCACCACAAGGTAGTAGCTGGAGCCTGGGCCTCGTCCATCATCGGGCGTCCATCATCTCCGCCCATCCTGGCACGGCTCGGGTGCTGGCACGCTATACCCCCTGTAGGTATATTCCCGGTATGACGACGCTGACCAGGCAGGCCATCCGGGCGACGGCACACTGCCTCACCGGCTGCGCGGTCGGCGAGATCCTCGGCATGGTGATCGCGACCTGGCTCGGGCTGAGGACCGTGCCGTCGGTGGTGCTTGCGGTGGTGCTGGCGTTCGGGTTCGGGTACGCGCTGACCATGCGGCCGGTGGTGGCCGCCGGGCTGGGCCTGCGAGCCGCGGTCGGGGTGGCGCTGGCGGCGGACACGGTCTCCATCACGGTGATGGAGATCGTGGACAACGGGTTCATCCTCGCGGTGCCCGGCGCGATCGACGCCAACCTGTCCGACCCGCTCTTCTGGGGCAGCCTGGCCGCCTCGCTGGCCGTCGCCTTCGTGGCCGCCCTGCCGGTGAACCGCGCGTTGATCGCCCGCGGCAGGGGCCACGCCGCCGTCCACAGCCACCATTGACGCCGCTGGGACCGGCTACTCCGGGTAGACGCTGATCTCGACCGCCTTGACCACGGCCCAGACCGGCTGGCCGGGTACCAGCCCGAGGTCGGCCAGCGCCGCCGCGGTGACGTCGGCCAGCACCTCCGGCGGGCCGGCCAGCAGGACCCGGACGGTGCCGCCGTGCGGCTCCAGCTCGACCACGGTGGCCGGCCAGCAGTTGCGCGGGCTGCCGTCCGGCCGGCTGCGGTAGATCGCCACGGCGGTCGGCGGGAAGGCCACGAACGCCGGCCCGGCCACCGGCTCGCCGACCGTGAACGCCCCGCCCCCGGCCAGCCGGACCACCCGGCCGGCGCCGCTACCCCGGTAGAGGTTCAGCCCGACCAGCCGGGCCACGTGATCGGTACGCGGGCGCCGGGCCACCTCGGCCGGCGTACCCGTCTGGACGATCCGGCCGCTGTCCAGGACGGCAATCTGGCCGGCCAGCACCAGCGCGTCCAGCGGGTCGTGGGTGACGACCAGGCAGCACCCGTCGTACGACCCGACCAGCCGGCGGAGCTGCCCGCGCAACGCCGACCGGGTGCCGGCGTCCAGCGCGGCCAGCGGCTCGTCCAGCAGCAGCAGGGCCGGCTGGCCGGCCAGCGCCCGGGCCAGCGCCACCCGCTGTGCCTGCCCGCCGGACAGTGCGGCCGGCCGGCGCCCGGCGTACCCGGCCAGCCCGACCCGGTCCAGCCACTCGGCGGCGACGGCGCGCGCGGCGGCCCGGCCGGCACCCCGGGCGCGCGGCCCGAACGCGACGTTGTCCAGCGCGGACAGGTGCGGGAAAAGCCGGTAGTCCTGGAAGACGTACCCGACCGGGCGCCGCTCGACCGGCACCCGCACCCCGGCGGCGACGTCGTCCAGCACCGTGCCGGCCAGGCTTACCCGGCCGGCGGCCAACGGTTCCAGGCCGGCCAGCGCGCGCAGCAGGGTAGTCTTGCCGGCGCCGTTCGGCCCGACCAGCGCCAGCACCTCTCCGGCCCCCACGGTCAGCTCGGCCGCGACCTCGAACCCGCCACGCCGGACCCGCAGCGCCACCTCCAGCGTCACGGGGCTGCCATCACCGGGGGCCGCCGTTATCGGGGCTGCCGTCACCGGGGGCCGCCGTCACGGAGCCAGCCCGCCGACCCACCGGCCGCGCAGCCCCACCAGCACGGTGACCGCCACCACCAGCAGCACCAGGCTGAGCACGATCGCACCCCCCGGATCCTGCTCCAGCACCAGGTAGACCTGGAGCGGCACCGTCTGGGTACGGCCGGGCGAGCTCCCCGCGAACATGATCGTCGCGCCGAACTCCCCCATCGCCCGGGCCCAGCACAGCACCCCGCCGGCCGCGATCCCGGGCGCGACCAGCGGCAGCGTGACCCGGCGGAACACCGTCCACCGCGACGCGCCGAGCGTGGCCGCCGCCTCCTCGACGCCCCGGTCCATCCCGCGCAGCGCCCCTTCGACGGCGATGACCAGGAACGGCATCGCCACGAACGCCTCGGCCAGCACCACCGCCGCCGTGCTGAACGGCAGGGTCAGCCCGAACCACGCGTCCAGGTACCGGCCGAGCACCCCGCGCCGGCCCAGCGCGAGCAGCAGTGCCAGCCCGCCAACCACCGGCGGCAGCACCAGTGGCACGGTCACCAGCGCCCGCACCACCCGGAGCCCGCGAAACGACGTCCGGGCCAGCGCCCAGGCCAGCGGCACACCCAGCAGCAGGCAGGCGGCGGTGGCCAGGGTGGCGCACAGCAGTGACAGCCACAGCGCGTCGCGGATCACCGGGCTGGCCAGCTCGCCGGGCAGGGTCCGCCAGGGCGCCCGCACCAGCAGCGCGACCAGCGGCAGCGTCAGGAACACGAGCGCCAGTCCGGCCGGCAGCCACAGCACGCCCGGCATACCCGCCGTGGCCAGGACACCGGGCCGCCGCTGGAACCGCCGCGTGAGCCGCCGGGTGGGCCGCTGGGTCACGGCAGGGTGAAGCCGGCGTCCCCGAGGACCTGGCGACCCGCGTCGGACCGGACGTAGTCGACGAACGCCTGCGCCGCGGTGGCGTTCTTCGCCCCCGACAGGACGACGATCGGGTACCGGTTGACCGCCTTCGCGGCGTCCGGGATCTCGATGCCGGTGACCTTGCCGCCGGCTGCCCGCACGTCGGTCCGGTACACCAGCGCGGCGTCCACCTCGCCGAGCTCAACCTTGGTCAGCGCCGCCTTGACGTCGCGCTCCAGGGTGACCGGCCGGACCACCACGCCGTCGGCCGCGAGCAGCTTCGTGGCCGCCGCGCCGCATGGCACCTGGACGGCGCACAGAGCCACCTTGACGCCCGGCCGGGCCAGGTCGGCGAGCCCGGCGACCCGGGCCGGGTTACCGGGCGGTACGGCGATGGCAAGCACGTTGCTGGCGAAGACCTGCGGGTCGCCGCGAGCCTCGCCTGCCCTGGTCACCGTGTCCATCGTGGCCGGCGAGGCGGCGGCGAAGACGTCACCCGGCGCGCCCTGGGTGATCTGGGTGGCCAGGTCGGAGCTGGCCCCGAAGCTGAAGACGACCCGCACGCCGGGATGCGCCGACTCGAACCGCCGGCCGAGCGTGCTGAACGACTCGGTCAGCGAGGCCGCCGCGAGCACGGTGACGATGCCGGTGACCGGATCGCCGACCGAGGTCCCGGAGGAGGTCCCGGCCGGCGATCCCCCGCCAGTGCCACCGCAGCCGGCCAGCACCGCGACGGCCCCCGCCAACGCCGCTGCCCACCAAGCCCGTGCCCTCATCGTGCCCCCTCGATCCCCACCACGACGTTGGTCGCCTTGACCTCGGCCACCGCGATCACGCCGGGCTCCAGGCCGAGCTCGTCGGCGGCCTCCCGGCTCAGCAGCGACACCACCCGGAACGGTCCGCACTGCAGGTCGACCTGGGCCATCACGCCGTCGCGGCGGACGGCGGTGACGATGCCGCGGAAGTGGTTGCGGGCGGACTGCCGGGCGGACTGCTCCGCGCCCGGCGCTGCCGCCTGAGCGCGGACGAACTCCGCCAGCGCCGCGCCCTCGACGGCCAGCCGGCCGGACTCGCCGCGTACCGTCGGCAACCGGCCCGCGTCGGCCCAGCGCCGTACGGTGTCATCCGACACGCCGAGCAGCTCGGCCGCCTCACTGATCCGCAGTTGCGCCACAATCGAGCACCATACGCCGCACCTGCGACCCTCCGGCGACCTTCCCCACAACTCTCCACAACTAGTCGACCTTCATCGGACTGGTGGTGAAAAGGTGCGGAGACGGCCCGACCCGGACCAGCGCCGATGGTATGTTTTCTGGCCTGTCTAGCCAGTGCCGAGGCTGGATGCTCAGCATGTCCGAGCAGGTCGAGGGCCACTGGCAGGTGCAGGAGGCCACGCAGCGTTTCAGCGAGGTGCTTCGCGCAGCGGAGCGGGACGGCCCGCAAACGATCACGCGGCACGGCCAGGAGACCGCGGTCGTCATCGACATCGACGAATACCGCCGACTGGTCGGACCCAAGCAGGATCTCACCGAGATCCTGCTGGGTCCGCCGTACTTCGACGACGATGTCATCTCAGTCCTCGAGAGAGTCCAGGCCGACCGCAAGACTGACCTTCCCAAGGGAGATCGACCTCGGGATCGATCAGTGAACTACCTGCTCGACACCAATGTGCTGTCCGAAACTCGTAAGCGGAAGCGCAATCCCGGCGTCACAGGCTGGCTCTCCACGACCCCGCGGGAGCGGCTCCACCTGTCAGCCATCACCATCGGGGAGATCGAGCGCGGAGTCACTCAGCTTCTCGGGCGGGGTGACCATCGGCAGGCGGCTGACCTGGAGGAATGGCTGGGCGGTGTGATCCAACAGTTCGGTGCGCGCGTCGTCCCCCGTCACCCTCCAGGTGGCCCGGCGGTGGGGCCGCCAGAGTACGGCGAGGCCGCTTCCCGCGGTCAACGCGCTGCTCGCCGCCACAGCCGAGGTACATGGCTGGACGATGGTCACCCGCAACACCAAGGACCTCGAGCACGCCGAAGTTCTTCTGCTCAACCCCTTCACCTGACGCTGTGCCGCCAGTGCCGCCAGTGACAGAGAGCCGAGACGTGGCCGTCCGAAGTCTAGAGGCCGAGTAGCGACTCGATGCCGACGGTCAGGCCGGGCCGGGACAGCACCGCCCGTACGGCGAGCAGCACCCCCGGCATGAACGACGTCCGGTCCACACTGTCGTGCCGGATGGTCAGCGTCTCCCCCGCCGTACCGAACAGGATCTCCTGGTGGGCGACCAAGCCGGCCAGCCGCACCGAATGCACCCGTATCCCGGCCACCTCGGCGCCGCGAGCGCCCTCAGCCGCCTGGGTGGTGGCATCCGGAGGTTTGGCCAGCCCGGCCGCTGCCCGGGCCTCACCGATCAGCTCCGCGGTGCGCGCGGCGGTGCCCGACGGCGCATCGACCTTCTTCGGGTGGTGCAGCTCGATGATCTCCACGGACTCGTAGAACTGCGCCGCGAGCTGGCCAAACCGCGCCGACAGCACCGCGCCGATGGCGAAGTTCGGGGCCACGATCACGCCGAGCCCGGGCCGCTGCGCACACCACTCCCGCACCGTGGCCAGCCGCTGCGCCGTGAACCCGGTGGTGCCGACGACACAGTGGATACCGTTGTCCACGCACCAGCGGATGTTGTCCATCACCGCGTCGGGGTGGGTGAAGTCGACGACCACCTGGGCGCCCGCGTCGGCGATGGAGAACATCCACTCGTCGACGTCGACCATGGCGACCAGCTCCAGGTCGGCGGCCGCGTCGACGGCCTTGCAGACCTCGATGCCCATCCGCCCGCGCGCCCCGAGCACCCCGACCCGGATCGGCTCCATCAGGCCTCCGCCCCAGACACCGGCGCCCCGAGGTCGGTGCCGGCTAGGTCGGACTCATCGAACGGCCCGATCAGCGCCAGGCTGCGCGGCCGGGCGAGCAGGTCGGCGGCCAGCTCTCGGACGTCGTCCGGGGTGACCGCATCCACCCGGGCCAGCACCTCGTCGACCTCCAGCACCTCGCCGTAGACCAGCTCGGCCTTACCGATCCGGCTCATCCGCGAGCCGCTGTCCTCCAGGCCGAGCACCAGCCCGCCCTTGACCTGCCCTTTGCCACGGGCCACCTCGGCGTCGGTCACGCCATTCTCGGCCACGTCGGCGAGCTGCTCCACGATGAGCCCGACCACCTGCTTCACCTTGCCCGGCTGCACCCCGGCGTACACCCCGAACGAGCCGGCACCGGCGTACTGCGAGGTGAACGAGTAGACCGAGTAGGCCAGGCCGTGCCGCTCCCGGATCTCCTGGAACAGCCGCGAGCTCATCCCGCCGCCGAGCGCGTTGTTCAGCACCCCGAGGGTGAACCGGCGCTCGTCGGCGCGTGGCAGCCCGGTGCCGCCCAGCACGAGGTGGGCCTGCTCGGTCGGACGCCGCAGCACGGTCAGCGGCCGGGCCGGGCAGCGTGGCCCGGCGGTGCCGGACCGCGGCGGAGCCGGCGCGGCATCGCCGCCGAGCCGGTCGCCGAACGCCTTCTTCACGAGCTGGACCACACTGCGATGATCCACCCGGCCGGCGGCGGAGACCACCATCACCGGCGGGGCGTACCGGCGCCGGTAGTAGCCGGCGATCTGGGTACGGCGGACGGCCTCGATCGACTCCACCGTGCCAAGCACGGACCGGCCGAGCGGGTGGTCGCCGAACAGCGCCTCGCCGAACAGGTCGTGCACGTAGTCGCCCGGGTCGTCGTCGCGCATGGCGATCTCCTCGAGAATCACGCCACGCTCGTTCTCCACGTCGTCCGGCGAGATCGTCGCGTTCAGCACGACATCGCACACCAGGTCGATGGCAAGCGGCAGGTCGGTGTCCAGCACATGCGCGTAGTAGCAGGTGTTCTCCCTGGTGGTGAACGCGTTGAGCTCACCGCCGACGGCGTCCATCTGGGCCGCGATGTCCAGCGCGGACCGGCTCGCGGTGCCCTTGAACAACAGGTGCTCGAGGTAGTGCGACGCGCCGGCCAGGCTGGCCACCTCGTCCCGCGAGCCCACCCCCACCCAGATCCCGAACGCCGCGGACCGGACCGCCGGCATCGCCTCGGTGACCACCCGGAGGCCACCGGGCAGGACGGTATGGCGGATCAGGCTGCCGTCCTGCCCGCTGGCGACGATGCGTCTGCTGCCGGGCCGCTGCAGTGCGGCCGGGCCACCAACGGTGCTCACCCCTGGGTCGCGTCGGCGGACACGCCTGCCACGGCCGCGCCAGCGGCCCGGTCCGACTCACCCTTGACCAGCTGGAGGCTGATCTTGCCACGCGGGTCGATCTCGGTGATCTCGACCTGCAGCTTGTCGCCGACCTTCACCACGTCCTCGGTCTTGTTGACCCGCTTGCCATCGCCGAGCTTGCTGATGTGCACCAAGCCGTCCTTGCCCGGCACCAGCGAGACGAAGGCGCCGAACGGCGCGGTCTTGACCACCGTGCCGAGGTACCGTTCGCCGACCTGCGGCATGGTCGGGTTGGCGATGGCGTTGATCCGGTCCACCGCGGCCTGCGCGGACGGCCCGTCGGCCGCGCCAACGTAGATCGTGCCGTCGTCCTCGATAGTGATCTCGGCGCCGGTCTCGTCCTGGATGCCGTTGATGATCTGACCCTTCGGGCCGATCACCGCGCCGATCTTGTCCACCGGGATCTTGATGGTGGTCACCCGCGGCGCGAACGGCGACATCTCGTCTGGCTCGGCGATTGCTTCGAGCATCACGTCGAGGATGTGCAGCCGGGCGTTGCGGGCCTGGGTAAGCGCGCCGGCCAACACGTCGGACGGGATGCCGTCCAGCTTGGTGTCGAGCTGCAGGGCGGTCACGAGCTCCTTGGTGCCGGCGACCTTGAAGTCCATGTCGCCGTAGGCGTCCTCGGCGCCGAGGATGTCGGTCAGCGCCACGTACTCGCGGTTGCCGTCGATCTCGTCCGAGACCAGGCCCATGGCGATGCCCGCGACCGGTGCCTTCAGCGGGACCCCGGCGTTGAGCAGCGACATGGTGGAGGCGCAGACCGAGCCCATCGAGGTGGAGCCGTTCGAGCTGAGCGCCTCCGAGACCTGCCGGATCGCGTACGGGAAGTCCTCGCGGCCGGGCAGCACGGGCAGCAGCGCCCGCTCGGCCAGCGCGCCGTGCCCGATCTCGCGGCGCTTGGGCGAGCCGACCCGGCCGGTCTCGCCGGTCGAGTAGGGCGGGAAGTTGTAGTTGTGCATGTACCGCTTGGTGCGGTCCGGGGAGAGCGTGTCGAGCTTCTGTTCCAACGCCAGCATGTTCAGCGTGGTGACGCCGAGGATCTGGGTCTCGCCACGCTCAAACAGGGCCGAGCCGTGCGCCCGTGGGATCAGGTCGACCTCGGCGGAGAGCTGCCGGATGTCGGTCACCCCACGGCCGTCGATGCGGACCTTGTCACGCAGGATGCGCTGCCGGACCAGCTTCTTGGTCAGGGTGCGGACGGCCGCGCCGATCTCCTTCTCCCGGCCCTCGAACTTCGCCGTGGCCCGCTCGACAGCCAGGCTCTTGACCCGGTCCAGCTCGGCCTCGCGCTCCTGCTTGGCGGCGATGGTCAGCGCGGCGGCCAGCTCGTCGGAGACCGCGCCGGCCACCACCTCGTAGACGTCGTCGCCGTGCTCTGGGTACGTCGGGAACACCCCGGTCGGCTTCGCGGCCTGCCCGGCCAGCTCGAGCTGGGCCTCGCACAGCGCCCGGATGAACGGCTTGGCCGCCTCCAGGCCGGTCGCCACAACCTCCTCGGTCGGCGCGGTGGAGCCCGCCGCGACGAGCTGGATGACCCGGGGGGTTGCCTCCGCCTCCACCATCATGATCGCGACGTCGGCACCCACGATACGGCCGGCGACCACCATGTCGAACGTCGCCCGCTCCAGCTCGTCGTAGGTCGGGAAGGCCACCCACTGGTCGTCGATCAGGGCCACCCGGGTGGCGCCGATCGGGCCGGAGAACGGCAGCCCGGCGAGCTGGGTGGACATCGAGGCGGCGTTGATGGCCACCACGTCGTAGAGGTGTCGCGGGTGCAGCGACAGCACCGTGAGGACGACCTGCACCTCGTTGCGCAGGCCCTTGACGAAGCTGGGCCGCAGCGGGCGGTCGGTGAGCCGGCAGGTGAGGACGGCCTCCTCGCTGGGCCGGCCCTCGCGGCGGAAGAACGAGCCGGGGATCCGGCCGATGGCGTACATCCGCTCCTCGACGTCCACCGTCAGCGGGAAGAAGTCGAACTGCTCCTTCGGCGTCTTGGAGGCGGTGGTGGCGGAGAGGACCATCGTCTCGTCGTCGAGGTAGACGACCGCCGAGCCGGCGGCCTGGCGGGCCAGCCGCCCGGTCTCGAACCGGATGGTCCGGGTGCCGAAGCGACCGTTGTCCAGGGTCGCGGCGGACTCGTGCACTGTGGTGTCCGACACGGACACGCTCCTCTCGTCATCGCCGAGCCAGCGCCCGGCGGCGACGCGGGAGTCGGTGCGCGTGCCGGTCTTCGATCGAAGCGCCCGTGGCGTCGCCGTCTGTACGGCGGCCGCGGAGGCCACTACCGAGGACCGGCCGGCGGGCGAACCACGAGGCCTGCGGAGCGTGTCCGGCTCGGCTGTTGTGCCGCGCGGTGACTCCACGCGGTTTGTCAATGTGGAGAGGGGAGCGGCTCCGGCGGAGTCGCTCCCCTCCTGGTGCTATCGGCGCAGGCCGAGTCGCTCGATGAGCGATCGGTAGCGCTCGATGTCTGTCTTCGCCAGGTACTGCAGCAGCCGGCGGCGGCGGCCGACCAGCAGCAGCAGGCCGCGGCGGCTGTGGTGGTCATGCTTGTGCACCTTCAGGTGCTCGGTCAGGTCGCTGATCCGCTTGGTCAGCATCGCGACCTGTACCTCCGGAGAGCCGGTGTCGGCCTCGACGGTGGAGTAGTCCGCCATGATCTTCTTCTTGGTCTCGCTTGCGAGCGCCACTGGTCTCCTTGTTCCTGTCCGTGTGGCCTCCGGTCCCTGTCACGGAGGCAGCGTTCACACCGCCGTCGGATACTCGGCGTTCACGGCACGATAACAGCCCGGTACCACCGCCCGCCAACCGCCTACCCGGTCGGCACCGGCTCAGCCCAGCGGGTGCCGCCAGCGCAGGCCCGGGAAGCGGGCAAAGTCACGGTCGCCCGTGATCCACTCGCAGCCGTGCTCGATCGCCAGCGCGGCGACGTAGGCGTCCGGGACCAGGTTCCCCTTGGCCTCCACCTTGCGGCACAGCCCGGTGAAGATCTCCCAGTGCTGGGGGCCAGGGCCGACCGGTGCCACATTGCCGTTGCCCCGCAGCACCTCTACGAACTCGAGCGCCTCGTCCAGGGTGCTCGCGGGGCTGAAGACCCGACGGTTCGTCGCGAGCCGAAGTACACCGCTCAACACCAGGTCCGAGCAGCCGACAAGCTCGTCGCCATTCAGCGCGTCGAGCAGCCAGCGCTTGTAGCGCAGGTGGTCGACGGACTCCCGCTTGTGTGCCATAAGCAGCACGTTCACGTCACAGAGGATCACTCCTCCGACTCCATCAGGTCGAGCAACGCGGCGCTGTTGTTGAGATCAACGCCCGGTCGAGGTCCACCGGCGCTCGTCGGTAGGTCCTCGAGGATGCGTCTTCTCAACGACCGTCGATGAAGGAGTCCCGGACCGCGTCCTGAATCACCTCGCTGAGGGTATGACCGCTTCGCGCCGCGCGACCGCGCGCCTCCCGCAGCAGATCATCATCGAGCGTGACAGTCGTCCTGGTCTTGGACCCACTCGTCCTGGACCCGGTCTCTGTACTGGTGTCTGTGCTCATGGATCAGAGGGTAGGTCGCCCGCATCGTGATGCGCCATCGGCTCAGGTGATCAGCTTGCGGGTGGCATCGACGTCACGCTGGATCTGGGCGATGAGGTCGTCGACGTCGTCGTAGCGCTCCATGCCGCGCAGCCGGGCGTGGAGGTCCAGGCTGACCTTCTCGCCGTACAGGTCACCGGTGAAGTCGAGGACGTAGGCCTCGACCCGGCGCTCGCGGCCCTCGAACGTCGGGTTGGTGCCCACCGAGATCGCGGCCGGGCGGGCCACCCCTCGCCAGTGCAGCCGGCCGGCGTACACCCCGTCGGCCGGGATTGCGGCGTACCGGTCGGTCCGCAGGTTCGCGGTGGGAAAGCCGAGCCGCGAGCCGCCGCGCATGTCGCCGCGCACGACCACGCCCTGGACCTGGTGGTCGCGGCCAAGGGCGTGTGCGGCGGCGGCCACGTCACCGGCGTCCACACAGGACCGGACGTACGTCGAGGAGATGGTCACCTCGCCGTCGGTCAACAGCGGCACCCCTTCGGTGACGAAGCCGAAGGTGCCGCCCAGCGACCGAAGAGTCGCCACGTCGCCGGCCGCCCGGTGGCCGAACCGGAAGTTCTCCCCCACCACGACGGCGGCGGCGTGCAGGTGCTCGACCAGCGTCTGGTGCACGAAGTCGCCCGGCTCCAGGCGGCTGAACTCGACGGTGAACGGCAGCACGCACAGCACGTCGACGCCAAGCTCCTCGAGCAGCTCGGCCTTGCGGCGCTGGGAGGTGAGCACCGCTGGGTGCGAGCCCGGCCGGACCACCTCCATCGGGTGCGGGTCGAAGGTGATGACGACGCTGGGCAGGCCGGCGTCGCGGGCCCGCTCGACCGCCCGGCCGATAATCTGGGCGTGCCCACGGTGCACCCCGTCGAACACCCCGATCGTCACGACGCACCGCCCCCACCCGGACGGTGTGCTGTCCAGCCCTCGCCAGCACCGCACCGTGTGCCCGCCTCCCTAGCGCCCCACCAGCCCCGCGCCCGACCAGCTCCGCGTCACAGCCTGCCACGGCCCGGCGTGGGCGCTGTCACCCGGTTCTGGACTGACATAAGAGGTAACTGGGGAGTAACATAGCGGCGCAGGCAGTTCGTCGACCCGTGACGTCGCCTTGGCCGCTCGTACCCGCTGCTCACCGGGGTTGCCGCGTGACCCGTGCCCCCGGCTGGTGCTCCAGGTTGAGTGACCTTGTTGGTATCCCCTTGGAAGGACAGCAGACCATGGCGACCGAGAGCACCACCGACGCCAGCTCCGCGACCGAGGCCATCAAGGCCGTGCAGCGCTCGCTGGACCGCCGGGGCCAGGGCGGCTCCTGACCCCACTGGTGACGATCATCGAGCTAGTGGCCTAGTTGATCCCTCCCGATCCTCCTCAGCCCGGTCAGCTCGATGATCGTCGCACGGAGCTGCCCGAGGCTTCAACCGGCGGGGCGTAGGACGACGACCGGCCGGGCCGCGCCGGCCCGCTCCTCCACCAACGCGATCACCGCGCCGTCCGGCCCGAACACGCCGTAGGTCCCGCCGATCCCGACCGGGCTCAGCCGCCCGCCGTGAGCCAGCAGCCGGGCCTGCTCGTCGTCCACCTCGCGCCTGGGAAACGCCGCGACCACCACGTCGTCCAGCAGCACCGTCACCGGGTCGGGCAGCTCGGCGAGCTGGTCCAGCGTCGCGCACCGGTCCAGCCCGAAGCCGCCCACCCGGGTACGCCGGAGCGCGGTCAGGTGCCCGCCGACGCCGAGCACGGTGCCGAGGTCCCGGGCGATGGCCCGGATGTAGGTGCCGGCCGAGCACTCCACCGTGACGTCGCAGTCCAGCAGGTCCGGCGCCGGCCGCCGTACGGCGTGTACCGCCAGCCTGCTCACGGTGACCCGCCGGGGGGCCAGCTCGACCCGCTCACCGGCCCGCACCCGGGCGTGTGCCCGCGCCCCGCCGACCTTGATCGCCGAGACCGCCGAGGGCACCTGGTCCAGCTCGCCCACCATGCCGGCCAGCACCGCCCGTACCGCCTCCGGGGTCACCCACGCCGCCGGCGCCCGGGCGGTCACCTCACCCTCGGCGTCGTCGGTCACGGTCGACTCGCCGAGCCGGATCGTGGCCTGGTACTCCTTGTCGTGCAGGGCCAGGTGGCCAAGCAGCTTGGTGGCCCGGTCGACGCCGAGCAGCAGCACCCCGGTGGCCATCGGGTCGAGCGTGCCGGCATGCCCGACCCGGCGCGTCCCCGCCAACGTGCGGACCCGGGCGACCACGTCGTGCGAGGTCCACCCCGCCGGCTTGTCCACGCACACCAGCCCGCTGGTCACCACCCCGCTGGTCACCGCCGCTCCCCGACGCGCGTCACGGGTCGATCCGCGGCGCATCGTCCAGCGCCAGGCGCAGCCTGGCCACGACGGTGGCGCGGTCGTCGTACGACGTGAAGCCGGCCGCGAACCGGTGCCCGCCGCCGCCCAGCGCCACGCAGGCCGCGCCGACATCGACCCGGCCACGGGACCGCACCGACACGTGCCGCGCCCCGTCGAGCTCCTTCAGCACCATCGCCACCTCGGCCTCGCGGGCGGTGCGGACGATGTCGATCACGCTCTCGGCCTGGTCGCTGGCCAGCCCCCGCCCGGCCAGGTCGGCATCACCCAGCCAGGTCCAGACCAACCCGAGCCCGCCCACCGCGGCCGGCTCCAGCCGGACCCGGCCCAGCGCCTCGCCCAGCATGGCCTGCCAGCCGAACGGATGGGTGTCGAACAGCTCCCGTGAGATGAGGTCCGGCCGGATCCCGGTGGCCAGCAGCCGGCCGGCCAGCGCGTGCGTCTCCGCCGTGGTGCCGGCGTACCGGAACGAGCCGGTGTCGGAGGCCAGGCCGGCGTACAGGCAGGTGGCGAGGTCGGCGTCCAGCCCGACGCCGAGCCGGTCAATGAGCCGCTCGGCCAGCACCGCCGTGGCCACCGCGGTCGGGTCGACGACGTGGACCGTGCCGAACCGGGTGTTGCTGGCGTGGTGGTCGACGACCAGCACCTCACCGGCCGTGCCGACCCGGTCGCCGAGGTCACCCAGCCGGTCCACGCTGCCGGTGTCGAAGGTCATCAGCAGGCCGGGCGCGGCCGGCATCTCGGCCGGGGCGACCAGCAGGTCCTGACCGGGCAGGAAGCGCAGTGAGTCCGGCACAACGTACGGCGACGGGAACGACGGGACAACCCGCCGCCCGGTCCGGGCCAGCGCCTGGGCCAGCGCCAGCATGCTGCCCAGCGCGTCGCCGTCGGGGTTGACATGGCAGACCAGCGCGATCTCGTCGTGCCGGCGCAGCGCGGCCAGCGCCGCATCCCATTCGACCCGGGCCGGGCTGGCCACGGCCGCGTTCTGGCGGGAGCCGGTCATGACTCGTCGTCAGCCGGTGCGGCGACGCGGTACGGGTCGGGGTCGCCAGCGTACTGGGCACCCTCGCGCACCCTGGCCAGGTCGGCGTCGGCGTGCCTGGCCTCCTCGATCAGGCTGGTGATCCGGGCCGCGTCGGTGGGGATGGTGTCCGCGACGAACGCCAGCGTCGGGGTGTACCGCACGCCGGTCTGCCGGCCGACCTCGGACCGCAGCACGCCGCGGGCCGACTCCAGCGCGGCGGCCGAGTCGTCCCTGGCCGTGTCGTCGCCGTACACCGTGTAGTAGACCGTCGCCTCGCGCAGGTCCGCCGTGACCCGGGCGTCGGTGATCGTCACCATGCCGAGCCGCGGGTCCTTCACCTCGTGTTCGAGCGTGGTCGCCACGATCTCGCGGATCCGGACCGCCAGCTTGCGCGCCCGTGCCACATCCGCCATGTCGCTCGTCACTCCCCGTCGCGGCCGGTCCGGTCGCGACTCAGTCGTCGGTTGGTCAGTTGTCAGTCGTCGAGCCCGCGCAGCCAGCGCCGCGCGGACAGCAGGTCGAGCTCCGGCCTGCCGGCGACCATCCGCTCGCAGGCGTCGAGCACCTCGGACACGTGCCCGGCCTCGTCCGCGACCACCGCGACCGCCACCTGGGCGCGGCGATACAGGTCGGTGTCCCCCACCTCGGCGGCGGACACCGCGTACTGGCGGCGCAGGTCGGCGACCAGCGGACGGACGAGGCTCCGCTTCTCCTTCAGCGTGTGCACGTCGCCGAGCAGCAGGTCGACCACGAGGGTTCCCGTGAACACCGGCCACTCCTGTTCGAGGCCGGCCGCGGGCACGAGACCCGCAGCCGGTCCGGTCGGCGCGACACAGCGGACCTACGACCGCGGCTTCTCGCGCATCTCGAAGGTCTCGATCATGTCACCGACCTTGATGTCGTTGTAGCCGACGCCGATGCCGCACTCGTAGCCCTCACGGACCTCGGTGGCGTCCTCCTTGAACCGCTTGAGCGACTCCACCGTGAGGTTGTCGGCGACGACCACGCCGTCACGGACCAACCGCGCCCTGCCGTTGCGGTTGATCGTGCCGGAGCGGACGTACGCACCGGCGATGTTGCCGATCCGCGGCACCCTGAACACCTCCCGGATCTCCGCCGAGCCGAGGCTGACCTCCTCGTACTCCGGCTTGAGCATGCCCTTGAGGGCCGCCTCGATCTCCTCGATCGCCTGGTAGATGACCGAGTAGTAGCGGATGTCGATGCCCTCGCGGTCAGCCAGCTCCCGCGCCTTGCCCTCAGGGCGGACGTTGAAGCCGATGATGATCGCATCGGAGGCGGCAGCCAGGTTGATGTTGGTCTCGGTGATCGCGCCGACGCCGCGGTCAATGATCCGCAGCGACACCTCGTCCCCGGGCACCTCGATCTTGAGCAGGGCATCCTCCAGGGCCTCCACCGAACCGGAGACGTCGCCCTTGAGGATCAGGTTGAGCTGCTCGATCCGGCCGTCCGCGAGCACCTTGTCCAGGTCCTCAAGGCTGATCCGGCGCCGCCGCTGGGCGAGCTCGGCGTTGCGCTCCCGAGCCTGCCGGCGTTCGGCGATCTGCCGGGCCACCCGGTCCTCCTCGACCACGAGGAAGTTGTCGCCGGCACCCGGGACAGAGGTCAGGCCGAGCACCAGCGCCGGCCGGGATGGGCCGGCGATGTCGATCGGCTTGCCGTTCTCGTCCTGCATCGCCCGGACCCGGCCGAACGCGTCACCGCACACGATCGAGTCACCGACCCGTAGCGTGCCCCGCTGCACCAGCACGGTCGCCACCGCGCCCCGGCCGCGGTCGAGGTGCGCCTCGATCGCGATGCCCTCGGCCGGCTGCTCCGGGTTGGCGCGCAGGTCCAGCGCGGCGTCCGCGGTCAGCAGGATGGCCTCGAGCAGCCCGTCGATGTTGATCCGGGACTTCGCCGAGATGTCGACGAACATCGTCTCGCCGCCGTACTCCTCGGCGACCAGGCCATACTCGGTGAGCTGCTGGCGGATCTTGGACGGGTTGGCCCCCTCCTTGTCGATCTTGTTCACCGCCACCACGATGGGGACGTCGGCCGCCTTGGCGTGGTTCAGCGCCTCGACGGTCTGCGGCATCACGCCGTCGTCGGCCGCGACCACCAGCACCACGATGTCGGTGGTCGAGGCACCACGGGCCCGCATGGCGGTGAACGCCTCGTGACCGGGAGTGTCGATGAAGGTGATCGCCCGGTCCAGGCCCTCGTGCGGGACGCGCACCTGGTAGGCACCGATGTGCTGGGTGATGCCGCCGGCCTCGCGAGAGACCACGTCGGTGTCCCGGATGGCGTCCAGCAGCTTGGTCTTGCCGTGGTCGACGTGACCCATGACGGTGACCACGGGCGGCCGGGCCACCAGGGCCTCCTCGCCGCCCTCATCCTCACCGAAGGTGATGTCGAACAGCCCGAGCAGCTCGCGGTCCTCGTCCTCCGGGCTGACCACATGGATCTGGTACCCGAGCTCGGCACCCAGCAGCTCCAGCGTCTCGTCGCTCACCGACTGGGTCGCGGTGACCATCTCGCCGAGGAGGAACAGCACCTGGACCAGCGACGCCGGGTTGGCGTCGATCCTCTCGGCAAAGTCGGTCAGCGAGGCGCCGCGGGGCAGCCGCAGGATGGCGCCGTTGCCGCGTGGGACCTGCACGCCGCCAATGCTCGGAGCCTGCATGTTGTCGAACTCCTGGCGCCGCTGCTTCTTGCTCTTGCGCGCACGCGCCGGGCCACGACCGCCGGGCCGGCCACCGAACCCGGGCCGGCCACCGCCGAAGCCAGGCCTGCCGCCGCCGGGGCCCGCTCCAGGACCACCGCCGCCACCGGGACCGCCGGGACCGCCACGGAACCCGGTACCGGCACCACCGGCACCAGAACCGCCGCGGAAGCCGCCACCGCCACCGCCAGGACCGCCACGGCCACCGCCACCGCCACCGCCGCCACCGGGACCGCCACGGAACCCACCACCGCCGCCAGCGCCGCCGCTGGCCCCACCGGGGCCACCGCGGAACCCACCACCAGCACCGCCGCCGGGACCGCCACGACCGCCACCGGCACCGCCGCTGGCCCCACCGGGGCCGCCACGGAACCCGCCACCAGCACCGCCGCCGGGACCGCCGGGACCGCCACGACCGCCGCCGCCCGGCCCGCTGGGCCGGCCGCCACCGGAGCCGCCCGGCCGGGGCGGCATCATGCCTGGGTTGGGGCGTGGCGGCATCATGCCCGGGTTGGGCCGCGGGCCACCACCCGAACGCGGGGTGCCGCGGTCGCCGCCGGGACGCTGGCCACCGCCGCCGGGACGCTGGCCGCCACCGGGACGGCCGGGCATCTGCGGCATGCCGGGACGGCCACCGGGACGGCCCGGAAGCTGGGGCGTACCGCTGACACCGAACGGGTTGTTGCCGGGCCGTGGACCGGGCCGCGGGCCGCCACCCGGAGTACCACCGGGCCGCGGGCCGGCCGGTCGGGGCGCCGTGGTCTCCTCGGCGGCCGGCGCCTCCGGGATCGGAGGCTGGGCCGGGACCGGCGGGGTGGGCGGTGCCGGCTCGGCCAGCCTGGGCCGGCGGACCAGATCTGCCGGCGACGGCCCGCCGGGACGCGGCGCAGCGGTCGGCGACGGCGCGGACGGCGTCGCCCGGGCCGGGGCCGCCGGGCCTACCGCGGGGCCACCAACCGTGCCCCCGGCTGGGGCCGTCGCGGGCCGTGAGCCGGGCGGCACCGGGGGCGCGTCCATCCGGCGCGGTGGACGAGGCCGGTTGTTACCCCGTGCCGGGTCGCCGGATCCGCCGCGGCCACCGCCGCCGCCACCGGACGGGAACGCCTCCTTGAGCTTGCGGGCGACCGGGGGCTCCACGGTCGACGACGCGCTCTTGACGAACTCCCCCATCTCCTTGAGCTTGGCCAAGACGACCTTGCTCTCGACGCCGAGCTCTTTGGCGAGCTCGTGTACGCGGGCCTTGCCTGCCACTGGACTCCTCGTCTGAGGCCGGCGGCTGCCCGCTCGACCTCGTCGTTACGGATGAAACGCTGTCATCGCTGGCGCTTCATGGGTTGCTCATCCGGCTCTACCTGCTCACCTGCTCACGCATCGGGACTGGGCTCCCGGTGCTGGGCGTCTGCACACGCTTACCGACCCTGCGCCACGACGTACTCGACCAGCGGCGTCAGGTCGACCGGTCCGGGGATCCGAAGAGCCCGGAGGAACGACCGCCGCCGCTGCGCGAGGTCGAGACATGCCTGGACCCGATGCACGGCGGCACCGCGACCGGGCAGCCGACGACGAGGGTCAGGGACGATCCGGTAACCGGACGGACCCTCAACCGCTACGACGCGGAGCAGCTCGGAGACCGAGGAACGCTGGCGGCACCCCACGCACGTGCGGATGGGCACGGTAGGGGGAGCTGCCGACGGTCGACGGACTGTCAACGAGTCTACCCCGCCGGGGAGGGGTCCTGCGCCACCGCATTTCCGCTCGAGGCCGAGCTGGCGGTGGGTCTGGCGGCCGGCTCCGAGTCGCTGCGGATGTCGATCCGCCACCCGGTCAGCCGGGCGGCGAGCCGGGCGTTCTGCCCTTCCCGCCCGATCGCCAGCGAGAGCTGGTAGTCCGGTACGACGACCCGGGCCGCCTTGGCGACCGGGTCGACGACCTCGACCGAGATGACCTCGGCGGGCGAGAGCGCGTTTCCCACGAACCGGGCCGGGTTGTCGTCGGCGTCCACTATGTCGATCTTCTCGCCGTGCAGCTCGGAGACGACGTTGCGGACCCGGGCGCCGAGCGGGCCGATGCAGGCTCCCTTGGCGTTGACGTTCGGGTCGTGCGAACGGACCGCGATCTTCGACCGGTGCCCGGCCTCGCGGGCCACCGCGGAGATCTCCACCGTGCCGTCGGCGATCTCCGGGACCTCCAGGGCGAACAGCTTGCGTACCAGGTTCGGGTGGGTCCGGCTGATTGTCACGTGCGGGCCGCGGGCGCCCTTGGTCACCGAGACGACATACGCCTTCAGCCTGCTGCCGTGCTGGTAGGACTCGCCCGGCACCTGCTCGCCGGGCGGCAGCACCGCCTCCAGCTTGCCGATGTCGACCAGCACGATGCCGCGCTCGGCCCGGCCCTCGTGGTGCTGGACGACGCCGTTGACGATATCCCCCTCGCGACCGGAGTACTCGCCGTAGGTGATCTCGTTCTCCGCGTCCCGCAGCCGCTGCAGGATCACCTGCTTGGCGGTCATGGCGGCGATCCGGCCGAAGTCGTGCGGCGTGTCGTCGTACTCGCGGATGACCGCGCCGTCCGGCCCGACCTCGGCCGCGTAGACCGTGACCTGGCCGGTCTTGCGGTTGATGTCCACCCTGGCGTGCGCCTGCGCGCCCTCGGTATGCCGGTACGCGGTGAGCAGGGCGGTCTCGATCGCCTCGACAACGGTGTCGAAGGAGATCTCCTTCTCCCGCTCGATGGCGCGCAGTGCCGCGATGTCGACGTTCACAGCTCCTCCTCCGCCAGGTTCGACTCCGCTAGCTCCGGCCCGGCCGTGTCCTCACCCGTCCGGTTGAGCTCCACCTGCACCGCACCCTTGCCGAGCCGGGCGTAACCGAGCTCACGCCGCTCGCCGGCAACCTCCAGCACAACGGCCGTGTCGTCCGCCCGCAGCACGCGGCCGAGCACCGTGCCCTCCCCGGCAACCGGGACGCGGACCAGCCGGCCGGCCGCCCGGCGCCAGTGTCGCGGCTCGGTGAGCGGGCGGTCGACACCGGGCGAGGTCACCTCCAGCACGTACGGCATGGCACCGAGGACGCCGTCGTGGGCGTCCAGCAGCTCGGACACCGCGCGGCTGACCTCGGCCACCTCGTCCAGCGACACGCCGTGCTCGCCGTCCAGGACGACCCGCACCAGGCTGCGCCGACCAGCCTGGCTGACAGATACCGCTTCCAGATCGTATCCGGCCGCCGCGATCACCGGCTCAATGAGCGCGGCAAGACGGTCCCGGTGCGCCGTCCCGGACCTCATCCAAGATCTCCTCGCCTGCGCTGTGGAGTTGTCGGGCTTGGACCGAGCGTAACGGGTTGTAGTCGCGGATACGATGTTCGGGTCGCCCGTTCGGGTCTGACAGGATTGTCGCACCATGCCGTCGCCGTCCTTCCAGCCGTCCCCTCAGCCGTCGCAGCCGTCCCGCCGCCGGCTCCTCGGCGGGGCAGCCGCTGGTCTCGGCCTGCTCGCGACCAGCGGCTGCCCGCGGCGGGTCGTCAGCGGGCAGGCCGGTCCGGCCGGGACGCCGGAGCCGGACCCGCTGCTGGCCGACCTGGCCGGCGCGCGCCGGATGGTCGATCTCTACGACGCCACGCTGCGCACCCATCCGGGGCTGGCGCACCGGCTGGGACCGCTGCGGGCAAACCACGCGGCACACGTCGACGCGCTGGTGGCGGCCGTCGGGGGTGCGGCCGGGACGCCGTCCCCCAGCGGGACACCGTCGGCGAGCCCGTCGGCGGCGGCCGTGCCGGCCAGCCCGGCTGCGGCGCTGGCCACGCTGCGCCGGGCCGAGCAGGCGGCAGGCGCCGGCCTGGCCCGGTCGGCCGTGCGGTCGGCTGGTGGCCGGGCCGCGCTGCTGGCCAGCATCGCCGCCGGCTCGGCCGGCCATGAGGTGGTGCTCTCGTGACCACCGAGCTCCCGGCGCTGCAGGCCGCGCTGGCCGCCGAGCACGCGGTCATCTGGGGGTACGGCGTCGTCGGTGCCCGGCTCACCGGCCCGGAGCTGGCCGCCGTAGCGAAGGCGGACAAGGCGCACCGGGACCGGCGCGACGCGGTGGCCGACCTGGTCCGGCAGCGCGGCGGCGACCCCGTCGCCGCTGAGGCGGCCTACCGGCCGCCGTTCGAGGTGCGGGACCGGACCACGGCACTGCGGCTCGGGGCATACCTGGAGGACGGCGCCGCGGCGGCCTGGCGGTACGTCGTCGGCTCGGCCGAGGCGGCGGCGCTGCGGGAGACGGCGGTCGACGCGCTGCTGGACACCGCGACCCGGGCCACCCGCTGGCGGCTGCTCGTTGACCCGGCGCACGCCGCGGCGGCCTTCCCGGGCACACCCTCCTGACCGCGCTGTAGGTGGAGATTGACGATCACTTGGCGCTGCCCCGCCGGGGCAGGGCAGCACGCCCCGGCTGACCGACGCCGCGCTGGCAGCCCGGCGGCAGGCGGTCCAACAGCGTCCTGGCCGCAGTGGCCGACTACGGCTGCTGCGCCGCGCACACCCGATGTGGTGACGATCGGGCACACCGAGGCGAAGATAATGACGAACCAGCGCATAAAGTGCCTACAGTGGCTGGGTGGCCGGTGGGCTCGGGAAAGGAGGGTGGAGTGATCGAGCTGGCCAGTGTGGTTCAGGATCCGCGGGCGGAGCTGGAACGGGCGATCATCGCGGCGGAGGGTGAGGCGCCACACTGTGAGTTGGGGCCGATCGAGCTGGAGGTGTCGGTCGCGCTGAAGCGAACCGGGCATGCGGGGGCGAAGGTGCGGTTCTGGGTAGTGGAGTCCGGTGCGGACGCGGCGGTGGGCGCCACCTCGACTCAGCGCATCAAGACTCAGCGCATCAAGACTCAGCGCATCAAGCTGGCGTTGCAGCCGACCCTGACGGGATCGAACAGCCCGCCGTTCACCTCCGGCCTCGCTGACGCACATAAGCGATGAGTGCCGCTGTGGGCGGAGTACCCGAGCCGAGCGGGCTTGACCTGTGGCGGGTGGTCCAGGTCATCACCACGCGCGGCGTAGGCGCGGGGCGACGCGGGTCGGGTTACCGGATGGCCGGAAATGTGGTGCTCACGGCCGCGCATGTGGTGTGTGACGCGATGTCAGTTCAGGTGCGTTTCCTCACCGAGGACGGAGGCACGCGGGAGTCGTACGGCGAGCCGGTCTGGGCGCACGCCGCCTTGGACATCGCGCTGCTCAAGATCGCGGACGACTCGAGCAGCGGCGGGCTGGGCACTGTCGAGGTGTTGCCGGTGCGGTTCGCCCGCATCCTGAGGCCGGTGGGCTGCGAGGCGCTGGGGTTCCCGCGGTTCAAGCTGCGCCCCGACACCGCCTTGCCAGACCGCGGTACTCCCATGTGGTACCGGGATTCTCACCACGCACGCGGTGACACCACTCCGGCGTCGGACTGGCTCACAGGCAGCCTGGAGATCACCGTAAGACCTCCGGAGTACGACGCCGAACCGGACCGTTCGCCTTGGGAGGGGATGTCGGGCGCTGCCGTGTTGAGCGGCGGGTGCGTGATCGGGGTTATCAGTGAGCATCATCGCCCCGACGGTCTTGGCAAGCTCACGGCAAGCCGGGTGGACCGCTGGTACAAACGCCTCACCCCAACCCAGATCAGCGAGCTCAACGATCTGATCGGCCTGCCGACCAATGCCGGGCAGCTCGAGCAGCTCCCGCGCTCATCGCCGCTACCTCAGGGCGCGCCGGGGCTGCACGAGGAGGCTAAGGAGCTCGCCTTCATGGTGAAGGAGCAGTGGCAGAGGGAGGAGGAGCGGCGGCGGGTGCACGACCCGTTCCCGCTCCCCGTGCGCTTCCAGCCCGCTGGGACGGGTCTGGTCGATCACTGGGCCAGCATCCGCCAAGCCCCACGCGGGACGGACCCCGGGCCACTCCCGCTGGCCGGTCAGCTCGACCGGATCGTGAAGGTGTACCGGTCCATCCCGTCCCATCGGCTGGTGGTGCTCGGTGCGGCCGGGTCGGGCAAGACGATCCTGACCCTGCGCTTCGTCCTCGACTGGCTGAGCGACCGCGCCCCCGGCGACCCCATACCGGTGATCTTCGGCCTGGGTTCATGGGACCCGACCACCATCTCGCTACGCGACTGGATGTGCGGCCAGCTGGTGCGCGACTACGTCGGCTTCGCAGCCCCAGCCGCGCACGGAGGGAACCTGGCCGGCGCCCTGGTCGACGCGGGCTGGATCCTGCCTGTTCTCGACGGGTTCGACGAGATCGCAAGCGGCCTGCAGGGTGCGGCGCTCACAGAGCTCAACAACCCCAAGATGCCGCTGCTGCTCACCAGCCGACCCGCGGAGTACACCGAGGCCGTGAGGAAAACCAAGGTGCTCACCGCTGCTGCCGTCGTTGAGCTGGACAACCTCACCCTGGACGACCTCGCCGACTACCTGCCTCTCGCCAGCTCTCCAGGCCCAGGTGGCGGCCTGCGCAGTACCGTGTGGGAACCCGTCCTGACCGGGCTGCGCAAACAGCCGCGCAGCCCGGGCGCGGCGAACGTTGCCACAGTGCTCACCACCCCGCTGATGGTCGCCATGGCGCGCTCCGTCTACAGCGACGTCCCCGGACAACATCCTGCAGAGCTCCTGGACACCACCCGGTTCGCAACCCCCGAAGCCCTGCAGAAACATCTCCTGGCCGAGTTCATCCCCGCCGCCTACCACCGTCCGCTGGCCGCTGGCGGCACTGGCCGTCGCCGCCAGCGGCACTGGAACCCCGAAGATGCCCAACACTGGCTCGGCTACCTTGCCGCGCACCTGGACCAGCTCGGCACACGCGACCTCGCCTGGTGGCAGCTAGGCACCACTATGCGCCGTTCTTCACGGATGCTCATGGTCGGGTTTCTGGCCGCACTGGCCTTCGGGGTGACGACCGGGGTCGGGAACTTCCCCGTGGACTTGATCGCGACGTCGCACGGGCTCACGTTCGCGCTCGTGCGGGGGCTTGTGGTCGGGCTCCTGCACGGGCTCGTGGCCGGGCTGGCCTTCGGGCTCGCATACGGGTTCATATCCCGGGCCGGGGCAGAGCCGTCGCGCGTACGCATACAGATCTTCGGCAGGACCAGGGAGGCGCGTGCGAGGTTCGCCCCCAGATTCATGGTCGGGCTCGGGTTCGGGCTCTCGGCCGCGCTCGTGTTGGTGCTCGTGGACAGGCTCGTGGTCGAGTCGCTCGGGCTCGGGGACGGGCTCGATGGCGGGCTCGTGGGCGCACTCGTGTTCGTGCCCGAGATCGGGCTCGGGGCCGGCCTCGTGCTGGGGCTCATGGGCTGGCTTGAAGTTCCCATTGACATCAGATCTGCCGTACGTCCCGCTGACCTGTTGAACACAAACCGCATGAACGTGGTCTTCTATCTGCTCGTGCTGGCGCTCGTGTTCGGGCTCCTGGCCGGGCTCGTCAACGGGCTCATGGCCGGGCCTGTGTTCGGGCTCCTGGCCGGGCTCGTTTTTGGGCTCATAGCCGCGTTCGGGGGCGGGCTCGGGTATGGGCTCAGCTTGACTGCTTGGGGTCAGTGGGTGGCCCTGTCGCGTATTTGGCTGCCGCTGACAGGGCGGTTGCCCTGGGCACTGATCGCCTTCCTGGACGACGCCTGCAAGCGAGGTGTGTTGCGCCAGGCCGGTGCGGTCTACCAGTTCCGCCACGCTCGTCTCCAAGATCACCTGACCCACGTCTTCCAGGCACGCCGCGACCAACAACCTGTCGGCTCCCGATGAGTTCGTCTGGGGTTGTGGCGCGCGGCCATGCCGAGGTCAGCCTCGTCCGCGGGGTGTGTGGTGACCCCCGACATCGAAGCGCACGCAGGGGTGGTCACCGCGGACGCGCTGCACACGGTCAAGGCCACTGCCCGCCGACCTGGCCGCCTACATCCAAGGCCAATGGGCCGTGGAGTCCTCCACCGGATCCGCGACATCCTCTACCAGGAAGACCACTCAACCGTCCGTACCCGATCCGGTCCCAGAATCATGCCGCCTTACGCGACCTCGCCATCAGGGCGGCATCGGTGCCCTCCATCTCGCCGGACGCACCGACATCGCCGACGCCACCCGCTACATCCACCGCCCCTTCACCATCCTCGGCCTCACCACATGACTTGAAACGACCGTGGAGGGCTGTGTGACGACTTTTCGCCGGAACAGATCTCGGGCAGACTACAAGAGGACTATCCCGACGATCCGGGGATGCGCGTATCCCACGAGACGATCTATCAAGCGTTATTTCGGTAGGCTCGGGGCGAGCCGTGGACGCAACTGAGGCTGACACCACGCGCGGGGCGGGCTCAGCGGCTTCCGCGCGGCTCGACTCGGCCCCAAGCCAGGATAGCCGGCATGGTCAACATCAGTGAACGGCCGGCGGAGGCTACCGGCGGAGGCTGCCGACCGGGCGATGCCGGTGCACGGGAGGGGAGATCTGGTGCTCAGCAAGGGTGGGAATCGCAGGTCGCGACGCTGGTGGAACGGCATGGTCGTTTGCCAATTCGAATCGCAGATGAAACACCTGGCGGGAGGCACTTCATGAGTGCCAGGCGCAGCATGGGAAGGTCAAGGGCGAGGATCGCCCTTAGGATCGCGACGGCTATGGGTGCTGCGGGCGGAGTCATGGGAGTTTTCGGAGCCGGAACCGCGGCCGCGGACCCGGTTACACTTACGCTGAGGTACACATGTATATCTCCATCTCGGCTGGTCAGCGACCAGCCCATCACGGTGAAGATTGACTCGGATATCCCGAGGTCGGCCGCGGTCGGCAAGCCCACCCCGAAATTCGTCATTGGCGTGGTGACGACGGCGGGCGCGACCATCACACAGATGGCCCGCCTGGTCGGTGTGAAGACCATTGAGGGCACGTCGGACGCGAAAGTCAGCGTTGCTGCGCCGCAGGGCGACATCGACATCACCGTGCCCCTCGACATAACAAAGACCACTATCCCGGCATCCGGCTCCCCCGATGTCGAGGCGACCGGCACCGCGCCAACGCGCATTTTCAGCCAGCCGGGCAACGCGAGGATCATCGTCGGTGACTTCACGCTGCACCTCGTCCCGAGGGACGCGAGCGGTAACTTGACCGTTCTGGGCAAGATCAACGTGCCGTGCAGGCTGGACGCCGGGCAAGACAACGTCCTGACGTCGTTCACCATCACGGGGACAAGCACGGCGACCGGCTCGACCCCCTCCGGGACGACTGGTACAGCAGCCTCTGGCACCCCGAGGCCGACGACCTCGGGGGCCGCCGGATCCACGACGGACGGCACGACCAACTCGACCACCTCAGGCACCCTGAGGCCGACCTCCTCGGGGACCGCCGGGTCCACAGTGGACGGCACGACCAACTCGACCACCTCGGGCACAGCGGCCTTGACCGACGGTACGAAGACCGGTACGACCACGACCGGTGGCCTGAACACCGGGAACCTGATCCTGCTGGCCGTAGGCATTCTTGTCGTGGGCGCCGCCGCCTTCCTCGTCGGCTCACGGCTAAGGAACCAGCGCCGCGCGGGCAGCGGCTGAGGTGGCCGATATCGGGTGCGTCGCTCACCAAAGCGGAACGTCGCTCACCAAAGCGGAACAAGGTGACATGTAAGCGTCCCGGAAACGCTCCCCGGCCGCCAGGGCACCTATCGCCAGGAGTCGACCACCGGCAGCAGCTCGGCCAGCCGCTGGACCACCGCGTCCGGCACACCCTGCGTGTGCCCCTGCTGGTACCCGGGGATCTCGCTGTGCGGCACGTACACCGCGCGCAGGCCAGCCGCCTGGGCGCCGTACACGTCCTCGAACAGCCGGTCCCCGACGTAGACGGCCCGGGCCGGGTCGCCCACGTCGACCGCCTTGAGTGCAGCGGCGAAGGCCTCCGGATGTGGCTTGGCCCAGGCGATCTCGCTGGAGTACACCGCGCCGTCGATCAGGCCCAGCACGCCGTCCCGCTCGAACATCCGCTCGTGTTCGGCTCGCGGCCACATCGTGTTGGACAGCACGCCAACCTTGACTCCGCGCTCGCGCAACGCCCGGAACAGTGCCGGCACCTCGGGGTCGAGGTAGGTGTGCGGCTCCCAGAACGTGAACAGCGTGGTGAGGGCGTCCTGTACCAGCGCGTTCTCGGCGACGGTGAGCTCGGCCAAGGCGAAGACCTCATCCAGCGTGGCGCTGGCGTGCCTGATGCGGGCCCGGTGCCACAGCGCCTCCTCCGCCGCGAGCAACCGGGCTGCCGCCTCCTCCACCCGGTGCGGGTCAAGCACCCGCGCAACGTCCCGCCAGCCAGCCAGGATGTCGACGGTGTGCCATGGGGTGAGCGTGCCGCCCCAGTCGAAGATCACGGCATCGATGCATGCGCTATGAGCCATCGGAGCATCTTGCCATCCACCAGTGGCTGCCCAGGCTGGTTTCCCGGCGGGTGGGGCACCGCCGAGGCCAGGTCAGGGTCGGCCGAGAGCGCGGTACTGCCAACCGGCGGCGCGCCACTGCTCGCGGTCCAGCGCGTGCCGGCCGTCGACTATCCGGCGGTGCCGCACCACCCCGCCCATCGCCTCCGGCTCGATCTGGCGGAACTCCGCCCACTCGGTGAGCAGCACGACCACATCGGCGTCGCGGGCCACGCCCAGCGCGCTATCGCCGTACTCCAGCTCCGGGTGCGTCCGGCGGGCGTTGTCCAGCGCGACCGGGTCAAAGACCCGGACTGCCGCGCCAAGCTCGCGCAGCGTGCTTGCCACGTCCAACGCCGGCGAGTCCCGGATGTCGTCGGAGTTCGGTTTGAAGGACGCGCCCAGCGCCGCGACCCGGGCACCGGCGAGCCGACCGCCGAGCAGCTCGCGGACCAGGTCGACGGTGCGTGCCCGGCGCCGCTGGTTGATCGCGTCCACCTCGCGCAGGAAGGCCACCGCCTGGCCGGCGCCGAGCTCAGTGGCCCGGTGCGTGAACGCCCGGATGTCCTTGGGCAGGCAGCCCCCGCCGAAGCCCAGCCCCGGGTGCAGGAAGCGGCGGCCGATCCGGCTGTCGTGGCCGAGCGCGATGGCCAGGTCGCTGACGTCCGCGCCGGTCGCCTCGCACACCTCGGCCATGGCGTTGATGTATGAGATCTTGGTGGCCAGGAACGAGTTCGCCGCGACCTTCACCAGCTCGGCGGTGGCCAGGTCGGTCACCACCACCGGGGTGCCGCCTTCCAGGATCGGCGCGAACGACGCCCGCAGCCGCTCCAGGGCGGAGTCAGAGGCCACCCCGAAGACCAGCCGGTCCGGCCGCATGGTGTCGTCCACCGCGTACCCCTCGCGGAGGAACTCTGGGTTCCAGGCCAGCTCGACCCCGGCGCCGGCTGGTGCCAGCTCGTGGATCACGGCGGTGAGCCGGGCGGCGGTGCCCACCGGCACGGTGGACTTGCCGACCACCAGCGCGGGCCGGTGCAGGTGCACCGCCAGCGAGCGGACAGCACTGTCCACATAGGACAGGTCGGCGGCGTCGGACCCGTGCCGCTGCGGCGTGCCGACGCAGAGGAAGTGCACGTCGCCGAGGTCGGCCGCCGCCGCGAACGACGTGCTGAACCGCAGCCGGCCGGACTCCAGCGCCTTGGCGAGCAGCTCGGGCAGGCCAGGCTCGAAGAACGGCACCTCACCGGCGTTGAGCCGGTCGACCTTCGCGGCGTCCACGTCGACGCCGAGCACCTGGTAGCCGAGCACGGCCATGCAGATGGCGTGCGTCGCACCAAGGTAGCCGGTGCCGATGACGGTCAGTCGCGGCAGCTCGCCGTAAGCGGGCATGTATCTCCCCCAGAATGGTCGGAACGGTCTCGAGCTCGGAGGTCGGGTTCATGGAGGTCAGGGGCAGGTGGTGTTGGTCATTCCCTTGGCGGCGCCGACCGCACGGCTGTCAGACGCGGTCGGGTTGCCCGCCACCGGCGTCAGGGCGATGCCCGTAGCCCGGCCCGTTCAAGGATGGCGACATTACCGCGCAAGACGATGCCGGTCCCCCAAACCCGTGACAATCCAGTGGGGGTCTGCCAAGCCGTCGCTGCCCGGCGCCGCCCGTGTGGTCACCTCTCGGCGCTGTGGTGACCTAACGGGGTCCGCGCCGCCCGTGTGGTCACCTCTCGGCGTTGTGGTGACCTGTTGGGGTGCCACCACTCCGCCAAGGACTATCCACAATGGACACCGGCGGACTCGGCTGAGCCGGCTCAGAACAGGACGGTGGAGAAGGTGCCCACGTCGGTGAAACCGCAGCGCCGGTAGGCCGCCATGGCGGGCGCGTTGAACTCGTTGACGTACAGGCTCACCATCGGCGCCACGTTGCGCAGCGCGTCGTGCACCACCGCCGCGGTGCCCGCGGTGCCGAGGCCGTGACCGCGCCAGGACGGGCTCACCCAGACGCCCTGGATCTGGCAGGCGGCGGCGGAGACCGCACCGACCTCGGCCTTGTAGACGACCTCGCCGTCCTCGATCCGCGCGTACGCCCGCCCGTCACGCACCAGGTCGCGGATCCGCCGCCGGTACGCCGAGCCCCCGTCCGCGCCGATCGGCGAGACGCCGACCTCCTCGATGAACATCGCCACGCAGGCCGGGAGCAGGATGTCCAGCTCGTTCGGCCAGACCCGGCGGACCGACGGGTCGGCCCGGACCAGCGGCTCCTCGCCGATGGCCAGCAGCGGCTGGCGGGCCCGGACCTCACGCGGCCGCCCCCAGTACGGCCGGAGCAGGTCCCACAGCGGGCCGACCGCGTCTGCCCGACCGGCGATCGACGAGCATCGCCGGCCCTGCCGCCTGGCTCGCTCGGCAAAGGCGCGCAGCGCCACCGGGTTGGCGCCGACCGGCACCAGGTTGGCGCCGGAGTAGCAGGCCCCCTCCAGCGTGGACCCGCCGTAGCCCCACATCTCCGCGCCGAGCCGCCAGGGGGCCAGCCCACCGGACTCGATCCGGGCCGCGACAAAGCAGTTCCCGACCGGGTCGGCCGCCAGCAGCTCCGCGACGGCGGACCGGTCCCGGTCGTCAAGCAGACGAAGACCGGCGAGCTTCAACATGTGGCCAGCATATGGTCAGCCGGCGGTAACCTGCGGCTTACCGGGACCGGTGCTGTCCCGAAGATCATCGGCGAGCCGCAGCGCCTCTTCGATGAGGGTTTCGACGATCTGGGCCTCCGGCACCGTCTTGACCACCTCGCCGCGGACGAAGATCTGACCCTTGCCGTTGCCGGAGGCGACGCCGAGGTCGGCCTCCCTGGCCTCGCCCGGGCCGTTGACCACGCAGCCCATCACCGCCACCCGCAGCGGCACGTCCAACCCGTCCAGCCCGGCGTGCACCTTCTCGGCCAGCGTGTAGACGTCGACCTGGGCCCGGCCGCAGGACGGGCAGGACACGATCTCCAGGCCGCGTTGGCGCAGGTTCAGCGACTCCAGGATCGCGATGCCGACCTTGACCTCCTCAACCGGCGGCGCGGACAGCGAGACCCGGATGGTGTCGCCGATCCCCCTGGCCAGCAGCGCGCCGAAGGCCACCGCGGACTTGACCGTGCCCTGGAACGCCGGCCCGGCCTCGGTCACGCCCAGGTGCAGCGGGTAGTCGCACCGTTCGGCGAGCAGCTCGTAAGCCCGCACCATGACGACCGGGTCGTTGTGCTTCACCGAGATCTTCAGGTCGCGGAAGCCGTGCTCCTCGAACAGCGAGCATTCCCATAGCGCCGACTCGACCAGCGCCTCCGGGGTGGCCCGGCCGTACTTCGCCAGCAGCCGGCTGTCCAGGCTGCCGGCGTTCACCCCGATCCGGATCGGCGTGCCAGCGGCGCTGGCCGCGGCGGCGATCTCCCCGACCCTGTCGTCGAACGCCTTGATGTTGCCCGGGTTGACCCGGACGGCGGCGCAGCCCGCGTCGATCGCGGCAAAGACGTACCTGGGCTGGAAGTGAATGTCCGCGATCACCGGGAGCTGCGACTTGCGGGCGATCTCCGGCAGCGCGTCGGCGTCGTCCTGCGTGGGCACCGCGACCCGGACGATCTGGCAGCCGGCCGCGGTCAGCTCGGCGATCTGCTGCAGCGTCGCGTCCACGTTCGAGGTCAGCGTCGTGGTCATGGACTGCACGCTGATCGGCGCCTCGCCGCCGACCGGCACCCCGCCCACGTCGAGCCGCCGGGTGGGGCGGCGTGGGGCCAGGGTCGATGGCGGCGGGGCCGGCATCCCGAGGTCGATGGCGGTCACGGTGGCCTCTCTACTGGAACGGGTTCGCGATCGGGTTGACGACGTCGGCCATGATCGCCAGCAGCGAGATGCCGCCAAAGAGCAGGATGAACACGACCATGATCGGGGCTAGCTTGCGCGGGTCCACCCGGCCGGGGTCACGCCGGCCGAACAGCCTGGCGATGCCGGACCGGGCCCGCTCGAACAGCAGCACCGCGATATGCCCGCCGTCCAGCGGCAGCAGGGGCAGGATGTTGAAGATCCCGATGAAGATGTTCAGGCCGGCCAGCAGCAGGAAGAAGATCACCCACGCGCCGGCCTCGACGGCCTGGCCGCCGACCCGGGAGGCCCCCACGACGCTCACCGGCGAGTCTGGGTCGCGCGGCTTGCCGGCAAGGGCGTCGACCAGCTTCGGGATCTTCGAGGGGAACTGGCCCAGCGCGCTGATCGTCCGGCCCATCAGCACCCCGGTGAACGAGCCGGTCGCGCCCACGGCGGAGATCGGGCCGAAGACCTCGACCGCGGCCGGCGCGATCCCGATCACGCCCACCACGGCCCGGCCGTGGGCGTCGCGGCGCTCGCCGTCGATGGCCGGCCGCAGTGCCTTGGCGACGTGCAGCGTGGCGGTGCGCTCGGTGCTGTCCCGCCGGTAGCGGAGGGTGACGTCCTGGTCGGGCCGGCTCCGGATGGCGGCCACCAGCTCGTCGAAGGTGTTGACCCGCTGGCCGTCGACAGCCACGATCCGGTCTCCCACGGCCAGCCCAGCCTGCCGGGCGGGAGCGACCGGGTCGCGGCTGGTGCAGCCGCCGCGCGCTGCGCCGGTCGGGTCGGTGTCCAGGACCACACAGGCCGGGACATCGCCCACGATGGCCCGATCGGTGGGCAGGCCGGCGGTCACCGCGATCCCGTAGAGGATCAGCAGCGCGAGGAGGATGTGGGTGACCGAGCCGGCCGCCATGACCACGACCCGCTTCCAGGCGGGATAACGCCAGAACGCCCGCGGCTCGTCGTCGGCGGGCAGCTCCTCCACATGCGACATCCCGGCGATGTCGACGAACCCGCCGACCGGCAGCACCTTGAGCCCGTACTCCGTCTCGCCCCGGCGGAACGACCACAGGGTCTTGCCGAAGCCGATGAAGTACCGCCGGGCGTGCATCCCAAACGCCTTGGCCGCCACCAGGTGGCCAAACTCGTGCGCGGCAATGGAGATCGTCAGGCCGAGCGCGAACAGGACGAACCCGAGCAGGAACGTCATGCCGTTCTCCCGACCATGTTCTCCTCCATCAGCTCACCCGCCCGGACGCGAGCCCATTCTTCCGCCTGCACAATGTCCTCGACCGATGACGGGCTCGCGTCGCGCGGTGCCTCTGCCAACACCGCGGCTACAGTGTCCACGATGCCGAGAAACGACATCCGGCCGGCCAGGAACGCCGCGACCGCCTTCTCGTTCGCCGCGTTCAGCACCGCCGGTGCCACGCCGCCGGTCCGGCCGGCCTCCCGGGCCAGCCGGACCGCCGGGAACGCCTCCAGGTTCAGCGGCTCGAACTCCCAGGTGTGCGGTTCGGTCCAGTCGAGCGGCTGGGCGGCCGCCGGAACCCGGTCCGGCCAGCCCATGGCCAGCGCGATCGGCAGCCGCATGTCCGGCGGGCTGGCCTGGCAAATCGCGGACCCGTCGGTGAACTCCACCATCGAGTGCACCACCGACTGCGGGTGGACGACGACGTCGATCGCGTCGTACGGCGTGCCGAAGAGCAGGTGCGCCTCGATCAGCTCCAGGCCCTTGTTCATCAAGGTGGCGCTGTTGATGGTGACGACCGGGCCCATCTCCCAGGTGGGGTGGGACAGCGCCTGCCGCACCGTGACCTCGGCCAGCTCGGCCCGGCGCCGGCCGCGGAACGGTCCGCCGCTGGCGGTGAGCACCAGCCGGCGTACCTCGGCCGACCGGCCGCCACGCAGGCACTGGGCCAGCGCGGAGTGCTCGGAGTCGACCGGGACGATCTGGCCCGGCTTGGCCCGTCCGGCGACCAGCGGGCCGCCAGCGACCAGCGACTCCTTGTTGGCCAGCGCGAGGGTGTGCCCGGCGTCCAGCGCGGCCAGGGTGGGGCGCAGCCCGACCGAGCCGGTCATCCCGTTCAGCACGACGTCGCACGGGTGGCCGGCCAGCTCGGCGGCGGCGTCCGGACCAGCAATGATCTTGGGCAGGGCGAACCCGCCGGAGGAGTAGCCTCGCGCGGCCGCCTCGGCGTAGAAGGCGAGCTGGAGATCCTGCGCGGCGGTGGCGCGGGCGACCGCGACCACCTCGACCGCAAGGTCCAACGCCTGCCGGGCCAGCAGCTCGATGTTCCCCCCGCCGGCCGCCAAGCCGACCACCCGAAACCGGTCCGGCGCCGCCAGCGCCACCTCGATCGCCTGGGTACCGATAGAGCCGGTCGACCCCAGCAGGACCACGCTTCGCTGCGAACTCACCGGGCCATTCTCTCCCAGTCTGGGTCCGGTGGGTGAATGATCCTCGACGTGACGTGGTCAATCTCTGCGAAACTGCCGGGCATGGCACGCCTCGGGGTGAACGCCGTCATCGTCGCCGACGATGGCCGGGTGCTGCTCACGCTGCGGGACCGCCCACCGATCTGGAACCTCCCCGGCGGCGGGGTCGAGGAGGGTGAGGCGCCGTGGGACGCGGCGGTCCGTGAGGTTGCCGAGGAGGTCGGGGTCGCGGTCACGGTGGAGCGGCTGACCGGGGTCTACCACCGCCCGCCGGACGGCGACCCGGTGCTCGTCTTCCGCTGCCGGCTGCTCGCCGGTGCGCCGGCGACCAGCCCGGAGGCTCGCGAGGTGGGCTGGTTCACCGTGGAGGCGCTGCCCGCCCCGATCCACCCCTACGAACCCGAGCGGATCCTCGACGCCCTACGGCCCGGGCCGGCTGCCGTGCTGGCCAGCCAGCCCGGGCCCAGCGTGCGCCACCTCTTCCCCGACTGACGCCGGGTCCGCACCGGCCGCACCGGCCTGGGCGGCGGCCGCACGGGCCGGCTCGGCCTCTCTCTCGTGGATGCCGTAGCGGGCGTAGGCCCGGCGCAGCGGGCCGGGCGCCCACCAGTTTGCCCGGCCGAGCAGCCGCATCGTGGCCGGCACGAGCAGGACCCGCACGATGGTCGCGTCCACCGCGATGGCGATCGCCAGCCCCACCCCGATGAGCTTGATGAACAGCACCCCGGAGACGGCGAACGAGCCCGTCACCACAATCAGCAGCAGCGCCGCGCTGGTGATGATGGCGCCGGTGCGCTGCAGCCCGGAGGCGACCGCCCGGCTGTTGTCCCCAGTGAGGTCGTACTGCTCGCGGATCCGGGACAGCAGGAAGACCTCGTAGTCCATCGAGAGGCCGAACGCGATCGCCAGCATGAGGATGGGCTGGGTCGCCTCGATGTTGCCGGTCGAGTCGAAGCCGAGCAGGCCGGACAGGTGGCCCTCCTGGAAGATCCAGACCAGGACGCCGAACATCGCGGACAAGCTCAGCACGTTCATCAGGATCGCCTTGACCGGCAGCACGACCGATCCGAAGGCGAGGAAGAGCAGCACGAACGTGGTCACCGCCACGAACAGCGCCATCCACGGCAGCCGGGCGCCCAGCCCGTCCAGCAGGTCGGCGAACTGCGCGCTCGTACCACCGACCAGCACCTCGCCACCGGCCGGGGCGGGCACGGCGCGGATCCGGTCCACCAGGTCGCGCGCCGGGCCGGAGATCGGCTCACCGGCGAAGTGCACGGTCACCCGCGCGGTGTGCTCGGCGGCCCCGGTCAGCGCGGCGTCGGTCACCCCCGGCACCGCCTGGACGTCGGACAGGTACGCCGCCAGTGCGGCCTGGCCGGACGGTCCGGTTGCCGGCTCGGGCAGCGAGACGACGGCCTCGATCGGGTTGGCGGCGTTGCCCGGGAAGTCCCTGGCGATGATCTCCTGCGCCTGCCGGGCCTGCGCGCCAGCCGGCAGCACCCGGGCGTCCACCCAGCCGAAGCTGATCCGCGAGAACGGCAGCCCCAGCAGGACCAGGAGCGCCAGCACCGAGACGGCCACCGTGACCGGCCGGCGCATCACGCCACGGGCCAGCCGCGCCCACACACCGGTCTCACCGTCCGCGTCACCGCGCCCGCGACCCCGCGGCCGCCCAGGCAGCAGCCGGCGTACCGACAACGCATCCACCCGGTGACCCAGCACGGCGAGCAGCGCCGGCAGCACGCTGAGCGCGAGGACCATGGCCAGCAGCACCGCGGCCATCCCGCCCAGCCCCATCGAGCGCAGGAACACCTGCGGGAACAGCAGCAAGCTGGACAGCGAGACCGCCACGGTGACCGCCGAGACGGCGATGGTCCGGCCGGCGGTGGCCATGGTGCGCGCGATCGCGTCCGGCACCTCCCGGCCCCCGGCCAGCTCCTCCCGGAACCGGCTCACCATGAACAGCCCGTAGTCGATCGCCAGCCCGAGCCCGAGCAGCGTGATCACGTTGATGGCGTAGACGGACACCTCGGTGAACAGGGAGAGCACCCGCAGCGCGGTGAACGAGCCGAGGATGGTCAGCCCGCCGACCACCAGCGGCAGGCTGGCCGCCGCGGCGCTGCCGAAGATCAGCACCAGCAGCACCAGCAAGATCGGCGTGGACAGCGACTCGGCCTTGGTGAGGTCCTTCTTGACCTGGGCGTTCACCTCGTCCGACAGCCCCACGAAGCCGCCGTACGTCGTCCGCAGGCCGGGCACCGCGAGCTCGCCCTTGATCGCCCGGTAGTCGGCCAGCCGTGCGTCGTCGGAGCCACCGGCCAGCCGGATGGCGGCGTAGGTGGCGTGCCGGTCGGTGCTGGCCAGCGCGGGCGGCCGGTCCGGCCAGTACGTCGTGACGCCGGCCACCTTGTCGGTGGGGAGCGTGGCAAGCCGGCCGGTGACGGCCTGCTCGAACGCCGGGTCGTCCACCGTGCGCGACTCGTCCCGGTACACCACGACGACGTCCGCGTCGGTGCGGCTCAGGGTGGCCGCGGCCAGGTCGGTGGCGCGCTGGCTCTCGCTGTGCGGCTCGGTGAACCCGCCGTTGGCCAGATCCGCGAAGACCCGGGTGCCCCACACCCCCGCAAACGCGGTGAAGAGGACGGCGACCACCAGCACGGACCGCCGGTGCCGGTACATGACCCGACCGAGCGCCTCGAACATCTCTTGCCCCCCGACACCCTGGCTGCGACTATGTGTCGCGGGAGTGAACGCCGTAAACGCAAGAACTGCATTAACGTTGCAGACAGCGTTCACTTCTGTCAAGGCTGTTTACCGGAGGTTTTCAGTGGCTGCCCCTGCCCACGCGCCGCCGAACCGACGCGACCGGATCCGCGCCGCGACGCTGGCCGAGATCACCCGAACGGCGCGCCGGCTGCTCATCGAGCAAGGCGCCGAGGGCGTCTCGCTGCGCGCCATCGCCCGCGAGATGGGGATGACCGCGCCCGCGCTGTACCGCTACTTCGCCTGCCACGAAGACCTGCGGACGGCCGTCGCCGACCAGCTCTTCGGGGAGCTCGTCGAGGCGCTGCGGGACGCCCGCGACGCCCACCGGGACGCGGACATCGTGCAGCGGGGCCTGGACACGGTCCGCGCCTTCCGGCGGTGGGCGGTGGAGCACCCGCGCGAGTTCGAGGTGATCTTCGGTCGGCCGCTGCCCGCCGCCGAGGACATGCCCGAGTTCGACCTGCCCAACTGCTTCCTGTTCGGGGCGACGTTCCTCGAGCTGTTCGCCGAGATCTGGGCCTGCCGGCCGTTCCCGGTGCCGGCCGACGACGAGATCGACCCGCGGCTGGCCGAGCAGCTCGCGCTGTTCCGCCAGCAGAACGGCGCCGAGACGCTGCCGCTGGGCGCGCTGCAGGTCTTCCTCGGCATGTGGGTCCAGATCTACGGTCTGGTCGCGCTGGAGGTGCTCGGTCACCTGCGGTTTGCGCTGCGGGACGTCGAGCCGTTGTTCGAAACTGTCCTGACCGAGCTGATCGCCCGGCTGTACGCCGGACAGGTCTTGTCAGATACGGCCGGATGGCTCACAAAACCTTGACCCGGACGCACCCTCGGCCGTAGCGTTTGAACTGCCTGAGGTGCATGTTTCTCAGCCGCAGGGCGGACCCCCCTTGACCCCGGGGCCGTCGTGGACCTCTGGATCCGCCGCCCTGCCTGCCGGTGCCCGAGCCGCCCCTGCGATGCTTGTCTGCCGGGGAGACTACTGCGTGCCCACGCAACGCAGTGCCCGAGCAGCGCAGAGGAGGGATCCGTGGCCACCCAGGAGCACGCCGACGAGCACACCGGTCACCAGCTCGCATCGTCCGGGTACCCAGCATCGGGACACCCAGCGTCCGGGCACCCAGCGCATGCACCCACCGGGCATGAGGTGGCCGAGCACCGGCACGAGCGACCCGAGGACTGGGGCTGGCACGCCGAGAGCGGCACCCTGGGACGGGTCGCCGGGATCATCAGCGCGCTGCTGCTGGTGGCCATGGTGTGGTCCACCTACGGCTCGAAGTGGGAGCTGGTGTGGAGCTTCGGCTTCGCCGCCGCGATCGTCGTCGGGCTGCTCTGGGATCTCAACCGGAGAAGGAACTCCTGGCGCGGCTAGCGCCAGGCTGGCCCCCGGCCCCGTTCGACCCCCGTCAGTCGGCCCCCCGTCAGTCGGCCAGCGCGGCAAGCTGGCCGCACGCACCGTCGATCTCCCTGCCCCGCGTGTCCCGCACGGTCGTCGGCACCCCCTGCGCGCGCAGCCGGCGGACGAGCTCCCGCTCCACCGGCTTGGGGCTGGCGTCCCAGGCGCTGCCCGGCGTCGGGTTGAGCGGGATCAGGTTGACATGGGCCGGTTTGCCCCGCAGCAGCGTGCCCAACAGGTCGGCCCGCCATGGCTGGTCGTTCACCCCCCGGATCATGGCGTACTCGATGGACACCCGCCGGCCGGTGGTCGCGGCGTGCTCCCAGGCGGCGTCGAGCACCTCGGCCACCGGCCAGCGGGTGTTCACCGGGACCAGCGTGTCGCGCAGCTCGTCGTCCGGTGCGTGCAGGCTGACCGCGAGGGTGAGCTGCAGGCCCTCGGCGGTGAGCCGGCGGATGCCCGGCACCAGGCCCACGGTCGACACCGTGACGTGCCGCTGCGCGATGCCCAGCCCGTCCGGCACCGGGTCGACCAGCCGCCGGACCGCGGCCAGCACCCGGTCGTAGTTGGCCAGCGGCTCGCCCATGCCCATGAACACGACGTTGCTGACCCGGGCCCGGTGGCTGGCCCGGTCGCCCGGGACCTCCCCCGTGGCCAGCGCCCGCGCGCCGGCCACGACCTGCTCGACGATCTCCGCCGCGGACAGGTTACGGGTCAGCCCCTGCTGGCCGGTCGCGCAGAACGGGCAGGCCATCCCGCAGCCGGCCTGGCTGGACACGCATATCGTGACCCGGCCCGGGTAGCGCATCAGCACGCTCTCCCACCGGGTCCCGTCGAGGCCGCGCCACAGCGTCTTGCGGGTGTCCCCGCCGTCGCAGGTCACCTGGGTGAGGACGGTGGCCAGCGGCGGCAGCAGCGCGCCGGCCAGCCGCTCCCTGGCCGCCGCCGGGAGGTCGGTCATCTCGGCCGGGTCGGTGGTCAGCCGGCCGAAGTAGTGGTGCGCGAGCTGCCGTGCCCGGTACGCGGGCTCGCCCAGCTCCTGCACGGCGGCCCGCCGCCCGGCCGGGGTGAGGTCGGCGAGGTGGCGCGGCGGACGGGCCCGGCGGGGCGCGGCGAAGACAAGCGGAAGGGCAGCCATAGCAAGGCCCAGTCTAGAGATGGACACAGTCTAGGAGACGCCGTACGACCGGCGGGGGCGCCGGTCAGGGGACCGGGACGAACGCGGTGAGCAGCAGGTAGGCCACCGCGGCGGACGGCAGCAGCGAGTCGAGCCGGTCCATCAGGCCGCCGTGCCCGGGCAGCAGGTTGCCCATGTCCTTGATGCCGAGGTCACGCTTGAGCATCGACTCGCCGAGGTCGCCCAGCGTCGCCGTGACCGCCAGCACCAGGCCGAACACCGCGCCGTGCCACCACACGTTGCCGAAGGCCCAGACGAAGTACGCCATGCCGAAGGCCGTGCAGCCGACCAGCGAGCCGACGAAGCCCTCGACCGACTTCTTCGGGCTGACCGTCGGCGCCAGCGGGTGCCGGCCGGCGAGCACCCCGGCGGCGTAGCCGAAGACGTCGTTGCAGACGCAGGCGGCGATGAAGGCGATCTCCCGCTTGACGCCGTCGGCCGGGTGAGCCAGCAGGATCGCGAACCCGGCCAGGAACGGCACGTACAGCGCGACCAGCACGGCCGTGGCGGAGTCGCGCAGGTACCCGGCCGGGCCGTCCGCCAGCCGCCATACCAGGATCCCCAGCGCGGTCAGCAGGAAGCCGATGGCGAGCGACTGCGGCCCGCGCAGCCAGGCCAGCACCTGCATCGACACCAGCCCGGCCAGGAGCGGGACGAGGGGTGGGCGGGCCTCGACCTTGGAGACGGCGCCGACCAGCTCCCAGGTACCGATCCCGATCGCCACCATGACCAGCACCACAAAGGCCGGTCGGTAGAGCAGCAGGGTGGCCAGGATCGCGGCGCCCAGCCCGAGACCTACGGCGAGCGCGGCCGGCAGGTTGCGCCCAGCCCGGCTCCGCGGTGCGGCCGACCGTCCCACGGAGGCCGCCTCCCCGGATAATCCGGTCATACCTCGAGAAGCTCGGCTTCCTTGTGCCTGACCAGCTCATCGATGCTGTGCACATATCGGCCGGTAGTGTCGTCTAGCTCCTTCTCCGCCCGGCGTACGACGTCCTCGCCGGCGTCGCCGTCCTTGGCGATCTTGTCGAGCGCATCCTTGGCGTGCCGGCGGATGTTGCGGACGGCGACCTTGGCCTCCTCGCCCTTGTGCCGGGCGACCTTGGCCATCTCACGGCGCCGCTCCTCGGTGAGCTGGGGCAGCACGATCCGGATGATGATGCCGTCGTTGCCCGGGTTCACCCCGAGGTCGGAGTCCCGGATCGCCTTCTCGATCGCCTTGAGCTGGTTGATGTCGTACGGCTTGATGATGGCCATCCGGGGCTCGGGGATGGTGATCGAGGCCATCTGCGGGATCGGGGTCGGTGCGCCGTAGTAGTCGACCACGAGGCGGGCGAACATCTGCGGCGACGCCCGGCCGGTGCGCACCGTGGCAAGATCTTCCTTGGCGACCGCGACGGCCTTCTCCATCCTCTCCTCGGCGTCGAAGAGCGTCTCGTCGATCACGGTGTCCCTCCAGTGGGTCCGCGCGGGTCTAGCCGGCGTCGTTGCTGACGATGGTGCCGATCTTCTCACCTGCGACGGCACGCCCGATGTTGCCCTCGGCCATCAGGTCGAACACGACGATGGGCAGGTCGTTGTCCATGCAGAGGCTGAACGCGGTGGCGTCGGCGACCTTCAGGCCTCGGCGCAGCACCTCCAGGTAGCCGAGCTGGTCGAAGCGGGTGGCGTGCGGGCTGGTCCGCGGGTCGGCGTCGTACACGCCGTCGACCCCGGACTTGCCCATCAGCACCACCTCGCAGCCGATCTCCAGGGCCCGCTGCGCGGCGCAGGTGTCGGTGGAGAAGAACGGCACGCCCAGCCCGGCGCCGAAGATGACCACCCGCCCCTTCTCCAGGTGCCGGATGGCCCGGCGTGGGATGTACGGCTCGGCGACCTGGCCCATGTGGATCGCGGTCTGTACCCGGGTCTCAACCCCACGCTTCTCCATGAGGTCCTGGAGGGCGAGGCAGTTCATCACGGTACCGAGCATCCCCATGTAGTCGGCCCGGGCGCGGTCCATGCCACCGTCGGCCAGCTCGGCGCCGCGAAAGTAGTTGCCACCGCCAACCACCACCGCGACCTGTACGCCGGTGTGCACCACCTGGGCGATCTGCTCGGCGATGCGGGCCACCACGTCCGGGTCGACGCCGAGACCGGTGCCGCCGGACAGCGCCTCGCCAGACACCTTCAACAGCACCCGGGCCCAGCGCGGCCGCGAGTCGGGTGGCGTCAGCGACGAGGAGGCCGCCGGCTCGGTAGTCATCACAGGCAGCCCCTCGTCGTCGTACGCCGGCTCGGTGTCTGACCTCCCAAAACCCTACGCCTGGCCGACCTCGAAGCGTGCGAAGCTGCGCACCGTGATGCCGGCCGCGTCGAGCTGCTGCTTGACGGTCTTCTTGCTGTCCTGCACCGAGGCCTGCTCCAGCAGCACGTTCTCCTTGAAGAAGCCGTTCATCCGGCCGTCGACGATCTTCGGCAGGGCGGCCTCCGGCTTGCCTTCCTCGCGGGCGGTGGCCTCGGCGATCCGCCGTTCGTTGTCGACGACCTCGGCCGGGACCTCCGCGCGGGTGACGTAGCTCGGCCGCATCGCGGCGATCTGCATCGCGGCGGCGCGGGCGGCCTCCAGGTTGTCCCCGCTGAACCCGACCAGAACGCCCACCTGCGGCGGCAGGTCGGAGGAGCGCCGGTGCATGTACGACGCGACCGGGCCGTCAAGCACGATCGCCTTGGAGAGCTGCAGCTTCTCGCCGATGACCGCAGCGACGGCGTCGACGTTCTCCGCCACGGTGCGGCCGTCGGCGAGTGGCTCGGCCAGCAGCGCCTGCAGGTCGGCCGTCCTGCTGCCCGCGAGGTGAGCCGCGATGTCGGCCGCGAGCTGCTGGAACTGCTCGTTCTTGGCGACGAAGTCGGTCTCGCAGTTGAGCTCGATCATCGCGCCCTCGGCGGCGGCGATCAGGCCGTTGGACGCGGTGCGCTCGGCGCTGCGCTTGGCGACCTTGACGGTGCCCTTGATCCGCAGGACCTCGATCGCCTTCTCGAAGTCGCCGTCGGTCTCCTCCAGCGCCCGCTTGGCATCCATCATGCCGGCGCCGGTGAGGTCGCGGAGCTTCTTGACGTCTGCCGCGGTGAAGTTCGCCATCGGTGTCTTCCGTCCGTCTTCCTGGCTTGGGGGTGTGTCATGTTCGGTGGTGGGGCGTGGGGCGTGGCTCGGTGCCATGGCGGTACGGCGGGCACCCGCGCGTACCGCCCGACGTCCAGCGACCTACTGCTCGGCGCTGGCGTGCGCCAGCGCGGCGGTCTCGGCAGCGGTTCCGGTGCCGGCCTCCGCGCCGGTGGAGGCGTCCGGGACGTCCGGCGCCGCGGCCTCGGCGATGTCCGGGACGTCCGGGACGGCTGGCGCCGCCGCGCCGGGCTCGTCGCGGACCAGGAGCTGGCGCTCCCACTCAGCCAGCGGCTCGTCGGAGCCGAGCTGGCCGGTCGGCTCGGGCTTGTCGACGCCGTCCGGCACGCCGGCCCGGGCAGCCGCGCGGGCGATCAGGCCGTCGGCGACGGCGTCGGCGATGACCCGGGTCAACAGGGCGCAGCTCCGGATGGCGTCGTCGTTGCCGGGGATCTTGTAGTCGACCTCGTCCGGGTCGCAGTTGGTGTCCAGGATCGCGACCACCGGGATGCCGAGCTTGCGGGCCTCGTTGACCGCGATGTGCTCCTTCTTGGTGTCGACGACCCAGACGGCGCTCGGCACCTTCTGCATGTCGCGGATGCCGCCGAGGGTGCGCTCGAGCTTCTCCTTCTCGCGCTGCAGGATCAGCGACTCCTTCTTGGTGCGGGTGTTCACGAAGCCGGTCTGCTCCATGGCCTCCAGCTCCTTGAGCCGCTGCAGCCGCTTGAAGACGGTGGCGAAGTTGGTGAGCATGCCGCCGAGCCAGCGCTCGTTGACGAAGGGCATGCCGACCCGCTGCGCCTGCTCCGCGATCGCCTCCTGGGCCTGCTTCTTGGTGCCGACGAACAGCACCGTGCCGCCGTGCGCGACGGTCTCCTTGACGAAGTCGTAGGCCTTGTCGATGTAGGTCAGGGTTTGTTGCAGGTCGATGATGTAGATGCCGTTGCGCTCGGTGAAGATGAAGCGCTTCATCTTCGGGTTCCACCGGCGGGTCTGGTGCCCGAAGTGGACCCCGCTGTCGAGCAGGTTGCGCATGGTGACGACGGCCATGGCCGCTCGCTCCTTCTCTGCGCCGCGGTGCGGGCGGCGCGCGTCCCGGTTGCGTCCCGGCGGTCGGTGATCGCCGGGCCTGGCGCCCCTGATGCGCCGTACCGGAGGTCGCGAAACCACCGGACCGAGCGACGCACCACCGGCCTAAGCCGGATCGGGGCGTGCGAAGTCGACTCACCGAGGCGAGTCGCGGGTCGAGTGTACGACGTCGGCCCGGATGCGCGGAAACTCCCACACTGTCAAGCCGCCGTCCACAGGCTTCGGAGTTATCCACAGGTCGTGCTTCCCGGGGTGCCTGTTGCCGTCCCGTCCGGGACCGTGGACAGGGTGATCTTCCTGTCCCGCATGGTGTGCGTCCTGGTCTTGATCTTCGCGGTGCCGGCCCTCGGGCTGGGACCGGGACCAGCGGTGGCCCGGGCCGAGCCGCTGGTCGGCGGCTGGGGCTGGCCGCTGCCCGGTCCCCCCGACCTGGTCCGCGGCTTCGACCCGCCCGACACGGCGTACGGGCCCGGTCATCGCGGCGTCGACCTGGCCGCCGCGCCGGGCACGCCGGTGCTCGCGGCAGGGGCGGGTGTGGTGTCCTTCGCCGGGGTGGTGGCGGGTCGGGGCGTGGTGGCGGTCCAGCACCCCGACGGCCTGCGGACGACGTACGAGCCGCTGCTGGCCATGGTCCGGGTCGGGCAGCCGGTGGTCCGAGGTGAGGTGCTCGGCACGCTGATGCCCGGCCACCTGGGCTGCCCGCGGCTGGCCTGCCTGCACTGGGGCCTGCGGCAGGGCGAGGCCTACCGTGACCCGCTGTCGCTGGTCCGGGGCGGGCCGGTGCGGCTGCTGCCCTGGCACCAAGCTCCGGGCGCCGCATCTGCCGCTGGCCATCCGTCCGGTCATGGGTCGGCGGCCGGACCGCCCGGGCGCCCGGCGGCCGGAGCCGGTGCGCCGGGCCACGCCGGGGCGGATGCCGCGCTGGCCGCCGCGCCGGCCCGGGACCGGCCCGACCCGTGGCAGCGTGCCCGCGCCGCCGGCATCGCGACCGCCATGGCGATCGCCCTGGCTGCCGGAATGCTGCTCGCGGGTCGCCGTCCGCCCTGACGGCCAGGTGCAGCCCGCCGTCAGGCCCGGGGGTGCGCCTGGCGGTAGGCCGCCCGGAGCCTCTCGACCGAGACGTGGGTGTAGATCTGGGTGGTCGCCAGGCTGGCGTGACCGAGGATCTCCTGGACGGCCCGCAGGTCGGCGCCACCTTCGAGCAGGTGGGTGGCGGCGGAGTGCCGGAGGCCATGCGGTCCGATGTCCGGTGCCCCGTCGATCTCGGCGACGCGGCGGTGTACCACACGCCGGACCGAACGGGGGTCGATCCGGCGGCCACGGTCGCCCAGCACGAAGGCGGCACCGCTGTGTTCGGTGCGCAACGCGGGCCGGCCGGACCGCAGCCAGCGATCGACGGCATGCTCGGCGGGCAGCCCGTAGGGGACGCTGCGCTCCTTGTCGCCCTTGCCCAGCACCCGGACCAGGCGGCGCTCGCGGTCGACGTCGTCAATGTCGAGCCGCACCAGCTCGGCCACCCGGATCCCGGTGGCGTAGAGGATCTCCACCACGACCCGGTCCCGCATTCCGACGGGTGTGTTGCCGGCCGTGTTCTCGACGAGCGCCCTGGCCTGGGGCTGGCGGAGCACCGGCGGTAGCCTGCGGTGCGGCTTCGGGGTGGACAGCCCGACACCGGGGTCGGTCGCCAACCAGCCCTGCCGGTGCGCGAACGCCGTGAACGCACGGGCGGCGGAGGTACGGCGGGCCAGCGTGGTCCTGGCCGCACCGGCCCGGTGTAACGCCGCCAGCCAGCCGCGCAGCGCGCCGACGTCGAGCCCGTCGAAGCCACCGCCTGACCTGGCCACGTGGTCGAGGAGACCGACCACGTCGACGAGGTAGGCGCGGATGCTGTGCTCGGACATCGACCGTTCGAACCGCAGGTTCCGCTCGAAGGCGTCTACGGCGGCACCAAGGCCAGATGGGAGAGCCCTCCGCCGGGCCTGGGTCGACCGGTCCCCAGCCGGGTTCCCGGCCAGGGGCCCGGCCGGTTGGTCGGGCAGTTGTGGGGAAGGTCGGTCGGGCGGCGGCTGGTCCGCCGAATGATCAGCCGGGTGGTCGTCGCCAGTCACGTTCCCGACCGTCGACCCTGCCCGGCGTGGCGTCAACCACCGGGCTCGGCGCGCCGGCCAGCTCGGCTCCCCGACCGCCGGATCGGGTCATGACTCGCCGGCCGCTGAACGACCGCGGGCAGCAGGGGTGAGCCGCCAGGCCCCGTGCATCGACTCGACCAGACCGACGAGCTCGAGGGCCGGCAGGCAACGAATGACCGCGGCGACCTCGACCCCGGCCGCGCGCGCGATCCGCTCGGGCGACACCGCCGCCCGGGCCGGCACGCCGTCCAGCACCCGACGCGACACCGGGTCGAGCTCGTCGTCGATCGAGGGCTGGGATTCAGCGGACGGCGCGAGGTCCTCGCCGATCCGGCCGACCTCTTCCAGCACCTCCGCGGCGTTGGCCACGATCCGGGCCTCGCCAGCGCGGATGAGCTGGTGGCTGCCGACCGACATCGCGGAGGTGACCGGACCGGGCACAGCCATGACCGGGCGACCGAGCTCGCGGGTCCGGCGCGCTGTCTGCCGGGCACCGCTCCGGGCGCCGGCCTCCACCACGACGGTGCCGCCCACCAGCCCGGCGATGAGCCTGTTCCGGATCAGGAACCGGTGTCGCTGCGGGGCACACCCCGGCGGCCACTCGCTGAGCAGCAGCCCGGACTCGGCGATCCGGTCGAACAGCCGCACGTTACCGGCCGGGTAGGGCCGGTCCAGCCCACCCGCGATCACCGCCGCTGTGACGCCGTCCGCACTGAGCGCTCCCGTGTGGGCCGCGGCGTCGATGCCGAACGCGCCACCGGACACGACCGTCCAGCCCCGGCTGGCCAGCCGGTAGGCGAGGTCCGTGGCGACATGCTCGCCGTAGTGGGTGGCCCCGCGGGCGCCGACGATCGCGACCGCCCGGTCGGTGAGCTCGTCCAGCTTCCGCGCGCCGCGCACCCACAGCGCCAACGGCGGAGCCAGGTCCGGCACGCCGCGGGTGACGGTGCCCTCCATCGCCAGCAGCACCCAGGACGGCCACTCCGGGTCCTCCGGGACCACCAGCCGGATCCCGGCCTGCCGGGCGAGCGCCAGATCGCGCTCCACCTGGTCCTCGTCCCGACGTCCGGCGGCCAGCGCGGTCACGCTGGCGGGCGCCTGTCCGGCCCGGATCCGGCGCACCGCCTCGACGGGCCCGAGCCGCGCGACGTACCGGTAGAGCTCGGCCGAGCCTGGCTCAACCGCCCGGGACAGCCAGGCCCGCGCCCGGCGCACCGGATCCAGCGCCTCCTGACCGGCCGTCCGGCCGGCGGGCGCGGGGTCACGGGCCAGGCCAGGCGTGGCCTCGGGGGCGCTGCCGGCGGTCACGCCGCCACCTCAACCCGGGTGCGCAGGCCCACGGCCGTGTTCACGTCGCCGGCATCGGGTACGAGACGGCCGGCCAAATCGGCAACCGTCCAGGCCACGCGGAGCACCCGGTCATAGCCACGGGCGCTGAGCTGGCCACAGTCGACCGCCATGTCCGCGGTACGCCGGGTCCGGGCCGGTAGCCGCCAGCGGGTGCGTAGTGCGCTGCCAGGCACATCCGCGTTCAGCCGCCAGGGCGTGCCGCTCCACCGTTCGGCCGCCGCGGCCCGCGCTGCCCGGACCCGCGCGGCCACCACGGCACTGGTCTCGGCGCAGCCAGGCTCGGCGAGCAGGTCGGCGCCGGTCACCGGCAGCAGCTCCACGTGCAGGTCGATCCGGTCCAGCAGCGGGCCGGACAGCCGGGTCAGGTACCGGCGCCGCGCGCTACCCGCGCAGACACACGCCTGGTCACCGGCCGCGGACGCACAGGGGCACGGGTTCGCCGCGAGCACAAGCTGGCAGCGTGACGGATACCGGGCCACGCCGTGCGACCGGGACAGCACCACCTCACCCCGCTCCAGCGGCTGGCGCAGCGCGTCGAGCGAACGCGCCGAGAACTCCGGCGCCTCGTCCAGAAACAGCACCCCTCGATGGGCCATCGAGACCGCCCCCGGCCGGGCCAGCCCGGAGCCACCGCCGACCAGCGCGGCCATCGACGCGGTGTGGTGCGGGCTCTCGAACGGCGGGCAGCGGATCAGTGGAGCACCGGCCGGCAGCACCCCGGCCACCGAGTGGATCGCGGTCACCTCCAGCGCGGCGGCGTCATCCAGCGGGGGAAGCAGGCCCGGCAGCCGCTCGGCCAGCATCGTCTTGCCCGACCCGGGCGGCCCGAGCAGGAACAGGTTGTGCCCACCCGCCGCGGCCACCTCCACCGCCCGCCGGCCGACCGCCTGGCCGGCCACATCCGCCAGGTCCGGCCCGGCCGGCTCGTCTGTCGCGGTCGGCGGGCAGCCAACCAGCACATCGGCTGGCTCCCCGCGTAGCCAGGCCACCGCGTCGGCCAGCGACGCCACGCCACGCACGTCCAGCTCCGACACCAGGGCCGCCTCGGCCGCGTTCGGCTGCGGGACGAGCACCCGGCGCAGCCCCGCCCGGGCCGCGGCCAGCACGGCCGGCAGCACCCCACGAACCGACCGCACCCGACCGTCCAGGCCCAGCTCTCCCAGCACCGCGACGCCGGCCAGCGCCGTGACCGGCACCGCCTCGGCCGCACCGAGCACGGCCAGCGCGAGGGCCAAGTCGAAGTGCGAGCCGTACTTGCGCACCGAGGCCGGCAGCAGCGCGACGGTCATCCGCCGGGACGGCCAGTCCAGCCCCGAGTTTACGATCGCGGCGCGGATCCGGTCGCGCGACTCCGACAGCGCCGCGTCCGGCAGCCCGACCATGACGAAACCGGGCAGCCCGGTGGCCAGGTCGGCCTCGACGTCGACCAGGCACCCCTCCAGCCCGGCCAGAGTGACCGACGTGGTCCGGGCCAGCGCCATCAGAACGCCGCCCGCAGGTGGCGCACCCGCAGCCCGTCGTCGGTCCGCAGCACCGTCACCACGTCAAAGCGGAGGTCCCGGCAGGAGATCTCGTGTGCCGCCAGCCAGCGCAGCGCCAGCCGCCGGAGCCGTTCGGCCTTGCGCCCGACGACCGCCTCGGCCGGATCTCCGAAACCCAGCCCGGATCTCGTCTTCACCTCACAGAAGACGAGCACGTCGCCCTCCCGAGCGACGATGTCGAGCTCTCCCTCGGCGCACCGCCAGTTACGGTCGACGACCTCCAGGCCGGACCGCTCCAGGTGCTCCGCCGCGACCTGCTCGCCGTACCGGCCCAACGCATCCTTGACTCGCATGCCGACCAGCCTGCCGCACAGCTACCGCCGGAAAGGCATGATCGTCACGCTTGTGGACAACCCGCAGGCCTGTGGACGACCGTTTGACAGACCGGCCGCATCGTGCTTAGGAGCCAGGCATCTCCAGGTCCGGCTTCTCCAGCTCCTCGACGTTCACGTCCTTGAACGTGACCACCCGCACGTTCTTCACAAAACGCGCGGGCCGGTACATGTCCCACACCCAAGCGTCGTGCATGATGACCTCGAAGTACACCTCACCGTCGGCGTTGCGGGGCACCAGGTCCACCGAGTTCGCCAGGTAGAAGCGGCGCTCGGTCTCGACGACGTACGTAAACTGCCGGACGATGTCGCGATACTCGCGATAGAGCTGCAGCTCCATCTCGGTCTCGTACTTCTCAAGATCTTCAGCGCTCATGCGCCCGACCCCACGCTCACTGTCGTCTCGCGGGTGCTCATGCGCTCACCCACTCCATGCCGCCATTCTGGCTCAGCGCCCGAGCGACGTTGACATAGGAGTACCGGTGCTCCGGACACGGCCCGTGCGCGTCCAGCGCCATCGCGTGCGCGGCCGTGACATACCCCTTGTGGGTCGCGAAGTCGTACTCCGGATAGCGTTCGTGCAGCTCGGTCATGATCCGGTCCCTGGTCACCTTGGCCAGCACGGACGCGGCCGCGATGCAGGCGGCCACCCGGTCGCCCTTCCACACCGCCAGGCCGGGCACGCCGAGGCCGGGCACCCCGAACCCGTCGGTCAGCACGTACGACGGCCCGGGGTCCAGCGCGGCGAGCGCCCGGCGCATCCCCTCCAGGTTCGTCACGTGCAGGCCGCGGGCGTCCACCTCGGCCGCCGGCACCACCACCACCGACCAGGCCAGCGCCCGCGCCACGACCTCGGCGTAGACCCGGTCGCGGGCTGTCGGCGTGAGCAGCTTGGAGTCGGCCAGCTCCGGCACCTGCCCCCGGCGGCCGGACGGCAGCACGCACGCGGCCACCACGAGTGGACCGGCGCACGCCCCCCGGCCGGCCTCGTCCGCGCCTGCGACCAGCTCGAACCCACGCCGCCGCAGTGCCCCCTCGAACGCCCACAGCCCGGCATCGCGGCGCACGACCGTCCGATGCGGCGTGATCACACCGGACGCCGATCAGGCGGCACGCGCCGGCCAGCCGCGGAACGCGGATCGTCCGCCGGGCGAGGGGAGCGGGTGACCGTCATGGCACCCGTTAGCCTAAGACATCCCAGGCCACGGGCGGAGGGTCGGGGCGGCTGGGCCCGCCGGGCCGGCAGACCAGACCAGGCCCTGGTCAGGCCGGCGGGTCGGTGTACGGCAGGGTACGTCGCCCGGCTCGTCGCCGGCCGGACCTCGCCGGGCCGACCCACGTAGCGGCCCGGGAGATCCGGCCGCGGCGCCGCCGCCGCCATACTCCGAACGGGACGACGGCACCGAGGCTCAGCAGGACCGGATCTGGCGCGGTCAACCGGCCGGCCGCGCCGAGCGTTGCCGACGAGCCGAGGGTGTCCCACCGCGACGGGGGCCAGGCGATCACGAACGCCTTGCCGATCACGTCGCCGACCGCGATCGTGCCCCGGTTCTCGTCGGTGATGTGCGCCCGACTGTCGGCGGAGGCGTTGCGGTGGTCGCCCATCACCCACAGCCGGCCGGGCGGCACGGTGACCGGGCCGAACTGGCTGAGCTTGGGGTCCTGCGGCCCGTCGGTGTAGATGTACGGCTCGGTCAGCGCCCTGCCGTCGACGGTGATCCGGCCCTGGGCGTCGCAGCACAGCACGGTCTGCCCGCCGACCGCGACGACCCGTTTGATGAAGTCCTTCTCCGACGGCTGGGCCAGGCCGATTACCTGGCCCACCGCCCGCAGCCCGCGCTGCACGACGTTGCTGGGCTCGGCGACCAGCACCTCCGGCGCCCACGACTCCGGGCCGCGGAAGACCACGATGTCGCCCGGGTGCGGGTCGCGGAACCGGTAGACCAGCTTGTTCACCAGGACCCGGTCGCCGGAGCAGCCCGGGCAGCCGTGCAGCGTCCGCTCCATCGAGCCGGACGGGATGAAGAACGCCTGCACCAGGAAGGTCTTGATCAGTACGGCGAGCACGAGCGCGATGAGCAGCAAGATTGGCAGCTCTCGCCAGAACGACGTCCCACGCTGGCGCGCCGTGGTCTTCCGCCGGCCACCTGGCTTACCGTCCACGCTGGACGGCGAGACCGACTCGGGCTGGCCGGCGGGCGCAGGTGCTGGGCGACTGGGCTGGTGGGACGTGGGTGGGTCGGGATCGGCGGCTATGCCGGGCTCGGCCGAGGCGTCGTCGGTCATCGCGGCCAGCCTAACTGGGCTGGGCCGCACACTGCTCAGCGGGCCTGGGTCTCCCGCTTCTCCTTGATCTTGGCGGCCTTGCCGCGCAGGTCGCGCAGGTAGTACAGCTTGGCCCGGCGGACATCGCCCCGGGTGACGACCTCGATCTTGCCAATGATCGGGGTGTGCACGGGGAAGGTGCGCTCGACGCCGACGCCGAAGCTGACCTTGCGGACGGTGAAGGTCTCCCGGACGCCACCGCCCTGCCGGCGGATCACCACACCTTGGAACACCTGGATCCGCTCACGGGACCCCTCGACCACGCGGACGTGCACCTTCAGGGTGTCGCCGGGCCGGAAGGCGGGGATGTCGGAGCGCAGCGACTTGGCGTCCAGGGCGTCCAGGGTGTTCATCGCGGTCGTCGCTTCCTCATGTGGCTGGCGCGCGGCAACGCGCTCGGCTGGTGTGCAGGCTGTCGGGGAGTCACGCGGGCCCGATCCGGCCCACGGCAACCCCTTTACTGTGCCACACCGTCCGTACATCCAAGAAACCGGGCCCATCCGCCTGTGGTCACCTCTCGGCGTTGTGGTCACCTCTCGTTGCCGCGGCACCCCATGAGGTCACCACAACGCCGACAGGTCACCACACGGGCGGTCAGACCAACGACAGGTCACCACAACGCCGAGAGGTGACCACAACGAATCCAGGGCGGGTCAGGCGGGCGGTGAGCCTGGCTCGGCAGTGTCGGTGCGGCCCTGCTCGGCCAGGACGGCACGGTCGGCGTCGTCCAGCGCGTCAGGGGACAACACGGCCAGCAGGTCCGGCCGACGCACGGCGGTACGGCGCAGTGCCTCGTCCCGCCGCCACCGGGCGATCCGGCCGTGGTGGCCAGACAGCAGCACCTCGGGCACCGGCCGGCCACGCCACACCTCCGGTCGGGTGTACGCCGGCCCCTCCAGCAGCCCGTCGGCAAAGGAGTCCTGCTCGACGCTGGCCGCGTTGCCGACCACGCCCGGCAGCAGCCGGCCGACCGCCTCGGCGATGACGAGCACCGCCACCTCGCCGCCGTTCAGCACATAGTCCCCGAGAGACACCTCGTCCACCCGCATCCGCTCCGCGGCGTACTCCACGACCCGCTGGTCGATACCCTCGTACCGGCCGCAGGCGAAGACCAGCCACGGCTCGGCGGCCAGCTCCCGCGCCAGCCGCTGGCGAAACGGCGTACCGGACGGGGCGGGTACGACGAGCCGAGGCTGCCGGCCACCCGGCGGCGCGAGCGCGTCCAGCGCGCGGCCCCACGGCTCGGGCTTCATCAGCATGCCGGGGCCGCCGCCGTACGGCGTGTCGTCGACCGTACGGTGCACGTCGTGGGTCCACGCCCGCAGGTCGTGCACGGCCAGCTCCACCGTGCCGCGCTCGATGGCCCGGCCGAGCAGCGACTGGCGCAGCGGCGCGAGATAGTCGGGGAAGATCGCGACGACGTCGATCTTCATGGGCTGGTCTCCACGCGGCTGGTCCTCATGCGGCCGGTCATCGGAGGTCCGGATCGTCACAGGTCGAGCAGGCCGTCGGGCGGCTCGACCACGACCCGGCCGCCGGCCACGTCCACGACAGGCACCATCGCGGCGAGGAACGGCACCAGCAGCTCTCCCCCGGCCAGCCGCTCGATCGCCAGCAGGTCGCCGGCCGGCGCGTGCACCACCTCCGCCACCGTACCGAGCGGTACGCCGTCGGCCAGCTCGGCCCGCAGGCCGACCAGCTCGTGGTCGTAGAACTCGTCCGGGTCGGCCAGCACTGGCAGGTCGGCGGAGTCGACGACGAGCAGCGTGTCGCGCAACGCCTCGGCGGCCTCCCGGCTGGTCACCCCGGCGAAGGTGAGCAGGAGCCGGCCCGAGTGCCAGTGCCACCGCTCGACGGTCAGCGGGCCGCGCGCCGATGGGTCGGTCGCCAGCACCGACCCTGCCGCGAACCGGACCTCCGGATCGTCGGTACGCACCTCCACGGAGACCTCACCCCGGATGCCGTGTGGCCGGCCGACCCGTCCGACGACGAGCTGCATCGCCCTGAGGTCAGGCGCGGTCGGTGTCGATCACGTCGACCCGGACGCCCCGACCGCCGATGCCCGCCATCACCTGGCGCAGCGCCTTGGCGGTGCGGCCGCTGCGCCCGATGACCTTGCCCAGGTCCTCCGGATGCACCCGCACCTCCAGCCGGCGACCGCGCCGGGAGCTGACCAGCTCGACCTGGACGTCGTCGGGGTGGTCGACGATGCCGCGGACCAGATGCTCCAGCGCCGCCGCGAGCACCTAGCTCTCCGCGGGCTCGGCCGGCGCCGGAGCCGGAGCCTCGGCCACCTCCGGCCGGTCGACCCGCTTGCCGGCCCGCTTGCGCGGCGTGGTGGCCTCGGTCTTGGGTTCGCCGCCAGCGGCGGCGAACGCCGCCTCGAACAGCGCCCGCTTGTCCGGCCGCGGCGGCTTGGTCTTCAGCGGCGCGGGTCCTGGCAGACCCTTGAACTTCTGCCAGTCGCCGGTGAGCTTGAGCAGGACGGCGACCGGCTCGGTCGGCTGCGCGCCGACGCCGAGCCAGTACTGCGCGCGCTCGGAGTCGACCTCGATGAACGAGGGCTCCTCCTTCGGCCGGTACTTGCCGATGATCTCGATGAACTTGCCGTCGCGCTTGGTCCGGGCGTCGGCGACGACGATCCGGTACTGCGGGTCGCGGATCTTGCCCATCCGGGAAAGCTTGATCTTGACAGCCACGTTTGCCGATGCTCCGTTGATCGAACGAGTGGGCGCCCAGCCACCGCGTGGGGATCGCTGGCCGGCTGCCCGGGGACAGGGCACGTCACGGTGAGAGGGTCCGCGGGCGCCGTGTGCTTGACCAGTCATTCTGCCACGAGACCAACCCGAACGGCCAAGCCCCCTGCCCTGCCGCAGCCAAGCCCCTGCCCTGCCGCGGCCGGGCGGGCAAGCGGGCCAGCGGCCGGTCAGTAGGCGCGGGCGACGTAGGCGAGCAGGTCAGGCTCGTCCTCGCTGTCCGGCACCGAGCCGTCCGGGCGGACCAGGCAGCGCACGCTCACCGCCTGCGCGGCCAGCTTGTCCTCGCCCTCCTCGCCCAGCGCCGACCAGGCGATCCGGGCCCAGCCGGAGCCGGTCGCCTCGATCGCGTCAGCAATGGAGGACACCTCCGCGATCCGGGCGTCCCGGCGCTCCCGGGCCGACTCCAGCAGCGCCGCCTGGTCGGCGTCCAGCGCGGCCAGCGTCGCCGCCACGACGCCGCCGACCGGGACCGGCGCCTTGGTCCCGTCGACCCGGCGGACCAGCGTGACGTTGCCCTGGGCCAGGTCACGCGGGCCGACCTCGACCCGGACCGGGATGCCCTTGAGCTCGGCGTCCACCGCCCGCCGGCCGAACGGCGTGTCGGTGCGCAGGTCGGCCTCGACCCGTACCCCGGCCTCGCGCAGCGCCGTGGCCAGGTTCCGGGCCGGCTCGACGGCCTCGTCCTTCACCGCGAGCACGACGGCCTGGACGGGGGCCAGCCGGGGCGGCACCCGCAGCCCGTTGTCGTCGCCGTGCGCCATGATCAGCCCGCCGACCATCCGGGTGGACACGCCCCACGAGGTCTGCCAGGCGTGCTCCCGCAGGCCGGAGTCGCTGGTGAACTCGATGCCGAACGCCTTGGCGAAGTTCTGCCCGAGCTCGTGGCTGGTGCCCATCTGCAGCGCCTTGCCGTCGCCCATCATGCCCTCGCAGGTGAGGGTGTTGGTCGCGCCGGCGAACCGCTCCCGCGCGGTCTTGCGGCCCACGAGCACCGGGATGGCGAGCACGTTGACCATGAAGTCGGCGTACACCTCATGCAGGATCCGGCGGGCGTAGTCGCGGGCGTCGGCCTGGCTGGCGTGCGCGGTGTGCCCCTCCTGCCAGAGGAACTCTGTCGTACGCAGGAAGATCCGCGGCCGTAGCTCCCAGCGGACGACGTTGGCCCACTGGTTGATCAGCAGCGGCAGGTCACGGTAGCTCTGGACCCACTTGGCGAAGAAGCTGTTGATGATGGTCTCGGAGGTGGGCCGGACCACCACCGGCTCCTCAAGCTGCTTGCCGCCGGCATGGGTGACGACGGCGAGCTCCGGGCTGAACCCCTCGACGTGCTCGGCCTCACGGCGCAGGTAGCTCTCCGGGATGAACAGCGGGAAGTACGCGTTCTGTGCCCCGGCTGCCTTGATCCGGGCGTCGACCTCGGCCTGCATCCGCTCCCACAGGGCGTAGCCGTACGGTCGGATGACCATGGTGCCGCGCACCGGGCCGTTGTCGGCCAGCTCCGCCTTGGCGATGACGTCCTGGTACCAGCGGGGGAAGTCCTCCGCCTGCGGGGTGAGCACCGGTGCCCTGGAGGAAACCGGTGCCCTGGAGGAAACTGCGGCCATGGGCGTAAATGCTACGGCGCGTCGGCGTCAGACCCGGTACCGGGCCACGCCGGCTGATGGCGGTTCGCCGACGTCGCGGCGTAGCGGCCGGGCGGGCACCCCCCGCTACGGTGGCCGCCATGACGGGAACCACGCTCAACGCCATCCAGGAAGAGCTGTGCGGCACCAGCCGCTGGGACTTCACCGACCTGCGGGCCGTCTTCATCAACTGCACGCTCAAGCGATCCCCCGAGGTGTCCAACACCGCCGGGCTGATGTCGGTCAGCCGGCAGATCATGGAGCGCAACGGCGTCACGGTCACGCGGTACCGCGCCGCCGACCACGATCTCGCCCCCGGGGTGTACGGCGACATGACCGAGCACGGCTGGCCACGTGACGACTGGCCAGCCATCTACGCCGAGGTGCAGCGTGCGCACATCCTCATCCTGGGCACGCCGATCTGGCTGGGCGAGAAGTCCAGCCTCTGCACCCGGGTGATCGAACGGCTCTACGGCAACTCCGCCGACCTGAACGCGAACGGCCAGTACGCCTACTACGGCAAGGTCGGCGGTGTCATCGTCACCGGCAACGAGGACGGCGTGAAGCACTGCGCGATGAACGTCCTGTACAGCATGCAGCACCTGGGCTACACGATCCCGCCACAGGCTGACGCCGGGTGGATCGGCGAGGTCGGGCCCGGACCGTCGTACCTCGACCCCGGCTCGGGCGGTCCGGAGAACGACTTCACCCAGCGCAACACGACGTTCCTTACCTGGAACGTGCTGCACCTGGCCCGGCTGCTCACCGACGCTGGCGGCATCCCCGCACACGGCAACCAGCGCTCCGCCTGGGATGCCGGCTGCCGTTTCGACTACGTTAACCCCGAATACCGATAAGTTACGGCAAAGTTACCCCAGTGGGGCGGGTATCAGGGCATTATGCCCCGCATGACCGGCCTGCGGGGCGCCCACGCGTACTACCTGTCCGCAACTGCCGCCCGGCTGGCCGATGACATGGTCGCGGTGACCGCGGTGCTGCTGGTGCTGGACCGGACCGGCAGCGCGCCGCTGGCCGGGGTGACGGTGAGCGCGTACACGCTTCCCGCCCTGGTCTCCGGGCCGCTGCTCGGCGCCTGGCTGGACCGGACGCCGTACCGCCGGGCGGCGCTGGCCTCCGGCCAGCTCCTGGTGGCGGCCAGCGTGCTCGGGCTGGCCGTGGTCGCTGGGCATGCACCGGGCTGGACCTGCCCGCTGGTCGCCTCCGCGTGCGGCGCAGCGCTGCCGCTGACCAGCGGCGGTTTCACCAGCATGCTGCCCTCGCTGGTGCCGGCGGCGACGCTCCCCGAGGCCAACGCGGTCGACGCGATCACCCACAACACCGCGGCCATCCTCGGTCCGGCCGCCGCGGGCGCGCTGGCCGCTGGCATCGACCCGGGGACGGCCGCGTGGGTGACCGCCACGATCGCGGTGGCCAGCGCGCTCACCCTGGCCGCCGTACCGGCTGCCCCGCACCGGACGGCGGCCGCCGCGCCTGGCCTGCTGGCCGCCGTCCGGACCGGTCTCCGGCACCTGGCCGCGACCCGGCCGCTGCGCGCGGCCACGTCCGCCACCACGGTCGGGTTCGGCGGGCTGGGGCTGCTGGTGGTCGCGTTCCCGCTGCGGGCCGAGCAGCTTGGGGAGTCGCGGAACGCCGGCGGGTACCTGTGGGCCGCGATCGAGGTGGGCAGCATCGGCGGCACGCTGCTGGCCACCCGTTACCTGCGCCGCCGACGGCCGGAGCGGACGGTGCTGCTGGCGCTCGGCCTGTACGGCGCCGTGATGGCATGCTGGCCGCTGGCGGGCACCTTCGCCGTCGCGCTGGCGCTGGCTGTTGTTGCTGGCCTGGCCGGCGGGCCGCTGCTGTCGGCGCTGTTCGCCACCCGGCAGCGGTACACCCCGCCCGGCCTGCTCGGCCAGATCTCCACCACCGGCGCCAGCCTGAAGCTCGCCGCCTTCTCCCTCGGCTCGGCGATGGGCGGGCGGGTCGTGCCGGCGTTCGGACCGGAGCCGGTGCTGGTCGTCGTGGCCCTGGCCCAGCTCGCCGGCGCCGCGACCGGCTGGTTCATCGGCCGGCCGGTCGGCCGCCACCGCAGGTCGGTCCTGACGCATCGGACGCCAGCGCCGTCCTGGTATGGGACGAGGTCATAGCTCGACGGCGTGGTCGTGGCAGCTCGCCGTCGCACCTGCCGCAACGACGTACGCTGCCACGAGGATAGTGTCCTTCCACTTCGCACCAGCCCATCTCCCCCAAGGCGGTTCATAGCATGATCGGCGAGGCACCCTGCTGAAGCAGGTACAACGGGTCTGGAGGGTTGGTGCCGAGAGCGAGACAGGCGTCCGGCTCACCAGTACTGCCGGGTTTGAACATGGTTGACCGGTACCGCAACAGGAGCTTGAGGTCGTTCCTTGCCGCCATCACAGTTCTGGTTCCTGCCGCGATCATATTTCGCCGCTGGCGCTCCGCTTCGTGGACATCGGTGCCAACGACTGGCCCCTGCTTGGTAACATAGGCCAAGCGTATGGCGGAGTCTCCGCTGTACTCTCGTCGTTGGCCCTCATCGGGATCGCCGCCTCGACCGCAATCCAGGCCCGGCAGCAGAAAGCCGAGCATATCGCTATCGTGAGGTCGTTCCAGCTCAGCCTTTACGACCTGGCCCGAGAGAACCCCGAGCTGTGCTGGCCCGTGGTCGCGGTCAAGTACAGCGGAGATGGCTCCAAATCCGCCAAAGAACCTTCTGCGTACAGTGAGGGTTATTCACAGAGGTGTTGGGCTGAGGCTGCGGCGTGTTGACGTGAACGGCGGCCCGTTTGCCGAAAGAATTGGGTTACCACACTCAGTTCAATTGGAAACGGACCGCCTGACGT
>Ga0307470_10000076_pt1 | contig 67823 bp, 66 predicted proteins | sample atmos_gasesAM3C__FD_204565 | JGI IMG/M metagenome (GOLD analysis project Ga0307470, IMG submission 204565) | Hardwood forest soil microbial communities from Morgan-Monroe State Forest, Indiana, United States - atmos_gasesAM3C_05 | ecosystem: Environmental > Terrestrial > Soil > Temperate forest... | reverse complement strand
ACCAACCCGCCGAGTAAGGCCAATCCCACCGCCCCGCTCCGACACCCGACACTGTAACCCGACACCCGCCAAGGAACCGCAGGATCGTTTCTTCGTATACGCTCAGCAGCGCCTGACATGCTGCCTGTACAACAAAAACCCGAACCGCCCAAATCACGCCGCGGAGCGCGCCTGTTCCTCGTGTGGCTGCTTGGGATCGGCATCATCATCGCCGGTGAACTGATCACCCGGTTTGTTCTGCGGCCGCTGAGTCTTCCTGGCGGCGCGTTGTTCGGATTCACGACGTTTCTGGCTTCCTTGCTCGTCATCGCGCTGACGCTCTACGGCCTCGCGGTCTTCGTTCGCTGGACGCTTCGAAAGCTCTTCTGGCGCGTAGGGCGAAGACTCTTCCTGAGCTACACCCTCATCGGTGTCTTGCCGTTCTTTCTCTTCGCGATTCTCCTGCTGACGATCGGCTACATGATCTGCGGCGTGATGACGCATGCCGCGTTGCGCGGCGAGCGTCAGGCCAGCCTCGGCCAGTTGGAATCCTCCGCCTTCGAGTACTCACTCACCGGCAAACATCCTGCTGGCGCGACGAAGGCACTCGAGATCTACGACACGGACAACGCATCGGGCAACAAGCTCCCTTCGTGGCTGAAGTCGACGACATTCAGCGGGATGGTCTGGCGGGACGGTCAGGCACTTCTCGTGGCGTCGCGTCAGGCATCGCAACAGGAAGGTGCGCCCGTACGGACGATCGTCTTTGTCGAGCCGCTCGATGCCGAATGGCTCGAACAGTTTCAGGACAAGTCAGGAATGACCATCCTCACCAAGGTCGGCGACCGGACAACAACCCACTACCGGCGAGGTGTTCGTGTCGAGAAGACTGACGGGGGACTCAACTTTGATGGAGACGACGACGGTCAGTTCACCGACCTCTTCGTCCGTTCCATCGGCCGGAAAGTCATCTGGCCTGACCTGACGGACCTCACGGACTGGAACGCGGGCCCGACTGCCGAGGGGAAACACACGATCTTCACGATGATCGTGAATCCGTTCCAGAACCTCTTCCACTTCTATTTCGGCGCGGCCGCGGACAACTACGTCAGCGGTCTTCTGCAATTCACGGCTGTCCTGATCATCCTGCTGCTCGTTTTCTACGCGATGGCCGTGCTGTTTGCCGCGGTGCTGATCTTCTCCATCACGCGCGCCGTCAACCGCATCGAGAAGGGCACCAAAGCTGTCGAGCGCGGCGACTTCACCTACCGCATCGCCATGAAGCCGCACAACCAGCTCGGCGAGATGGCGCAGTCGTTTGACCGGATGACGGAATCGATCGCCGCGCTGCTGGTGAACGTCGCCGAGAACGAGCGGTTGCAGAGCGAGATCGAGATCGCTGCCTCCATCCAGCGGAACCTCCTGCCGAAAGAGGGGCCGCAGTTCCGCGGCGTATCGTTCTCTGCGCACTTCGAGCCGACCGCGTCGATCGGCGGCGACTACTACGACGTCTTCAACATCGACAAGACGCGCCTGGCGGTCGCGATTGGCGACGTATCGGGCCACGGCCTTTCAACCGGTCTCGTGATGGCGATGGTGAAAGCTGCGATCACCACGCTGGTCGAAGAGGGCGCGGAAGAGACGTCGCTCTTCCATCGGCTCAACGATCTCGTCTTCCGCTCGACCGAGCGCCGCGCCTTCATGACCCTGGCCTTCACGATCTTCGATCTCGAGAAGGGAACGATTCGCCACACCAACGCCGGCCATCTCTATCCGTATCTTCTGCGCGAAGGGCAGCGTCCCCGCGGCATCGAGGTACCCTCCCTCCCCCTCGGCGTTCGCAGCACGATCAGCACGCACACCGCCGAAGTCGACCTGCACGAAGGCGACGCAATCGTCTATCTCTCGGACGGCATCGTCGAAGCGCAGGACGAAAACGGCGAGCCCTTCGGCTTCGATCACCTCGAAGCGCTGCTGACCGAGTCGACCGACCGCTCGCCGAGCACGATCCGCGACCGCATCCTCGAAGCCGTAGCCCGCCACTGCGGCACCCGCCCCGCCGACGACGACCGCACCGTGATGATCCTCCGCTTCGACAACTTCAAGCCCTCGCGGCCGGCAGCTGTGGTTGCGGAAAGCGCGGTTGCGACGGTTCCCGACAACGACGAAGTCGTCGTGACCACGTAATCGGGATCAGCGAAGTCTCGATCTCTGTCCGTCAGGTCGCTCTGCTAACCAACTAACGCGCTTCGAGGAGCGGTCCGAGCACTACGAGGGGGCCTGTCAGAGAGCGTCGTTTCTATCTGCGTCAATCTGCGTCATCTGCGGACAAGCCTTATCCGCAGATTTGCGCAGATGACACAGATGTAAACTAAGGCGTACTCGCCGGCGGCACCCTCTTCTTCGTCGCTTGCTCGAATGAGTAGGCGAGTTTCAGCAACGTCGGTTCGCTGCAGGCCATACCGGTGAAGCTGACGCCATACGGCTGCGGCAAGGCCTTGAACGTTTCCGGGAATGCCGTCGTCGGGGCGTTCGGAACCATTGCCCACGGCACGATTACGGTCGGGTAACCGGGACGCGCTGCGATCGAGGCTCCGCTGGGACCTGGGAAGAAAATGGCGTCGAGGTTCTGCGACTTCATCACCTCGTCGATGCCGTGCGTGGCGGTCAGGCGGATGTCGTTGGCGCGGTCGGACTCGTAGCGCGATTTGAAAAGATCGAGATCCATCGCATCGGAGATGTCGAGCAGCGACTGGCCGTACTTGATCGCACCCATCTTGGCGTGATCGGTGTTCCACTTGCGCAGCTCGGCCAGCGTCTTCACCGGAGCGTCCTTGCCGAGCGCAGTAAGCCAATGGTTGAAGTCGCGCTCCATGCCGTAGGCGAGGGAGATCGAGCACTTCTTGCCCTTCACTTCGTCCATGTCCGTGCATACGCCCCAGAGGAAGTAATTGTCGGCCGCGCTCTTGTCGGTGATGCTGGGGATGTCGGCAGGATCGACGACGACTGCGCCCTGCTCTTTGAGCACCGCGATTGCGTCGTTCATCGCCTTCGTCTGATCGGGATTCAGACCTCCGCGCGGCGTAGTCGCGCCCGGTACCGTGATCTTGTCGTAAAAGCCGGCACGCGGGATGCCGATGCGAGCACCCTTTAGGCCGTCCTTTTTCAGAAACTGCGTGTAGTCGTGATTCGCCGGCGGCGTGCAACGGGTGGTGGCGGGATCGTTCGCATCGGGATTGTTGCCTTCGAGAACGCCGAAGAGGATCGCCGCGTCGGTGACGAACTTGGCCATCGGACCTGCCGTGTCCTGATCGGCGGTAATGGGAATGACGCCGTAGCGCGAGATGCGTCCGACAGTCGGTTTGATCGCCGCCAGCATGTTCTGGTTCGACGGGCTGAGGATCGATCCTGACGTCTCGCTGCCGACGTTTGCTACCCAGAAGTTTGCGGTCGTTCCGGCGCCGGAGCTCGAACCGCCGGTTGCCAGTGCAGGCCGGCCGTCGCCCGTTTCGGTGCGAGGGTCACGGCGCGGATCGTAGGGATTGAAGCCGTAGCCGTTGAGCGCGTTGTAGTTCGTCGGCATCGGCGGATTGCCGGCCACCCAGTTGGCAAGCTCGGTGAGCTGCGTCTTGGCCATGATGATCGCGCCGGCATCGCGGAGGTTCTTCGTGAGCGTCGCGTCGTACGGCGGCGTCAGATTCGCGAACGCCAGGGCACCGCCTGTTGTGAGCAGATCGGTGGTCTGGATGTTGTCCTTGAGCGCGATGGGAATCCCGTGCAGCGGTCCGCGAATCTTGCCCGCGGCGCGTTCCCGATCGCGCTCGTCGGCTTCTTTGAGCGCGTTCGGATTGACGGTGATCGCCGCGTGCAGCTTGTCTTCGTACGTGGCAATGCGAATCAGATACTGCTGCACGAGCTCATGCGAGGTAACGCGCCCATCGCGCAGCGCGGCCTGCATGTCGGAGATGCTGGCTTCGACGACGCTGAATGGTTTGGGTGCGGGCTTGCTGGTTTTGCTTGCGGCGAGTGTCGTGCTGGCGATTGCGAAAAGGAGGAGGGCGGATGTTGCGGCGCTCTTCATGGCGCGGGATTGTAAGTTAGGAGTGACTACTTCGAGATCACTCCGCGTAACCCTCCCGATATGAGCGCGGCGAGGTTCGTGAGGACTCGAGGCAAGACAAATCCTCCCGGGCTCGCCAGGTACATCGGCTCCCACACGGGATCGAACTTCTCCTTGTACTGTCGCAGGCCCTGGAAGTTGTAGAAGTTTTCGCCGAAGCGATAGGCGAGCGCTCCCATGCGGTTCCAGATGGTGCCCAGCGAGCGGCTCTCCAATCCGGACAGCGGTGCCATACCCAGGTTGAACCAATGGTATCCGTGCTCTTTCGCCCAGAGAATGAGGCTTACGAACATGTAGTCCATCACTCCGTTCGGCGCGTCGGGCAGGTGGCGCATGAGGTCACCGGAGAGCTCGACGCCTGCTCCCTGCCACAGATTGGAGAAGGCTACGATGCGATCGCCCCGGCGCACGACCGCGACCTTGCAGCGCCGGATGTACTCCTCGGAAAAGAACCCGAGGGAAAAGCCTTTCTCGCGCGTACGCTTCTCGGCGAGCCAGGAATCGGAGATGGCGCGGAGCTCTTCGATGACCGGCCCCGGATCGATGATCTCGAAACGGCAGCCTTCCGCCTCGACGCGGCGTAGTACGTAGCGCATCCACTTGCGGTGGCGCCCTTCGAGCGAGAACTCCTCCAGCCCCACACGCCCTTGCTCGCCGATCTTCAGCAGCGTCAGCCCGAGGTCGAGATACAAGTGCATGTTCTGTCGCTGCACCTCGTAGAACACAGGCCAGCCTGCGTGCAGATCGCACAACTCGCGGAACTGCCAGATCAGCTCCTGTTTTTCGTCTTCGGCGCCGACCGGATCGCCCATGGCAATCCAACTGCGGCCCTCGATGCCGTACATGATGAATGCTTGTCCGCTCGGGCTGAAGAGCAGGGGCTTGTCACCGAGGAGGGCGAGATTGGTCTGGCTGTTCTTCTCGTTGACGAGGATTGCGGCGGCGTGCTCAACCTCTTCAATTCGCGGCGGATCGGGCTCCTCGGGTGCGGGACGGAGCAGCCGCTGGATGGAAAACAGAAGCAGCACTGCGATGACACCGACCGAGGCCCGGAGAAACCGTGGCGCGTCGGCGCGGAACTGGAAGTGCCACCAAAGGTCGCGCGAATACTCGACGTGCTTGTAGCTGAAGAAACCCAGCCACGCCGAGGTGATCACAACGAGGATGATTGCGGTGATCCATCCCGGCCCGAACCCTTCATTGAGGAGAGCAGCCTTGCGGTAGAAGTGGCGCCGGGACGCCACGAGCGCGAACAACATCACGGCCAGGATGATGGCTTCTTCGAAGTCGCCGCCTTTGAAGAGCTGGAACAGGATGCCCGCACCGAGCACACCGAGGGTGACTTGGTAAGCCCCGTCGAGGCGTCGTTGCAGCCCCCGCGCGAGCAACAGCAAAGCCGCGCCGGTGATCGATCCGAAGAAGTGTGACAGCTCGACGATCGGCAGGGGCACGACACGGCGAAGAAACCCGAGACGTCCCGGAAGCGTCGGCGTTGCGCCGGAAAAGAGCAGCACCGCTCCGCCGACGAAGGTCGTGAAGGCGAGAAGCTGCGGCGCGAGGCCCGGCGCCCACCGCCCGAAGATCTTCCACGCTTTTGCCACCCCTTCGCGCTTCTCGACGATCTCGTGGATCGCCAACAGCACGATGGCCACAAGGAGCGGCAGCAGGTAGTAGATGGCGCGAAAGGCAACGAGCGCGCCGAGGATCGCCGATGCCGAGAAGAATGGCACCAGGAAGACGATGATGATGGCCTCGAAGATGCCCAGACCGCCAGGCACACTGGAAGCGACGCCGGCGATCTGCGCCAGAAGGAAGATGCATAAAAACTGGCTGAAGGTCAGCGGCAGTGAGGCCGGCAGCAGGATGTAGAGAACGCTGGCGGCGAGAATCCAGTCGAGGCACGAGGTCGTTACCTGGGCCAGGAACAATCCCAACGAGGGCAGCTCGAACTCCCACTGTTTGATGCGGATCGGCTCGCGGCGGATAACGATCCAGAGCAGGTAGCCGATCGCCGGCAGTAGAAGCACGAGGCCGAGGAGCCGTATTGACACGAACGGCAAATGAATCGAAGGGGGAATCTCCGGCGGCGTGGCCAGAAAGAAAATCCCGCCGAGCAGGACGTAGCCGAGCCAGAAGGTGATCGTGCAGAAGGCGATGACTTTGGCGATCTGGACGGCGGTGAGACGCCAGGCGTTGTAGAGCCTGAAGCGCAACGAGCCGCCCACGAGCCCGGAAAAGCCGACGCTGTTGTTGAAGGCGTAGCCGATGAACGAAGCCAGAGCAATCTTGAAGTAGGGAAGGGGATGCCGGATGTAACGGAAGGCCAGGGTGTCGTAGCCCGTCATCACCAGGTAGCTGAGGAGCGTGAAGACGACAGCGAGAACGATTTGGTTGCGCGGAAGAGTGTTGATGTAGGCGAGGACCTGGCGATAGCGGTACCCAGCCAGCGTGTCTTGCAGTACCCGCAGCGCGATGGCGAACAGAGCCAGCACGAGAAGCGGTTTGAGAAACGGCACGAGCCGTTTGAGTCGATCCATTCGTGGCGATTCTATGCGGTCGCGGTCATGGGGGGCGCGATCTCACTCCAGCGCAATCCACAAGGCCGCGCCATGCGCCGCCGCCTGCCTGGCTGTCAGAAAGAGCTGCACGTACGTCTGCACGTCGAGGTCGGCGTCGAAAAGCGCATCGTCCTCAAGGTATTTCGCAGCGAGCTGAAGCAACTCGACGTCGTCGGTCGGCAGCGCGACGCTCGAAGCAAAGAGGCGCAGCTCATCGAGAAGGACGGGCAGGCTGCCGGCCTCCAGCGGATCGGCAACGGTCGGGATGAGGATGTGCTCCACGCTCGCAAACGGCAGCGGCAGGTAGACCGACTGGTAGGCGTCGATGCCGGTGATCTGCGGCGCGGAAGGGATGGCGCGCATGACGCTCTCCTGCAGTTTCGACCATCCAATCGCTTCGACCGGATCGGAGTGATAGGCCTCGGTTTCCACAAATCCGAGCGCAGGAAATCGTTTCCGAAGTTCGGCGTCAATGGCCTGCGCGAGATCCGGTGCAAAGACATCGGCAGCGTTGCCGGCGACGAAGACGATCGACACATGGGCAGCGTACCGTACGTGGGCGCTGTTGTGCAGTGGGCGGCTTTAATAAAACCGTTTCACGCGAAGACGCGGAGGACGCGAAGCCGGCTTTCTTCGCGCCTTCGCGTCTTCGCGTGAAAAAACCAAATTACAATCCCCGCCATGCGCCGCACTGTTTTCGCACTTGCCGTCTTTCTCGCCGCCACCCTCTTCGCCCAGACACCCGCAGCCGATACGCCGATGCTCGGATTCAGCGCGGGAAGCGCCGCGAAGGAACGTGCGCTTGAAGCGCAGTTCGACTCGTCGCTGAAACGCGACGAGCTTCGCGATTGGATGAAGCGCCTCTCCGCGCGGCCCCACCACCTCGGCTCCGCCTACGATCACGACAACCAGTTGTTCATCGCATCGTTGTTCAAGTCGTGGGGCTACGACACGAAGATCGAAGAGTTCAGCGTGCTTTTCCCGACTCCGAAGCGGCGCGTCGTCGAGCTCATTGCTCCCGAGCGTTTCGTGGCCAAGCTCGCCGAGCCATCGGTGCCGGGCGACGCGACGTCGGGACAGGCCAGCGAGCAACTTCCGGTCTACAACGCCTACTCGATCGACGGTGATGTCACCGGCGATCTCGTCTATGCGAACTACGGCATCCCTGCCGACTACGAGTTGCTCGAGCGCAACGGCGTCGACGTGAAGGGAAAGATCGTCATCACGCGCTATGGCGGTTCGTGGCGCGGCATCAAACCGAAGGTCGCTGCCGAGCATGGCGCCATCGGCTGCATCATCTACTCCGACCCTCGTGACGACGGCTACGCGCAGGGAGACGTCTATCCGAAGGGCGCCTATCGCAACGAGAACGGCGCGCAACGCGGCTCGGTGATGGATATGCCCGTGCATCCCGGCGATCCGCTCACACCCGGCATCGGTGCCACCGCGGATGCGAAACGAATCGACCGCAAGGACGCCGAAGTCATCACGAAGATCCCGGTGTTGCCGATCTCGTATTCGGACGCACTGCCGCTGCTGCGCGCGCTCGGGGGTCCGGTTGCGCCCTCCGATTGGCGTGGCGCGCTGCCCATCACCTATCACCTCGGGCCTGGCCCATCCCGCGTCCACCTCGCGCTCGAATTCAACTGGAACATGGTTCCGGCGTACGACGTCATCGCGCGCCTGGCGGGATCGCAATACCCCGACGAGTGGGTCATGCGCGGCAATCACTCCGACGCCTGGGTGAACGGCGCGAGCGATCCGATCAGCGGTCTGGTCGCGGAGTTGGAGGAAGCAAAAGCGATCGGCGAACTGGCGAAAAGCGGCTGGCGCCCGAAGCGGACGATCCAGTTCGCGGCGTGGGATGGCGAAGAGGAAGGACTGATCGGGTCGACCGAATGGGCGGAGACGCACGCGGATGAGCTTCGGCGCAACGGCGTGGTCTACATCAACTCCGATACGAACTCGCGCGGTTTCCTGGATGCCGGCGGATCGCACACGCTGGAGCGCCTCGTGACGCAGGTGGCACGCGACGTTCCCGATCCGGAGCGCAACGTTTCGGTCCTCACACGCATGCGAGCACACGAGGCGATGTCGAGCATGAATGCGGAATCCAGGAACGTGGAGCCGAAAAAAGAAGCGCACGAGCACGAATTGATCCGGCTCGACGCCCTCGGCTCAGGTTCCGACTACACGCCGTTCCTGCAGCACAACGGTGTCGCCGCTCTGAACATCGGATACGGCGGGGAGGGCGGCGGCGGGTCGTATCACTCCGTGTACGACTCGTTCGATCACTACACGCGGTTCGGCGATCCCACCTTTGATTACGGCGTGACGCAGGCGAAGACGACGGGGCGGATGGTGCTGCGACTCGCCAACGCGGACGTGCTTCCATTCGAGTTGAGCACCTTCGCCGACACGATGTCCCGCTACCTCGACGAGCTGACGAAGCTGGCCGAGAAGACACGCCAGGACATCGAAGAGCGAAACCGTTTCGTGCGCGAGCACACCTACGAGATCGCCGCCGACCCGACAAAACCGTTCGTAGCGCCGAAGGCGGAAGCGGCCGGGATCTATCTTAATTTCGCACCGCTGCAGAATGCGGTTTTGCATCTGAAAGAGAGTGCGCATGCGTTCGACCGGGCGGCAGCAGCGCTCCCCGCCGATGCAACCGCACGTCAGGCAGCTGCCGATCAGGCGTTGATGCACATCGAGCAGTCACTGCTGCGCGCGGATGGATTACCGCGGAGACCGTGGTTCCGTCACCAGATCTACGCGCCCGGCTTCTACACCGGCTACGGCGTAAAGACCGTGCCCGGCGTCCGTGAAGCGATCGAACAGAAGGAGTGGAGCGAAGCCAACCGCCAGATCGAGATCGCCGCCAGCGTGATCAATGCCTACGTCGTCCAAACGGAGAAGAACCTGGAGGCGCTGCGCGGGAAGTGAAAACCGTTAACCACAGAGACACAGAGTACACAGAGAGCCTCAGTGTCCTTTGAGTCTCTGTGGTTCAAATAGGATTGGCCTCACCTCGCCAGGAGGTAAATCACTTCGCCCTTGCGCGACATCCCCAGATCCTCGCGCGCGACCCGCTCGACCGCGTAGGTCGACTTCTTCACGCTGTCGATCTCTGCGCGAAGGCGGGCGTTCTCCTTCTCGAGCTGCGCCACTTCGGCGTTCAGCGATTCCATGCGCTTGCGCGATTGCTGCAGCTCCGAGGTTGCGCGTCCGGTGAAGAAGAGCGACGCTACTCCGCCGAACGCGATGACAGCCACCAGGACCACCGCGATTCTGCGGATGGCCTGTGCGGCCCGGCGTGGAGCCCGTGTGGAGACGGCGGGATGCATGGTGTCAAAGGTAGTGTCGCGGGTCAGTGCGGCCGTGTCAACGCCGTATAATTCGATTCGGTGACGCGCGACGCCGCACAGAACCCTCTTACCGATCGATATGCCTCGAAGGAGATGTCGTATCTCTTCTCGGCCGACTACAAGTTTCGGACGTGGCGGCGGCTGTGGATTGCGCTCGCCGAGGCGGAGCGGGAGTTGGGGTTGGGGATCACTGACGCTCAAATCGCCGAGCTGAAAGCCCACGCGAACGACATCAACTACGCCGACGCCGAGCGCCGCGAGCGCGAGATCCGGCACGACGTCATGTCGCACATCTACGCATACGGTCTCCAGGCGCCATCCGCGAAACGCATCATCCACCTCGGCGCCACCTCGGCGTTCGTTACCGACAACACCGACATCCTCCAGATGAGCGAGGCGCTGACCATCATCAGGCGGCGCATCGTGAATTTGATGGCCAAGCTGCGCGATTTCGCCTGGCGCTGGCGCGCCACACCTGCGCTGGCCTTCACGCATTTTCAGCCGGCGCAGCTCACCACGGTCGGAAAGCGGGCCACGCTCTGGCTTCACGATCTGCTGCTCGATTACCGCGAAGTCGAGTTTCGCAGCGCCAGCCTCGCCCTCCTCGGCGTGAAAGGTGCGACCGGAACGCAGGCATCATTCCTCAGCCTCTTTGACGGAGATGCCGGCAAGGTCAACCGCCTGGAGCAGCTCGTCGCCGAGAGAGTCGGGATGACTCGAAGCTATCCCGTCTCTGGCCAGACGTACTCACGCAAGATCGACTCGCAAGTGGTGAACGTGCTGTCGGGCTTCGCGCAATCCGCGTCGAAATTCGGCTACGACATGCGCCTTCTCCAGCATCTGCGCGAGATCGAAGAGCCGTTCGAAGACGACCAGGTCGGCTCCTCGGCAATGGCATACAAGCGCAATCCGATGCGCGCGGAGCGAATCGATGCGCTGGCGCGGCACCTCATCGTCAACGCCCTGAATCCCGCATTCACCGCCGCCACGCAATGGTTCGAGCGCACGCTCGATGACTCAGCCAACCGGCGCATCGTCATTCCGGAGGCCTTTCTCGCTGCCGATGGAATCGCACTGATCTATGACAACATCGCCGCGGGGCTCGTCGTTCACGAGGAAGTGATCGCGGCGAACGTCCGGCGGGAGCTTCCCTTCATGATGACGGAGAACCTGATGATGGAGGGCGTGGGGCGCGGCGGCGATCGCCAGGTGCTGCACGAGCGCGTCAGGATTCACTCGCAGGCCGCGGCCGGCAGGCTGAAATCGGGCGCGAGCGACAACGATCTTTTCGACCGCATCGCCGCGGATGGACTCTTCGGCATCGATCGCGCATCGATCGAGGAGATGGCGCGGCCCGATGCGTTCACGGGCCTTTCGAGGCAGCAGACGGAAAAGTTCCTGATCGAGGACGTCGATCCCATTCTCGCAGCCGAAGTGGCTACGATTCTTCGAGGAGAAGTTGGCGAGGTACGGGTATGAAGCGAGCTCTGATGACCGTGGCGATGATGGCACTGGCGGCGTGCGCGATCGTGCCGCACCGATCATCGCAATCGACGCCGGCATCGACAGCGGCCGTGGCGCCACAGGAAATGTCTGCGCACGGCGTAGCGGGCTGGGTCGGCCAGGAGTTCGCCGGCCGCACGACGGCCAACGGAGAGATCTTCGATCCGATGCTGATGACGGCGGCGCACCGCACGCTCCCGTTCGGAACGCTCGTCGATGTTCACAATCCGAAGAGCGGCCAGACCGTGCGCGTTCGCGTCAACGACCGTGGACCGTACGTCGGTGACCGGCTCATCGACCTTTCCTACGCCGCAGCGCAGCAGATCGGTCTCGCGGATGGCGGCGGCGGCGAAGTCGACATCAGCGTGGTGAAGGTCGGACGCGGCGACCGGGAGCCGCCTGCTGCGTTCTCGGTGAACGTGCCTGACAACTCAAGTGTGGCAGCAGTTCCACCTGCTGCGGCGGCAACTCCCGCTCCCGCTCCCACTCCGGCGCCTGCAGAGTCTCAGGCGCCGCCCGTTCCTGCAACTGTCGAGAGCGTGCAAGTCACCGAGCAGCACACAAGCGGCACGGAGACCCGAAGAGAAGTCGCCGCGAACGGCACGACGATCGTCGAAGTCCCGGTGACGTCAACCCCGCTTCCCGCGCCGGTGCCAACGCCGGCTCCCGTTACTCCAACAAAACGCACCACGCCTGCGACATCAACACCCGGTCCTGCCACGCCGCGGCCTCAATCTGCGGCTCCTCGCACCGGGCGGTACCAGGTTCAGGTGGGCGCGTTCTCTCAGGAAGCGAACGCGAAGGCGCTGCAGAAGAAACTGAAAGCTATCGGCCAGGACGCGATGATCGAGCACACGTCTCTCTACCTCGTGCGCATCGGTCCGTTCGAAACCCGCGAACAGGCAGTCAGCGTGCGCGCCAAGCTGGAAGCTTCAGGGATCTCGGCGATCATCATTACGCAGTAGATACGCGGGAGTCGGCAGTCGGAGCGAAGAGGCGGAACGTCCGGTCCTTTGACTCGAGACAGAGATCAGAGATCAGGAGCAGTCGGGCAGGCTAGCAGCTAGCCCCGCATTTCCACACTCTTGAACGGCTCCTTTGATCTACGACCGTGAGGGTGACAAGGTAAAGCGGTCGGAGCAACCGGGGGCCCTTGGTTTCACACACTCGACGCTGAGTCCTGCACACACGCTGATGTGTTTCGCACCCCCGATGCTGCGGTCTGCACCCGCGACGATGAGTTTTGCACCTGCAATGCTGCGTCTTGCACCCGCGATGCTGCGTTTTGAATCAACGACGGTGCTTTTGATCCATCGACGGTGCTTTTTGAGCCATCGACGCTAGGTTCTGAAGCATCAACGGTGCTTTTTGAACCATCGACGCTAGGTTTCGAAGCATCAACGGTGCTTTTTGAACCATCGACGCTAGGTTTTGTAGCATCGACGGTACTTTTTGAACCATCGACGCTAGGTTTTGTAGCATCGACGGTGCTTTTTGAACCATCGACGCTAGGTTTTGTAGCATCGACGGTGCTTTTTAAACCATCGACGCTAGGTTTTGTAGCATCGGCGGTGCTTTTTGAACCGTCGACGCTAGGTTTTGTAGCATCGGCAGTGCTTCTTGAACCGTCGACGCTAGGTTTTGAACCGTCAACGCCAAGGAGAACACTATTCAATTGTTCGATCTGCCGTATCTCTGACAACCTCTGACCTCTGACCTCTCCAAACCCCAACCCCAACTCCCCACTCCCGCACCAGCTATAATCCGCCGCCCATTTCAAACCGCAAGGACAACCACTCATGGCGAATCGCACGTTTACGATCATCAAGCCGGACTCCGTCCGCAAAGGCAACTTCGGCAAAATCATCAGCCGGCTCGAGTCCGAGGGCTTCCGCATCCTCGGATTGAAAAAGGTCAGCCTCTCCACCAAACAGGCCCAGGGCTTTTACGCGGTCCACAGCGAACGGCCGTTTTATCCCGACCTCGTGAAGTACATGACCTCCGGACCTGTCTATGTCGCAGCGCTGGAGAAAGAAGGCGCTGTTCCCGCCCTTCGCAAGCTCATGGGTGCGACCGATCCTTCGAAAGCCGATGCCGGAACGATCCGCAAGGACTTCGGCGAGTCGATCGAGCAAAACGCCATCCACGGATCCGACTCGGATGAAAACGCGGCGATCGAGATCGGCTTTTTCTTCGCCGAATCAGAGCTGCTGTAGAACGCGGGGTTGTAGGGGGTCGGGGGTCGTAAGGCGGTGCTCCGACTCCTGACTCCCGACTCCCAACACCCGAATCGGAGCCGCTTCGTCGTAGTCGATCGGAAGGTAAAGAGTAAAGCAGGTGCCTCTTCCCAGAGCTGACTGAACCTCGATGCGGCCATGGTGCAGCTCCACGAAGTTGCGCGTAAGCGACAGGCCAAGCCCGGTCCCGCCTCGACGCGCCCGGCGCCCTTCCTCGGTCTGATAGAACTCGTCGAAGATCCGCTGCAGCTCGTCGGGCGCGATACCGATCCCTTCGTCCGTAACGTCGATCCGCACCGTGAGCACATCCAGCGGCGACAACGCAGCCGGAATCAAGCTCACTGCTATCGTGACGGGACCGCCGCGCGGCGAAAACTTCACCGCGTTCGACAGCAGGTTGAAAAGGATCTGCTTCAGACGCCCCTCATCGAGCCGGACGCGTGGGACGGCAGGATCGATCGTTGCGCTGATGCTCACCTTTGCCTCGGCGGCAAATCCCTTCATCACCCGCTCCACCGACGCGATGGTGTCGCGCAGGTCGAACTCGTCCGTGCGCAGCTCCATCTTGCCCGCTTCGATCTTCGAGAGATCGAGGATGTCGTTGATCAGATCGAGAAGATGGTTCCCGGCGACGTGAATGTTCTCGAGGAACTTGTAGAACCGGCTCGGAAGGGTGGTGCCGGTGTTCTCGAGCAGCACGCTGGAGAAACCGATGATCGAGTTCAGCGGCGTTCGCAGCTCGTGCGACATATTGGCCAGGAACTGATTCTTGGAACGGTCGGCGGCGAGCAGGCGGAGGTTCGTTTCACGCAACTCATTCGTGCGCTCCATCACGCGCTGTTCGAGCGCGTACGTGAGCCCTTCGAGATCTTTGTAGAGATGCGCATTCTCGATGGCCACGGCCGCCTGATTCGCGATCGCGGTGAGCAGCAGCATGTCGTCGGGCGTGAAGGCGTTTTTCTTGAAGCTCTCGACCGAGATCACGCCGATGACGCGGTCGCGGGCGATCATCGGAACACCGAGCCACGATTGTGTGGGTTTCGTGTCGGCCACAGCCATTACGCCGAGTCGTTTTTCATCAGCGGTGCTTCCGATGAGGAGCGGCTCGTGATGATTGACGACCCAGGAGTTCAAGCCCTCGCCAACCGGAATCCGTTCCACCGGCAGCCTGATGTCCTCACGGACGTCAAGCTCGAACGACAGCTCGTTGGTCGATTCGTCGAGCAGAGCGATCGTGAAGAGCGTGCAGTCGACGGAGCGTTTGCACTCGTTGTAAATCGCCGTCAGAAGCTGATCGGTCGTGTATCGCAACGAGATGGTCTTGCCGATGTTGGTTAGTGAGGCGATGCGCTGCAACTGCTGCACGCTCTTCATCCTCGTCTTGGCCAGCATGCGCGCCATCCAGACGGCGATGCTTCCGCTGAAGGCGAGTGCGATCAGCGCGCCCCAGCCCATGGCCGCGAACCCGAGCGCAGTGATCACGGCGTACGGCAGCGTCAGGAGGTAGATCGTCAGGTCCACGCCGTCGAGGTGGATGATTTTCCGCAGCGAGTAGCCGTACGACTGCGCTACGCGGAACATGAGCAGGATATTCGTGACGCTCAGGACGACGCCGCAAAGCGCAATCTTCAGTGCGGCGCCGAGGGTGGCGTGAGCGAGCGGAAGCTCGCCGTGGAGCCGCTCGTACAGCGTCGCCGCGGCGACCACGGGAATGCCGTAGGTTCCGAAAAGGCCGAAGGTCTTGACGTGATCGAGGAAGCGGTCGGTCGACTCGATTTTTGCGGGCCCGATCTGTTTGAGCGCAAGAAAGCGCGCGAACGCGGCAACGATGACCGCCAGCCACGATGCCGCCACGACCCCCAGAATCGGGATCATGACCGTGTACGCCGTCAGAACGAGCGAGACGAAGATCAGCTCCGTGAGCTCGAACTTCAGGAGCGCCAGCGTCGTGGCGAACGCGACGAGGATTGCGATCACGACGATCGCGTTCGGCTGAAGGTTCCGAAGGATCGCCGCGGTCTGGTCGAAGCGCAGCCACGTCACCCAGAGCATCAGCAGCAGGCCGGCAAATCCCTGGGTGAGGAAAACGGTAATCGTGCGCCGTTGGGCGTTGTCGGAACCGTGTGGCATCGGATTGTGGGTGAACCCGGTAGTTATCGTAGCACCGGAACCCGCGCCTCACAGCTCAGACAGGCGGCTCCTGCCGGCTCGCTACTTCGGCCCAACTGTCCAATGTTCGGCAGACTGATGTGGCACAGACACTCTTGTCTGTGCTCTTTGAAGGTTCGATCAGATGTCGCGGAGAGCCAGACCATGCTCGAAACGGCACTCGCTGTCCCGAGGAATCTCTGCATTGTCCCGGCAGATGAGCACGTTGCGGAGCTCGACCGGAGCGGAGATTTCGACGCCGTGCGCGACGACGCAAGAGTCGAGAACGACGCCCGGAGCGATCCGGCAGTCATCCCAGACGACGGAGTCGCCAAGATCCCCTTCGCTGGTGCTTCGGGCGCCGACGATGCTTTGTGTGCACGTGCCCCGCACCGACGCCGTGTCGTGCACGAGCGAGTCGCCCGCCACGTGCGTTCCGCGCGAGGGGGCGAGCGTGCCATCCACCGTCCGCGCGAGCAGTGCGCGCGAGGCTTCCATGTAGCGGAGAGGCGTGCCGATGTCGAACCACAACGGTCCGTCGTCGATGACTCCCGCCACCCGTTCCTTGCCGCCTTCGATCAGCGGCTGGTAAACCTCGTCGACGATGCCCGAGAATTCTTTGTCCGGCAGGTAATCAAAGATGCGGCGGGAGATCAGGTGCGTGCCCGCGAACATCAACGGCTCGCCGGAACCTTTCCCGAAGCCGGTGACGAGATTCTGCTCGAACCAGACTGGCGTAAAGCGATCACCCTGCGGTGGATGCCGCAACGTCAGCGCAGCCAGCGCGCCGCTTGCGCGCAGAGTGGAACGCAGGGCGTCGTAAGGAGGAAACTGGATCGTGTCGCCGTTGACGAGAAAGAATTCGTCATCCGCCTCCAGCCACTGCTGCACTCGCCGAACGCCTCCTCCGGTGCCGAGGATCTCTGACTCATAAGAAAACCCGAAGCGCGCCTGGCCGGCATACGCTTCGTGCAAATATCGCCTGATGGCCGCGGGAAGATGATGGAGATTGACGACAAACTCTCGGATGCCCGCAGCAAGGAGCGACTCGACGGCCCACGCGATCAACGGCCGGCCGCACACCGGCACGATCGGCTTGGGAACCGTGTACGTGACTGGACGGAGCCGCGTGCCGTAGCCGGCGGCAAGGATCATTGCTTTCACAACTGATCCGGCGTGAAGACCATGTTCTCCCCGAGGTCAGGGCGTGTTCTCCGCGCCAGGCGATATAAATCCGAGTACGTCTGGCGGATGGCCTGATCCATCGTCATCCCGAGCTCCGCGGTGACCGTTCGAATCACGTCGATCGGACCTTCGATCTCAAAATAGTCGCCGATGGGTGTGCGGTCGAGTACGACTTCGACGTCGCGGATACGCCAGACCTCGCGAAACTTCTGGTAGCGGAAGACCGGTTTGTAGCCGAGGGCGTCGAAGAGCTGGATGGCGAGCTCGAAGCTCTCCACGCCCGTCTGCACTTCCTCGCGTGACTTCACGCCACCCTCGATCGACATCGGCCCTTTGTAGGTCGCGATCGAGTACTTGCCGAACTTGCGTACGCGCAGCAGCGAACCGCGCGTCCTCAAATCCCCGCGCCGGTCGAGAACGATGTTGTCCTCAAACGTCTCGGGATAGAGCCGCTGCCCTCCGATCTCGTGCAGCTTGCTCACGAGCTCAGCGCGGTCCTTGAGGGCGAACTTGACTTCGATTTCTGTGGCCATGGGATTAAAGGATGAATGGTGAAGGATGAAGGATGAGGGCGGGGCGCCTCGATTCATCCTTCATCCTTCCGCCTTCATCATTCTCAAAACCTCCACTCCAGGCAACGACGCTCCAGAGATGAACTCCAGTGACGCGCCGCCGCCGGTTGAGATATGGCTGATGCGATTGGCAAAACCTGACGCCTTCACGGCTTCCACCGATTCGCCGCCACCGACGACCGTGATCGCATCGGCTTCGGCGACGGATCGCGCCATTGCCATCGTCCCTTTGGCGAAGGCTTCCTTTTCGAAGACGCCCATCGGTCCGTTCCAGAAGATGGTACGCGCGCCCTTCAATGCGTTGTCGTACTGGGCGACTGTTTTCGGCCCGATGTCGAACGCCTTCTGCCCCGCCGTGAGCCCCTCAGCAACGGTCACCGTTTCGATCGACGTGGGTGATTCGAGATCGTCGGCCACGATCAGGTCGACAGGCAACGTCACGTTCTGGATTCGCTTTGCCACTTCAATCGAGTCTTTGTCGACGAGCGAGCCCCCCATCGGAACGCCTCGGGCAGCAAGAAACGTGTTGGCCATGCCGCCGCCGATCAGCACGGTGTCGGCGAGCTTCACGAGCGCTTCCAGCGGCTCGATCTTGCCCGCGATTTTGGCGCCGCCGAGGAGCGCGACGAACGGGCGCTCGGAGACGTTGGTGATCTTCTGGAGAAACTCGATCTCTTTTGCCAGCAGCAAACCGCCGGCCGTGTGATTCGTTTCGAACAAGCGCGGCAGCGCATCGATCGACGCATGCGCGCGATGACACGCTCCGAAGGCATCGTTGACGTAATGGTCCGCGAGTTTGCGCAATTGCGCAGCGAAGGCGGCATCGTTCGCCTCCTCGCCGGCATGAAAGCGAAGGTTTTCGAGAAGCAGCATCTGACCCGCTTTCAGTTGCGACGCCTTTGCTTCCGCCTCATCTCCAACGCAATCGGCCGCCCACTGAACCTCGGCGCCGAGGAGCTCGGCCAGTTTCGCGCGCACAGGCTCGAGCGAATACTTCGTTTTCCGTTCGCCTTTTGGGCGTCCGAGGTGACTGGCGATCACGATAGCGGCGCCGGCGTCTTGCAGACGGCGTAGCGTCGGCAGCGTCTCTTCGATCCGCGTCGCGTCGGTGATGCGCGCGCCATCGAGCGGCACGTTGTAATCGACGCGATAGAAAACGCGTGCTCCGGCGGAGAGCGTCAGGTCGTCGAGCGTTCGGATGTGGATCATGCGCTTCGAGGGGCGTCCTTCTTCACCCGTCCAACATAGGCGATCAGATCGAGGATTCGGTTCGAATAGCCCCACTCGTTGTCGTACCACGCCAGCACCTTGTGCATGTGCGGATCGACTGAGCGGGTGAAGGTCGTGTCGATGATCGAGGAGTGCGGGTTGTGGTTGAAATCGACGGAGACCAACTGCTCGTCGGAGTAATCGAGGATGTTCTTGAGCGGCCCTTTCGCGGCGTCGCGCAGCACCTGATTGATCTCCTCGGGGTTCGTTGCCTTCTCGGTCCGGAACGTCAGATCGACGAGCGAAACGTTCGGCGTTGGCACGCGCACCGAGATTCCGTCGAATCGTCCCTTCAGCTCCGGCAGCACGAGGCCGACAGCCTTGGCCGCGCCGGTCGTGGTCGGAATCATCGACATCGCCGCCGCGCGCCCGCGGCGCACGTCCTTGTGCGGCAGATCGAGAATCTCCTGGTCGTTCGTGTACGAGTGGACCGTGGTCATGATCCCCATTTCGATCCCGAACGTCTCGTGCAGCACCTTCGCCACCGGAGCCAGGCAGTTTGTCGTGCAGGAGGCGTTCGAAATGATCTTGTGCGCAGTTGGATCGAAGACGCCCTCGTTGACGCCGATGCAAATCGTGACATCGGCATCTTTCGAAGGCGCGGAGATAATGACGTGCTCGACGGAACCGCGAAGATGGCGTTCGGCCTTGGCCTTTGACGTGAAGCGGCCCGACGACTCGACGACGATCTCGACTCCGAGGTCGCCCCAGGGAATGTCGTTGGGATCGGGAGACGAGAAGACGCGAAGCTCTTTTCCATCGACCGTGATGCTTTTGTCGGTGTGGCCGACCTCATTCGGAATCGTGTGATGCACCGAGTCGTACTTCAGCAGATACGCCAGCGTGGCCGCGTCGGTGAGATCGTTGACGGCCACGAATTCGATTTCGAGTTTCCGTTCGAGCGAGGCGCGCAGCACGTTCCGCCCGATCCGCCCGAAACCATTCACTCCTACCCTGATCATTGATTCTCCAAGTGTTTTCTGAGTCCGTACACCGCGGTGTCTGACTCGGCGCGTAGTATAACGACGCGTTTCACTGCGAAGCCCATGCACGTTGAACCTATCCGTTGGCGCGGCGACGCGCTCGAGTTGCTCGATCAGCGTCTTTTGCCGCGGGAAGTTCGTTACGTCGCCTTGCACAACGCGCACGAGGTCGCTGACGCCATCCGCGACATGATGGTCCGCGGAGCACCGGCCATCGGCGTGTCGGCAGCGTTTGGCGTCGCGCTGGCGGCGCAGCGCGGCGACGATATCGATGCCGCGGCCGCGGAATTGCGCGCGTCGCGTCCGACAGCTGTCAACCTGATGTGGGCCCTCAACCGCATGTTGCGCGCACGCGATGCCGGACGCGATTTGACGGCCGAGGCGGAGGCGATGTTCAGCGAGGACGTGGCGGCCTGCAAACGTATCGGCCAATACGGCGCCGCGCTCCTCGGCAACTCCGTGACGGTACTGACCCACTGCAACGCCGGCGCGCTGGCGACGGCTGGTTACGGCACGGCCCTCGGCGTGATTCGCGCGGCAGTTGAAGGTGGCAAACGCGTGGCCGTCTTCGCCGACGAAACGCGGCCGTATCTTCAGGGCGCGCGGCTGACCGCCTGGGAGCTGCAACAGGAATCGATCGACGTCACGCTGATCACCGACAGCATGTCGGGTCACTTTTTCCAGCAAGGGAGGTTCGATGCGGTAATCGTAGGGGCCGACCGCATCGCCGCCAACGGCGACGCCGCGAACAAGATCGGAACGTACACGGTGGCCGTTCTGGCTAACGCGCACGGCGTGCCGTTTTACGTCGCCGCTCCGCTGTCTACGATCGACGTCCACTGCCCGACCGGCGCGGAGATCCCGATCGAGGAACGGAGCGCGGCCGAAGTGACGTCGATCAATAACGTCTCGATCGCGCCGGAAGGCATCAGCGTGCGGCATCCGGCATTCGACGTCACGCCGTCGCGGCTCATCACGGCCATCATTACCGACCGCGGCGTGCTGCGGGCGCCATACGACGAAGCGATCCGCGAGGTGTTTCGATGACCGAAGAGCCGGTTGCCGAGCCGGCAGGCGAAGAGGCGTCCAGCGTCGCGCCGGTGGCCGTTGAGGAGCAGCCGCTGGTCGAGGCTGTCGAACCGAGTGCGCCCATTCCCGTCGGCGAACACAAGGCCCCGCCATCGCCGGCCGCCGAGGTACGCGCCTTCCGACCGCGCCCCTTTTCACTCGGCGTCGCGCGGCTCGTTCGCGCGTTGTGGCTCGGCAGTGGCGCGTTTCTCATCCTCACCGCTGCTGCGGCGTTCGGGGCCGCGAGCAATGCGACCGACGCCGCGAATGTGGTCGGTGCTGTCCTCACGCGCTGGCACTACATCGCCCTCTTTGCGCCGCTTCTGCTCCTGCTGCTGGAATGGCGCCGCAGCCGGCCGGTCATGCTCATCCTGCTTTTCATCGCCATCCTTCTGGCGTCCTCGCAGGCGCTGCTCGACACGCGCATCCGCATGATGCGTCTCGACTCCCTGGTGCCGATCAGCAGCCTCTCGCCCGACGACCCGTTGCGGCGGCACTTCGGATTCCTGCACGGAATGTCATCGCTCTTCCTGATCGGTCAAGTCATCGCTGCGGGCGTCGCAGTCGCGATGCGCGAGGAGCGCACCCTATAATCGCCGCGGTGAAATCGTGGACGTACTGATCGTTGACGACGAGGCGTCGCTGCGCGACTTCCTCTCGATCGTTTTTGAAGGGGAGGGCTGGCGTGTCGAAACGGCCGGCTCACTTGCCGCTGCGCGCAGCGCGCACGCGAAGCACGAGCCCGATCTCATCCTTTGCGACCTCATGCTGCCGGACGGCTCCGGCATCGACCTGCTGCGCGAGGTGAAGGCGTCGGCTCCTTCGGTGGCGGTCATCATGATCACCGCTCACACGTCGACGAAGTCGGCGGTCGAGGCGCTCAAAGCCGGCGCCTTCGACTACATCGCCAAACCGTTCGATATCGACGAGCTGAAGATCATCGTCCGCAACGCCGTCGAGCGAAAAGAGCTCGAGGACGAGAACATCCACCTGCGCACGGCGCTGGAAGAGCGATTCACGTTCTCCAACATCATCGGCCGCAGCGCGCGGATGCAGGAGATCTTTTCGGTGGTGCAGCGGATCGCCAAGACCTCGTCGACCGTGCTGATCTCCGGCGATTCCGGCACCGGCAAGGAACTGATCGCCCGGGCTATTCATTACACCTCGGGGCGCCGCGGGAAATTCGTCTCGATCAACTGCGGTGCGCTGCCGGAGACACTGCTGGAGTCGGAGTTGTTCGGCCACGAGCGTGGCGCGTTCACCGGCGCGATCCGCGAGAAGCGGGGCCTGTTCCATGAAGCGGACCGAGGCACGATCTTCCTCGATGAGATCGGCGAGACGTCAACAGCGATGCAGATCAAGCTGTTGCGCGTCCTGCAGGATCACGTCGTGCGGCGGGTCGGTTCGAACAGCGAAACGCAGGTCGAAGTCCGCGTCATCGCGGCTACGAACCGCGACCTGGCGGAGTCGATCCGCGCCGGCACCTTCCGCGAGGATCTCTTCTATCGCATCAACGTCATCCCCATCACGCTGCCGCCGTTGCGCCAGCGCAGGGAAGATATCGCTCTGCTCGTCGAGCACTTCATCACCAAGTACTCGAAGACACTGGGCGTCCCTCAAAAACGGATTTCGGCGGATGCGATGCGACTGATCGAGAAGTACAGTTGGCCCGGCAATGTACGTGAGCTGGAGAACGTCATCGAGCGGATGATCGCGCTGGAGCCGTCGGACGTTCTCACGACGAAGTCTCTCCCCGAGCACGTTCTCCTCGGCGGCGCCATTCCGGACATGACGTTCGAGTTGCCGGCGGATGGGATCTCACTCGAGAATCATCTCGAAGGCATTGGTAAGTTCTTCATGCTCAAAGCCCTCGAGCGCTGCGGTGGCGTGCAGACCCAGGCCGCCGAACTGCTGCGGATGTCCTTCCGCTCGTTCCGCTACTACGCCAAGAAGTACGATCTCATCGTACGGGAGGGGCGTCAGGATGAGCCAGTGGAGGTCGAAGATGAGAATTAGCGTCGCTCTGCTTTTCGCGTGCGCGCTTGCCTGTGCGCAACGGGTGCCGGCACCGTCGGCGTCGTCAGCGGCCACCACGGCCCCTGCGGATGCCGCCTCTCCGCGAATCATCCTTCCGGACAAATCCGTCATCGCGGTCGAAGTCGCGGCGGATGAGGAAATGCGCGCGCAGGGTCTGATGTATCGGGATCATCTCGCCGATGACCGCGGCATGATTTTTCTCTTTCCGCAAGCGGGCGAGTATCCATTCTGGATGAAGAACACGCTCATTCCGCTTGACATGATCTGGAGCGACGCCAACCATCGCATCGTGCACATCGCGCATGACGTCCCTCCGTGCAAGGCCGACCCCTGTCCGAACTACCCACCTCACGCCGAGGCCTCGTCAGTCCTGGAGCTGGCAGCAGGGGTCGCAGCGAAGCATCACCTTGCCGAAGGAAACACGCTGAAGTTCGAAGGCATGGACAACGTAGTCGCGCGGTAAACGGTTCAACACCTCCCCAGTCTGATTCGTATCAAATCCCGCCGGGAGTGTTGAACTATTCAATCGCGAGGGTATGTTCGGACCGTCATGTTCCGCAGCCGCGGGGAGAATCTGCGCTCGACGTACATTCTGCTGTTCCTGAATATCGCCTTCTTCTTTCTGCAGTTTCAGGACGGTGTGAAGTTCACGCAGCTTTTTGGATTCGATCGTGACGCCGTCGCCGCCGGCCAGATCTGGCGGCTCTTCACCTACCAGTTCGCGCAGGCCGGACACCTCGGCCTCTTCACGATTCCGCCTGTCCTGACACTCTTTCTCAACCTCGTGCTGCTTTCTCTTATGGGGTTCGCGGTGGAGGCGGAGTGGGGGACCGGGCATTTTCTTCGTTTCTATTTGATGTCGACGCTCGCCACTGCGCTGGTGGCAGCATGGTTCAACACGCCGCTGCTCGGCTCGTTTTTCATCAACTTCACGCTTCTGTTCGTCTACGCGGCTCTGAACCGCGACCAGACGTTTTCGCTGTCGACGATTCTTCCGATCCGCATCACATTTCTGGCGTGGCTGGCGCTCGCCGCGCTGCTGACCGGCGTCTTCTTCGGCAGCAAGGCAAACCTTGCGGCGCTGGCGGGGGCAGCGGTGGGATTCGGCTATTACATCTCGCAGCGGATCCGCGTTCTCGCGCTCGTCACCAGTGGGGTTGGCGGGACAGCCAAGGTCGATTCTGACGATCGAGCGGTGATCACCGCGACGCGGAACGTCACGCGCGTGACAGCCGTCAAAAGGGCGATCGAGACCGGATCGGTGACCGACATCGATCGATTGATCAAGCTCGCCGAACGGGAGATCGTCAACGGCGTGAACATCTGTTCTCCGTGCGACTTCAAGCCGGAGCACTCGGACCGCTACTGTGTTCGATGCGAAGGCTTTGCGGAATGCACCGTGCGCCACCTCCGCATGAACCGGCCGAACGGGCCGGTGCCGGTACCGGTACCCGCCTCTGCCACGGTCGAGACGCCTTTCTAGATTAGTCAGATCAGCGCGTAATTGCAGGATCTGACGATTCTTCCGTAAAATATTCAGGTGGCGATCCCGACGTCTGACATGCCAGGCCATCGCGCGCTTCAGAGCCGCGTGCACTCGGCACTCGATACCTGCGTCGAATCTCAAGGCGTTGACTTCAAAGAGTCTGCAGCGATGGCAGTCTTGCAATACAAACTGATCCGGACGGCGATGGCGATGGCAAACCTCCGCGATGGTGGTGTGATTGTCATTGGTGCGAGCGAGCGCGGCCCGAGTTGGGACTTAACGGGTATCTCGGAAGTGCACTTGAATTCATATGCCGTTGACGAGCTGGTCGACGCCATCAACCGTTTCGCCTCGCCACCAATCGCTGTTGAACTTGTTCTGGTTCCGTATCGCGCAGGCCCGTCCTTCCTTGCTGTCAACATTCGCGAATTCGGCGAAACGCCGATAGTATGCCGACGGGATGGACCTCCGGGATCCGGCCTGAAGCAAGGCCTTGTCTACGTGAGGCCGCCCGGCGTGGCGCGGACCAGTGAAGTCAGAACCGCCGACGAGATGCACGACCTTCTCGACCTTGCTGCCGAGAAGCGTGCTCGCCGAATTCTCGAGACGGCGAGACGCATCGGGATGCAAGCGCCGGCGCCGGATCGTCCGTTTGACGACGAGTTGGAGGGCCTATGACCACTGCTGAAAGGTTACCCGCGGAGAGGTTGCCGGTGCCTGTGCGCGATTATCCTCACTGGAGGGTGACGTACCGTCCAGAGACCTACGATGAGAATCGCATACCGAGCCTGTCCGACTGTCTCGAAGTAGTTACGAAGAATCGTGTGAGCCTACGGGGCTGGGACTTTCCGCATGTACCTCGAAGTGGCGAAGAAATGGCCTATGGTTCCCGGTGGATCGCCGCGTGGTCGGATTTCATGGGTCACATCGAGTATTGGCGGTTCTATCAAAGCACCCAATTTGTGTATCTCGGAAGTGTACGCGAAACGACTGAAAGAGCGTGGGCCGAACACCTGCGAGCCACACAACACTTCATGGACAGGGAAGACATCGCAAACGTGCCGGGCTTCATCTCGATTACTAATTTTGTTTACAACGTAACGGAGATCTTCGAGTTCGCAACACGCCTGGCTCAGGCATCGATCTACAGAGAACCGGTCGAGATCGCGATCAACCTTTCAGGAATACGCGGTTTTGTGCTTGCGGCGGACCCGAACCGTATGTGGCCAAACGCCTATGCGGCGTCCCAACCTGAAATTGCCTACAAGCAGTCATTCACACCTGCAGATCTCGTCGCCGATGCTGCAACCGCAGCGGTCGCTTGCACTGCGTGGTTTTTTGAACGTTTCGGCTGGCTTGATCCGAACATGGCTGTGATCCGATCGGATCAGCAGAAGTTTCTAGCGGGTCGTTTGTAGACTGCTCTACTCCTGAAAGGAGTGGCGTCGGTTCCTCCACCGAAGCGCTTGCCTTTCTCGATTCCAGATCTCCTGCCGAACGAGAATTCTACGTAGCCGGCGGGCCACTCTGCGGTCCACCGCCGTCACCACCACCCGGCCGGCGACGCCGGAAACGTCTCCGCCGCTTCGATCCACCCTCACCCTCGGGGCGCGGCGTGCCGCCTTCCGCCTTTGCCTGCGGCGGACGCGGAGGGCGAGCCTCGCGCGGTGGCCTCTGGGGCGGACGCGGAACCGCTGCTCCCGGTGCACCGCCCACCGGCGGAGCTCCAGCCTCTCCGCGCCCGGCACCACGACGACGCCTGCGACGACGTCCGGTCCGCTCTCCCTCGGGTTGCGCCGCCGCCTGCTGCTGCGGTGGCCGCGCCTGCGGAGGACGTTGAGGTTGTCCGCCGCGTTGTGGCGGCCTTTGCGGACGGCCGTCCCGGCCCTGCTCGCGCTGCTGCTGCTTTTGCGGTCTTCCATCGGGCCTCGGGGGGCGGGCACCACCGCCGTCTCGCCGCGCGTCCTTCCTGCCTGTCCGCTGCTCGAACTCCTGCAGCTTCTTCTGCATGAATTTCCGGATCGGCCCGTCCTGCCGCGCGCGCACGTCGTCGAAACCGCAGTAAGGACAGCGCTTCCAGCCTTCGGGGTACATCTTCCTGCAGGAGCTGCAAAGAATACTTTTGGGCAGCGGCATGGTCGGGCGGGATTGTACACTTCCGGCCGTGGACGCCAGGAACGATGCCGAGCGGCGCAAAACATTGCTGACGCTGATCGAGTTAGCGGAAGGCTCGAGCCCGTCCGACTGCTGGGACGATAGGCGCGCCGAGGATCTGCTGCGGTCCCAGTCGAACCCGGATGAAGTCCGCGAGCTCGGGATGAGCGAAGAGATGATTGCCAGGGTGTTCGGAGCGCCGGTCGGAGGTCGGGGGTCGGAGCAGCCTGCAACTCTCTTCGACAACCGACAACCGACAACCGACAACCGCTCGTTTACCATCCGCGTCTCGGCCCGATTCGAGGCGGCTCACTTTCTTCGCGAATACCGCGGCATCTCCGAGCCGCTTCATGGCCACTCGTACAAGGTTGAAGTTGATCTGGCGGCGGCCGGTGGCGGAGTCGATGCTGACGCCATCGCCGTCGATTTCGTCAGTGCCCGGCGAAAGCTCGAAGCACTGGCAAAGACGCTCGACTACGGTTGCATCAACGATGTGCCCCCGTTCGACAAAGTCAATCCTTCTGCCGAGAACATCGCGCAATGGTTTGCCCAGGCGCTTGCGGCAGCGGTGGCCGAGGAGAAGGCAGTCGTGCGCGCGGTGACGATCTGGGAAGGGCCGGTGAATTCGGTCACCTTCCGGCCGTGATGCCTCGGCGCGCGTACCATTCCCTTCCGTGGAGCTGACACTCGTCATCATCATGCTTGCCGTCGGTATCGGGCTGGCGGCGTCTGTGGCCATCACGTTCGCTGCGGCGCAACGGGAAGCCGACCAGCGTGGCGGGGCGCAGGCGAACGCCGCTCCTGACCGCAACCGGGTAGCGGCATCGATCCTCTTCAACCTTCTGCTTTCCGGCGGCATCGCGGCGGAAACTGCCCGGCGCGAGATCCGGCGCGGCGCCGGGCTTGCCGGACCGGTCACCTCGGGAATCGACATCGCTAACTGGGGTGAGCGCTTCGCGAAGATCGCCTCGCCTGAGCAACGGACGTGGCTGCTCGACACCGCCGTGCGCCTCGTCGCCGGCCGCACCACGCCGGTGCCATTGCGGCAGTACGCCGCGCTGCTCGATCTCAGCTTTTCCCTCGGCTTCCAGACAGACGCCCTGGCCCGGCTGCGCGAGGTATACGGCTTCGACTACGTCGACCACGCGAAAGATGCGCGGCCACGCGGAGCCGACCGCGCCGGAATCTCGACACCGCTCTACTCGCGTGATCAACGCGAGACCGCCGAGCTGCTGCGCGTGCTCGGACTCGCGCTGCCTGCGGATCGTGCCGGCATCATCGTCGCCTATCGCAAACTGGCGGCGCAGCATCACCCGGACAAGGTTTTCAGCGAAACTGCGGACGTCCAGAGCGAGGCGGCGGCGCGCTTCATCGAGATCACGCGCGCGTATGAGATACTTCTTAGCATCTACTCTGAGTGACTGGACCTCAGAAGGCTTCCTGTCACGAGAGGGTGTCGGATCGGCCTCGGACGTACGTAGGGCTTGCGTACGATTGTCAGCCGTGTATAATGCCCGTCCGGGAATTCGGGCAGTTTCCTGTTTGTTCACAGCCGGTTTGCCAGCACTTCCCTCCGTTAGACCGTAGTAAATCTCGACGACAGCAACAATCAGGACGGACGTGTCCGGTCGCGGTGACGCGGCACCGACCAGTCCGAATGTCGAAGAGGTCGTAGAGACAATCGCCATCCGAACGCCGTAACCCATACCGTTACAACGACTTCGGATAGCTCACTCCAGCAGATCTGGGGCCCTTGGTAACTATTTTTTTCGCCGCGCATCTAATAGGGATAACGGCACGAGTTACGCATTTTTGGATGTTTGCCGTACAGGAGACACGATGAAAACCGCAGTAGCAACCGATCACGAGCAGGGATGGGACTTCGAGAAGGCCGCGATGCCCTACGTCGATTCCCTGTACAACACCGCCTATCGCATGACGCGGAACTCCGAAGATGCGGAGGACCTCGTTCAGGAGACCTACCTCAAGGCGTACAAGTACTACGACAAGTTCGAGGAAGGCACGAACTTCAAGGCGTGGCTCTTCAAGATCATGAAGAACACGTTCATCAACAACTATCGGAAGAAGAAGCTCACGCCGCACAAGATCGACTTCTCCGAGATTGAAGAGTCGTACGAACGGGTCATCCAGAAGAACGCGCCGGATCTGATCAAGGATCCGGAGAGCGAGATCTTCCAGGACATGATGGACGCCGACGTCAAGCGTGCCCTCGATTCGCTGCCGCACGACTACAAGATGGTCGTTCTGCTGGCCGACATCGAAGGCTTCTCCTACAAGGAGATCGCCGAGATCCTCGACTGCCCGGTCGGGACCGTCATGTCGCGCCTGTACCGTGGCCGCAAGATGCTTGAGCGCACGCTGCTCGAGTACGCGCGGAAGTACGGCTACATCCGCGGCACCGCGGAGCCGGCCAAGATGCGCTCGCGCAAAGACGAGACGAAGGGCCGCAAGAAGAAGGACACGGAGACCGGCGACGAGGCCGAGATTCAGGAGCCCGAGACTGACGAAGAGGCGATTCTGTTCGCCGACGACGAGGACATCGAGCTCGAAATCGAAGAAGAAGAGCCGGAGCAGTTCGAGATCGAGTAGTTCCAGCGTTCAGCAACAATCAAGTTTTCGGGCGGCCAGTTGTTTCGGCCGCCCGAAGTGTTTACTGCAGAGATTAGAGACGAGAGATTAGAGATCAGGCCGATCTCTGATCTCTGACGTCCGCACCTTCTCAGAGACAAGAGATTAGAGATCGGGTTCCTGACGGCCTCGGCTGTCTCTGATCTCTGCCTCACCCTGTTCTCTGATTCATCACCTGCTCCTCCGGAATTCAGCCTGCGGCCGGGCAGTTGCCACCGATGCAGAGTCGTCACCTCGATGGCCAAGGAGACCGCAGTCAATGATCTGTGACGATGTGAAACGAGTTGCTTACTTCTTCCTCGATGGCAGCATGGGCGAGAAGAAACAGACCGACTTCAAGACTCACGTCAGCCTCTGTCCCGAATGCGAACAGCGGGTCAGCATCCACCGGCGTCTGAGAAACTTCATCAATCGAAGACTCGGACGCATGGCAGCGCCGCCAACACTCCGGCAGCGTCTCACCCGCAGCTTCCGCGCCTTGAGCAGCGACGCCTAGACATAGAATTCAGGCGTGTCTGAGCACCCACTGATCCTCGTTTCTTCGAATCCGAACAAGGGAATCGAAGCCGAGCGAATCCTCGGAGTCCCTCTACTTCGCGTCTCGATCACCCTGCCTGAGATTCAGGCGGCCGGAGTCGAAGAGATCACGCGCTACAAGCTCGAGGCCGCCCGTTCCAAGGGTTACAGCCACATCATCGTCGAGGATGTTTCCCTCGGCTTTGATGAGCTGGGTAACTTTCCCGGGCCGTACGTGAAGTGGCTGCTGGAGGCCGCTGGCGGAAAGGGCCTCGCTGCGATCGCGTACGCGCTCAACAACCGCGCGGCAAAGGCGGAATGCTGCGTTGCGTACTGGGACGGCACCAACGGCGAAGTTTTCCGTGGCGTGACCGAGGGAGAGATTCTCGTCGAGCCTCGGGGCGACGGGAACTTCGGCTGGGATGCCTGGTTTCAGCCGCGGGGATCGAAAGAGACCTTCGCCGAGATGTCGCCCGAGGAGAAGGATAGGGTCTCGCACAGAGGTGCGGCATACCGCCAGCTCGGCGCGTATCTCAAAACGCGAAACTCATGACCCGGGAACCGGACGCACTGAGTCCGCGCGAGGACGGCGCCGCAAACCATCTGCCGGGATCATCCGTAAAAGACATTGAGAATGAGGGATTTGGCCGTGCCACCCCTTGGCAGGCCAATTGAACTATGCAGGATAGCCTTCGGAGACTCCGAGGGAGCAGTGGAAAGGACGCCCAATGTGGATATACGACGGTGATCAATGGATCGAAGAGGGCGCGAACGAGACCGGGAAGCAGCAGGCGGAGACGATCATGCCCCGACACGGTGAAGATCTCTACCCCGAGTTGCAGGTCGTCGAAGTCGAGATCGTCCCGGTACCGCAAACGAACTACGTCCCGCACTTTCCGCTGCATTAGCCAAAACAGAATTCTGTTCACGACCGGCCGCGCCTTCGGGCGCGGCCTTTTGTTTGGAGACAGAGAGAGGTGTAGTTGGGTATTCAGTGTTTTCGTGCTGCACGTTGAATTCACGCGGAAAGCGGCGCCCCCGCCCGGCAGGCAGCGGGGTGGCGTATACGGAGGCTACTTCTTCGTCACGTCGTCGAGGGCTTTGCCGCACCAGCGGCGCGATGTTTTGTGGGGGACGAGGAGTGGGGGGTGGGAGAACGAGGGACGGCGTTTGTCGGCTCCCGGACAGACGTTACTCCCACATTCCCAATCCCCACACACCAAGCGTCGAGAGTGGGGGGCGACTTAGAAGGGCGCGGGTGACTCACGCGTACGAGCCAAAAAACGCGCGGGTGATGACGAGTGCACGTCTGCCACGAACCACCCCTCACTCACCATCCCCGCGAGGTCGAACAGCCCTTCGATCGAGACCCTCCGGCACGCGTTGCAGAGAGAGAGAGGTAGCTTCAGCAATGTCCACGGAGGCACGCCCATACGCCAGCTCTTCCGTGGTTGGGTCCGAGGTGGGAGCGTAACTGAAGGATCTCGATCCAAAGGTTGTTCGAATGTCAAAGAAACTAAAAAAGGGGCATTACGCCCCTTTGTTTGCCTTGCGGCTGGTTGCTGTGGCCGTCAGTCTACGTTCGCAATCTCTGAAGAATAGTGATCCAGCTCACAAAACTCAAGTCGCCTTCTTGTAGTAGTCGGCGTTGATCTGCGTGTACTGCTTCCACTGCTCCGGCACGAGGTCCTCCGGGAAGATGGCCTGCACCGGGCAGGCAGGCTCGCACGCGCCGCAGTCGATGCAAACCTCGGGATCGATGTACAGCATCGTATCTTCGGCAAACCCTGCCTCGTCTTTGCGGGGATGGATGCAGTCGACCGGGCAGACGTCGACACACGCGGTGTCTTTCGTATTCACGCACGGTTCGGCAATCACGTATGTCATCGGGATAGGCTCCTTGGACGCTGGAACTGCGGCGGCATTTTAAGTGAAGAAGTAGCGGGTCAAGTGAAAAAATATCGGGCCTGCGAAACAGATGGAGTCGATGCGGTCGAGAACGCCGCCGTGTCCCTGGATCGATGATCCCCAGTCCTTCACGCCGCTGTCCCGCTTGATCGCCGACATGGTCAGTCCACCAAGGAAGCCCATGATCGTGATGATGAATGCCATTCCCATCGTCTGCCACACCGTGAACGGTGTCGTACGCCACAGCGCCGTACCGATCAATGTGGCAGAGACGGTTCCGCCGATGAATCCCTCCCACGTCTTGCTCGGACTGATGACGGGCGAGATTTTGTGCCGCCCGAGCAGCTTTCCCCATACGTACTGCAGCACGTCGCTGAGCTGAACGATCACGACCAGAAAGAAGAGCAGCCGCGCGTTCTTGCCCGCGTAGCCGGGAATCTCCAGCATCAGCAGCGCCGGGACATGACTGACGCAGTAGACGCACACCATGAGCCCCCACTGGATCTTGGAGCTCCGTTCCAGAAACGCGTTTGCGTCGCCGGAGATGGCGATGCGCGATGGAATGAAGAGGAAGGCGTAGACCGGGATGAGGACGCTGAAGAAGCCGTACCACTGCGTGGCCACGAGGTAGTACTGCAGCGGCAGGATGATGAAGAAGACCCAGAAGAGCGCGGAGTGATCGGCCGGGCGTGTCGGCGTGAGCGTGATGAATTCGCGCAACGCGAAGAAGGAGAGGAGCCCGAAGAGAATTACCGACCCGAGGCCGCCGGTGAGCAGCGAAAGGGCGAAAACGGCCGACATCACCCACCACGCTTTGATGCGCGCGTTGAGGTTGTCGACGACGTCGCTGCGCCGGCGCAGCCGCATGATCTGACCGATGAGCGTCGCTACGACGAGCAGCGCGAGGATTCCCGCGAAGAGGAGCAGCGTCTGCCGGTCGCGAATCATGGTCACCATTGCCGCAGCTCCAGGATTGCGTTCCTCGCGCGGTCCAGAAACGCGTTCTTGTCCTCGTCTTCGCCGACGTGCATCGGCCCACCGAAGCTGACCGACGCCAGCATCGGCACGGGAACAAACTCCCCTTTCGGCAAAACGCGGTTGACGTTGTTGATGTACGACGGAATCAGATCGACGTCGGGACGCGCTTTTCCAAGCCGGTACAAACCACTCTTGAACTGCGCAATCGTCGTTCCGTCGCCGCGTGTCCCTTCGGGAAAAATGATGAGCGAGTGCTTCTCGCCAAGCCCGTCGAGAAGAACGTCGATCGCGTTCGGCGATCCGGTGGTCGGGTTCCGTTCGACCAGCACGGCATTGAATACTTTGACGCCAAGGTAGCGGCGCAAGCCAGGCTTGTCCCAGTAATCCTTCGCCGCAACCGGACGAGTCATGGCGCGCAGAAGCGGCGGCAACGCAGCCCAGACCAGAACAAAGTCGAGGTGGCTGGTGTGGTTGACGAAGTAGATCCGCTGCCGATCGTCCGGCGTGAAGCCGACGCGCCGCACGTTTCCACCCGCGAGAACACGAGCGATTCCGACGACACCCTTGGCGACGACGCGCCTCACCGCGACTCCAGCTCCGCGGCCATGTGGCTGGTCCGGCGGATCATCGTGATGATCGTCCCGACGATGATGAGGATCAAAGCCAGCATCAATGCGTAGTCGCGGAAGCGGAAGTAGCCTGCGACCGCGTCAACGATCGCTGCGAACGTGAGCGTGGCCATGCGGTGCGGCTTTGCCATCGGCCCGACAAAGTCCTGCTTCGCGCGCACGGAGCCGGCCAGGACGCGAACATAAGCCGTCATCACGGCGAGCAGGCCGGCGCACCATCCGAGAGTGGGCCCGAGCGAGTAGAACCGAACGATGGCATAGCCTGCCGCGACGATGATCAATGGATCGGCGATGCGATCCGGCAGTTCGTTGAAGATGTCGCCTGTCTTCGAGGCCATCTTCCCTTCGACGGCCACCATGCCATCGAGCATGTTGCAGATCAGACGGAGCTGAATCCCTGCCGCCGCAGCAATCAGCAACACGACGCGAGTTACACCCTCGGTGTCCCTGCTGGCGACGAACGCCAAGCCCGCTCCGAGCGCGAAGACGACGCTGAAGACCGAGATCGCGTTCGGGCGTACCCGCCAGCGCACCAGCAGCGCCGCCAGCGCCTTCGCCCAGCCGCGGTCACGCGTCTTGAGAGGACGACGATCCATGAATCAAGCGATTGTAGTCTCGACGGACTGAGCGGTAGAAGTGAAGGAGTGATATGTGACCCGAACCTTGCTGCGTCGCGGCACGCAGGTCGTTCGGTTAGTCAGACATAGCTCAAATGCGGACGAACGTAGGTCGGACTCTCCAGTCCGACAAAGGAATGTTCGTAGCGGAAACGTGCGAAGTCGGACTGGAGAGTCCGACCTACATCAACCACTAACTCGCCCACATGCGGATCGACTCGATCTGATAGTCGTTCCCCATGAACGTTACCAGGTCGCCGGCGGCATGGCCGAGCAGCGCTTTGGCGACGTCGGACTGATTGGAGTAGACGCCGTGCTCCGGCGCGGACTCCCACGGCCCGAGGATCGTTACCTCGCGGCGCTCATCGCCGTTCGCCAGACCGACTTTCGTGCCCACGCGGACGACCGAAGTATCGACTTGATCGGGATTGAGCACCTGCACGCGCGAGATCTCCGCGGCCAACTCGCCAACGCGCGCCGAAAGATACTCGGCTCTCGCTCTCGCCGCTTTGTACTCGAAGTTCTCGCGAAGATCGCCCATCTCGCGCGCGGCCTGCAGCGCGCGTGAGTTCGCAGGAATCTCCACCGTCTTCAGATTCGTCAGCTCGGCGCGTTTCTGATCCAGCATCTGAGCTGTGGAGTAGACCGGTTCGGCCTCGGGCTCGCGAAGGTGCGGATACTTCATCATCGCCGCGTGCTTGGCGATCTCGCGCCGGTACTCTTCGATCGCGCCGTACCGGTCGAGCGTATCGACCAGCTTCCGAGCCTGTTCCTCGTTGTCGACGCCGCTGATGATGCGGAGCACGAGTCCGCCCTGATCGAACATGTCTTTGAGCCGCGCGCGAACCGCGGAGAACTCATCGGAATTGATCGCGTCGATGATCTGGAAGAGCAGGTTGTAATTCGTCTTCTCGGTCAGCGTTTCCTGTTCGTTGAGCTGCTTGACGAACCAGTAGAAAGCGCGCGGATGGCGGCGTGGGTAGCGAAGCGTCTCGTCGATCAGACGATCGCGCAGGTCCGTGTGGCCGCCTTCTTCGAGCGCGGCAACGATGAGCGACATGATGCGCGGCTCTTCATCAAGGAAGAAGACCTCGGTGTAGACCTTCGGCCACTCCGGGTGCATCTCGCGCACCTGCGTGAGCGCACGCTCGCGGAGCGGTTTGTCGGTCATGGCGGCGATGACACGTGACGCCAGCGGCCCGGTGATGAGGCTCTTCGGATCGATCAGTGTTGTGTATTCGCCGGGGAGCGTTTCAAGCGTCGCGGCGATCTGCCACGCCGCCGCCGGATCCCGCGGCGCAATGCGCGCGGCCTCGGCCGCGAGTTTGCCCGAAAAGTAATCCGCCAGATCCTTACTGCGCGCGCTGTGTTTGCGTGCGAGATCGAGTTTGACCTTCGGCTCCGCGCGATCGAAGTCGCGCTTGATGGTCTGATCGGCCTCGCCTGTCGACGAGCTCCACGAGTAGTTTGCCTTCGCGCCGCTGCCGCTGATGACGATCTGCGTATTCTTGCGTGCCGCGGTCCACCAGGAGCTCCACTTCTCTTCGGGGACGATGCCGATCACCGCATCGCGCACTTCGGCCATCTGCATCGGCCGGCCGAAGCTCTGGAGGATCCGGGCGAAGAACTGCGATGGTGACTTTTTCGCCTCGGCCTGCAATTTCTCGGCGTCGGTGAACTTCTCGCGCAGCACGTGGCCCGGCGGCAGAGGGACGAGATATTTCGCCGCCGCGCCGATGGGCATCGACACACGCTCGCCTTTGTCGAAATCGAGCCGGGCGATGCCGAGCTCGGGATTCAGCTCCGTGACGATGCCGGCGCCGCGGCCGGCCATGAAGTACATCTCACCTTCGTCGTACCGCAGCCAGGTCTCGATCTTCTCCGCCTTCTCCACCGGGTTGCTGGTCGGATCGGAGAAACCGGCGAAGTCGTAGACCCGCTGAAAGTTCTTGTGCGAGCCGTGAGCGCCCCGCAGCGCCTGTTCGATCGCCGGACGCAGCGTGGCCGGATGCCGGGAAAGCCGGCCCAGCTCCTTCAGCACCTGAAGGCGTAGCGGCCAGGCCTTCTTCTCGAGAAACGTGTCGGAGAGAAGCCCGAGGAGTGTGTCGGATTGCGTGCGCTGCTCCGCCTTGCGAAGCGATCTGGCGATGACGAGGAATGAGTCGACGTCGCTCGGATCTTTTTCGAGCTGCGACATCCAAAGAGACTCGAGGTCGTCGAATTTTTTCTGATCGATGAAACGCTGGGCATCTTCGCGGAACGGCAAAGTCGAAATCCCTCCGGGCGGAATAGAGCGGGCCATTGTAGTGCAGCACACGCTAGAATCCCGCGCTTGAGCAACACTCCCGAGTCCGGCGCAGGCACCGGCATCCGCGCGCTACGCCTTGGATTGGCCACTTTCGCCATCCTCGCTCTCGAGCTGGCCATCATCCGCTGGATGTCTCACCAGGTACGGATCTTCGCGTACCTGAACAACGTCCTGCTCATGGCCAGCTTCCTCGGCATGGGCCTCGGCATCGCCATCGGCCGCCGCCGGCCGCGCCTGATCGACCTTGCGTTGCCGTCGCTGGTGGTGCTTGCCGCGATCCTGACGTTCTCGGCTCAATTGCATCTTCTGCGGATCGCTTTTCCTGATCCGACGCTCTCGATCTGGGGCGCGGAGACACTGCGTGGCAACGAGACGTTCATCACCAACCTGGCAAAGATCGTGGCGCTCTTCGCGCTGGTGGTCTGGATTTTCCTCTGTGCCGGCAGCGCCGTCGGACCGTTGTTCGCCAGCCTGCGTCCACTGCAGGCCTATACCGCCGACCTGGTTGGGTCACTTCTTGGCGTTGTCGCCATGACCGCCGCGGCGGTGCTCGGAACGACGCCGCCACTCTGGCTGGCGCTGGCGGTGATTCCCCTGGTCGTCTTGTCTCCACGCATTCTCTCGATCGTCAGCGCGCTCGCCGTGGTGGTCCTCGCACAACTCTCGGTGCAGCATGCGTTGTTCTCGCCGTACAACCGGCTCGATATCGGCTATTCGACGGTCATTCCCGGCCACCCCCTTGCGCTTGCGGCCAACCGCGACGCCCATCAACTGATGCTCGACCTGAGCGATTCGAATATTTCCAATCCTCGCTTCACACGAGACCAGCAGGGCTTCTTGGCGACGTACCGGTATATGTACGACCTGCCGTTCCGCGTGCCAACGGGAAGAGGCCGGGCTCTCGTCGTAGGGGCAGGAACAGGGAACGACGTCGCGGCCGCGCTGCGCAACGGTTTCGGTCAGGTCGTTTCTGTCGACATCGATCCGACGATCATCGCCGTCGGTCGACGCTTACACCCCGAACACCCCTACAGCGATGCTCGTGCGGTGCCGGTAGTCAACGATGCCCGCGCCTACTTCGAGCAACATCCGGACGACCGTTTCGACATCGTATGTTTCGGCCTGCTCGATTCGCACGCCATGTTTTCGTCGATGTCGTCGTTGCGGCTCGACAACTACGTTTACACCGTTGCAGCGCTGCGCTCGGCCTGGAGGCACGTAGCTCCCGGCGGAGCGTTGAGCGTCTCGTTCTCTGTTTACGCGGGAGACTGGATCGCCGACCGGATCTTTGCCGTGATTACGGAGGCCACCGGCCGGCGTCCCCGCGTTTTCGCGTTTCCCATCGCCACCGCGAAGACGTTCATCATCACGAAGGGACCTTCCAGGATGCCGGACCGCCCTCTGGTTCTCGAGGTTTCGCAGGTCACGGATCTCGCCGCTACGCGCGTGACCACCGACGACTGGCCCTTCCTCTACCTGAGACCGGACAGCTTTCCCACGGGCTACGTGACGATGCTGGCGTGCATTCTCGTCCTCGCCGCCGCGGGCGCGCGCGTGGCCTTTGGCAAGCGGATCTTCAGCAGCGGATTCGATCCGGTGTTGTTTCTGATGGGAGCGGCGTTTCTGCTGATCGAAACGCGCGGCGTGACCGATCTTTCTCTTCTTTTCGGCTCGACGTGGATCGTCAACAGCTCCGTATTCGCCGGCGTGCTGGTGATGGCGTTAGCAGCGAATCTGGCGGTGGTGCGTTTCCGCCCGCGCAATCTGACTCCCTGGTTCGTGGCGTTGTTCGCCGCGCTCCTGGTCAGCTATCTCATCCGGCCGTCGCAGCTTCTGACGCTTTCCCTGTTGACGCGCGGGATCGCCGGAGGATTGCTGAACGCGCTGCCGGTCGCGTTCGCAGGCGTGATCTTCTCCACTCTCCTGGCCCGCTCCGAAGATGCAACGTCATCGCTCGGCTCAAACCTCATCGGAGCGATGGCGGGCGGATGCCTCGAGTACACGTCGATCGTCACCGGACTGCGTTTTCTGACCGCGATTGCGATGGCGCTTTACGGCGCGGCATTCGTTCTCGTGGCGCGGAGAAGCAAAGTCGATTCGTGATCGGGGGAATCAGAGATCAGAGATACTAGAGATCAGAGATCAGAGAGGCGACCCGAGGGGTTCGACTTCTGATCAACTAATCCACTGATCTCTAGTCTCTGATCTCTAGTCTCTGATCTCTAGTCTCTGATCTCTAATCTCGGATCTCCACAGATCCCCACGTCCCCGCTTACCGGCGCAGCTTGACCAATGCCTTGAAGACGTCGAACGGCAGCTCCTCGGAGTGAACGATGTGGCGAAGGTGGTGCAGCGTCGTCCGGCGTTGTTTCACGTCGTCGAGCGAGATGTTGTGCTTACGAAGAAGGTCGTGTGCTTTCTGGTCAGACATAGCTCTCCCCACAAATGGTTGATTCGGAGCTCAGTCGAACAGCTCCAATCCGAAAGCTATTTCACTTGATGTCAACAAGTACTTGACTTGAGGCAATATCGATCCTACATTGCGTTCATGCGACGCCTTGCCATTCTCATCCTCAACGTCATGGTCACGCTGGCCTGCCACCTTGGACCGGCCTCGCCCGCCACATCGGCCGCGAGCGCGAACGACCTGGCAAAGACCAAGCGCATGCTCGACGCCGGACTCGATCCGAACGCTCGCGACGACGCCGGCTATACCCCTCTCATCGCCGCGTCCCGCGCCGGAAAGGTGCCCATGATCCGGCTTCTGCGCAGCCACGGAGCCGATCCGAACCTCCGCGACGCAGCGGTCAACTCATGGACGCCGCTGCTTCACGCGATTCACAAAACGCAACCCGCATCGGTCGCCGCTCTGCTCGATGCCGGCGCCGATCCCAACGGCACCGAAAGGGACGGCACGACACCTCTGATGATGGCCGCCGGCTACGGCTACACCGACATCGTAAGACTTCTCCTCGCGCGCGGAGCCAACCCGCGAATCGCCACGAGCGACGGCATCACCGCTCTCGACCTGGCCCGATCCGGCGTCCCCGACATAGACCGCTTCACCGTCTTCGCCTGTCAGGACGATACGGTAGAGGCACTTCTCGCCGCCGATCCAAAGCTCCCCGACCACACCGCAAACCTGCCTTTGCCCGCGCGAATCGCGATGCGCGCGAAGCGGTGCAAGGCATAGCGCGAGTTATGCCCGTTTGGTGTAGTAGACAACCCGTGGCAGGTTCTCGAAGGCCCGATCGCTGGTCACGATGTCCGCGTCTGACTCGTAGCCTGTGGCGAGCACAATCGCGTCTGCCATCGACAGACGGTACTGAATCGCGAGGTCGGCAGCCGTAAGCGAGATGCCGACGGAAAGCGGAACGACTCTTGTTTGCTGAAGAATCGTGAGCGCCGACAGAGCATCATCCTCCGACGTTGTCTGCTTCAGTTTCCTGTAGACCTCATAAACAACGATCGTCGGCGTCATAACCGCATGGAGGTCGCGCAGGTAGGGCATGAACAAATCCGACAAAGGCCCGCCTGCGAACACCTCGATCCATCCGCACGAATCGATGACGTTCACATCCGGTCGCTCTTGTCGCGCAGCCCTTCGGTCGTCAGGCCAGGGGCGAAGCCGCGCATCTCCTCAAGACTCTTTACCGGGACCAGATGAACAATGCCACCCTTTACGATGATCTGAAATTCCTGTCCCTGTTTCAGATGCGCGGACTCACGCACTTCCTTCGGAATCCTCACCCGGTATGTCGCTGACAATTTGGCGCGGCTCATATTCGACCTTTCGTGCCACAAAATAACACGTCAACGGCAACGTCACACGTTCAACACGATCTTCCCGAAGTGATCTTCTTTCAACGCACGATGCGCTGCTGCGGCTTCGGCGATCGGAAAGACGCGATCGATGACTGGCCGGACCCGGCCCGCGCGCAGGTCATCGCCGAAACGCGCGACAAACGATGCCACGATCGTTGCTTTCTCCTCATTCGGTCGCGCCCGCAATGTCGATCCGATGATCTGCTGGCGTTTGCTGAGGAGCGATCCGACGTTCAGATCGATGCTGCCCGGGCCGCCCATCGATCCGATGACGACGACGCGGCCCCCGACAGCGAGGCATTCGAGATCGCGCGCGAGGTAACGCGCGCCGATGTGATCGAGAATCACATTCGCGCCGCGTGCCCGCTCGACGAAGTCCTCCTCGTTGTAGTTGATTGCCTCGTCGGCGCCGTGCGCGAGACAGCGCTCGCACTTTTTGCGTGAGCCTGCGGTAACGATCACGCGCATCCCTGCCAGCTTCGCAAGCGTGGTTGCGGCGGTGCCGACGCCGCTGCCGCCGCCGTGAACGAGCAGCGCCTCGCCCGGGCGTGCACGTGCGAGCTCGAAGACGTTGAGATAGGCGGTGAGGAAAACCTCCGGGATGCCCCCGGCCTCATTGTCGGTCAAGAGATCCGGCACATGCATCGCTGATCCGTGATGTACGACCGTCTCCTCGGCGTAACCGCCACCCGCGAGGAGCGCCATCGCGCGGTCGCCGACCGTCCAACCTGTGACATTCGAACCGATTTCGATCACCTCGCCCGCGCATTCCATGCCGAGGATCTGCGAAGCGCCGGGAGGAGGCGGATAGTGCCCCTGGCGCTGCAGCAGATCGGCGCGATTCAGTCCAGCGGCGCGCACGCGAATGCGCAGTTCGTCCGCACCGAGCGGAGGCGGATCGACTTCGCCGAGGTGAAGAACGGATTCATCGCCGAAGCGATCGAAAACGATTACGCGCATTTTCTCCTCCTCGTCACAACGGTAGGCGAGAAGCGTCGAGCGATTTCTTGCATGTGTCCCCTTCCATTCTCTCCCGCGGCGTACTCGTTGGATCAGCCGTTCCACGCTTGCCTCATGTTGTATCGTTTCTCTCCGCATGCCCGACGTCATCGCCTGCCGCAACCTGCGCAAGTACTACGCCGACGTGAAAGCGGTCGATGGACTCGACCTCTCTGTCGCCAGTGGCGAATGCTTCGGACTTCTCGGGCCGAACGGCGCGGGCAAGACCACGACGATCGAGATTCTCGAAGGTCTCACCGAGTCCGACTCCGGAGAGGTCGAGATCCTCGGCCTGACCTGGCGCAAGAACGAGCGCGAGCTGCGTGAGCGCATCGGCATATCGCTGCAGGAAACGCAGCTTACCGAGAAGCTCACCGTGTTCGAGACGCTGCGGTTGTTTCGTTCCTTTTATCGAGTCGGAGCTGATCCCGAGGAGTTGCTGCGCGATCTTTCGCTCGACGAGAAACACGACGCACGCGTCGGCAAGCTTTCCGGCGGTCAGCGGCAACGGCTGGCGGTGGCATGCGCGCTGGTCGGCAATCCCGATGTTCTCTTTCTCGACGAGCCGACGACCGGCCTCGATCCGCAGAGCCGCCTGCAGTTGTGGGACATCGTGCAGCGCTTCCGGCAAAAGGGCGGGACGGTTCTCCTGACGACGCACTACATGGAAGAAGCGGAACGTCTCTGCGACCGGGTCGCCATCGTCGATCACGGCCACCTCATCGCCCTTGGTACGCCGGCCGAGCTGATAGCGAAGCTCCAGGCGCGCAACGTGATCGAGTTCACGAGTGAGCCGCGGCTCGAGCAGGCAGTCGTCGAGGCCATCGACGGTTGCGCCGGCGTCACCGCGCATCGCGAGGGTTGGCTGCTGCGCGTTCATTCGCTCGCCGAGGCAGTGCCGCGGTTGATCGACACGGTCGAGAAGCAGGGGGCGAAGCTCGTGACCCTGTCGACGCATGAGGCGACGTTGGAAGATCTCTTTGTCTCGCTGACCGGAAGGGAGCTGCGCGATGCGTGAGAAAACGCGCATCCGGCCGCCGATCATCGAGCTGGCCCTTGCCCGCACCAAGGAGTTTCTCCGCGAGAAAGAGGCGATGTTCTGGGTCTTCGGCTTTCCGCTGATCCTGGCCCTCGCCCTCGGATTCGCCTTCCGCGAGAAGCCGCCCGATCGGATACCGGTCGGTGTCGTGGCCGGACCGAACGCGCAGCAGCGGCTGGCAGCGCTGTTGAAGTCGAAAACGCTGCTGCCGCGCATCATGAATGAGCAGGACGCGCGCGACGCATTGCGGCGCGGCAAGGTCTCGCTCCTGATCGAGGGAACGGACACCGTCGTCTATCGCTTCGATGCCACCCGTCCCGATTCACTGAGCGCGCGCAACGAGACGGACGATGTGCTCCAGGCTGCGGCCGGACGTCGCAACGTTCTGGTGCCGCGCGAAGAGCGTGTCCACGAGCAGGGCGCTCGCTATATCGACTTTCTGATCCCCGGTCTCCTCGGCATGAACCTCATGGGCACCGGGATGTGGAGCATGGGCTTCACGATCGCGAACGCGCGCATGAAGAAGCTGCTTAAGCGCCTCGTTGCCACGCCGATGCGCAAGACGGACTACCTGCTGGCTATGTTTCTGTCGCGACTGATCTGGCTTCTGCTCGAAGTCTCGGTGCTGGTCGCCTTCGGCTGGATCGTGTTCGGCGTGCGCGTCAATGGCTCGCTCGCAGTGCTGGCCATTCTTTGCATCGTCGGCGGCTACGCGTTTTCGGGCATCGGGCTGTTGACGGCATCGCGGGCGAAGACGATCGAAGCGGTGAGCGGCCTGATGAACCTGATCATGATGCCGATGTGGCTCTGCTCCGGCGTCTTCTTCTCGTACGAACGATTCCCCGATTCGGTCAAGCCATTCATCCGCGTCCTGCCGCTGACGTTGTTGAACGACGCGCTGCGCGCGGTCGTCAACGATGCCGCCGGCCTATCTCAGATCACGTTCCAAATCGGATTGCTGGCCGTGTGGGGCATCGTCACCTTCATCATCGGGTTGAAGATCTTTCGATGGCAATGAAACGACTCTCAACGATCGCCCTGCTGCTACTGACGGCATGCGCCACGTCGTCATCAAACGAGCCGAACGCCGATGTTCTGCTCAAGGCCGACCGCGAGTTCGCGAAGCAGTCGGCAGCCCGCGGCCATCTCGCCTGGTACGAATTCATGGCGCCGGATGCCTCGAAGCCGGCCAATGGCGGCCGCGTGCTGACCGGCCCTCAGGAAATCTCCGACAGCATGCTCGCCGCATTCGGAAGCGGCTTCACGCTGTCGTGGGAGCCGGCCCGAGCACAGATTTCGCAGGGAGGAAAGCTCGGCTACACGTGGGGCCGCTACCACTCGGTCTTCCAAGGCAAAGCACGCGACGGCACATACATGACCGTGTGGGCGAAGCAGCCGGACGGTTCGTGGAAGGTGCTGTTCGATACGGGAGATCCTGATTGATAGGGAGTGGGGGGTAGGGTGTGGGGGGTGGGAGCGGAGCATCCGAGGGTTCGCTTTTGCTCCGACACCCCACTCCCGACGCCCCACTCCCTCAAACAACCATGAAAATCGCCACCTGGAACGTTAACGGAATCCGCGCCCGCGAGGCGCAACTGCTCGAGTGGGTCGCGAGCGCGCAGCCTGATGTGATCTGCCTCCAGGAGCTCAAAGCGTCGCCTGCGCAGATCCCCGAGTCGATCTGCAATCTCAATGGCTACTGGTGCTACTGGCATGGCGCGGTTGCATACTCCGGGGTCGCGCTGCACATGCGGCGCGAGACGTTTCCCGAGGAGCCGAAGTTCTCGCATCCGCACTTTGACCTCGAGACCCGCATCGTCGAGGCGCGCGCCGGCGACACGGTCTTCGCATCCGTCTACGTCCCGAACGGCGGCAAGGACTACGTCGCCAAGATCGACTTCATGAAAGCCCTCATCGCCTATGCCCGCGCACAGAAAGAACAGGGACTGAAGCTCGTCATCAGCGGCGACTACAACATCGCCCGCACCGACATGGACGTCCATCCCAAAGAGCGCAAACCGAACATCATCGGGCAGCGCCCCGAGGAGCGCGAGCTGCTCGAAGCGATGCTGGCCGAGGGCCTCGTCGATGTCGGAAGGAAGCTGTACCCCGACGACGAGGAGTACTTCAGTTGGTGGGCACCCTGGCGCAATCTCCGTCAGCGCAACATCGGCTGGCGACTCGACTACGTCCTGGCCAGCGAAGGGCTCGCCGAGCGCGCCGTATCGTGTCCGTCCTATCGCGAGATCGGCACCAGCGATCACGCGCCGGTAGTGGCGACGTTCGAGTGACGCCAAAAAAGGCGGACCCGAAAGTCCGCCCCGTTCGTGGTTCGTGAAAATACGAACTACTCGAGCACGACGATGACGACTCGGCGGTTCTCTGCGCGGCCCTTTCTCGTCTTGTTCGATGACACCGGCAGCGAGTCGCCGTACGAGATCGTCGACATGCGGTTCAGTGGCACTTGCTGCGAGCGGGAGAGGTAGCGGCGCACTTCGTCGGCGCGGCGCTCGCCCAGCTCGTCGTTGAGCTTGCGTCCACCGGTGTCGTCGGTGTGGCCCTGAATCTCGATGTAGTACTGCTCGTTCAGCGCCTTCACTTTGCCGGCAAAGTCATCGAGTGCCGCCTGCGCGTCCTTGTTCAGCTCATAGGAGTTGACCTTGAACTTGATGCGGTCTTCCTTGAACGTCTGTTCGAAAACGACCTTCCCTTTCGCCAGGACACCAGCCTCCTGAGCGCGTTTGAGGGCGTCCTTCGATTCCTGGCTGAGCTGCGCGATCGCGGCGTCGTTCTGCGAGAGGTGGGTATCGGTAGCCTTCTGTTTGGTCTGGAGATCCTCGACCTGACCCTCGACCGATTCGATCTTCTTGCTCGATTGTGCCTGCGCCTCAGCGATCTTCTGATCGACTGACTTTGAGGTGGCGCATGCGCCGAGCATGACGGCGAGTGCCGTAGTGGTGACGATGCGGAGTCCTGTTTTCTGGTTCATCAACTCTTCTTCCTTTCGTTGTTTTTGTTGCGGGATGCGACCTGGGGAGGTTCCGTACCGAGGTATCCGGCTCGTACGTGCACGGAGCGTGCGCGGCCTGTCAACTTGAGTGAGATCGTCCGGTACTTTACCGCACCCTTCCCTGTGGGCGCGAAACCGATGAGGTACTGCGCGCGAAGATCGTCTTCGATGTGCGAGACGGCCTCCGCGATCTGTTGGGGCGTGGTTCCGAGGTATAACTTTCCGCCGGTCAGCGTGGCGACTTCGTTCAGCAGGCCGATGTCCGAGAGATCTTCACGCGGAACTTTGCGATCGTCGGTCCTGGCGCCGGGATCGCGAAGGCCGAGTGGATAGATGGGAACGGAGACTCCCTGAAGGTGCGAGGCCAGCGAGCCCCGCGTCATCGACGAAGCGTTGTCGATTCCGTCGCTGAGCAGGATGATCGCCCGCGACGGATTCTTGCCCAGGCTACTCCGCTCCGGCATCGTCACCAGCGCGTCGAAGAAAGCCGTCTTGCCATACGGGTCGATCTTCGCCAGACCGTTGGTAATCTCGGCGACATTCTGGGTAAACGGAACGACTTCGACCGCCTTTGATGCCGCGAAGACGTAGAGCGCAAAGTCATCGCCCGGCCGCCGATGTCCGATGAGAGCACCGATTGCCGCCCGCGCCGAGTCCATCTTTCCCGCCAGCGCCATCGAGCCGGAGCCGTCGAGCAGGATCGTGAATGAGACCGGGGCGTTCTCTGATTTCTCGAACATGTCGCTCCGCACCCGTTGCCCATCGACCATCAGGTCGACCTCGGCGTCGCGAAGGTCCTTGAGGGGGCGGCCCTTGTCGCCGAGGACCGTGAAGGGAATCATCACGTATCCGACCGATACCGATTCCGACATCACGCCCGGCGGTGCTGCGCTCTGCGCCGCAGGCGCGCTGGACTGCCCAGCGACGGGAATCGCAAGCAGCAGCAACGCCGCCGTGCACATCAGGAGCCTGTTCATTGGTTTTCTGAACAAATAACTATCCAATCTTCATTTCGGAAAGGGTGGTGCAGAGCTCGCTATCCCTTTTTCAGCGGAATGAACTTCTCGTCCTGCTGCTGCTCTCGCTCCCAACTGAGAAAATCGTAGTAGCCGCACGTGGGGTACTCGGGGTACTCGTGGCACACGCCCGGCCGCGCGTTGTAGACGGTGCATCGGCGCGTTTTCGTATCAAGAAACATACAAACACTGCCGTAGATCTTGTCCTTTTGATGGCGAAGGACCACTTCCCCCTCACGCGTTTTCGTGAAGCGTTTGGCCGCCACCTCGGGATCGAGATCGAAGTGCTTCGCTAACTTCTTGAGGTCGCGCTTGTTGACGACGATCCGTTCGTAACTGCAGCAGTACGCCGGGCACTTCGTGCAGTCGTAGTTCGCCATGCGCATTCGAGTGTACGGGAAGTGTTGTTCAGTGGCCACTATCCTATGATGCATTCATGGACCACGCAGTTGCCTTGGTGCAGGCGTACCTGCAGCTCAACGGTTACTTCACGTCGGCTGAATATCCGATCATCGCCGCCGCAGGGCGGAACGGATTCCGGACGCTGACGGACATCGACGTGCTTGCGTTTCGCTTCCCGTCCGGCCTCCCGTCGCCGGACACGGGCGCCTCGCGCAAGACACCGCGCGGACTGGAGATGAACGACGTCGATCCCGGACTCGGCGTTCCTTCCGACTCGATCGACATGCTGATCGGCGAGGTGAAAGAAGGGCGGGTCGGAATCAACAGCGGCGCGCGCGATCCTCAGGTTTTGAAGGCTGTGATCAGCCGTCTCGGCGATTCGACGCTTGATCGCGATGGCATCGTCGCGGACCTCCTGGCGCACGGCGCGGCGAAACTTCCCTCCGGATTCATGATCCGTCTTGTTGCCTTTGGCTCATTTCCTCCGGGCGCCGAGGTTCCCCCGTGCCGCATCATCAGCCTCGGGCACGTGCTCGACTTCCTGCAGCGCTATGTCCGAAAACATTGGAACGTGCTGCGGCATCTTCAGTTCAAGGATCCTGCGTTCGGTTTTCTGATGACGCTCGAGAAGGCGAAGCGCGGAGGTGCGGGCCGCCGAGGGGAGGCAGGAGTGGAGATCGTTTCGTCGACACCCCGAGCGGCGGGACCGCGGCGTCCGGGGAGGTAACCACTGACTTTTCTCACCGACGATCCGATCGACTCCGCGGCGCTCGTGCGCAGCGTGATGCGTCCTTCCGATGGCGCGTACGTGCTATTCGAAGGCGTCGTCCGCAATCACCACGAAGGAAAAGCGGTCGAGTCGATTTTCTACGACGCCTATCGTCCGATGGCGGAGAAAGAGATCGCACGAATCGTCGATGGGGTGCAGCGCGCAAATGCGGACGTCGCGATCGCCGTCGTCCACCGGCTCGGCCACCTCGTGGTCGGCGATGCGTCGATCGCCATCGTGGCCGCATCGCCGCATCGTGCGGAGGCGTTTGCGGCCTGCCGCATGATCATCGACCGCATCAAAGAAACCGTTCCGATCTGGAAGAAGGAACGCGGCCCCGGCGGCGAGGAGTGGGTTGGGTGGCAGGGCAAGTGCTGAGGGATTTGGCGTGACGTCTCACGAGGTATCGAACGCCCAACTTCCGCGCGGTGCCGGCGATTCGCCCGAAGTGACGCCGCTTCCGGCAGCGAGCGTGATCCTTCTACGCGATTCGCCGCTGCAGGTATTGATGATGCGGCGACACGCGAAGGCGTCGTTCGTACCCGACGCTTGGGTCTTTCCCGGTGGCATGGTCGAGCCGAGCGACCGCGAGCTCGGCGACGGAACCGAAATCGGCACAATGCGCGTCGCCGCAATTCGCGAGCTGTTCGAGGAGAGCGGCATCTGGCTCGGCGCGCCGCTCGATGATGTCAATGAAAAGCGTCGTGCGCTGCTCGGCGGGGCTGTGACGTTTGCCACGCTTGCCCGCGAAGCTCCGCTCAATCTTGATGCACTGGTACTGACGTCGCGCTGGATCACACCCATCGGTGTTCCGAAGCGTTTCGACACCTGTTTCTTTCTCGCCATCGCGGGGGACGAATCCGTTCCTTCGGTCGACAACGGCGAAGATGGCGAAGCAGTCGAAGTCCGCTGGATCACACCGTCCACGGCGATCGAGACGCTGCCGATCGTTTTTCCTACGCTGAAAAATCTCGAAGCGCTCGCCGGATTCGACACTGCGAAACAACTGCTCGACTCACGGCGCGGAATCGACGTCCCGACGACGCGGCCGGTGCTCGTCGTCGAGAACGGGAAGAAGAAGATCATCCTGCCGTGATCATTCGCGACATCACTGCACCGAATCCCGGGCCGTTCACGCTGAGCGGCACGCGCACGTACCTCCTCGGCGAGTCAACCGTGATCGATCCCGGCCCGGCGATCGACTCGCACATCGAGGCCATCCGCGATGCGATGCCAGCGCTGCGCACGATCCTCCTCACGCACCGCCACGAAGATCACGCGCCTGCCGCAATCCAGCTCAAACGCGCTACGGGTGCGCGAATCCTCGCTCCGGCAGGTGTTCTCGATGACACGATCGTCGATCAGCGCATCGCAGGCGGCGAGAGTCTCCTCATCGAGAGTGAAGCGCTACAGGTCATCGCCACGCCCGGCCACACGAGCGAGCACGTCTGCTTCCTCACGGCCGCCGGCGATCTCTTTACCGGCGACACGGTCCTCGGCGAAGGAACGACCACGATCTTCCCGCCCGACGGATCGATGCGCGACTACATCGATTCGCTCCGCGTTCTTCTTACCCACAAACCAAAGCGCATCTTTCCCGGACACGGTCCGACCCGCGACGACGCCGGCGCCGTGATCGAGCAGTACATCGCTCACCGCCTCGAGCGCGAGCAGCAAGTCCTCGACAGCCTCGCCGCCGGCGCAACCTCGGCAGCCGGGATTCGCGAACGGATCTATCCCGATCTCGATCCCCGCCTCCGCGGCGCGGCGGAGATTCAGGTCAACGCACACCTGGACAAGCTGAGGGAGGAAGGGCGGGTCGTTGAGCGCGGTGGCGAATACAAAGTCATTCGCAAATGAGCACGGAAGCAACCGCGGAGCTGTGTTTCACACCCGCCAGGAGCTGTTCTACACCATCGCGGTACGTTTTGAGCCATCGACGGTGCTTTTTGAACCGTCGACCGCGCTTCTTGATCGTCTGTGCCAGTCCAGCCGCTGGTAGAGTTCCTTCATGCGACTGATGTTGCGAATCGTCCTTCTTTTCATCAGCGGGGTTGCGATGGCCTCAGAGTTGCCGAAGACAGTTGCCGAGACGACCGACTACAAATCAACGTCGCGATACGACGACGTCATCTCCTTCGTCCACGCAATCCAATCGATCGATCCTGGCATCCGCGTCGAGACCTTTGCGACGACGAACGAAGGACGGGCGCTGCCGCTTGTCATCGTTGGCCCGGCGGGCGTCGTCGATCCGCGCACTGCCCATGCCAGCGGATTGCCGATCGTCTTCATCATGGCGAACATCCATGCGGGCGAGGTGGAAGGGAAAGAGGCTGCGCAAATGCTGTTGCGCGACCTCGTTTCTTCGAAGCGAAAGCTGCGCGAGAAGCTCGTAATCCTCATCGCGCCGATCTACAACGCGGACGGCAACGAGAAGATCTCCACCGAGCATCGCAAGGAACAGGTGGGACCGGTGAACGGCGTAGGCGTTCGCGAGAACGGGCAGGGGCTCGACCTCAACCGCGATTACATGAAGCTCGAGTCGCCCGAGGCGCGCGGGCTCGTTAGCAACGTGCTCGACCGGTGGGACCCGCTCGTCACCGTCGATCTGCACACGACCGACGGCTCCTACCACGGCTATCAACTTACCTATGCCCCAATGCTGACGCCGGACGCCGACTCGGCGCTCATCGACTTCGAGCGCGAGACACTCCTTCCCGGAATTCGCACGCGGATGAAAACGCGCTACGGAAAAGAGACGTACTACTACGGCAACTTCGTCGACCAGCTCAAGCCGGAGAAGGGTTGGTACACGTTCGATAACCGGCCGCGCTTCGGTAACAACTACGTGGGGCTGCGCAACCGGTTCGCGATTCTGTCCGAGGCGTATAGCTACATCGACTTTCGGGCGCGGGTCGAAGTGACGCAGCAATTCCTGAACGAGATCCTGGCCTCGGTCGCGCAGCACGGCGGGACGATGATGAAGATCGCTGCACGCGCCGATCAGCGCACCAGTCTCGCCAAAGCGAAGAAACTCGGTACTCGCTTCGAGATCAAGCCGTGGCGCAAGAGCACGACGATTCTGTGGGAGCGCTCGACGCCTGCCAAACCGGGAGAAGGCATTCAGAACCCGGAGACAGGAAGCGGCCCGCGGATCGTCCGCTCCGGCAAGATCGTTCCGATGAAGATCACGGACTACGGCATCTTCGCGCCAACGGAAGAGTCTGAGGTGCCTTACGCGTACCTGATCGATGCACGTGCCAAACACGTCATCGAGAATCTCCAGACGCACGGGATCGTCGTCGAACGGCTCAACGCACCGTCAAAACTGCACGTCGACCAATTCGTCATTGCGAAAGCCGATCACGCCCCGCGTGAGTTCCAAAAGCACCGCGAGTTGACTCTCACCGGCGACTGGAAGAGCAACGACGTCTCATTCGAGGCCGGCACCTACGTCGTCCGCATGAATCAACCGCTGGCCCGCCTCGCCTTCTACCTGCTCGAGCCCCGGAGCGACGACGGACTCTTCGACTGGAACTTCTTCGATGAGCTCCTCGGCGATGTCGCGCCCGTGTCGCGGGTAATGGAAGAGTCGGCGCTGAACACGACGGTCGTCGAAACCGAATAGGGCCTTATGGCTGCGGGGGAGAATTGTCGCTATCGCCGGACTGGGTCTGGCCGTTTCGACTGCGAGCCTTGGCATAGGCATAGCCGCTGACTGTCCCGCCCCCGCCATAGAAAAGCAGTTTCAGAGCTTCTTCAGCAAACCGCTCCTTCCCGGCCTGTATACAGAACCCCAGGAAAGCGACAGTTACCAGAACCAGGAACGCGCTGAAGACCAATCGACGCGTCAGCTGTGATGCGTCGTGCTTCCGCGTGTCCTTTAGATCTTCTGACTGGGCTGCGAGAGCGGCCTTCGCGTATTCGTACTGGTTCGCCTGATTTTGCTGCTGAAGTTCCAACTCCCGCCGTTTGACTTCGAGCTGTTGCGCACTCTGTCTGATGATCTCTTCCACAACGGATGGAGAGAGGCCGTCCGGCGGCGGTGGGATACTCGCGGGCGGATTACTGGACATCTACCTGCGCGAGCGAGGTGCGCCCCTCCGGTGAACGGCATAGAGCGGCGACGAGTATTCGACGACCACTCCACCAAAGTCTCTCGTGCCAAGGCTAGGCGGAAGAATTTTTACCGACCGAATCATGTCCCGCAGATGCTGTGGCATGCTCAGAAAGCGGGCGAAGGACAACCGCTCGGTGTAGCGGGGCATCAGATCGATAGCTCGTTCTGCCGTCATCGGTCGTCCCTTGGTTTCGAGAAGAACACGAACCCGTAGCGGTGCTCTTCCAAAGTGTAACCGGGCTGTGCCGGAATGAGTTAAAGATTCTGCGTGCTGCGTGACCCACACCCCACAATCCACACCCCGCATACAATCCCCACCCCATGAACCACAAAGACTTCATCGAGATCCATGACTACAGCGCGGCCGAGGTTCGGGAGATCTTCGACGTCGCTAAGGACATGAAGGCCAATCCAGCCAAATACCACGACGCGCTCAAAGGCCAGACCCTCGCGATGATCTTCGAGAAATCGTCGACGCGGACGCGCGTCTCCTTCGAAGTCGGCATGTTCCAGCTCGGCGGCCACGCGCTCTTTCTCTCGTCGCGCGACATCCAGATCGGCCGCGGTGAGCCAATCTACGACACCGCCAAAGTGCTCTCGCGATTCGTCAGCGGCATCATGGCGCGGACGTTCGCGCACAAGACCGTCACCGAGCTGGCTGAGTATTCGAGCGTTCCGGTCATCAACGGCCTCACCGATCTCTCCCACCCCTGTCAGGCCATGACGGATTACTTCACTGCCTGGGAGCATCTCCGCGATCTCAAGGGCCGCAAGATTGCGTACGTCGGCGATGGCAACAACATGGCCCACTCGCTCATGTTCGGCGCGCCGAAAGTCGGGATGAACATCGCTGTGGCCACGCCCGGCGGCTACGCACCTGACCCGATGATCGTTGCCCAGGCGCAGGGCGACGCAGACAACGCCGGAACGAAAGTCATCGTCACGAACTCGATCGAGGAAGCCGTGCGCGATGCCGACGTCGTCACCACTGACGTCTGGGCGTCGATGGGACAGGAAGCGGAAGCTGCAAAACGGCAGAAAGACTTCGAAGGCTGGCAGGTCAACAACCGCGTGATGTCGTTCGCAAAAAAAGAGGCAATCTTCATGCACTGCCTCCCCGCGCACCGCGGCGAAGAGGTTGCGTCCGAGGTGATCGACTCGGAACGGTCGGTGATTTATGACGAGGCCGAAAACCGACTGCACGTGCAGAAAGCGATCATGTTTGTGTTGATGAAGAAGTGATTGAGGCAGAGATCGGAATTCAGAGATCAGAGATCAGAGATCAGCGTGCTCGTCCAAATTGCTCCGATCGCTGATCTCTTGTCTCTTGTCTCTGATCTCCTGTCCCTGATCTCTGCTTTCTAACCATGCCCGACTCCCAGACCCGTCACACCCGCGGCCTCACGGTCGTCATCATCCTCGGCGTGATCTTTTTCGCGCTGCTGGCGCTGCTCATCGTGCGCAGCGGCAAGCGTCCCGAGGCGCCGCCGGTGGCTTCGGAGACGCTGTCGGTGCTGTCGCTGCGGGCACGTCTCCGCACGCAGCCGACTGCGAGTGCGCCTGTGGTCGCGACCGCCGCAAACGGCGAGAAGCTCATCGTGCTTGAAGACCGCGGCGCGTGGGTTCGCGTGCAGGACGATGACGGCATGACCGGCTGGGCTGAGCGCAATTCGCTCGAGCGCACATCGGAGCGCGCCCGCCGCCTTGCGCGATACGAAACCATCCGCAAACTGCCGGCGCTCAACGCCATCGTCAGCGGACGAACGCCGCTCTATGCCGGCCCCGGAATCTTCTATCCGATCATCGGGGAGCTGCCCGCGGACACACAGGTGAAGGTCTACACGCGCGACCACGACTTCTACGCCATCGATCACGACAACCAGATCGCCTACGCCGACGTCGACGCGATCGATGTCAGCTCTGCCGGAACGCGACAGGTGGACGTACACACGGATACGGCCGCCACCGACACCGCAGCGGCGACGGCCACATCCGAACCTGCAGTCGGTGCGACGGTGCCGCAGCCAGCCGAAGCGCCGGTCCAGACCGCGCCGCAGGTTCCTGTGACCGCCGACAACACGGGCGTCTACACCGCGGTGCCCGCCGGCGGAACGCAGCCGGAAGAGACGGACCGCGTCGTGCCGCGCTTCCCGATGATGGCCCGCCGCGCCGGAATCCAGGGGCCGGTGGTCGTGCGCGGCATCGTTCGCAAAGACGGGACGATCGATAACGTTGAAGTGATCAAGGATCTGCCGATGGGGCTCGGCGACGCGGCACGCGAAGCGGTGAGCCAATGGCATTTCCGGCCGGCCACGTATCGGGGCGATCCGATCGATGTCTACTACACCGTGACGGTGAATTTCCGCCTGCAGTGACGCGTTCTGCGGCGCGTCAACCCACCCGGCCCCCATGTCCCGCTTCGCATTCCCTGACACTCACGGCGACCTACTCGGCGCGCACATTTCGACGAAAGGCGGTCTGCACACCGTCTTTGAGCGTGCAAGCGAGATCAACGCCTCCGCGATCGCACTCTTCGCGAAGAACTCGAATCAGTGGAAGGGAAAGTCGATGTCGGACGACGACGTCGCCCTCTTCACGGACAAACGCAACCTGCGCCCGATCCTCACGCACGCTTCGTACCTCATCAATCTGGCCACCACGAACGCGGAGTTTCATCGCAAGTCGATCAACGCGATGATCGACGAGCTCGATCGCGCCGCGCGGCTCGGCATTCACGCTGTCGTCCTCCACCCCGGCGCGCACCTCGGCGCCGGGGCAGACGCAGGAGTCGAGCAGATCGCGCGGTCGCTCGATCAGATCCACGCCGCCATCCCGAATCACAAAGTCGTCACGCTGCTCGAGACCGCGGCCGGACAAGGCTCCTGCCTCGGCTGCACGTTTGACGAGCTCGGCCAAATCCGCTCGCGCGTCGACGACAAGACCCGCGTCGGCATCTGCTTCGACACCTGCCACGTGTTCGCCTCGGGATACGAGTTGCGGAACCGCGACGACTACGAGCGGACCATCGACGCTCTCGACGAGCACGTCGGAATCGAAAACGTCGGCGCATTTCATCTGAACGACTCGAAAAGGCCGCTCGGCTCGCGCGTCGACCGGCACGAGAACATCGGTGACGGTGAAATCGGCGTCGATGCCTTCGCCTTCCTGCTCAACGACGGACGCTTTCTAGGTATCCCGAAAGTCATCGAGACGCCGAAGACTGTGGAACATGAGTCCGACCGGAAGAACTTGACGCTGCTCCGATCCCTGCTGTCGCGATAGACTCTTCACCTTATGGCAGACCGCATTCCCAAGCCGCAATCCGGCACGCGCATCGACTACAAAGACGGCAAGCTGATCGTCCCCGACGATCCGATCGTTCCATTCATCGAGGGAGACGGAACCGGCCCGGATATCTGGCGCGCCACGCGTTACGTGCTCGACGGCACCGTCGAGAAGATTTACGGCGGAAAAAAGAAGTTCCATTGGCACGAAGTGTTTGCCGGCGACAAGGCCAGCACGCAGTTCGGCGAGTACCTGCCACAGGAGACGCTCGACGCGATCGCACACTACCGCGTGTCGATCAAGGGTCCGCTCTCCACGCCGGTCGGCGGCGGCATCCGCTCTCTCAACGTGACGTTGCGCCAGGTGCTCGATCTTTACGCCTGCGTGCGGCCCGTCAGGTACTTCGAAGGTGTCCCTTCGCCCGTGAAAGAGCCAGGCAAGGTGGACATGGTGATCTTCCGCGAGAACACCGAGGACGTTTACGCCGGTATCGAGTGGCCGGCGGAGTCCGAGGGAGCGAAGAGCATCATCGGATTTGTGAACGGGATCGAGCGGCGCGGCGGTGCCAAGATTCGCGAAGGCTCGGCCATTGGAATCAAACCCGTCTCGGAGTTTGGCTCGAAGCGGCTTATCCGGAAGGCGATCGAATACGCGATCGCCGCGAAGCGCGACTCGGTCACGATCGTACATAAAGGCAACATCATGAAGTTCACCGAAGGCGCATTCAAGGATTGGGGTTACCAGCTTGCGCGCGAAGAGTTCGGCGACGTCACGATTCCTGAGTCGGAAGTGGGCGCGGAAGGCGCCGGCGGGAAGATGGTCATCAAGGACCGCATCGCCGATTCGATGTTCCAGCAGGTATTGCTGCGTCCGAGCGAGTACTCAGTCATCGCCACGACGAACCTGAACGGCGACTATCTTTCCGATGCCCTCGCAGCGCAGGTGGGAGGACTCGGTATGGCGCCGGGCTCCAACGAGTCCGACGAAGTAGCAATCTTCGAGGCGACACACGGCACGGCTCCGAAGTACGCCGGCAAAGACATGATTAATCCGGGCTCTCTGATCCTCTCCGGCGTGATGATGCTTCGTCATATGCAGTGGTGGGACGCAGCCGACGCCATCGAGCGCGCGATCGCGGCAACGATCGCTCAGAAGAAGGTCACCTACGATCTGGAACGCCAGATGACGGGCGCAACGAAAGTGTCGACGAGTGAGTTCGGAAGAGTAATCGTAGACAACATCTAGCTCCGGGAGGCTGTCATGAAACGTCTGTTGCTCGCCGCCATCGTCGCAACATTTCCTGTGATGGCGGCTGCGCAGACCGACGCTCCCGATCTGATCATCCACCACGGAAAGGTTTTCACCGCTGATCCGGCGCACCGTTGGGCCGAGGCCGCGGCGATCCGCGGGAACCGGATCGTAGCGGTCGGAACGAACGCCGAAATCACGGCATTGGCGCAGGATTCGACGAAGCGGGTCGACGCCGGCGGCCGCGTCGTCGTCCCCGGCTTCAACGATGCGCACACGCATCAGGGGCCGAAGCCGGAAGGTTTCGGCTTGTCGCTGGAAAGCGACCCCTCGTGGGCGTTGACGAGCGCTGCTCTCGTGAACAGCGCCGAGGAGACTGCCGGCGATCTGTGGATCTTCGGAACGATCGGACCCAAACTTCTCGCCGATCCATCGGTGACCGCGCAGGCACTCGACAAGGCTGCCGGCGGGAGGAAAGTCGTGCTGTCGTCGTGGACGGGTCACGGCCTGATTTTCAGCACCGCGGCGATGGACACGTTGCGGATCCGGGACACGGCGACCGATCCTCCGGGCGGCTGGTTCGAGCGCGATGCCAAACAGCACCTAACCGGGAAGATGTTCGAGTACGCCGGCTGGAACGCCGAACGGCGGCTCGCAGACTCCGTCTCCGACGCCGACGCGATCGAACAATTGAAGACGTTCTCCGATCAGTCGCTGGCCTTCGGCATCACCTCGGTTCAGAACATGTCGATGCTGCCGCTGGGGCGCTACGAAAAGATCGAGCGCCACGGCCCCGCGGCGATCCGCATCCGGATGATCCGTTTCCCAATGACGGAAAATGGCCGTGTGACGGAAGGAACCAACCTGTCAGCGACCGACAGGGAGCGGCCACTCTCGATCATCAGCGGAACGAAGTGGATCCTCGACGGCACGCCGGTTGAGCAGGGGGCTGCGATTCGACGACCGTATCCGGGCGGCGGCCAAGCCGTGGGGAAGCTCGACTTTCCGCCCGATGACATCAAGGCCATCCTGAAGGAGGCCTTCGAATCAAACGAACAGACGCTGCTTCATGTCGCCGGCGATCGCACCGCAGCGGCGGTGTTCGACGCCATGCGCGCTGTTGGCCCCGCCGAGGAGTGGCGCAAGAAGAGGCTGCGCTTTGAGCACGGGGATGGACTGGAGCCGGATCTCATCCCGCTGGCGAAGGAATTCGGCATCGTCGTCGTCCTCAATCCGTCACATATCGTGGCGCACTCGCTGTATCCGGCTGGTGGATACATGCCGTTCAAGTCGCTGCTGAAGGCCGGAATCCCGATCGCGATCGGGTCCGACGGTCCCGCAAATCCGGGCCTCAACATCATGCTTGCCACCACGCTTCCGGGCAATCCTGCCGAGGCACTTACGCGCGAGGAAGCGGTGGAGGCGTACACTCGTGGCTCCGCATACGCCGAGATGATGGAAAATGACAAAGGCACGCTGGCCCCCGGGAAGCTCGCCGATCTCGCGATCCTCTCGCAGGACATCTTTCGCGCTTCCGCGGACAGGCTACCGGATACCGTGAGCGTCATGACGATCATCGACGGCAAAGTCGCTCTCGACAACGGGACGCTCAAGCGCGAAGGCTTCCCCGTGGCTCCGAGATTCAGAGGTAATCAGTGATGTTTGGTCCATCAGTGCGCCGCATTCTCATCGCTTCCGCTTTCGGGCTTGCTCTCATCGCGGCGCGGCAGCGCGCTGTGCTGCATCCGGCTCCGCCACAGATCACGAACGGGCCGACGTTCAGCAACGAAGTCGTTCGTGTCTTTCAGGACCGCTGCCAGAGCTGCCATCACCCGGGCGACATCGCTCCGTTTTCGCTGATGACGTACGCGGACGCCGCGCCTCACGCCGACGCCATCAAATACATGACGCAGACGCGGCAGATGCCACCCTGGAAGCCGACGCCGGCCTGCGGCGACTTCGCCGACGCCCGCGTCCTCACGCAGGACGAGATCGACGTCCTCGCGAAATGGGCCGACAACGGTGCGCCGCAGGGCAACGTGGCTGATCTACCGCCTGCGAAAAACTTCGACGGCGGGTGGGCGCTCGGACAGCCGGACCTCGTCCTCTCGTACCCCGAGGCGTACACCCCGCCGCTCACCAGCGACATGTATCGCTGCTTCCCGATGCCGACGAATCTGCCGGCGGACAGCTACATTTCGGCCATCGACATCAAGCCCGGCGACCGGCAGACGGTGCATCACGTGATTGCCTACATCGATACAACGGGTGACTCGCAGAAACTCGACGAGGCAGATCCCGGCCCCGGTTACACGTCGTTCGGCGGTCCCGGCTTCTCGCTCAACAGCCTATCCTCGACCCTCGGCGGTTGGGCACCCGGCGCGAGGCCGGCAGTTCTTCCGGATGATGTGGCCATGTCGTTGCCGGCGAATTCGCGCATCGTGCTGCAGGTCCACTATCACCCGCACGGCGTCGCTGCCGTGCCGGACCAGACGCAGATCGGTCTCTACTTCGCCAAGAAGAAGCCGAACAAAATCGTCTACATGCTGCCGCTGATCAATCAGAATTTCACGATCCCGCCGAACAATCCGAACTATCTGGTGTCCGCCAGCTACAACGTTGCGCTGCCGGTTCATCTCTACCTCGTCTTCCCGCACATGCACCTCCTCGGGCGCAAGATGCACGTCACCGCGACACCGTTTGGTGCCGCCGAGCAATGCCTCATCAACATCGACGACTGGGACTTCAACTGGCAGGGGCAGTACAAATTCAGCCAGCCGATCGCCATCACTGGCGGAACAAGACTGTCGCTCGAGGCGTACTACGACAATTCGACCGATAACTGGCGCAACCCGAACAACCCGCCGAAGCCGGTCTCCTGGGGTGAGCAGACGACCGATGAAATGTGTATCTCGTTCTTCGGTTTCACCATCGACAGCCTCTTCGCGACAGACCAGCCGCCCTCGGCGACGCAGATATTTCGCGCGGTCCAATAGTCGAACCGACGCCTATACGATGCGCAACCTGGAGAGCGCGGCCAACTTTCCGGCGTGCCCACCATATCTCCGGGCGTACACTTCGCCATCCCCATGACATCCGATCGCGAGAGCGTTCTTCGCTTCGATCTCGCTGTGCAGAGGAGCCATCCGCTCGTCTACACCGCGGCGTTTTTTGCCGCGTTAGCTGCGCAAGCACTCGGCGTTTTCGTCCTCAACCTTCCCGTCGCAATCTCGATCCTGCTGATCGAGTTCGCAGTCACTGCGTCGCTGTATGCGCTGTTACGTCGCCGTGTTGACCGGCGCATCCTCAATCCGATCTGGATCGCGACCGACATCGTTCTCGTCACGCTCGGGGTCTATGCAAGCGGCGGCATCGCCAGCCCCTGGTTCATCTGGTACCTCGGCACCGCCGCATCAACTGCCTTCGTGCTGGGTAAGAAAGCGTCCTACCTGGTCAGTCTCGCGAACGTAGTGGCGTACGTTGCCGCGCTGCTGCTCATGGGGCAGGCGGCGTTCGTGAACTCGGTGTTGCTGCTCGCTGTCGTCCGGATGCTCTTCCTCTTCGGGGCTTCCTTTTTCTTTCTCGCAGGGATCGCCAACCTCCTGCAGAAGCGCCTACAGATCCGCGAGTTGGAAGCGGAGCAGGCCCGTGAAGTCGCCGAGCTGACGCGGCTCACGCAGGAGCTCCAGCGGCGCAGCGCCGAGCTGGAGGATGCCAGCCTGCGCGTGCAGGAGACCGATCGTCTCAAAAGTCAGTTCCTGGCGAATATGAGCCACGAGCTGCGCACACCAATGAACTCGATCATCGGCTTCTCGGAGATCCTGATCGAGCGGCTCGGCGACAAGATCGAAGAGAAGCACCTCAGCTTCCTGCGCCATATTCTGACGTCCGGCCAGCACCTTCTGGGCATCATCAACGACATCCTCGACCTCTCGAAGATCGAGGCCGGACGGATGGAGATCTACGCCGAAAAGTTCGAGGTCCGCCAGGTCATCGAGAGCGTATGCGCCGTGATCCGCGGAATGGGACGCACGAAAGTGCCTGTGTTCACCATCGACATCGATCCGCGGCTTCCTATCATCGAAACCGATCTGACCAAGTTCAAGCAGATCCTTTTCAACCTGCTGTCGAATGCCGTGAAGTTTTCGCCAGGTAGCGCCCCGATCGCCATCTCCGCGTTTCACTCGGGCAACAGCCATGACGAGGGAACGATCACCGTGTCCGTGCGCGACGAGGGAGTCGGCATCGATCCGAAGAATCACGAGGTGATCTTCGACGAGTTCCGGCAGATCGACGGAAGCGAGCGCCGCGAGTTCGGCGGGACGGGCCTCGGGCTGGCGCTGGTCAAGAAATTCGTGCAGCTCCAGGGCGGCTGGGTGCGCGTCGAGAGCTCGCCGGGCAAAGGAAGCACGTTCTCGTTCACGCTTCCCGTCCGCTCGCGCGCTGCCGTCGTCAGCGGGACGCAGGAGCTCGCACCTGCCGAGTCGCGAGCCGAGCCACGCGCGGAGCGAGTGCTGGTGGTCGAAGACGACGCGCAGGCCTACGCGCTGATCTCCTCCGCTCTCGGCTCGGCCGGCTATCTGTCGATTCGCGCCCGCCACGGCGAAGAGGCTCTCAACCTTGCCCGCGAGATGCGCCCGGTCGCCGTAACTCTTGATCTGGTTCTTCCCGGTCTCGACGGTTGGGACGTGCTGAAGACGCTGAAAAGCGACGCGGCAACATGCGATATCCCGGTCGTCATCATCTCCCGGGTCGACGAACGCGACCTCGGCGTCGCCCTCGGCGCCAACGACTATTTCGTCAAGCCGGTCGATCGCGACCGCCTCCTCGACCGCGTCCGCCAACTCACCGGGTCGAGTCAATCGAAAGCCCGTCTGCTCCTGATCGACGACGACGTCTCCCTCCACGAGCTGCTCGAAGAAGAGCTGACCACCCTCGGCTACACGATCGAAAGCGCCTTCACCGGCGAAACCGGGTTCGCCGCCGCCAAAGCCAACACTCCCGACGTCATCATCCTCGACCTCATGATGCCCGGTATGAGCGGCTTCGAAGTCGCCGGCCTCCTCAAAGACGACCCCTCCACTGCCAAAATCCCCATCCTCGTCCTGACATCAAAAGAGATCTCCGCCGACGACCGGCGGGACCTGCAGACGAAGGTTGCGGCGTACGTGCAAAAAGGGGGGAGCGCGAGGGATCATCTTGTGGCAGAGATACGAAGGTTGCAACGAACGGACAAAGAGAACGGCCCTTTGCAAGCCTAACTAAACGAGCACAGCTTGGGATCGAGATAGACCTCGCCGCTGTTTACCTGAGATGTGACAGGCAGGCGCCTGAGCGATAAGATGTTTATCCCCTTCCCCGAGGAGGTTGATCATGACGGCAAACAAAGCGCATAGCTCACTCGCCGCGGAGCTTCAGACGTTCGCCATGCATCGGAATGAACTTCTCGGGCGAGCAAAAGGAAAATACGTCCTCATCAAAGGCGAGGATGTCGTCGATGTTTTCGAGGACCGTACTGACGCACTCGTGCGCGGATATCGAGAATTCGGGAATCACCCATTTCTAGTCAAGAAAGTTACGGACGTGGAAGCACCGCTGAACTTCACGTCCTTTCTCCTCTCGAACTAGCACTATGCCGTCCTTCACCGGCACGGTACCCAACCTGGTTGATGTTGGTCCGCTTGTAGAGATCCTCATCAGCCCGTCTCGCGCCTTTGCAGACACGGTCCGCGCGTCGGACCCCTCAGCGGCGATTGCAGCACCTCTACGTGCGCCAGCGATGATTGATACGGGCGCATCGGGCACGGTGGTCAATCCAAACGTAATCGCCGCGCTTGGCCTGAGTCCAGTCGGAAGCGTGCCTATTCATACGCCGTCCACGATCGAGCCACTGGACTGCGACCTGTACCATGTGGACATCAGTTTTCCGAATGGTGTGTCTTTCTCAAATGCAGTCGTGATTTGTGCGCCGCTCGGCATGCAAAACATCGAATGCCTCATTGGGCGGGACATTCTTGAAAATGCTGTACTCACCTACATCGGCTACATCAATCAATTCACAATCAGCTTTTGACTCGCAGCGTCGACAAGCGTCTGGTCTGCTGTCGAATCACGGCGAACGAAACGCCTTCTCGTATCCCGTCATCTCGACGTATCCCTGCCCATTGATCGCCACATTGCCGAACGAGCCCGCGACGTCGACGGCGCCTTCCCAGTAGGTGACTTGCGTCGAGCTCCGCGTGACCAGTTCCTGATCCTTCATCAGCGGCTGCAGCACCAGCACAATCCCGAAGGACGGAATGGCGACGCGCCAGCCCATCGGATACGTCGCTCCTGATTTCTTCGAATGCCAGGTGCCGAGGGGCGTGATGACCATCTGGTCACGGCGCAGGTGGATGACGTTGCCTTCGCTGCTGATGAGCGAGCCGGACGACGGCGCGTCGGGCGTGCCGTCTTTGCGGCGGATCTGGTAGAGCATCAGCTCCGCGTCGTTGTCGAGTTGGACGGAGAACCAGTCCCAACCTTGCTGGCTTTCGCGAAGCTGCGAACTGCCAAACTCGTGATCCATCCACGCCAGACCGTGACAGCTTGCGCCGTTCACGCGGCCGCGAACTTCCAGCCGCGACATCGAGTAGTAGTGCGTCGCGTAACCAACTCCCTCGGCCTTGATGCTGATGCCGTTCTCGCCGTGAATCGCTGGCGCTTTGCGCGAGGTCATGACGAGGTCGATGACGTCCTTGCCCCCGTACGCGGCAATCCGCCACGAGCCATCCGCAAGCGTCGTCGCACGCCATCCTTCGTTGAAGACATCGAGCACGCCAGCCGAGGCTCCGGCAGTGAACGGCGATGATCGATTGAGCTTCTCGTAGTAGCGGAAGTCGTTCGCGCTGATATCGCTGATCGCAAAATGGGCCAGCGACAGATTGCGCAGATCCCATCGCGTCGCCGCCGGATTGCCGGGAGGCACGATCCCCACACGAAAGAACGTCAGTTCGAACCCGTAGCGCTTTCCGGCATCGGTCTCGAGGTGGCCGGTGTAGTACCACCACTCCGTTTTGTACTCGTCGTGCGCGCCGTGATCGCGCGGAAAGGAGAAGTCGTAGCCGGGCAGTGCGGGGAGGAATGCGTTCTCCGCAGCGGTCGCAGGAGTGAGAATCCCGAAGATAGTCAGCAGGAGCAGGAGGGCTGCCCGACACACCCTTCTGGCGGAACGTGCAACATTCGGCATCCGAAGCTCATAATATGCGCTCGCCATGGCGGAACAGCCGGTCACGGTGCCTCCTCGCGCGCGCTTCCGGACGCTCGCGGCGGAGACGAGCATTCCCATCAGCGCCGATGAGCTGATCGCGCTGGCGCGGCGCTACGCCGACCAGGGGATGTACGACGAGGCCATCCATCTCTACGAAATGGCCGAGAAGCTGAAGCCGGGCTCCGTGGCCGTGCGCATCAATCTGGCGCGCACACGCGATCAAAAAGAGAAGGCCGAGGCGTCGCGATATGAGGCCGTGCGCCACGACGTCGATTCGCAGCGCGCCCGCGATGAAATCGATGCCTCGCAGTACGTTGGTCTGGCCCAGTACTACATGGCCAAAGATCAAACGTCGAAAGCGATCGAGCTCCTCGAGATCGCCAAGCTCAAGACACCGAACAACTACCGCCCCTACGAGATCCTGGGGCGTCTTCACTACTCGCAGGGCGAGTGGGATTCCGCGCACGAAGAGATCGTCAAAGCGCGCAAGCTCAATCCGTTCGACCGCGGTCTGGCTGAGATCTCCGGGCGCGTCGAGTTCGAGAAGCGCAATTACGAGCGTGCTCTCGAAGACTTCATCGACGCCTTTCTTCTCTCCACCGATCAGAAAGGCGAGAGCACCGAGCCGGTCCGCCGGATGATCAACACGCTCAAGCGCATCGAGACCATCGAGACGAAAGATCTGAACGCCCGCATCAAGCAGCGCGTGGAACAGCTTCAGAACTGCACCGAGCGGCTGGAGCTGCGCAAGGACAATCTCTTCAAGCTGGAGTCGAAGAAGAGCCTTCGCGAGATCGTCGACAAGATCTCGCGCGACGCCGAAACGCGCGACAACCTCATCACGATGGCTGCCGATCTGCGCGGCCTGGCCGTCTTCCAGCACATCAAAGACGAGCACTTGATCCGGCTCTCGAAATTCGCGCGCGTCGAGCATCTCGCCGAGGGTGGACTGGTGTTCAAGGAAGACGACCGCTCGATGGACTTCTATGTCGTCAAAGACGGCCGCATCGAGATCCGCAAGGACACGCCGTTCGGACCGCAGATCCTCGGGTCGCTCACCTCGGGCGTGATCTTCGGCGAGATGAACTTCATCGACCGCACGCACCGTTCGAGCGACGCCGTCGCTGTCGTCCCGTCGAGCTGCTACACGTTCTCCTTCAGCGCGCTCGATCAGTTGATGGACGAGGACAAACAGCTCGCCGTCGGCCTGCACTGGGCGTTCTGGCGCTCGCTCACAGAAAAAGTGCGCGACGCCAACGAGCAGCTCAAGCTCTTCTTCCAGGAGGATGCGAAGAAGGGTCAGGGCCGCAAACGCGCCATCGAAGGAAAGCGCGAGATACAACAGATCACGGTCAAGTCGGAAGACAAGGTCGACCTCTTCAAGGAGCGCGGCCTCTCCGCGGGTGAAATGAAGCTCCTGGCGACGTTCTCCAGCGAAGAGCGGATCCGCGACGGCTCGATGGTCTTCCGCGAAGGCGAATCGGGCGACAAGCTCTACATCGTCCTCGACGGCCGCGTGCGCATCTCGAAGTTCATCCCCGGCGTCGGCGAGGAAGCGCTTGCCGTGCTCGACCGCGGCGACTTCTTCGGCGAGATGGCGCTGATCGACGACAAAGTGCGCTCCGCCGATGCCAAAGCACACGACGGCGACGCTACCGTTCTTTCGATCGACCGCGCCACGTTGAACGAGATCCTCTCGATGGATCCCCACGCCTCGCTGCAGTTCCTGAATCTCCTCTGCCGGATGATCAGCCGCCGCTTGCGCGAGATCAACGAGAAGATCGTGCAGTGGAAGTACATGAGCGGCGGGTTCTGAGCTGGGAACCACCGCAAGTGACAAACGCTCCCCAACCCCCTAGAATCCAAAAAAACACCTCATGCGCGTTCTGATCGTCGGTCAGGGGGCACGCGAACATGCTCTCGCGTGGAAACTCCGCCAGTCACCCTTAGTCAGGGAGGTTTACGCGGCCCCGGGCAATGCCGGGATCGCTGAGATCGCCGACTGCGTGAACATCGGCGTGGCCGACATCATCGAGCTGGCTGATTTCGCCGAGAAGCTCAAGATGGACCTCACCATTGTTGGTCCCGAGCTTCCCCTCACCCTCGGCATCGTCGACGAGTTCCAGAAACGCGGCATGGCCATCTTCGGCCCGACACGCCTGGCCGCGGAGCTGGAAGGCTCGAAAGCGTTCTCGAAAGAGTTCATGCGCAAGTACGGGATTCCGACCGCCGAGGCAAGGGTGTGCTCGTCGGCGGATGAGGCGAAGGCGGCGCTGAAAGAGTTTCGCTATCCGGCCGTGATCAAGGTCGATGGGCTCGCTTCCGGCAAAGGTGTCGTCATCGTCAATTCGAAGGCCGAGGGCGAGGAGTATCTCAAGCTCGTCTTCGAAGAGAAAAAGTTCGGCAACGCCGCCAACCGCATCCTCGTCGAGGAGTTCCTCACCGGCGAAGAGGTGTCGTTTATGGCGCTGACGGACGGGAAGAAGTTCGTCTCGCTCGCTCCCGCCAAAGACTACAAGAAAGCCTTCGACGGCGAGACCGGACCGAATACCGGCGGCATGGGTGCGCACTCACCCGCGGTCGTACTGAGCGGGGAAGCCGCTGCCGAGACTGTGAAGACGATCATCATGCCGACGATTCAGGGGATGGCCGAGGAGGGCCGTCCCTACACGGGATGCCTCTACGCCGGCGTGATGCTGACGCCGAACGGCCCGAAGGTGCTCGAGTACAACTGCCGCTTCGGCGATCCCGAGACGCAGGTGCAGATGCTCCGCCTCGAGGACGACCTGGCCGACCTCTGCCTCAAAGTCGCCCAAGGCGACCTCGGCGACACTAGACTGACCTGGAAAAAAGAGGCCGCCGCCTGCGTCGTCATCGCCGTCGAAGGCTACCCTGACGATTTCCCTAAAGGCCAGGAAGTATCGATCGATCCCATCGACGACCCGAACGTTACGATCTTCCACGCCGGCACCATCCCCCGCAACGGCAAGATGGTCAACGTAGCCGGCCGCGTCGCCAGCGTCTGCGCCAACGCACCAACGCTGTCCGAGGCGTTGGCGAAGGCCTACGAAGCCGCACCGAAGGTGCGATTCGAAGGGGCAAGGTTCCGGAAGGACATCGGGTACCGCGCGTTGGAGCAGAGGAAGGCGTAAGCGGCGTCATTCAAGTCTATCGAGCCCAGTCGCCAAGTGAGCCAAGTTCTCTCCATCTTGTCCAGGCGGTAGAATGACGGACAGAAACCGAGATTACACACCGTGGCCACCTCCCACTACCGCATCCAGAACCACCAACCTGCTCAGACACTCGACTTGTACGAGGGTCGGGATCCGCGGGATGTTCCCGCGTATTCGTTTCGAGAAGTCGCGCTCAGCATAGGCGTGCCGACGTCTACCTTGCGCGCATGGTTCGTCGGTCAAAGCAACTTTGATCTGGTGCTGTCGCTTCCCTCGGATTGGAGCGAGAATCAGTCACTATCGTTCTTCAATCTAATCGAAGCAAATGTGGTCGCGGAGCTGCGGCGCGAGCACGGAGTGGCCATGAAGCGCGTGCGCGCCGCCCTGGAGTTCTTGTCTGACAACATTCCGGTCGCTCATCCGCTCGTTGAAAAGGAGCTATTAGTCACGCCGAACCAGCGGGTCTATATCGTTCATGATGGCCGGCGAATCGACATCTCCGCCGGTGGCCAATGGCCTTTGGATATCGTAGTCAGAAATCTTCTTCGACGGGTTCACCGTGGTCAGCGTGGCATTCTGACCTTCTTTCCTCGAGTCACGCCTCCCAGCCACAGCGTTGTGCTCGAAGAGGATTACGCGCCGATTGTCGTAGATCCTGAAGTATGCTTTGGTCGGCCTCTGATTACCGGCACCGCAATTCCTGCGGATGTCGTCGCGGACCGGTACCTGGGTGGCGACAGCATTCCGAAGATGGCGGAGGATTACGATCTCTCGGAAGAGCAAATCGAAGCCGCGCTCCGATTCGAGCGATTACTCGAAGCTGACGCAGCTTGACCTGCCGGGATTCACCTATTTCTTCGATTCGACAAACATGGTGCGCGAGCTTGCGGATGCCCTTCATCAGCGCGGTCGCCTCGTTCACATGCACAACGAAGTGTTTCCGGACCGGACACCCGACAGAGTCTGGATTCTCGATGTAGCAAAGCGAGGCTGGATCATTTTGACGCGTGACAAGCGTCTACAGACAAGACACTTGGAGTGGATCGCCTTTCTTCGCGCGAAGGCTCGCGTCCTATGGTTCAAAGGTGACCGCGCGTCGAACGTTGAGATTACCGAGGGTTTTCTTGCTGCGCTGCCCAAGATCGATCGCCTCGCCCTCAGCCTTCTCCCTCCATACATCATCAAAGTCACGCCATCGGGACACGTCGAGCAGATTTACCCCGAAGAGTAGGGCTATATCGTTTACGCGACGACCCTCACCCCACCGTCTTGACCGCAATCGTCTTCACATTCCTGATCCATCGCGCGGGCCGTTTTTCAGTGGGAACCACGATTCGGAACGGGCCTTCCTTCTCGGGAAGCAGTTTGCCGTCCTTCTTGTCGGCCAGGATGATGAGGCGGTCGTTGAAGGCGGGG
>Ga0307470_10000075_pt1 | contig 68069 bp, 64 predicted proteins | sample atmos_gasesAM3C__FD_204565 | JGI IMG/M metagenome (GOLD analysis project Ga0307470, IMG submission 204565) | Hardwood forest soil microbial communities from Morgan-Monroe State Forest, Indiana, United States - atmos_gasesAM3C_05 | ecosystem: Environmental > Terrestrial > Soil > Temperate forest... | reverse complement strand
GCCTCCGGCCGCCGCCCCCGCTCTCCCCCCGCCCCCCACGACCGCACTCCTCGGAACGGGCAATCCTCAACAGGGGCCGTGACTAAGAGCATGAGGCGCTCTCTAACCTTCGCCCATTCCCGGCGTCTATCCCTTCAGACCGATGGATGCTTCTCTCGCCGTAGACTTGCCGAGGACCGTGTCGAACCTACCGACAATGCCGCAAACGCGCACGAGCGAGGACGACCTTCGCATGGCGCGGGCTTGCGCGGATGGCAGTTCCGAGGTGTTTGCGGCGATCTACGCCGGCCACGGCGAGCGCATGAAGTCGATCGCTTTCAACCACCTCGGCAATATCTCCGACGCCGAGGACGCGGTGCAGGAGACGTTTCTCAAAGTGCATCGGGCGGCGTCGAGTTACGACGGCGAAGCGGCGTTCACGACCTGGCTCTATCGCATCCTCATCAACACCTGCTACGACCTGCTTCGGAAACGCAGCCGCCGGATCCGGGAAGCACCGATCGATGACGTTGTCGCGGGCAGCCGCGCCGCGCACGCCGTGGACGACGTCAAGCGGATGGCGTTGCGGAAGTTGCTCAGTGAGTTGCCCGAGCAGCGCCGCACTGTCTTCGCTCTGTTCGAGATCGAGGGACTCAGTCACGCCGAGATCGCAGACATCCTCGACATCACCGAAGGGAACTCGAAGTGGATTCTCTTCTCGACGAAGAAGCAGTTGCAGGAGAAGTGGAAGAGCGAGGTTCGTGGATCGCAGGGATGAGTGGATTAGTCGATTAGTGAACAGAGATAAGAGACAAGAGACAAGAGACAAGAGACAAGAGATCAGGGTTCCGACAACCGATAACTGGCAACCGACAACCGATAACCGACAACGCGTGAAGCGCAACTATGAAAATCAACTGCAATCAACTCGACGATCTCCTACTCGAAGGCGGCCAGCTCTCGCTTGAAGCCGCTGCGCAGCATGCCGAGGAGTGCGACGCGTGCATGGAAAAGCTGGCGAGCTGGAACGAGATCTCGGCTACAGCCGGCGATCTGCGCACTACCTGGAACAACGACATGCTCTGGCCGCGGATCGAGCGCGCCATCCGCGACGACAAGCGCCGCAGACGGACCAGCGTGTGGCAGATCGCCGCGGCGCTGTTCCTCCTCGCTGCGCTCGGAGCGGCAGCCTGGATCGCGCAGCGGCGGATGCACGCAAACGATTTTGATAACACGATCCTCAGAGTCGCTGCCGTCGACGAGGTGGAGCGCGCCGAACAAGCCCATATCGCCGCCATAAACCACCTCGAGGCCCTCACCGCTTCGAAACTCGATCAACCATCGACGCCTCTTCTCGTCAGCTACAAAGACAAGCTGATGATGCTCGACGACGCCATCGCCGAGTGCCAAGGCGCCATCAACAAGAACCGACAGAACGCTTATCTCCGCGCGCAACTGCTGACGATGTACTCGGAAAAACAGCGGACGCTGCAGGACGTCATCCGGGAGGAACACCATGCTACGAATCAGTAAGTTGTTTTTCGTCGCGCTGCTCACGCTCGCGGCGCCCGCTCTCTACGCAGAGCGCTACGAACAGACCATCAACCGCACGCTGCCGTTCCACGGTGGCCGTGTGTCGATCGACCACTCCTTCGGCGCCGTCAGCGTGCGCGCAGGGGGCGGAACGGACGTCCACGTTCACGCCGTCATCCGCGCCTCTGACTCCGACCTCGGCAAAGAGATCCACGTGACCGTCACGGCATCGCCGGCGGGCGGCGTCGCGATCAAGACCGAGTACCCGGAGGAGCACTTTCACATGTTCCACACGTCGAATTCCTATTCGGTCGACATCGAAGTGACGATGCCCGCAGCGGCACCGCTGACGGTGCACAACCGCTTCGGCAGCGTCGACGTCTCGGGCATTCACACCGCAAGCGAGATCGTGAACGCGCAAGGTTCCGTCGTGCTGCGCGACAGCCGAGGAGCGCAGCGGGTGGAGAGCTCGTTCGGGTCGATCCTCGTCGAGCGCAGCGCGGGAGACACGACCGTGCAAAACGCCAACGGCTCGGTGCGCGTCGTCGATGTCGATGGCTCGCTGAACGTGACGAACCGCTTTGGCTCCGTCACGGTAACCGACACGCACAACGTCACGATCCACAACGGCAACGGCTCGGTCGAGCTCCTCGGCGTCGCCGGCAACGCCACGATCGTCAATTCATTCGACAGAGTGACCGTCGGCAACGTCGCCGGCGATCTCGATCTGAACAACCAGAACGGCCGCGTCGACGTTCACGACATCAGGGGGCGGTCTGTGATCAAGAACTCGTTCGGTACGACGAAGTTCCTCAACATCGGACGCGATCTTTCCGTGACGACGAACAACGGCAGTATCGAAGGCTCGCACGCTGCCGGGAGTGCCTCGCTCACCGCAAGCTTCGCGGCAATCGATGTACGCGACATCGGCGGACCGGCGCACATCAAGAACGCAAACGGAAACGTCACGGCTACCGACATCCGCGGAAACGTCGACATCGACACGAGGTTCGGACTGGCGCGGGTGGAACTGATCAAAGGATCACTCGACGTCGAGAATGCAAATGGGGGCGTGACGGCCACCGATGTCTCCGGCGGCGTGCGCGTCCACACAAGCTTCGCACCCGTGCTGTTGAAGACGATTGCCGGCCCCGTCACCGTTGAGAACGCGAACGGCTCGATCTCGGTAGCCGATCTTCGCGGCGCCTGCGCGGCAATCAATCTAAAGACCAGCTTCGCGTCGATCAGGCTGGCCATTCCGCACAACAACGGCTATCAGGTCGAGGCACGAACGAGTTTCGGCTCGATCACGACCGATGTTCCGGTGACGATGACGTCGAAGTCGGACAACTCCCTGCGAGGAACGATCGGGAACGGCGCGTGCCGGATGCAGCTCGAAACGGCGAACGGCGGAATCAATATCGAGTGAGCCGCCGACCGAACGGATAAAAAAAGCGCCGCTGCGAACAGCGGCGCTTTTGACATCGTCGATGAATCGCGCTTAGTCGAGCTTGATCGACTTCTTGTTCTTGGCGCGGCGCGACTGATCCTTCGCCTTGTACTCGTCGAGGCAGGAGTCTTTGTCGACCATCGCGCAGCCAAGGTACTCGGAGATCTCCTGGATGACGGCGCGGATCGCTTTGCCGGTGGGGGTCTTCTCGTAGTTGGAAAGGTGCCCGCCGAAACCGCCGCGATAGACGCTGACACCCATGCCGCCGCCGGTGGAGCGGGCTTCGACCGTCCGCGTGACGACGATCTCGCCGCTCGTGGTGTCGACGACACGAAGGTCGACGGCGAGGTATGCCTCTTCCTGTTTTCCGCCGACGCCGATTCCGTGGAAGCTCAGGCCGCCGCCGGTCTCGCGCGTCTGCGAGTCGAAGGCACTAACGGTGGCGATGACGACGTACTGCGCGCCGGTCATCTGGCCGAGCTTCGCGCCGGTCGACTTCTTGACGCGGCCGGACTCGGCGAGATCCTGCTCGTCGAGCACGGCGCCGATCTTGTGGCGCTCGACGAGCTTGAACTTCTCGGTAGCGGCGAGCTCGTTGCTCAACATGCCTGCCAGGTCGCTGCCGACGTCAGACGACCACCAGCCGGCGGAAGTGTCGTTTCTGAATTCCGCGACGGCGAGTACCGGCTTGGCGGCAAACGCCGACGAGATGAACAAGGTAAGCGAAGCAATCACGAACAAAACTTTGCGCATCGTTTTCTCCTGTGGTTTGTGCCGCGAACTCTACCGCAGTTTGGCGCGGTAAGCGTGATGGGGGTCACGAGGTGGGGGTGTCGGAGAGACGCCGGGAGTCGGGGGTCGGAGTTTGCGATCGACAGCGAAGGCGTTTCGAATTACGAGGAAATGTATCCAAGAAGACCGCTCCCACACTCGACCCCCGAAACCCGACCTCCGCGAAAAAAAGGGAGCCGGAGCAACTTGCTCCGACTCCCGACTCCCGAAAGCCGGTACGCGAAAGAATCAGTATCTACCGCCGTCGACGTTCTCGAGGCGAAGCGCTTCGAACACGCCGTTGCGCGTCCAGTCGCCGGAGATCTCGGCGTAATCGCCAGGACGCAGGCTTTCCAGCCGGCGGTCGCGGATGAGCGCCGTCACGAAGTTTCCGGAGGTGTCGTCGCGCAGCACCAACGTTCCCCGCCGGTAGTCGACGGTTTCCACCACACCGCGAAGCAGGCCGGAGCTGTAGGTGTTCCCGTAGCCGTACCCGTAACTGGCTCCATCGTAGTAGTCATAGGCTTCCACATATCCGAGTGGATCGTAGTAGCCGCCGAAATTCAGCGAAAGGCCCACACGAAGCCGGGGGAAGAGGCCGATGCGCGCCTCAGGAATCCAGATCGGATAGCGGCCGCCATCGACCCAGATCCGGTAACCACCACTCTCATGGACGAAACGGTTGATGCGGCCTCCGATCGAGTAGTTCCGGCGCCCGCGGCTGTCGTACGCGGGACGGTTGTTGCGATAGTTGTAGTTCTGCGAACCACCGTTGCGGTAGCTGGAACTTCCGCGATCAAACGATCCGCGGTTATTGTTGCGATACGTCTCCGACTGCACCGCGCCGTTGTAGCGATAGGCGTCGTTCGAACGGCTGCGAGTCTCGTTGCGGTACGTGTCGCCGTAGGTACGGCCGCGGTCGCTGTTCCGGTACGTGTCGTTCTGCGTACGGCCGCGATCGTAGTTGCGGTAGGTGTCGTTCTGGGTGCGGTTGCTGTCTCCGCTGCGATGATCATTCGACCGTGAGCTTCCATGGTCGCGGCTGTCGCTAGACCGTCCGCTGCGCTCATGGCTGTGATGCTCGTTCGTCGCATCCGAGTGACGCGATTCCGCAAAAGCGGACGTTCCTACGAGCGCCGCAATCGCCACCGCGCCCGTCATGCTTGCTGCTAACCTCTTTATGCTGTTCATGTTGTCTCCTTAGGACCGATGACTGCTGCGCTCTACTATCGCAATCTGTCTGCCAGAATCGGCGCCGTGCACCAGAGATGCATAATGAAGATCATGAACGCCGCCGCACTCCCTCCCCTGCCGCTGGCCGAATGGAAGCCAACCTGCGACACGCTGCACATGTGGACCCAGATCATCGGGAAGGTGCGGCTGAAGCTCGCGCCCCTTCTGAATCACTGGTGGGAAGTACCACTCTACGTGAGCGCGAGGGGACTGACAACCTCCGCGATCCCGTACGGCGACCTTGTTTTCGACTGCGAGTTCGACTTCGTCGATCACCAACTTCTGATCCGCGCCAGCAACGGACGCACGGCACGCGTCGCGTTACAGCCGCGCTCGGTGGCTGATTTCTACCAGGAGTCGATGGCCCGGCTGCGGGAGTGCGGCATCGATGTCGAGATCTGGCCCGTGCCATGCGAGGTCGAGAATCCCATTCGTTTCGACGAAGACCAGGAGCACGCGTCGTATGACCGCGACGCCGTCGAGCGCTTCTGGCACGTGCTGATGTTCTCGGACCGTGTGCTGAACCGCTTCCGGACGGGGTTCATCGGCAAGAGCAGCCCGGTGCATTTCTTCTGGGGCAGCTTCGATCTGGCGGTAACGCGATTCTCGGGCCGGCGGGCACCGGCAAACCCCTCGGCCGACGGGATCACCCGTGAGGCGTATTCGCACGAAGTGAGCAGTTGCGGATGGTGGCCGGGCGGCGGAGCGACGCAGATGCCTGCGTTCTATGCGTACGCAGCGCCCGAGCCCGAGGGCTTCAAAGAGGCGAAGGTCGAGCCATCCCAAGCGTTCTACAACGACGCCGTCTCCTTCTTCGTTCTGCCCTACGACGCAGTCCGTGAATCCTCGGATCCCGAGGATTCCCTGCTGCGATTCTGCCAAACGACGTACGACGCCGCGGCCGACGCGGGGAAATGGGACAGGGCGGCGCTGGAGCGTGTCGAGGGGAACGGTTGACCGAGGGGTTTGGCATCGGGGGCTGAATCGCCCCCAGTGGCACGCGGTGGATGCCGCAGCGGTTCATGGTGGTGTCCCAGTGGTACATGGTCGGTGTCCCAGTGGTACATGGTCGGTGTCCCAGTGGTACACGGCCGGTGTCCCAGTGGTAGACGGCCGGTGTCCCAGTGGTACACGGCCGGTGTCCCAGTGGTACACGGCCGGTGTCCCAGTGGTACGCGGTCGGTGTCCCAGTGGTATACGGTCGGTGTCCCAGTGGTACATGGTGGGTGCCCCAGTGAGATAGGGTGGGTGTTGTCCATGGGACACCACGGGTGTCCCACCTGGGTGCGGGGGTTTCCTTGTCACACGCTGCGGACACCTCAGTGCCCCACTCCATACCGCTGGCGACAAAACCGTACCCGCACGTAGAGCCCCTGGTCCGCGCTGGGCGGGACCGTCCGACATAGGGAACCTGCCCGTATGCGGGAACTATCCGTCCGCCCGTCGGCTATCCTCGGATCCCGAGGATTCCTTGCTGTAATTCTGGATAGAGGACCCGCGTCGCCGCAGAAGGTGCGGGCGGATGTGACGGGCAGCGCTGGTGCGGGATTGGCCTTGGGGCCGTGAGAAGCTAGCCAGGGGGAAGCGACAAGTCTCCTTGTTCGAAGATCTGGGTGATAACACACTCCAGATACTTAACGAAGTAACTTCCGCGTTCATCAATCGTCGCTGCAGCAGCTGGAACTGCGGCCAACGTAGCGATAAAGATGAGACCAAGTGCATACCTACGAATCTGATTCCGCATGTGGATCCTCCTCGTTCTCGGACGGACGAGTTAGTCGCCTTCCGAACACGAGGTGACGCAGATCACGGAATCCTGAGTGTTTTTATTGAATTTGCTGAAATTCCTCTTGCGGATGCGCGCTCAGACGCTCCAGGAAGCCTCGCACGTGCCGTACCTTCTCGGGGGTGGCCTGGCCCGAAGCGACCGCCTCGGAGAGATAGGCAAGTGCCTTCTTCGCGCTTCGCATCATCCCTTCTGACGAGAACGTGACCGTGATCTCCCGGCAGAGAGCTGGTACTCGATCGGGTCTGTCGAGCGCGAGGAGAGCAGCGACAAGATCGAGAGTTGCGAGAGCAGCGTCGTTGGCCATGCCGAGCTGAATGAGTCGCAGCCGGCCCTGGTCCAAGCCAGCCAACCCTTCCTCGAAGGCTCCCCGAGCGACCTGAAGGGCGGCCATCTTCCACGACAAACGCGCGCTTTCCGTTGGGAAGTCGAGCTCGTCAAGAACCGCCAGCGCCTCGATGCAGTAACTACTGGCCTTGTCGTAATCCTGAAGCCGGGCGTAGCAGTTCCCGGCATTCCCGAGGGCGCGCGCGAGAATGCCGGCTTCGCCGCTCGAACGTGCAAGCGTCACCACCCGTTCAAAAATAGCGGCCGCGTCACTTTCACGATTGGCACTGTAGTACCCGGCACCTTCGGCCATGAGCGCCGATAGATACCGCGTCGTATCGCCATACACACAGAACGTTTCCGCGGCAAAGCGCGCCGCGGTAACCGCGTCCTCGAATCGTTCCAGCTCCCAGTACACCGTCGCCCTCACGTACGCAACGATCGCCAGATCGAACGGTTCCGGACGCTCATCCGAGGCAAACGCCTCCTCGGCATCATCGAGTGCTGCCTCGGCGTCCCGGAAACGGCCGAGGTAGCGGAGGGCATTGGCCCGCTCTTTCCAGGCAGTTCCGACGAACCATGCGGACTTAGACTTCGCCGGCTCGGGAAGCTTCTCGCAGATACTCAGGGCAGCGTCCGCGAGCACCAGCCCGTACTGCGGCTGCTGCTCGTGCGTCTTGTTGGCGATGGAACACAGCAGCCGGATGACCGCGAGTGTTCGAAAGCGCGGATCATCGCCAACGCGCGCCTCACTGAATCGAATCGGCGACTCGACGATCGGGAGGAGTACTTCGCGCGCGTAGCGATCCTCGGCTGCGATCGCGCGCGCCTGGGCCAGGAGCTCGGGAGGCGCCTCGCGCCGGACGACCATCGAGTCGGCGATCTGCCATGACAGCGGATCGCGAAGGGCATCGTCGAAGGTGGCAACGAGCTCCAGGGCCTTGCGGCACTCGGCACAGTGGGCAAGATGCTGCTCGATGGACTGCGCGTCGGTGGTGCTTTCCCGGCGCAGAACGTACTCGGACAACTGCTCTTCGGTGTAGTGACTCATGATCGTGAATGGGTGATCGTTTGAAAGATCTGTCGGGCACGTTTACGGCAGGAGGAAAGCAACTGCCAGATGTAGGCTGGAGAGGTATCGAGCTCCTGAGCGATCGATTCCGCGCTTTCGTCGCGGAGGTAGTAGCGGCGGAGCGTTTCGCTGCACTTGCCGCCGAGGCGGGTGAGCGTTGAAGCCAGACTCAGGCGCAGCGCCCAACGTTCCAGTTTTGCCGCTTCATCGTCGTTGGGCGTCAACTCGTGGTGTGGCAGGAGCGGCACTTCGTGCTCCCGTTTCCGCCAGTAGTGCTTACAAGCGTTGTTGATGGATCCGATCAAGAATGCTTTGGGATCGAGCGCGTCGGGCTGACGTTCCAGAAATGACGCAAAAATATCGTGAACGAGAGCCTCCGCGTCGGAGGAACAGATGCGGTAGCGGTACTGCGCGATCGAGCGCAGCAAACCCTCATGCTCGCGGTAGAGCACGTCCAGCGACTGGCTCGCCAAAGTGTCGGAATGATAATTCGTCACGATCGCCCACCGCGAGTGTGCGCGGTTTCGGGCTCCTCCGGAAGCACAAACACTCCGACTCCGTCCGTCCGTCCCAAACAAGAGTCGGTGACGCCGGGTACCCGAACGCCACTCCCACCTGCCCTGCTTCGCGGTCCCGACAGACCCTGTTTCTGCCGTCAGGAGGCGTTGCTTGGCACCGTTGCCGGCCCGAATCCTCATCGCCGATTGATATCTCCTGTACAAGGAGTGACGGAAAGGCGGCAGTCCCTACCCCCCCATCACAAAAAAAGACGGATTCGGGCCATCATTTTTCCTTCGCCGGCCGATTCAGTCACCTTTCAGGCGCTTGTCGGCGGGAGCGCCAGACGCCGAATCCCATCGCCAGCATCGTCGCAAACGAAAGGCCGAGCCCGATCCGAAACGACGCCGGAGCGTACCAGACGCGGATGTCGTGCTGCCCCGGTGGCAGGAGAAACCCGAGGAAGGCTCCATTGATTCGCAGGGGAGCAAGGCTCTCTCCGTCCGCGCGAACATGCCAGCCCGGAAACCACGGGATGCTGCTGGCAATGACCGTGTGGCGCGGCGCAACGACGCGCATCCTGTAATCGGTGGAGGTTGCTGAAGTTAAGGTTACGGACGCGTCCGGTCCCGGGTGCCCGGCGGTGAGATCGGCCCGCATGGCGGCGTCGGTGATGGGCAGGTTTTCGAGCACGGCGACGTGCGCCCAGTCGTCGTTCGCGGCGAGCGCTACCACGAAGCGCTTCACATCCCACTCGACCGTGACCTTGCGGGTGGCGAAAAAACGCGGCAGGACATCGTGGTTCTCGAAGATCCGGCCGTCGCGGCCGTCGTACACCATCGTAAACCGCGGCGCGTCCAGCGTACGCCCCGGCCCCAGCACGTAGTAGCGTACGTTGAGGTAGTCGAGCAGGCGCGTGGTCGTGCTCGGCCACATCGCAAAGTAGTCCGCGGTCCGGTAGCCGCCGCAGAGCGCCAGCATGCCGACGTAGCGGAACGACTCCATCGGATCGTGCGCCCGGATGTCTTCGAGGCCGTACATCGTGGCCAGATTCGGGAAGAAGTCGGCCGAGTAACCGACGATGCGGAACGGCGCGTTCGGCGGCGCCGCGGACTTCAGTTTGACGAGGGCTCGAACGAGCGGCGTCGGCGGATAGAGCTTCGAAGCCGGCAGGACCGCGTTCCAATCGCCGAAGACGCTGGCGTGCTCCGCGAACATGACCAGTATCAGCACGAGGAGCGCGCCGCGCCGTCGCAGCATCGTTGCCGCCGTCGCAGCTGCGAGCACGGCCACCGCCGGAAGGAGCGCAAGGACAGCAACGTCGCGATGGGCCGGCGTTGGAAACGGGAACGCCATCATCGTCAACAGCAGAAGGCTCGCGCCAAAGAGTCCGATGAGCACCGGACGACGAAAGCCACGCTCGATGAGGTCGGCCGTCGCGGCAGCCGACACGGCTGTAAGCAGCGCAAACAGGCAGCGCAGCCGCGCGGGCGGGGCGAGACGGAAGACGAGATTGAAGACGTCGATCACGCCGGGCCAGCCGTAGATGATGCCGATCGAAATGAGCAAGGCGGCAAGGATGAATGCTTCACGCGAGCGCCAGGCGCGCGTAGCGGCGACATGGACGAAGAGGGCGATCGCACCAGCCACGGCGAACGTGCCGGCGAACCCGGTGATCGCCTCCGGAATGGCCGGACCCCACGGCTGTTCGTGCGGCACGAAACCGAAAAAGTGCGGCTGCAGGGTCGCGATCGTCGATGCCCAGTCAGCGAGGATGCCGGCGGGATGCGGCGAGCCGGAGAGCGCCGCGAAGCGCTGCGATTTCCTCACCACTTCCGCGAACGGAATGAGAAATGGAGCCGCCAGAAGCGCGCCTGTTGCGACGCTGCCGCCGCTGGCGCGAACGAAGTGCCAAGCTTCACGACGCGTGCCGAACGGACGCTCGATGAACGTGATCCAGCCGGTAAACAGCACCGCCAGAAGCCCCGCGGTGGCAGCCGTCTCCGGATGACCTCCGGTGAGAGTCACACCCCAGATGCATGACGCGAAGACGAAGCGTCCGACCGAGGCGCGCTCGGCGAGCAGGTCGACGATGTAGAGCACGGCCGGCAGCATCGCTGCCACCGTGGCGTGTCCGAAGTGAAGCCACACCAGCATGAAACCGGAGAAGCCGTAGGCGATCGCACCGATGCTGCTGGCCACGATCGAGTAACCGCGCCTGCGGCAGAAGAGGAAGGTGAACGTGAGCGCGAGCAACACTTTCCACGCCCCCTCCGCGGTCATTGCGTGGCCGAGCGAGAGCGGCAGAGCGAGCAGCCGGAGGATCGAGAGCGCCTGGCTCTGACCGTTCGCAAGCAACGGATAGCCCGACGCGGCAGTCGGCTCCCAGAGCGGCAACTCGAACGCGCGCCAGTGCTCCCGCACCGCGTGCGCCCACGGCACGAGTTGCAGCGCGACGTCGTTGATGTACGGGTTGGATGGATGCGAGTGCCTGATCACGTTCGCCCACGGCGGCAGCGACTCGTAATAGTCCACCGGAACGTTGATCGTGTCCGTCGTCAGCGGTTCCCGGAAGAAGACGAGAACCAGCGCGAAGAACAAAAGCGCGATGCGCCGCGGCAGGTCGGCGCCGCCACGACGTGCAAACGCCACAGCGACGGCATAGACCGCGCCGGCGTAGAGCCAGGTCAGGTTCGGCATCGACGCCGGATGATATGCGAGTCACTTCGGCTCTGAGGCGGCCTCGTGTCGCACGGCTCGGCCGCGATTCGCGCGGAGCCGTCAGGGTTCCGTCGCTGACTCGCTCCGCCATCCTGCGAGGATCATCGGCAGCGGATGGAGCTCTCGTCGCAGCGGATCGAGCGCGAGGCCAAGCGCCTCGAGTGTGAAGGCGCCGAGGAGGTTGCTATCGTCAGGCTCACCGAAGATGACGTCCGCTCCTCCGATGCGATCCTGATACCGGAAGAGCGCGACGCCTTTTCGCCGCGAGATCTTCCGCCCGTCGGCGAGCCTGAAGTCCTGCGTCGAAATCGGCTTGATTCCAAGCGCGTCGAGAGTCGCTGCCGGAACCACACTGTAGATCGCACCTGAATCAATCAGAAACTCGAGCGGGCGCATCTCCTCCGGTCGGGCGACATTACCTACCTCGACACTTAATACCGTCAATCCCATGGGCGCGATTCTACCTCGGCAGCAAGGGCAGCCTGTTCGTTTCAATCGGTGGCGGTTCGCCGGCGGTTCGCCCGCCGTCATCGACGGAGGCGGTTTCGGACTTCCAATGGGTTGTAATTGTGCGGCATGTTGTGCGATCATTCGCACATGGCAACCAACTTGGCGATCGATCCGGATCTCCTTGACCGGGCCGTCGCGGTTAGCGGCGAACGCACGAAGACGGCAGCCGTGAAGCGCGCGCTGGAGGAGTTTATTGCCCGGCGACAGCAGAGCAAGATTGCCGATCTTTTCGGCACTCTCGAGTGGGATCCGAAATACGACTACAAGGCGGCACGGTCCCGGGATTGAAGCTCCTCGTCGATACCAGTGTCTGGTCGCTTGCCCTGCGCCGTGATCAGAGTGAAGGTCATCCCAGCGTGGAATTCCTGGCCGACGCTCTTCGGCACGAAGGCTCGATCTTCACCACAGGCTTGATCCTTCAGGAGATCCTGCAAGGATTCAGCGGCCCGAAAGCGCGAAAGCAGATCCTTGATCGATTCACTCCTTTGCCGATGATCGTGCCCCAACGCGAAGATCACACCGCCGCGGCGGACCTTCGCAACGACTGTCGTCGTCGCGGCGTTCAGATCGGCACGATCGATGCCCTCCTCGCCCGACTCTGCATCCGGTACGAGCTCGTCATGTTGAGCACTGACAGGGATTTCGAGTACCTCGCCACGATCGCACCCCTCCGCCTCTGGGCGAGCCAGCCTCCACATTAATACGTCAATCCCATGCGGCGATACTACCTTGGCGGCGCCGGCGGTCTGTTCGTATCGGTGGGGGGCGGTTGGCTCGTGGTCGCTGTCGGCGGTTGGCTCGTGGTCGTCGTCGGAGGCGCGGGCGGCGGTTGAGCAGAACGCTCGCGATTGGGATTGACTTGATCGCGACGCGGCTCTCCAGACGTCGTCGTCGCCGTAGTGTCGGTCTTGAAGATCCCTCCGCCGAGGGTGTTGTCTCCTGACGCAGGCGGCACGGGCGGCAGCGGCGGCGGAAAACCGGTCGTCGTAACCTCGGGTGACACAGGCATCCCCGCCGTGTCGAGCGCAATCGGATTGCCGAATTGATCGAGCGCCGGGGCCGGCGCGGCCTGCGGGCTATGCAGCGGACACGGATTCATCGGCTGCGTGCCCGACTTGAACGCTTCGGAAACGACCGAGCTCGGCGGGCAGGCCGGCACCGCCAGGCCTCCGCTGGTCTCATCAATCTCAGCCAGCGCGATTCCGTCCGGTGACGCGAAGTCGGTGTTCGGCTGGCCGGCGGTCACCGACTGCATGTAGCGAGTCCAGATCGGGACGGCGCCCGATCCGCCCGAAAGTCCGGTCGGCTGGTTGTCGTCGAATCCGATCCATGTCAGCGTCAGCGTCTTCGGAGTGAATCCGATGAACCAGGCGTCACGTTTGTCGTTCGTCGTGCCGGTCTTGCCCGCGGCGATGAGCTTGAATCCCATCGACCGCGTTGCCGCTGCCGTCCCGCGGTCGACCACGCCCTTCATCACGGTGAGGAGGATGTACATGTCGCGTGCGGGAAAGACCTGCACGGCCTGCAGGTCGCCACCGGCCGACAGCACATGATTGCGATCGTCGGTCACGAACTTCACGGTATGCAACGGGACGCGCGATCCCACCCGCCCAATCGTGGCGTACGCGTCGGCCATCTCGATCGGCGCGACGTCGACTGCGCCGAGGAGCATCGAGGGATTCCGGGAGTCGATGTCGGACGTAACGCCGAGGGTGTGCGCAGTTTTGACGATCGGATCGAGCCCGCAGGCAAGACCGATACGCACCGACGCGGAATTGAGCGACTGCTCCAGCGCCTGCGCCACGGTCACGGTCTGGTGGTACACATCTTCGTAATTCCGCGGCGACCAATCCTCGGAGAACTGCCGCTTGTAAACGAATCGCGTGTCGCTCACGAGCGTCGCCGGCGTGATGTTCTGACTCGACAGGCTCGGTTCGAAAGCGGTCGCGTAGACGAACGGTTTGACGAGCGATCCGATCTGACGCTTGGCATTGAGCGCCCGATTGAATTGATTGATGTCGTAGTTGCGGCCGCCGATCAACGCCCGGATCTCACCCGTGGGAACGTCCACGTTGATGAGCGCTCCTTGCAGCGGCTGATCGGGCCGGCGCAGACGCCTGCTCCCCTTCTCCAGCGCCGAAAGCCCGGCCTCGATGGTGCGCGCGGCGTTGTCCTGCGCGTTCAGATCGATGGCCGTGTAGATCTGCAGACCGCGGCCTTTGACGTTCTTGATGCCGTAGTCGCTGGCCATCTCCTGCAGCACACGGTCAACGTAGTACGGGATGGACGACAAGCCGCTGCGTTGCCGGAACGGACGCGGCGGCAGTTTCGTCGCCATAGCCTTGTCGTATTCGTCGCGCGTGATCTTTTTCTGATTGAGCATCAGGCCGAGCACCGTCGTGCGGCGCTGCATGGCCAGATCCGGACGCGTGAACGGCGAGTAGTTGTTCGGACTGCGGATCATGCCCGCTAGCAGCGCGGACTCAGCGAGCGTGATCTCGGACACCGGCTTGCCGAAGTAGAAACGCGCGGCCTCGCCGACGCCGAGGATCGAAATGGATCGGTTGCGCCCGAGGTAGATGTCGTTGAGGTAGGCCTCGATGATTTCTTTCTTCGAATACCTGGCGTCGAGGATCACCGCCATGAATGCTTCGGTCGCTTTTCGTTTGTAGGTCCGTTCGTTCGTCAGGTAGTAGTTCTTCACCAACTGCTGCGTCAGCGTCGATCCCCCCTCGGCCACGCCACCCGCGCGGATGTTGCGAAACAGCGCACGAAACAGACCGATCGGATCGACGCCCGGGTGATGCCAGAAACGAACGTCCTCGGTAGCCACGACGGCGTCCTGCAACGACTTCGGCACCTGATCGAGCGTGACGGGACGCCGGTTCTCGAGCTGATCGCTGAGGATCGATGTCAGGAGCTCCGGTTCCAGCGCCGCATTGTCGATCGCCGCGGCCTGACGCAGCGAGACGACGGAGCTGATCGCGCCATTCGTGAATGCGATGCGCACCGGCTGCGAAGGGTACTCACCGGTTGGATGCGTGAACGGACGCGTGTAGACGTCGATCTGATTGCTGCCTGGTACGAAATCGCCCGACCGCGTGAGCGAGTCCGACTGCCGGTAGCCAAGGCGGACGAGCTTCTCGACGAGATCGTCGGGAGCCAGAACCACGCCGCTGCGCAGCGGGGTGAAGTCCGTGAAAATTCGGGTCGGCAGCGAAAGACGCCGGATCTCGAACTTGCCTACGGATTGTTTGTAGACGTAGAGCGTCAAGCCGAGTATCGAGACGAGAATCACCGCAACGGTGATCGAGATCGCCTGGAAGACGGTGCGGCGGCGAGGGAGGTGAGCGTTAAATGTGGCCACAGTCAGCGAGCGATAAGTGCAAGGTTCCGTCCACCTCGCTTCGGATCGCGGCGATAGGAGTGAAAGATCGAATCATCGCAACGCGTACAAAGTCCCGAGTCGTGAACGCTTTCCGGCGCGAAGCCCCGCTCGACGAGCAGCGCCGCGGTGAGTCCGGCAATGTCAACGTGCGGTTTCGCACGGCTGCGGTCGACGAACGATTCGGCATCGGGGTAAGCAGCGCGGAGTTGCTCGACGACCTCCTCCCCCACCTCGAAGCAGCATGCTCGGATCGTCGGGCCGAACCAGGCCTGCGCAACGCCGGCATCGAATTCCGTCTCGCGCTCGATCACGTCGAGCGTCTCTGCAACGATCCGCTGCGCCGCCCCGCGCCAGCCGGAGTGGATGTTGGCGATGACGCCATGCTTTGAGTCGGCAATCGAGACCGGCAGGCAGTCGGCAATCTTGATCGCGAGGGCTGCGCCTTTCGATGCCGACCAGAGCGCATCGCAAGAGTCGCACTCGCGCCATCGTTCACCGGCAGTGGCATTGATCACGTTCTTTCCGTGGACCTGCGCGCAACTGGAAAGCACGGCATTGATGCCGAATCGATCGCGAACGACGCGCGTCAACTGCGCAGCGACGTCATCGCTGAGCCGCCCTTCGAAATCGATGGTCGTGTCGAAGAGCGCCAGCCCTTCGGGTAGCGACGGAGGGACGACGATACGGCCGATCTCGCTCTGCTCAATGATCCAGTTCACGGCGGCGGATTGTATGCAAAGCAAACGTAGGTCGGACTCTCCAGTCCGACTCTCGATCGAAAGCTGTCGGACTGGAGAGTCCGACCTACGTTTTGCTCATTCCAATCCACTCCGCAATCAGCGTCCCCAACTCCCCTTCCCGCCCGCTGAAGCCGTGATCAGCGTCGCGCATCACAATGAGCTCCGCGCGGTCGTTGACGTGCTCCGCAAGAATGGACACGCAGCGCGGCACGTCGCCGAAGCAATACTCGTCGCGATCACCGTAGATGTAGAGCGATGGCTTGCGGATGCCACTGATGAATCGAAACAGCCGGCGCGAGAGCTTCACGCCGCGCATCGCTTCCATGAACGGAAAGACGTTGTAGTCGCCGTTCGGATTGGCCATGTCGTAAAGCGAGCGCCAGCTCATCATCATCGGGCTCACACCGCGCGGCGCCAGATCGTCTCCACGCCGCGCTTTGATCATCGCTCGCGACTTGATCAGCATCGACTCGAACCGCCGTTTGCCGAGTTGATCGTAGAGCAATCCGGTGTCGTCTCCGCCGGCAATCAGCACGTAACGCTTCACGCGGTTGCGCGGTTTGTAGTGGTCGTAGACGGCGATCTTGTTCGCGCCGGTAGAGTGGCCGGCCAAGGTCAGATCGCGATATCCACGGCGCCACAGCTCGCGGATCGCGCCGTCGATGTCGGCGACGCAGTCGCGAATGCGCTCGAATGACGCGCCGCCGAGACCGGGACCGGCTCGGCGGACGAGCCCGGAGCCGCGGTTGTTGAACGGGAAGAAGGCGATACCGCGATCAATGAAGGTCTGCGCAAGAAGATTCGTGCGGCGCGATTCGAACACCGATGCGCCCAAGCCGTGCAGCCAGATGATGGCGCGCTTCGTCGCTCGCGGCGGCTCGTACAGCAAACCGGCCAGCGCAACATCGTCCGACGCCTCGAACCTTATGAGGCGGCAGGCGGGCTCGGCACGATCTGGCGTCGTTCGCCGTCCCATCGCCACATCCTTTCGCGCGTCAGGTGCGTTCCGCCGAGCCAGAAGCTCGGGTTGTTGATCTCGACGAAGTCGATCTTCCCTTCCATCATGTTGCGCCCCGCCGGCGTCAGCGTGAAAAGGGCCTTCGGCGGATTCGCTTTCTCTTCGCCGATGATCGTGATCACCGGCACGGCCGCGCTGGCGAGATGCTTGAGATGCCGCAGAAACTCGCCGTCGCCGAAGCCGAAGCGCGGCGGCGTCTGATCGAAGCGCGGGAACAGCGAGGCGAAATCGCCGGCACCGGCATCGATGCCTTCGACCGCGCGGCGCTCCACCTCGCCGAGTCCGTTGCGCGTCGACGGAAAGCGCGAGGCGTGAAGCAGAAAGCCGTCGCGAAGAAACGGGAAGTCGGCAACGTCCGCGCTCAGAAAACGATTGAGTGACGTCGGATCGGCGTTTGTAAACGCGCTCCAGGCCAGCTTCGCCGCGCTGTTCATCGCCGGAGTGACCGCGGCGCGCGAATCGAATCGCGCAAAGACATCCTCCTCCGATTGCGTGCCCAGCGGCTCCGCGCACCAGATAAGCGAGATGCGCCGCACTTTCGAGAGCCGCGAGAAGAAATAGAGAAGGTGAACGAGGCAATAGAGGTCGTGCTCGAACCAGAGGACGACCTCCTCTTCCTCATGCGCGCGGTCGATCAAAGCCTCCTGCTCGAGCAACTCATTGCGAACCCGCAGAAGGTGCTCGCCATATTGCTCGGAGAGAAACGCGGCCCGTGCTTCCACCCACTCGTGCAGGGGAAGGCTCGGCTGCACCGGCCCGCTGATCAGTGATTCATGAAACGGTACATGCCGTCCCGGAATCCCCGCCCGCCGCGCCAGCGAAGCCGAGACGTCCCCGTTGTGGAAGTGCATCATGCGCGGGGGATGATAGCTGGGTTGGGGGAGTCGCGTTTCGGGGGTCGGGAGTCGGAGTGGTCCTCCGCGATCTCCGCGTCTCCGCGTGAAACGGTTTTCTCTATCTCCGATCCCCGACAACCGCCACCCGCAACGCTCACGGCCTCCATTGCATCGTCAGCCACGCCCGCGTCTTGTGCGTGACCTGCACGCGGGCGAGGCCTCCGGTGAGCTGGAGCGCGGGCGTTTTCACGATCGGCATCGGTGGCACGGAGATGCTGCTCTCGACGCCGAGGAGATCGGTGTCGCTTACGAGGTGGTGGCGCTGCCAGAAGAACGTGACGCCTGACGTACCGATCGATAGCCGTTCTGACCGATAGCTCTTGCCGGTCACCGAATCGCGGTCCAGCGCCGGATCGAGAACGCGGGGGATCAGCAGCGAGTCGGGCTCGATCGTCGACGCTGCGCCGCCCAGGGCGAGGTTTCGTCCGGCGCCGAGTGCAGCGCCGAACGTGAGACCGCCGAGGTGCATCGAGGCGCGCGCCGTGGCCTGCGCGTGATTCGCTGAATCGGCAGCGATGTCGATTCGTTCGGAAGCGATGCGACGTTGCCAGGTCGCAGCATGGACGTCGGCGAACGCACGATTGCGATGCCGCTCGAACAGGCCGCCGCCGGTGATGGAGAACCGCGCCAACGGAAACTCAATCTCGCGCGTCGCCCGCAACTCCACTCCTCGGCTATCGTGCGAATCGAACAGATGAACGCCGAGCGCGACCGGCGATCCCCGCCATGTCGAAGCGAGAGCCACTCCTCGCGGTAACTCACGGCTGCCAAACGCGCCGATCAGGATCGTATCGAGCCGCCCGGCGACGTCGCCGAGGCGGATTCCAAGCTCGGACGTGTGGCCGAACGCGGTGTACTGGCCGCCGAAAATCGACCTCCACTCCTGACGCCCGAGGCCGTAGTCGTGAGGCGTCACCGGCTCGTCGTGCAAGGCAACGGGCGTGGCGGGCGGAGGCGGAAGGGCGGGGACCAGCGAGCGATCGAATGCCAGCTTCGCCTGCGGCGCTGCACTCGTATCCGCGAGACGCCGTACAACGAAACCTTGCGGCTCGATCGACATGAAATAGAGCGAGCCGTCCGGCGACGGCGCAGGATCGATGGCCATGCCGGCGCTGCGGGTGACGTAGGTCGGACTCTCTAGACCGACTAAGAGATCTTGTCGGACTGGAGAGTCCAACCTGCGTGTATCGAACTTCGCGATATCGATAAAGCCGCGTCCGGCGACGGCCGCGAACAACGCGCCGTTCACTCCCCATTCGGGAGCGAATGCGCCAATCGCGGGCAGACGCTTTCCGTCGATCGCGACATACCACTCTCCATCTGCATGTTCAGCCCAGGCGATGCGGCCATCCGCGGCGACGCGCGGATGCGAGTAGACGACATCGAACGACGGCTCCGTTCGCGGCGTGACGTTGCCGGTCGTCAAGTCGACGGCGACGAGTTGCGACGCGCCGAATCGATTCCGGACGGCAATGGCGTGAGTAGCATCGATCGGATCGGCGTCCTTCACGTCGGCGAGGCGCGTCAACCGCTCGACACGTCCCGTCGCCGGCGTCCAGCGGAAGAGATCGTGATGCAGCAAGCCGTCGAGGTCGGGCTGTTTGTGCGTGAAGAGAATCGCTGCGCCGTCGCGCGTCCAGCGCGGATTCTCGATGCCTCCACCGTCTGCCGGCTCATACGAATGTTCCGGCTTGCGCGGAAAAGGCTTTGTCCGAACGGGCGCGACGTCTTCCGGATCGCGCTTCAACATTTCGGCAATCCGTTTCTGCGCCTTCGTCTCCTCTTCGTTCGCTCCGGTCGAATAGACGACCAGCTTCGCGACACCCTTCGCATCGCGCAGCACCATGGCCAGGTTCTTTCCGTCGGGTGAGACGGCAGGATCGCCGCTGCCGCGCGATGTCTCCTGCCATAACTCCCCTTCCCGCCAGCCACCAGCTCGCGCCAGCGTCATTGCGTTCTCGGACAGCTCCGCGGAAAAGCGCCCGTACAACCGCTCCGGCGATTCGCCGAACACGCCCGTGAACGCGTTGTCGAAACTGCGCCGCTGGCGTGCCGTCATCCGGGCCCAGAGATGGCGCAGCGAATCAGGGCCGTTTTTCTCGACTAACCATTCGAGAAACGCCGAGCCGGCGAGGTAGGCCATCGATCCGCCGAGGAAGCGAGGATCGGAATCGAGCTGGGCGTACGTTGGAAGTACACCGTTCATCGCCCACGTCCGCAGCACGGCCGCACGCATCGCTCCCGAGGGACGTCCGCTGCCGGTGATGCGCCCTTCGATCACCGTTGCGTATCCCTCCAGCACCCAACGAGGTGCGTGAAGCGTGATCGGGTTGAGCGGGAGCAAATGCGCCATCGCCCGATCGAACGGATTACGCGACGGCCGCAGCAGGTGGACGAGATGCGCGGTCTCGTGGACGGTCAGCAGATCGATCCAGTTCGAGTACTCGCCGATCACTTCCTCCGGCCCCGGCGCCTCCGGATACAGCACAATCCTCGGCGTATCCAACAGCGGAATGGTTGCGCCGTTCGGTTCCGCGATCGGGTTCTCGACGATGACATCCGTTATCGTCTCCGGCGCAAACCCGACCTCGGCCACCACCGCCGCACGCACCGACTCGAGCCGCGATGCCGCGCGGATCGACCACGCTTCGTACCGCGCCGGATAGTGAACGCGAAAATGCGCCGTCGTGATCGTGCGCCACACTCCATGAGGCGCCTGAGCGACGGCCGTTGTCGCGAAGAGGAGCGCGATGAACGCGAACCGGCGGATCATGCAAAAATGCGCCTCATGAAACGACTGTCGATGCTGCTCGCCCTGCTGATTCCGTTCGCCGCCTTCGCCCAGGAGAAAGCGCCGCCACACATCATGTTCGTGATGCACGGAGGCGCGGGAACGATCACGCGCGGCAGTATGACGCCGGACATGGAAAGACAATATCGCGAGACGCTGGAGCAGGCGCTGCGGACTGGCCAGGGTGTGCTCATGAAGGGCGGCACGAGCGTCGACGCCGTCGAAGCCGGCATCCGCGTCCTCGAAGACTCTCCGCTCTTCAACGCCGGCAAAGGCGCTGTCTTCACGCACGAGGGAAAGAACGAGCTCGATTCCGCGATCATGGAAGGGAAGACGAAGATGGCCGGCGCGGTCGCCGGCGTGACGATCATTCGCAATCCGATCTCCGCAGCCCGGGCGGTGATGGAAAAGTCGCCGCACGTGATGATGGTCGGCCGCGGCGCAGAGCTCTTCGCCACGAAGATGGGCCTCGAGATCGTCGATCCCTCGTACTTCTGGACCGAGCGGCGCTGGAAAGGTCTGCAACAGGAGTTGCTCAAGGAGCAGGAGCGCCAGGCGAATCCTCACGCCGAGATCAAGTCAGACGACGAGACCCGCCACGGCACGGTCGGCGCAGTCGCGCTCGACCTCGCCGGCAACCTCGCCGCCGGAACCTCCACCGGCGGCACGACGAACAAACAATACGGCCGCGTGGGCGACTCCCCGATCATCGGCGCCGGCACCTACGCCGACAACGACTCGGTCGCCGTCTCCTGCACCGGCACCGGCGAGTTCTTCATCCGCTGGACGGTCGCCCACGACATCGCCGCGCTCTACCAGTACAAAGGCCTGACCGTCGAACAAGCCGGCAACGAAGTGATCCACAAGAAACTCGAAGCCGTAAAAGGCGACGGCGGCGCCATCATCCTCGACCGCAAAGGCAACTTCGCCATGCCGTTCAACAGCGAAGGGATGTACCGCGGATGGATCGGGCCAGACGGCGTGCCGCATGTGTTGATTTATAAGGAGTGAGGTTGTGGTATGGCGGGCAGGGACTAGTTTGCCGACCACGCTGGCGCAAGAAACTCCACGTTTGGGATGTTCTTACCGACATGTCGAATCTTTCGTTCGCCGAAAAACACAAGCTCGAGAAGCTTCTTGAGATGTCGAGCGGTTACGTTTTGGATTTCTCGAATCGTACCTTCCAGGAGTTCGTCTTCGATAGCGTCGGCAAGGATATCGACGATCCAAAGTACGCGCGCGCAAGCGGATCGAAGGCCAATCGCCTCCGCGCGTTCTGGGAGAAGGAGCCAAACCATCTCGTCGGGAAACTCCTGCAGAATCTACTGGAACACTCCTCGAAATCCGGTGAAGCGCTGGAGCCCTGCCGACGCATCGCCGAACGTCTCATACAGGACGCACCTGTCACCGAAATCGAAGCGATCTCGCCCAACGCTAGCGGCCGGGATTTTGAGGCTCTCACTAAGTCGGTACGCGAATGCATTGAGAAGAATGAGCCCGACGTTGGCCTCGATCGTCTTCACACGTTCGTGGTGAAGTATGTCCGCGTGCTGTGCGAGAAGCACGGAATTGCCGTCGATCGAGAAAAACCTCTCCATAGCCTCTTCGGCGAGTACGTCAAGAAGCTGAAGGCAGCAGGTCGGCTTGAATCAACCATGACAGAACGCATCTTGAAGTCATCAATCTCCGTACTCGAGGCATTCAACGACGTCAGGAACGAGCAGAGTCTTGCCCATGACAATCCGGTGCTTAACTATGAAGAGAGTCTGCTCATCTTCAATCACATTGCAAGCGCGATCCGGTTCATCACCGCTCTCGAGGAGCCATCCAAGAACCAGGCATGTGAGGCCGCGAGAGAAGAAGACGAAATACCTTTTTAGCCGCGGCCCAACGCCGCGTTGCACCCATGCGAACGCGCAACTCGCCGACGCAACGCTATGTCTCGCGAGCCGTTTGTCGGGAAGCGGCCATCGAGGCACACCGCTCCTCTGATTCGACCTGCACCCCACGCCTTCCCCCCTCCTATTTTGCCAACGCCTCGATGAAGTCCGCGATGCTGGAAAACGTTCGGCTATCGTAGTTGCATGAAGGGTCGTGAATCCGCAATCGCTGAGTGGCCTGCCGAACGAGTTCGACCTTACCCTTATCGAGCGTTGCAGCACCGACGTACGGAAGCATCGCTACGTGAGCTAAGTCCCAGACGTCATTCACCACGGGCCTGTATGCCTTGTTCCGCACTAATTGGTCGAAGACCTCGACGAAGAGACGCCATCCTGGGGAAACACCGGGAGAACGCCGAAGAGTCACGGCAAACGACGACATTTGCGGATCGGTCATATGGATTCCAGCACGGCGGAGCCACCGGCTAGTCGTATTCTGGAAAGCAGCCTTCCCAGTGTCCTTGATTATGGCAATCTGCTCCTGCTCGAGGATGTAAACGGCTCGAGCTGCCTCGGCGCCACTCCAGTGGTAGACCTCTGGCCGCTGAAGTAACAGCTCGATCTGTGTACTCATCTTACGCATGCCAATCGTTCGATCAACGTCCATCAGGAAAATGGGATCGTTCCGAAACTCGTCACCCCACAGCTCGTGGAATGACGCAACAAACGGATCGTGCGGAGTGAATGGTTGCCCGTGAGCGAACTCACTCGCTGCCTGCCGAAGTTCGTGGTCAGGAAGTCCTCGCTGCTGAAAGAAGACATGCGGAACGTCTTCCTCGATCTTTGTGAAGCGTCTGAGAACCGTGATCGGGTTGTTGTCGGCCGGTATCAACTCAGAGATTAAGGAGAACGGAATAACCAGCTGATGGCCGCATCGAGTGACAAGGTCCGCGAAGTCGCCAATCCGAATAGGATCGTCGTTGTTGAACATATTGATCAGATCCCGGGAATCGACGAAAACTCGCATGGCTCTATTGTGCGCCGAGGGATGGGCCTCATCGTGCCAACGCCTGACTGGCGAAAGACCGGCCACGTTGCCGCTCCCGAAGGTTTCGCGGGGGCAAAGCTGCCCAACTGTTCCGGGCTAGCCTGCTGGCCCGCGCAGCACGGCGGCACGACGAAGCACCTGCTCGACAACGTCAGCCGGAAGACGACTGATGAGCTCTGCCTTCCGGGCGCGCCAGTCGAGATTCTTGATGTGATCCGCAAGCACAGCGCCCGAGACGCCCAGACCCGCGGGCAGAAGAACTTCGAACGGATAGCCTTTTACGTGTGAAGTGACCGGAGCGAAGAGCGCAAGCCCAGTCCGGGCGTTGTAGATCGACGGCGACAGCACCACGGCGGGACGCCGGCCAGCTTGCTCGTGGCCCGCCTGCGGATCGAAAGTAAGCCACACGACGTCGCCGCGCTCCGGAACGAAGGCGGATCTACCAGACTTCGTTGCCAACCGGCCCACCAGTGCTGGTTTCGTCGTGCCGATTCTTCGGGGTGATCGCGGCCACAAGCTCGGAGAGCGACAGTTCCGGCTGGACGATCGGCGCCACGACGAGCTTTCCGCCACGCACGGTGATTTCCACGGGAAGGTTCTCGGTGAACTGGATGTCCTGGGCGAAAGGCCGGGGAATCCGAACGGCCAGGCTGTTACCCCATTTCTGGATGCGCGTTCTCATAGCCGTATCTACATGGAGTATACGTGATGTATTCCGGGCAGCGTCGTTTTGGGGTCAGGTCTAAAGTCTAAAGTGCAGAGGACGATCGTCGCTCAGGCGATCAGGCTAATTCGGCACTTTAGACTTTAGACCTGACCCTGAAAGCCCCGCCGCGCGCCCGCTTGCCCAGGCCCACTGGAAGTTGAAGCCGCCGATGCGGCCGTCGACGTCGAGGATTTCTCCGCAGAGGTAGAGGTTCTTGCAGACTCGCGACTCCATCGTGGCGAGATCGATCTCTTCCAGCGGGACGCCGCCGGCGGTGACCTCGGCGTAGTCGAAGCCGCGGTCGCGGATGACGGGGAGCGTGAAATCGACGAGATCGCGAACGATGCGGCGGCGATCCTCCTTGGTCATGCGGCCGAGGGGCGTGTCGGGGGCGAGTTGGGCGATGAGGCGCTCGGGGAGGCGGCCGCGCAGAACGCTGGAGATCGTCGATCGTGGGTTGCGGCGGGTGGCGTCGAGCAGCACAGCTTCGAGCGAGTCGAACGTCTCGCCGGGGAGGAAGTTCGCGGACAGTGTGGCTGGCTGATTGGCGATCCAGTGGCGGCTGATGTCGAGAACGACCGGGCCGCTGAGGCCGAAGTGGGTGAAGAGCATCGATCCGCGGTGACGATGCAGGACGCGGCCGGTCGGCGACTTCACCGACAGCTCGGCATCGACGCTCGTGCCGCTGATCGCCGTGATCCAGTGACCCGGCGTCACGATCAGCGGGACGAGCGCGGGGAACGTGGTCGTGATGGTGTGCCCGAGGGAGCGGGCAAGGGCGTAGCCGGAACCATCGCTGCCGGTTTTCGGGACCGAGCGGCCGCCCGCAGCGAGGATGACGCGGTCTGCGTGTATCAATTGATTAATGATGAAGCCGGGCTCGATCGAGACCACTGGCATCCCGCTCACGATCTCGACACCGGCATCGTCCGCAGCCGCGAGAAGCGCATCGACCACATCGCGGGCCCGGTTGCTGATGGGAAAAATCTTGCCTGTGTCCTCGCGCTTGAGCGGGACGCCGAGTTCTTGGAAGAAGGTGATGGTGTCCGCGACGCCAAACGTGCGCAGAACCTTGGCGATGCCGTTCTGCAGGCCGTTGAAGTCCTGCGCGCGGACGACTTCATTCGTGATGTTGCAGCGTCCGCCGCCGGAGATGAGGATCTTCGCGCCGATCTTCTTCGCGCTGTCGATGGCAGCAATGCGCAGCGGCACACCCCGCTCACGCGCAGCACGAGCGGCGGAGATGGCCGCCATGAGGCCAGCCGCACCGGCGCCGATCACGGCGATGTCGTAATGGTCAGAGTGTGGCAAGGAGCTCGAGTACCTGATGAGCGCGCGCAATCGCTTCCGCGGCACTTGCTTCGCCGCCGTCCAGATCGTCGTCGTAATCGGCACGGTTGCGCAGGAAGCGAAGGCGAGTGAGGTGCGCTGTGATCGCGCCGCCGACTTCACCGCGTTTCGCGTAGAAGGTTGCCACTTCGCCATGCTCGGCTGCGCTCTGGCGAATGACGCCTCCGTGCCTTTCCCGCGACTGCTGCCGGGCCGTGGCAAAGGCGGCGTAATACGCGCGGCTCATCGCCGTGCGCAGGCAAGCGTCCCTGTCCGCCGGCAGATCCGGCGACACCAGCGTTTCCGCAAGAGCCAGGTACGCGCGCCAGTCGAAGGTCATTCGTAGGAGTAACCGAAGTTCACTTCGAACTGTGGATCTTCACGATCGTGGATCCACTGCCTTTCGAATTGAAAGAGGTCACTCAGCGTTGCTGCGCGCGGCTCGATCTCGATAAACACATCACGATCCCCGGATTCGTGATCGAACGCGAGCACAAGGTGCAGCGGGTGGCCGGGAAATGCCGCGCTCACCCTCTCCGCTGCCCGGACGAGCTTCGTTCTCAACAATGGATTGCGCGCAACAAACGCGGCCGCCTCGGGCGACACCGACGCGAACATCTCGTCGAGATCGTTGCGGCGCTTCCGAGGAAGGGCGGCACGAGAGGCTGAAACCCGTTTCGGCATGGCAAGAGAGATTGTACGGCGAACCGGTTAGCTCACGCGAAGACGCGAAGGCGCGAAGAACCGGTCCCTTCGCGTCTTCGCGGCTTCGCGTGACAGCGTCTGAGGAACCTCGCGTGACAACACCGAAACACGATTCTACCGGCGAAGCCATTACCATTCGCCCCCATGCTTCGTCGATCGATCGCACTTCTCGTCATTCTCGCCGCCATCCCGGCTTCGCTCCTCGCGCAGAAGCCGCTCGATGCCGCGCAGATCCAGCTCGCGCTTCGCAAGCTAACCGTCGTCGGAAGCGCGCTTTATGTCGCCGCGCATCCCGACGATGAAAATACCGCGCTCATCGCCTACCTCGGCAACGAGCGGCTCTATCGAACCGGCTATCTGGCCATGACGCGCGGCGATGGCGGCCAGAACCTTCTCGGCGACGAGAAGGGCGAGCTGCTCGGCGTCATCCGCACGCAGGAGCTGCTGGCCGCGCGGCGTACCGACGGCAGCGAGCAGTTCTTCACGCGAGCAATCGACTTCGGCTTCTCGAAGAATCCGACCGAGACGCTGGCGATATGGGGACACGACACGATCCTCGCCGATGTCGTCTGGAACATCCGCCGCTTCCAGCCTGACGTCATCATCACCCGCTTCCCGACGACGGGCGAAGGCGGCCACGGCCACCACACGGCCTCGGCCATCCTCGCTGTCGAGGCCTTCTCCCAGGCCGGCGATCCGACCAAGTTTCCCGAGCAGCTCAAGTTCGTCGGCGTGTGGCAACCGCGCCGTCTTTTCTTCAACAAGTTCTCGTTCCAGCCGCTCAAGCCCGACGATCCATCGCTCGCCAAGTCTCTGAAACTCGATCTCGGCACCTTCAATCCCCTCCTCGGGCGCTCCTACACCGAGATCGCCGCGGAGAGCCGCAGCATGCACAAGAGCCAGGGCTTCGGCGCGGCCGAGCGGCGCGGCACGGCGCCGAACTACTTCGACCAATTGGCCGGCGATCCCGCGACCAAAGACATGTTCGAGGGGATCGATACGACCTGGTCGCGCTACCCGGGCGGCGAGGCAATCGGCAAGATTCTGCAGCAGGCATCCGACACATTCGATCCGATGAATCCGGCGAAGACGATCCCTCATCTCCTCCAGGCGTACGATCGTCTCGAACAGGTCGGCGCCAGCGGATCGTGGGCTCGAAATCCATGGCCCGGCGTGAAAATGCGCGATCTGCAGAACGCGATCAAAGCCTGCGCCGGCCTCTCCATCGACGTCGCCGCGGGCGATTCATCGGTCATTGCCGGCGGCTCCGTCCCGGTCAGCGTCAGCGTCGTTAATCGCTCCGATTATCCCTTCACTCTGTCGATGGTGGCCTCCCGTTACGCCGATCCGAGCAAAGGAGTGAACGCGCCGCTGACGAACAACGTGCCGGTCAAGACCGATCTCGTCATCAAACTCCCCGCCGATTTTCCGATGTCGCAGCCGTACTGGCTGGCGAAGCCGCCGAGCAAAGGAACGTACACCGTCGACGACCAGCGCCTGATCGGCGTGCCTGAGAATCCGCCGTCGATTCCGATCGTCGTCACGCTCACCGACAACGCCATGCACACGATCATCCTCGATGCTCCTGCCGTCTATCGCTGGACCGACGCGGTGCTGGGCGAGCGAACACGCAACGTCGATGTCGTCCCCGACGTGACTGCGAACCTCGGATCGGGCGTGTATGTCTTTCCCGATACGAAGCCGAAGCCGGTGACTGTCTGGCTGCGCAACTTCGGCGCGACAGGGCCGGTCAGCGTGCGTCTCAAGTTCGTCAAATTCGAGGGCGGACCGGCCGCGCCTCCGGGAGCGACGCAGGACTGGAGCTCCGATCCGATCTCGACCGTCGTCACCTTCGCGAAGAAAGGCGAGGAGGCTCACGCCACGTTCATGGTTACCCCGACGAAAGCCGAGATGACGATGTTCATGGCTGCCGAGGCGGAGACGACGGATGGGAAGAAGATCGATGTCGGGCTGACTGCGATCGAGTACCCGCACATCCCCGCGCAACGCATCTTCGGCGACGCCGTCGCCAAACTCGTTCGCGTCGACGTCAAGAAGCGGGGCGAGCACGTCGGCTACATCATGGGCGCCGGCGATGACGTCCCATCCGCCCTCCGGCAGGTCGGATACGACGTCACGCTGCTGACCGACGACGATCTCGACCGCGGCGATTTTGCCAGGTACGACTCCATCGTCACCGGCGTTCGCGCCTACAACGCCCGGCCTCGCATGCGCCTCGCGCATCCCAAACTGATGGAGTACGTCAAGAACGGCGGCACACTCGTCGTCCAGTACAACAGCACCAATCCGCAGCCGCTGCTCGTCGACGTGCCGGGTCCGTATCCGTTCAAAGTGACGACCGAGCGCGTGACAGTAGAAGAGGCGCCGGTGCGCTTCGTCCATCCCGACTCGCCGCTCCTCAACACCCCAAACAAAATCACGCAGGCCGATTTCAACAACTGGGTGCAGGAGCGCGGCCTCAACTTCGTCAAGGATTGGGATCCGCAATACCAGACCGTGCTTTCGAGCAACGATCCCGGCGAGCCCGAGAAAGAAGGCGGCGAGCTCTATGCCCACTACGGCAAGGGAGCGTTCATCTACACCAGCTACGCCTGGTTCCGTCAGCTTCCGGCCGGCGTGCCGGGCGCGTACAAGATGTTCGCGAATCTCGTATCGGCGAAATGAGTGAGCGGGGGCCGGATGTCGGGGGTCGGGAGTCCTCGCGGGAGTCGGGGGCCGGGGGTCGGGGGTCGGAGCATGGCAACGACCCGACGGCCGCTGCCAAGCTCGCGGCCTCCGACAATCCCGCGGCTGCCGCTGGCTCCGCTCCGACTCCCGACCCCCGACAAACGACCCCCGCAGAACCCAACTGGTTCCTGCTGTACGGCATCGTCCTCGCCGAGCTGGTCATCCTCATCATCGCGTTCTACGCATTCACGAAAGCATTCGCATGAGGCCGATCGACTGGATCGTTCTGATCGGCACGCTCGTCACGATCGTCTCGTACGGCGTCTGGAAAGGACGTCATCGGAAGAATCTCGACGGCTATCTCCTGGCCGGCCGGCAGTTGCAGTGGCCGACGATTGCGCTTTCGATCATGGCCACGCAGGCCAGCGCGATCACGTTCCTCTCCACGCCGGGCCAAGCCTACGCCGACGGCATGCGCTTCGTGCAGTTCTACCTCGGCCTGCCGATCGCGATGATTCTTCTCGCCATCGTGGCCGTCCCGATCTATCACCGCCTCAAGGTCTACACGGCGTACGAATACCTCGAGACGCGCTTCGGGCCGAAGACGCGCGTCGTCACCGCGTCGCTGTTTCTGGCGCAGCGCGGCGTCTCGACCGGGCTGACGGTCTACGCGCCCGCCGTCATCGTCTCACTCCTCCTCGGCTGGAACATTCACGTCACGAACATCGGCATCGGCCTCCTCGTCATCGCCATCACCGTCGGCGGAACGAAGGCGGTCTCTCGCACGCACGTTCATCAACTCCTGATCGCGCTCGCCGGAATGGCCGTTGCGCTGACGATCGCCATTCACTCCTTGCCGGCGGACGTCAGCCTCTTCGACGCGCTCCATGTGGCCGGGAAGATGGGCCGGCTCAACGTCGTCGACTTCTCGTTCGACCTGAAGACGCCGTACAACTTCTGGTCCGGAATCATCGGCGGCACGCTGCTGATGCTCTCGTATTTCGGCTGCGATCAGTCGCAGGTGCAGCGCTACCTGACGGGCGAGACTGTGCAGCAGAGCCGCCTCGGCCTTCTCATCAACGGCATGATCAAAGTGCCGATGCAGTTCTTCATCCTCTTCGTCGGAGCGATGGTCTTCGTCTTCTTCCAGTTCACCGCGCCGCCGCTCTTCTTCAACAGCGCGGCACGGAACAAAGTCGTCAAGACCCGCTACGCCAATCAGTACGCCGCGCTCGAGCAAACGCACGCAGCGACCTTCGCCTCGAAGCGCAACGGAATGCGCGAAATGCTCGCGGCCATGCACACGGGCGACGATGCGCGCGCCGATGCCGTCGCGGCCCGCGTCCGCGCGCTGCAGACAACCGACGCGAACACGCACAAGGCCGCGGCGGACCTCATCACCAAAGCCGATCCGGCCGCCGATACGAACGACACGAACTACGTCTTCCTCAGTTTCGTCATCGGCTTCTTCCCCGCTGGCGTCGTCGGCCTCCTGCTGGCCGCCATCTTCTGCGCGGCCATGTCCGCCACCGCCTCGGGACTCAACGCCCTGAGCTCGACGAGCGTGGTCGATGTCTACCGCCGCTTCATTTCCTGCGACGCTAACGACCGCGACTGCGTGCGGATGTCGAAGATGCTGACGGTCTTCTGGGGCCTGGTCTCGATCGGCGTCGGCGAGTTCGCGTCGCACGTCGGCTCGCTGATCGAAGCCGTGAACCGCTTCGGTTCCTTCTTCTACGGCACGATTCTCGGCGTCTTCGTGCTCGCGTTCTTCTTCAGCAAGGTAGGCGACCTCGCCGCAGTCTCCGGCGCCGTCGTCGGCCAGATCGCCGTCGGCCTCTGCGCGATCTTCACGAATACCGCCTACCTCTGGTGGAACGTGGTCGGGTGCGTAGTGGGCGTAGTGGCGGCGCTGGTGATTCAGACGTTCATGCCTGATGCGGGAGTCGCAGATCGGGTGTCGGGGGTCGGAGCTTCGAACCTCGGGTAGGAACAGTTGGTTAGGCTTCCGTATGTTCCAATCGAGCGCCTTCTTCCCCACGCTTTTCAGTGAGGGAAAAGCAGAAACGTAGGTCGGACTCTCCAGTCCGACTGGGGAGTCGGGGGTCGGGGGTCGGAGCTTCGAGCCTCGGGTAGGAACGGTTGGTTAGGCTTCCGTATGTTCCAATCGAGCGCCTTCTCCCCCACGCTTTTCAGTGGGGGAGAAGCAGAAACGTAGGTCGGACTCTCCAGTCCGACTGCTCATGCCGTTCGGCAGCACGTGATGTCGGACTAGAGAGTCCGACCTACGTTCGTTTTTGTGTTTGCTCTCTTTTTTCGCCACACCCGCCCCACCGAAACCCTACTCCCGCAACCTCACTTCTTCCATTCCGCGATCGAGTCGCGGATCTCCGCGGCGAGTGCATCGTCCTTCGGCGTGGCCATCTTGAGAGCGCTCTCGGCGGTCGCAATCGCTCCGGCGCGGTCGCCACCTTTCGCCTGGATGCGCGACTTGAGGTAGAGATTGCCCATCGACGGCTTGATCTTCAACGACTGATCGATCCACTTCATCGCCAGCGCGTTGTCGCCGGAGTCGAACGCGAAGGATGCCGCGCGGGCAGGAGTGGCCGCATCCGTCGGAGCGGCACCGGCGACGGCAGCAGTCGCCGCTGCCATCACGTTCGCCGTCGTGTTCGTGCCGACTTTGAAGAGCACCATCGTGTCGGCCCAGCGCATCGCGACCACGGCGTCGTCAGTGGTCACGTCAGGAAACGTGATCGTGAAGACCTCCGCGAACGGTCCTTTCTGCGGCTTCGCCGTGACCCGCAGCGCGTCCTGCGCCTGCTCGTAGTTGAACGAGCCCCACTGCTTCGCGGTCTTGTTGAAGATCAGCGTCCAGGAATCCTTACCGGGGATCGTGTGCAGCGAGTACGCGCCCTTCGGCAACGGCTTGCCGTCGATCGTCACGTCGTCGCTGAACGTGATCTGGGTCGCCTCGTTCGCGCCGGTGCGCCACACCTGGTCGAACGGAACGAGACCGCCGAAGATTACGCGGCCCTTCGCCACAGGACGGCTGTAATCGATCGTGATGTCGGTGAGCCCGACCGTTTGCGTGATGACCTGATGCTGGGACACACGCGGAATCTTGAGTGGCGCCGGCTGCTGCGCGACCAGCGGCAGCGCGGAGATGAAGAAAAGACAAATCGCAAGGTACTTGCGCATCGAAAAGCTCCTTTCGGTTTCGTAACCGGGGCGGGATCGTAGCAAAACGGTAGGGAGGGTCGGTAAACTGATGGTGTCGGGTTGTGGGGAGTGGGAGCCGGCTTTGCTCTCGCACCCCGCTCCCTGCCCCGCATACCCCGAACACCAAGGAGAACACATGGTCGCCATCCGCTTCACCGGAAACTACGAAGACCTATCGACTGACCGCGGCTATCAGTTCAAGTTTTTCTGCGAGAAGTGCAACAACGGTTACATGTCGAGTTTCAACACCTCGACCGTCGGAGTCCTCAGTTCCGCGGCGCGCGTCGCCGGAAGCCTGTTCGGAGGCGTCTTCGGAAACGTCGCCAACAGTTCGTACGAGGTCCAGCGCGCCATCGGCGGGCCGGCGCACGACAGCGCGCTGAAGGAAGCGGTGGATGAGATCTCGCCGATCTTCAAACAGTGCACGCGCTGCGGACACTGGGTCTGCGAGCCGGTCTGCTGGAACAAGAAAGCCGGACTCTGCGAAAACTGCGCGCCGGACATGGACGAGGAGTTGGCGGCAGCGCAGGCCGAGGCGGCGCGGGAACAGGTGCAGACAAAAGCGCGCGAGGTGGACTGGACAAAGTCGCGCCAGATCGACCAGGTCTCCGGCGCGGTCTGCGCATCGTGCGGCGCGAAGTCGCAGGGCGGCAAGTTCTGCCCGGAGTGCGGCACCGCGTACTCCGCGAAAAAGAAGTGCGCCTCGTGCGGTCATGAGGCCGAGGGGACGCCGAAGTTCTGTCCGGAGTGCGGGGGGAAGTATTAGTAGGGAGAGACAGAGAGCAGAGACAAGAGATCAGAGATCAGGGGCGGCATTTCTGATCTCTTGTCTCTGAATCTCTTGTCTCTGCCTTACCGCCTTCGCCCAATCGCCACCTGCTCCTCCAGGAAATCGCGAAACGACACACCCGCTTCATGCAACTGCTGCGGCACGAGCGAAGTGCTCGTGAGTCCTGGCAGCGTATTCAGCTCCAGGAAATACAACCCATCGTCGGCGAAGATCAGATCGGTGCGCGAGTACCCTTCGCATCCGAGCACGCTGTGCGCGGTCAAAGCCATCTGCTGCGCCTCGTCGCGGATCGCGTCGGGGATCCTTGCGGGACAGATCTCGCGGGTTCCTTTGCCGAGGTACTTGCCTTCGTAGTCGAAGGAAAAGCCGGGATCGGTCTCGATCTCGATCACCGGCAGAGCCCGCGGTCCGTTCTCGCCATCGATGACACCGACAGTCAGCTCGCGTCCGGCGATGAACTGCTCGAGGATGTAGGGAACTTTCAGCGCGTGGACTGCCGCCACAATCGGAGCGAGATCGGTGGTCTGGTCGACTAAGAAGAGACCGCGCGACGAGCCACCGGCGACCGGCTTGAGCACGATCTTCTCGTGGCGCTTGAGCATCGTGGCGATGCTGCCATCGATGGCGCGGAAGTCGTCGACGACGAGCGATTCGGCGACGCGCAAGCGGCTCTCCACGAGCTCCTTCGCCCGTCCCTTGTCGAAGGCCGCGGCGCTTGCTGCCGACCCGGAGCCGGTGAACGGAATCCCGCGCGCCTCCATCAGACGTTGTACGCCGCCGTCCTCCCCTTCACCGCCATGAAGCGCGAGAAGAAAGACGGGATCCTCGACCGGAAGCGTGTCGAGCGCCTGCTCGAGATCGGGCCAGATGGCCGGCCGCGACGGCTCGAAATCGTTCGTGAAGGGGTTCTCGTGATGCAGTAGATCGTCGCGATGGACGTCGTGTACCGCACCGTTCGGAGCCCAGAACCAGGCGAGAGGTGCGTCGAGCGAGCGAACGATGTTCTGAGCCGATGCGACCGAGACGTGCCGCTCATCGCTGCGGCCGCCGAAGAGAACGATGACTGTCATTGGAGGTCCATTGTGCAAGCGGCATGCGTGGGGAGAAACCCGTGGAACGTTCACGCCGCCGAATATCACAATCGCATAGCGCGTTTCCCGCGCATATGCCGCTGCGAACCAACTCGCTGATCCTGGCCCTGCTTCTCCTCGCGACCACCGCCTCGGCCGCCGATCTGCACGACATCACCGCTCCCTCCAGGATCAACGCCTTCTTTCCTCGGCACGCCAAAATCCGCGTCGTGAACATCTGGGCGACGTGGTGCGTCCCCTGCGTTGCCGAGATGCCGGATCTGCGCATGATCAATGCCGCGTTCGGTCCGGAAGTGACGATGATCGGCGTGTCGATGGACGACATGATCCCGGGCGCGAAACGCGAGAACGTGGCCCGCTTCCTCGACCAGCACTGGATCGGCTACCTCAATGTTTACTACAAAGGCAACGCCGACGATCTCTCCAACTACTACCATTTCGAAGGGGAAATCCCCGTCACGATCGCCTTCGACGACGCCGGACACGAGATCTGGCGCCATCAGGGCCCGATCAAAAGTTCGTTAACAATAGCCGAGCTGCGCAAGCTGCTCAGGAGAATGCGATGAAAACCACCATGAGGTCACTTCTTTCGATTCTGATTCTCGTTTCTGCTGCCGCCTGCGTGAACGCCGATGAGCTGGCGATCGGGGCGAAGGCGCCGCAGTTCTCGCTCGTGAATGCCGTCGACGGCAAGACCGTCGCGTTTCATCCGGGCGATGGCAAGGTCTCGGTCGTCGTTTTCACCTGCAATCAGTGCCCCTACGCGAAAGCCTTCGAGCCGCGCATCATCGAGCTGGCCAAGCAGTATCAGGCGAAAGGAATCGCGTTCTACGCCATCGATTCGAACGATGAGTCGCAGTATTCGGAAGAGTCGCTGCCGGAGATGAAGTCGCGCGCGACGGAGCGGGGTTATCCGTATCCCTATCTCAAGGATGGCAACAGCGCGATCGCCCACGCGTACGGAGCGCGCGTCACGCCGCATGTCTACGTGATCGACGGCAGCGGCACACTCCGCTACCGCGGCTACGTCGACGACAGCGCCAAGCCGGAAGAGCGCCGCACGACCGGCCTCGCCAACGCCCTCGACGAGCTGCTCGCCGGCAAGACGGTGTCGAACCAGACCACACGCGCGTTCGGCTGCACGATCAAGTTCAAGGCGTGAAGCCTTGCGGTAGCCGGCATTTCTGAGGTCTAAAGGAACTGGCACCGCGCTCCCAATCGAGCGCTTCTCCCCCACGCTTTTCAGTGGGGGAGAAGGTGGCGAAGCCGGATGAGGGGGGCCTTGACCTCTCGACGCGTTGCCGAATGAGCAGCGCGTAATTTCACGCTGGCCGGAACTCTGTGCCGTGCGATTGCAACGCCCCCCTCATCCGCCTTCGGCACCTTCTCCCCCCGAAAAGCACCGGGGGGAGAAGGCGCTCGATTCGAGGGAGTCGCTGAAAAAGTGTGAGGAAACGATATAGCGCGAAAGGTTCGTAGCGAGGTGTCGTCAGTTTCGGTTTCGACCTGCCCCCTTTCGCTTCGCGGTGCATCGTCTGTGGAAATCGTCACCACCTGCCTGGTTTCACTTGACGTTTGATGTACGCGCCATCGAGAATAAGAGATTGTCCTCGAAAGATGACGGTTTCCTTCAAACCTCCTGCGATTGCTTGAAACACAAGTTGATTTCACTTCAAAAGAAGGTAAATCGCTTAAAAACAAGGTGATTTACCTTAAAAGATCGCAACATCGCCTAAAAACAAGGTGATTTACCTTAAAAGATCGCAACATCACCTAAAAATAAGGTGATTTACCTTAAAAGATCGCGAGATCGCCTAAAAACAAGGTGATTTACCTTAAAAGATCGCGACATCACCTAAAAATAAGGTGATTTACCTTAAAAGATCGTGACATCACCTCAAAACAAGCTGACTTCACTTAGGGGAAGGCGGCATCCCCATCGCTGAGCGCGGTCGATCCATTTGCGAAGAGCCTCGGCCAGTTCGCATCGCAGATTGCGGGTCAAACCGTCACGCTTGATCGCTGGACTTCGCCTCGGCGGCCACGTCGCTCGTAACGTTCACTCCCCGCACCACCACCGCGGCGATCAGGATGCCGATTGCGGCGGATGCGAGCACGTCGCTTGTCCAGTGGCGGAAGGCGAGCACTCGGGAGACTGCAACGGAGAGCGCCAGAAGAAACGCGGCGATGCGCATCGTGCGCGACGGCGAGGCGAGCATCAGGACGCCGCCGAGGGCGAAGGCGCCGACGGTGTGGCCGCTGGGAAAGGATGTGGCGGCGGCGCGGGCGTGCTGGAACGGGCCGAGCCAGAGCTCGGGACGCGTCCGGCCGGCAGCGTACTTGATGATCTGGACGGCGACGCCGGCTGCTGCTCCGCTGAACGCCATCGCCACTGCGTAGGCAATCCAGCGGTGATAGCCATAGGCCACGCCTGCGATGAGAAAGAAGAGGACGACCATCGGCGGGTTCATGCCGCCACCGAAACGGTTGGCGAAACGGATCGTGTCTTGAATCCCCGACGACTGCACGCGCTCGGCCCACGCCGTGACCGGCGCGTCGGCGAGACGCCAGATGAGCGCGATGATCACCGCTGCGGACACCGCAGCAATCGCATCGCTCCAGCGCATCCGCAGGCGCGTCGCGCGCACGAGCGTCCAGGCCTCCGCGAAATCGTGCGCGGCGTAACCGGTGGACGGATGAAGGATCAGGAGCGCGAAGAGGCCGGCGATGAACCAGAAGGCGATATCCCATGAAGGCGCCTCGCGGCCAAGGAACGACAGGTCATCGACGCCGAGCTGGGCGTGACAGCAGACGTTGTTGACCGCAATCGCCGGCGAGGGCCAGAAGACCGAGAGCGCGAGCAGCGCGATGAACGCGGCGGCGGCAAGGCGGCGCTTATTGTCGATAGACATCGAACCACTTTCCGATCATGCGCAGGGACGTGACGACGTGATAGCCGGTCAACGCGGGTGCGATCTCGTTGGCATGGGCGCGTGCGGTTACGATCACTGCTGGTTTCGTGCGGGTGAGGGTGTCGGGATCCGCGTAAATAACGCGCTCGTACTCGCGTGGGAGATCGCGCGTCCAGAGGTAGGGTGCGGCGTAGAGTGCGATCTGTTCGGGGGGTACTTGCTGTTGCTGGAGTGCACTGACTAGCGGACGCGTAGAGACGAGATCGTTGACGACCGGCATTAGCGCGATGGCGATGAATGCCATCGACACGATCGGAACGAGGCCGGTGGCGATGGTCGATGTTGTTAGGGATGCGCGCAGGGTGACGGCGAAGGCGATGATGGCGGCGGTGGCTGTGATGATGAGGAGGGTTCGAACCTCGGGGAGTTGGATGAGGGCGGATTCGGGGCCTTTGATGCGGGTTGGGTTGACGAAGAGGGCGGCGATGGTGATTGCGGCGATCAGGGCGTTGGCGATCAGGTTGGCCGCCGGGCCGGCGGCGGTCCAGCCGGCGGGCCGCCGGCGCTCCACTAATTCGCGGCGCTCCGCCTCACCTACATAGCGCGAGATCAGGAGTGCTACGGGCGGGATCATGGCCATCATGTAGACGTCGAGTTTGCTGCTCATGATCGAGTACGGCACTAACACGGCGATGATCCAGTTGACGAGGAAGCGCTGCGTGCGCCAGAGCGCGACGACGGCCACGCAGGCGAGGAAGAACCAGGGGAAGAGCGATGCGGGGAGATGCGCTACGTAGAACCATGGCGGGGCGTTGTGGACCCAGGAAGCGATGGCGCGGCCGACGGTCTGCTTGACGATAACGTCGTGCGTGTAGGCGCCGCCGCCGAGGATCATCGCCGGAATGAACCAGAGCAGCGGAATGACGATCATCGCCAGAAGCGCGGGCGCGTAATTGCCGCGCGGCGCGCGGCGGCGGCGCCGCCATTCCAGACCGAAGAGCACGATCGCGATCACGGGCGCCATCGGGCCTTTGATCAGGATGGCCACGCCGATGGCGATGCCGCACCAGAGGAGCGCGCGAAAATCGTCGCGCTCGAAGAAGCGCTCGAGTTGCCAGAGCGCGAGCACGGTGAAGGCGGTGAAGGTGACGTCCATCCGCGCGCTCTGCGCCGACGTCCAGACCATCATCGACGAGCCGCAGACGAATGCGGCGAGCGGACCGCCCATCCGCCAGAGCAGCCAGAGCAGAAAGACGAGCCCCATCAGCGACGGGAGAACGAATGCCCACGTCGAGTAGACGCCGAGGGGAAAGGAGAGGAGGTCGATGAGCCAGAAGTGCAGCGGAGGCTTGTGCGTAAACGGCATGCCGGTCAGTGTCGGCAGAAAGAACCCGCCGGTGGCGCGCATCTCGCGAACGACCTGACCGTACTTCGTTTCGTCGCCGACGAACAGATCGCGCTGCATCGGCGTGATGAGCGCGGCGAGGACGAGCAGAAAGACTGCGGCTGTGGTGAGGGAGCGCGGCACTGGTGAATAGTAGATTAGTGGATGAGGAAGCAGAGATCAGAGACCAGAGATAAGAGATAAGAGATAAGAGACAAGGGGTTGAAGCCGGGCCTGAGATCTCAGTCTCTGATCTCTGGTCTCTGATCTCTTGTCTCTGATCTCTGCCTTCAACAAAAAGAGCCGCCTTGCGGCGGCTCAGTTGATCAGGTGTGTCGTCGATCCGCTACGCCATCGCGTTTTGATTCTCGTAGGTGCGGATCCGGGCGGCCATCTGGTCCTTCAACTGGAGTTTTCGCTTCTTCAACGTTTTCTCTTCGAGCTCTTCATCGGTGGAGACCTCGTTCTTCGCAATGAGCTCACCAAGTCTCGACTCGCATTCATGATGCTCATCGAGCCACTTGCGGAACTCTTCGTCTTCGGTGCTGAGAATCCGTTGAATGTCAGCGATTTGATTCGACATCCTCTATCCTCCTTCGAAGTACCTTCGCTGGAAATTGTAGCACTCTGGCGGCGATCTTTCGATCACGCTAAGTAGCTTGCATTTCATGCAGTTGAGACTGCAATCGGCACGCCGCATGAATTCCTGACGGCAGCGCGCACGCCTTCCCATCGGCTCCGCCTTTGCACTACCATCCGCGAAATGTCGAAAGTGCCGTGGGCGCCTGAGGGGTGGCTGTTCCTGATTCCAGTCCTCATCCTGACAGCGGCGGCGCTGCTGATTCAGTGGACGATCGCCGCCATCGTCCTCGGCCTCCTGGCCATCTTCCTCATCAACTTCTTCCGCGACCCCCGCCGCACCGGCTCCGAGCATCACGTCGACGTCCTCTCCCCCGCTGACGGCACCGTGGTCCAGATCAAAGACATCCCCGATGGCGACATCTGGCCGGGCCTCACGCGGCAGGTCAGCATCTTCATGTCGGTCTTCGACGTACACGTCAACCGCGCGCCGATCAGCGGACGGATCATTCACTACCGCTACAACCCGGGGAAGAAGATCGCAGCGTTCGCCGAGAAGTCATCGACCGAGAACGAGCAGAACCTCATCGTCCTCGAGGACAAGCACGGCGCGAAGCTCGCCTTCAAACAGATCGCCGGCCTGCTGGCGCGGCGCATCGTGTTCGACAAAAAAGAGGGTGACGAGGTCGTGCGCGGCGAGCGCGTCGGCATGATCAAGTTCGGCTCGCGCGTCGACATGTTCTTCCCCGCCGGCGCCGTCATCAAAGTCGGCATGCGCGACAAAGTGAAGGTCGGACTGACCGTCGTCGCCGAGCTCGGAGCGAAGTGATGCAGCGGCAGGACGTCCGGAAGAACCTTCGCCGCGGCGTCTACATCGTCCCCACCTCGTTCACGATGCTGAACATCTTCTTCGGCTTCCGGTCGATCGTGAACAGCCTGCGGGGCGCTGAGGCGATCGCTCTCGGGCGGAACGACCTAGCGATCCACGCATTCGAGATTGCCTGCATTTCGCTGCTGATCGCCGCGGTGTTCGACACGTTCGACGGTCTCGTGGCCCGGCAGCTCGGCGCAACGAGCGAGTTCGGCAAGGAGTACGACTCGCTCGCGGACGTCGTCACGTTCGGCTGCGCCCCCGCCGTCCTCGTCTACGCCTGGGGCCTTCACTCCCTCGGCAAACTCGGCGTCGGCATCGCCTTCCTCTTCCTCGTCAGCGTCTCACTGCGGCTGGCGCGATTCAACGTCATGACCGGCAAGACCGACTACCGCTATTTCGTCGGCCTGCCCAGCCCGGCCGGGGCACTGACACTCGCCGCGGTCATCTACTACGCGCCGGCGCCGGTGATGGACCATCAATTCGCGACCGTCATCATGATCCTCACGGCCTGCACGGCGTTCGCGATGGTCTCGCCGATCCGCTGGCGCGCGCAGAAGGGCATCAATTTCCAGAAGGGACGATCACTGATGTACATCGTCGTCATCGCCGCGATCCTTGCCGTGGCCTGGGCCTGGCCGCGTCCGTTCCTCCTCTTCTTCGCCATCGCCTACCTCGCCTCGGGGCCGCTGATCCGTCTCTGGACGATCGTGTTTCCGCCAGCGATTCCGGCCGAGGTATTGCCAGCGCCGCCAACGGCGTAGGTCGAACGCGGAGGTTTTCTCCGCTCCTCCGCGGCTCCGCGTGAAAAAGCCTTTAACGGGTGTGCTACAAATCGCGCCGCACATGACCGAGCCAAAGACGCCCTCCGGCTACCGCCTTGCCATCGTCAATCCGCAGACTCTGGTCGGCGCGGAGATCCAGTCGATCCTTCGCGATCGCGCCTTTCCGTTCGCCAAAGTCGTCCTGCTCGACAGCAGCGGAACGGCGACCGGATTGCTGACGGAGATCGGCGACGAGCCGGCAGTCGTGCTTCCGGTCTCCGATGACGAGATGGAAGATTGCGACATCGTCTTCTTCTGCGGACCGGCGGAGAAGAATCGCGAATGGATCGAGCGCTACGACGATGACAACTTCGTCGCGATCGATCTCTCGCAACCGTCAAGCGCCGCGGACGGCAAGCTGGCCATCGCCGGCGTGAATCTCGACGAGATCGACGCGCAAGACCGCCTTCTCATCTCGCCGCATCCCGCCGCGATTCCGATCGCACTGATTCTCCACCAGATCGAGCGCATCAGCCGCGTGGAGAGTTGCACGGCGACGGTCGTGCAGCCTGCGTCCGAATCGGGACAGCTCGGCGTGGAAGAGCTGGCCCGGCAGACGATCAGCGTCCTCAATATCCAGACCGTGCCGCAGGAAGTGTTCGACCGGCAACTGGCCTTCAATCTCTACCCCGCTCCGGAGCGGAACGAGGAGTACATCGCCTCGCAGATCCGCGCGCTGACCGATCCCACCGCGCAACTGGCGCTCCTGATGACGCAGGGCACGATCTTTCACAGCCACACCTTCTCGCTCTTCGTCCGAACGAAGGACGATCTCAGCGTCGAACGGATCACGACGTCGCTGCGCGAAAACGCCGCGATCGCGTTCGCCGAGGGCGACCAGGCCTTCGGCACGATCGACGCGGCGGGCAAGGACGAAGTGCTGATCGCCGAGGTGCGGCCGGATGCGTCGATTCGCGGCGGCTTCTGGGTGTGGGCCGTCTGCGATAATCTCCGCCGCAGCTCCGCCCTGAACGCCGTGCTCATCGCCGAGAAGGTATTGTTCGGAAGCGGAGTGAATTGAGCGAGATCTCGCACAAGGAGACCCCATGCAAGACTTCTACGAACCAAAAGTCGGCGATGTAGCACCCGACTTTCGTCTGCCGTCGACGCGCGGCAAAGAGATGACGCTGAAAGAGCACAAGGGCAAGGACGTCATCCTTTACTTTTATCCGAAGGACGATACGCCGGGCTGCACGGCCGAGGCATGCTCGTTCCGCGACCACGAATCCGATCTCAGCAAAGCACACGCTGTCGTTCTCGGCGTTTCCACCGACTCGCTCGAAAGCCACGACAAGTTCCGCGGCAAGTACGAGCTCAACTTCCCCCTCCTCTCCGACTCGACCGGCGACATCGTAAAGATGTATGGCGTCTGGAAAGAGAAGAACATGTACGGCAAGCGCTACTGGGGTGTGGCCCGCACGACGTTCTGGATCGGCCCGGATGGCAAGATCAAGAAGATCTGGAAGAAGGTCGATACGAAGCGCCACGCGGAAGAGGTGCTGGCCGCGCTCGACGAGGCGCACGCGAAGAAGTAGTTCATCTGCGTCAATCTGCGACATCTGCGGATAAAGCCTTTCCGCAGACGAAACCTGCACGATTCGTCATCGTCGTAGTAAACGATCTCCTCCTCACCCGAGTAGAGGTTGTTTGAGAACGCACGAACGATGACTGCCGAGGCGCTGTTGACGATGGATGTAACCGCAGTGCCGAGGACATCGGAGACAGCGCCGGCGCTCCTGGCGGCAATCCGCCTGGCCCGCGACGGCAACGAGCGTGCTTTCGAGGAGATCATGCTCGCATCCCAACATCGTGTCGCATTGCTTTCCTGGCGAATCCTGGGCGATGCCGAAGAGGTCAAGGAGGCGACGCAGGAGACATTCCTGCGCGTCTTCCGCCACCTGCACGGCTACGACGAGCAGCAGAACTTCTTCGGCTGGCTGTTCCGCGTCACGGTGAATGTCTGCCGCGATCTGGAGAAGAAACGCAAACGGCGCTGGATCTTCGCGCCGTTCGATTCCGCCCTGAGCATCGCCAGCAGCGCCCGCGCCGCCGACGACGATCTCGCTGCAAAGGACGAAGTCGCGATGCTGACACGCGCCATCGATGCGCTGCCGGCGAAAGAGCGGCTGGCGATCATCCTGCGCGACGTCGAGGAGCTGCCGACCGACGAAGTGGCCGCAATCCTCGGCAGCACGCCCTCGACGGTGCGGGTGCAAATCAGCAAAGCACGCGCGAAGTTGCGCGCATGGATCGAAGCGCGAGGAGGTTCGCGATGAAGATGACCGAGTTCCGTTCGATGCAGCCGCTTTCTGACGATGACCTGGCCGCGATCCGCGCCAACGTCATGGCCAGAATCGGCGCGCAAAACCAGCGGCGAGGAATCCCTCTGTTCGTACGCCTCGCGATTGCCGCACTGCTCGTCATCGCTGTCGGCATCAGCTTCGTCGTCAGACGGCAGACACCGGATTCGCAGGTTGCCAGCAACCCGCACGTCGTCAGACCGCCTCACGCAGCGCCGGTGGCTCCCCGCGTGAACACAACCATCGAGACTGCCAACGTTAGCCTGCCAAACCCAGTCCAATCAGCAAAGTCTTCGATACCGAAAGCCGCTGCGGTCCGGCCGATCGCACGCGCTGTCTACCGGCCGAAGCATCGCCCACCGCAGAACCCCGAGTATCAAACCATCCGCATGGAAATCCGGACGCCGGATCCCGACGTCCGCATCATCTGGATCGCGAACCAGACCCCGACAACAACAGGAGGCAACTCATGAAACGACTCATCGTCATCATCGCGTCACTGCTCATCGCTACTGCCGCGATCGCACAAGAGAAAAGCGCCGACAAGAGCTCAGACGAGTACAACACCACGCGAGAGCTGCAGAGCAAGGTCTTCGAGGTTCACAGCCGCGACGCCCGCGAGATCGCCGCGTCCGTCAAGCTGCTCGGCAGCGGTTTCAAAGGCACGGCTCTCAGCGTCAACGAAGATCTGCACACGATCACTGCGCGCGATTTCAAGGAGAACATCCTCGCCATCGAGAGCGCCATCGCGCGGCTGGACCATCCAGTCGCCGACACGCCCGACATCGAGATGAAGATCTCCGTGCTGATCGGCTCGAAGACGCCGCTGGCCGGCGCCGAAGCCATTCCCGAGGAATTGGAGCCCGTGGTCAAACAGCTCCAGTCGACGCTCCGTTACGCCCACTACGGCCTGATGACCGCGGTGGTGCAGCGGACGAAGCCGGGCAACGGCATCAACGGATCCGGCGTCGCCGAGCCCACCCTCCTCGGCATGACCGTCCGCGAAGGCCAGCCGATCCTCTACACCTATCGCCTGGTGCGCATCACCACCACCGACTCCGAGCACCCCTCGATCGACATCACGAACTTCGAATTCTCGATGCGTGTCCCCATCACCGTCGGCGGCGCCCAACCGATCCAGTACCAATCGGTCGGCTTCGAGACACCCGTGTCCGTCCGCCAAAACGAAAAGGTCGTCATCGGCACCACGACCATGGGCGACAAAGCACTGATCGTCGTCGTAACCGCGACGGTGGCAGGGAAGAGGTAGGCGCAGCCGGCGCCGATCCTTCACTCATCACCAAACTCTCTAATCGAGCGCCTTCTCCCCCACCGCTTTTGTGGGGGAGAAGGTGACCGAAGGCCGGATGAGGGGGCAAGAGCCAGCACGTTCGACCCCCCAAGCCGTTATATGTTCCGCTCGCCTATGAAGATGACCAGACTAACCGCCGCCCTCACCACCACCCTCCTGTTGCTCGCTGTCTCCCTGACCGCCACTCCCGAGCAGGATGTTCGCGCCGCCGTGCTCCACTACCGTCAGGCGCTGATCAAGAAAGATCTGCCGGCGCTCGATCAGATCTGGACCGACGACTACATCTCCATCAACTCCCACGGTGTGATCCGAACCAAAGCCGAGCGCCTCGCCGATCTCAAGTCCGGCGTCACAGCTGTCGAATCGATCCGGCACGAAGGTGAGATCGCCGTGAAGATCCACGTGGACGTCGCCATCGTCACCTCGCAGATCACGCTCGCTGGCCGTTACAACGGCAAAGAGGTCTCGGGCGAGTTTCGAAGCACGCACATCTGGAAGAACGACAAGGGTCACTGGCAATTGCTGATGAATCAGCTGACGGCGATCGCGAAGGACTAGGGCTTGCGCGGCCGCAAGTACGAAGGCGCACGCAAGTACGCCGGCGAACATCGACCTCCGCCCTGACAGCACTCGGGCGAGGACGCCCGCCTCGGTGGTTGGATCCGGCACGGTGAGATCGCAGTGAAGATCCACGGCGACGTCGCCCATCGTCACCTCGCAGATCACGCTCGCCGGCCGTTACAACTGCAAGGAAGTCTCGGGCGAGTTTCGAAGCACGCACATCTGGAAAAACGATAAGGGTCACTGGCAGTTGCTGATGAACCAGTTGACGGCGATTGCGAAGGATTAGGGGTTTGCGCCGCTGAAAGTACTTACGCAGGCTTCGACCTCCGCCCTGACAGCACTCGGGCGAGGACGCCTCGGTGGTTGGATCCGGCACGAAGGTGAGATCGCAGTGAAGATCCACGGCGATGTCGGCATCGTCACCTCGCAGATCACGCTCGCCGACCGTTACAACTGCAAGGAAGTCTCGGGCGAGTTTCGAAGCACGCACATCTGGAAAAACGATAAGGGTACGGCGATTGCGAAGGATTAGGAGTCTGCGCGGCCGCAAGTACGAAGGCGCACGCAAATACGCCGGCGAACATCGACCTCCGCCCTGACAGCACTCGGGCGAGGACGCCCGAGTGCCCGCGGTCGAGACGACCGCACTCCTTGCGACGAGGAGTGTGGGCGTCTCGCCCGCGGCCATCGAGGCGTCCCGCCTCGGTGGTTGGATCCGGCACGGTGAGATCGCAGTGAAGATCCACGGAGACGTCGCCATCGTCACCTCGCAGATCACGCTCGCCGGCCGTTACAACGGCAAGGAAGTCTCGGGCGAATTTCGCAGCACGCACATCTGGAAAAACGATAAGGGTCACTGGCAGTTGCTGATGAACCAGTTGACGGCGATTGCGAAGGATTAGGAGTCTGCGCGGCTGAAAGTACGAACGCGCGCTTCACGCAGGCTAGAACTTCGACCTCCGCCCTGACAGCACTCGGGCGGGGACGCCCGAGTGCCCGCGGTCGAGACGACCGCACTCCTTTTCGTCCAATCCGTGACCTTTGTCACGAGCCGCGCCCGGATACCGGCTACGATGGGTCACCTTCGCCCAACCGCAATAGGAGAACACTCATGCATCTTTTCCGGACGCAGACGGCGCTCGCCGCTGCCGGTCTGTTCGCTGTGGCAATTCTTTTTTCGGTACCGAACGCGCAGGCGGCTACGTTTAGCGTCACCAACACACTCGATTCCGGAGCGGGCTCGCTGCGTCAGGCCATCACGGACGCGAATGCGACAGCGGGAGTCGACACGATCGTCTTTGCGATTCCGGGGAGTGGTCTGCACACGATCGCGCCGACGAGCAACCTCCCTACCATCACGGAGGGCGTCTTTATCGACGGATACTCGCAAGCCGGGTCGAGCGCCAATACGCTAGCCCTCGGCGATAACGCCGTTCTTCAGATTGAGGTAACCGGTACTGCCATCTCCAACGGCATCGGCTTCAATCTCACTGGTACCGTGACCAGCGGCGAGATCCGCGGGTTGCTGATCACCAAGTGGAACAACGCCATTCAGATGTCCGGCACCACCAACTTCATCATTGACGGCAACTTCTTCGGCACGAATGGCACCGGCACGGCGACGTCATCCGCGACCGCCAACGGCAGCGCGTTCTTCATTCTCAACTCCGCCGCGAACAACACGGTGGGCGGCGCCACCAACGCGGCGCGCAACATCATCTCCGGAGGTACGACCGCGGGCATCACGATGGGCAACAGCGGCACCACCGGCAACGTCATTCAGAACAACTACATCGGTACGAACGCTGCGGGCACCGGCGCTCTCCCTAACATTCAGGGCATCTCGCTCAACGGCGCCGACGCCAACACCATCCGTGGCAACGTGATCTCCGGGAACAACACCAGCGCTACGTTCTCGGCCGGCATCTCCATCATCAACACCTCAAATCACATCCTCGTCGTCGGCAACAGGATCGGCACGACCGCTGACGGCACCGCGCCGCTCCCCAACACATACGGCATCACGCTCTCCGACGGTTTCTCGGGCGGCGCCACGTCAACCACGATCGGGACCCAGGCCGAGCCGAACACGATCGCGTTCAACACGAAAGCCGGCGTTGCCCTGCAGGCCTTCACATCGAAGGTCTCACGCCTGAACACGATCCGCTACAACTCCATCTACAGCAACGGCGCGCTCGGCATCGACCTGGGTGATGACGGCATCACACCGAACGACTCCGGCGACGGCGACACAGGCCTGTTCAACGATCTGCAGAACTTTCCGGTGCTCACCTCGGCCCAGTTCGGCGCCGGAACGCTGACGATCGGCGGCTCTCTGAACAGCATGCCATCCAGTGCCTACAACGTTCAGTTCTTCCAGAGCACGGCCTGCGATCCATCCGGCGCGGGAGAGGGCCAGACCTTCCTTGGCGAAACCACCGTCAACACCGATGCATCCGGCATCGGCACCTTCAACGTGAACTTCCCCGGGACCGCTGCCGGAGTGGTGACCTCGATCGCCACCGATTCCCTCGGCAACACTTCGGAATTCTCCGCGTGCCAGGCGATTACCACGCCGGTCCTGCCGCAGATCAGCATCAGTGACGCGCAGCTGGTGGAAGGGAACGCCGGCACGTCGCTCATGACCTTCAACGTCACTCTCTCGGCTGCGTCGGCGGCGACCGTGACCGTCAACTATGCGACGGCCGATCAAACGGCGACTGCAGGCTCCGACTACGTTGCGGGGAGCGGCATCGTGACCTTCAGCCCGGGTCAGACAACGAAGCCCGTCACGGTCACGATCAACGGCGATGTGACCGCCGAGGCGGACGAGACGCTCCTCGTGAACCTCAGCGCGCCGGGCAACGCCACGATCCTCGATGGCCAGGGCGTCGGCACGATCAAGAACGACGACAACCTCTCGGCGCTCTCGATCAACGACGTCACGCTCGCCGAAGGCAACTCCGGCACGACCAGCTTCACCTTCACCGTCACGCTCACTCCTGCGGCGGCGTTCCCCGTCACGGTCAACTACGCGACGGCCGACGGAACCGCGATCGCCGGCTCCGACTACCAGCCTGCCAGCGGCACGCTTACGTTCTCCGCGGGACAGACGACAAAAACGGTCACCGTTCTCGTGAACGGCGACGTGACGACGGAGCCGAACGAAACGTTCGTCGTCAATCTCTTCAATCCAGGCAACGCTTCGATCAGCGACGCGCAGGGGCTGGGGACGATCACGAACGATGATGCCAACCCATTGATCACGATCAACGACCCTTCCGTTGTCGAAGGCAATAGCAGTTCGAAATCGATGAACTTCGTGATCACGCTGTCGAATCCGACCTCGACCCAGCTTTCCGTTCCCTTCAGCCTCGCCGACGGAACGGCCAACGTCGGGAGCGACTACCAGACCAATAGCGGCTCTTTCACCGTCTTCGCCGGGAGTGTCACGGCCACGGTTTCGATCGGGATCAACGGTGACACCACCGTCGAGCCGGACGAGACCTTCTTCATGAACCTCGGCTCGGTGGCCGGCGCCACGGTCGCCAAACCACAGGGAACCGGCACGATCATCAATGACGACGGTCTGGCCTCGCCCGGGATCTCGATCAGTGATGTGACGGCCGGTGAAGGCAACTCCGGCACGACGAACTTCAACTTCACGGTCTCGCTAACCGCCAGCTCGGCATCGACGATCACAGTCAACTACGCCACAGCCGATGGAACTGCCACCGCGCCGTCGGACTACACCGCGAAGTCGGGCGTCGTCACGTTCGCCCCCGGCCAGACATCGCAGAGCGTAACAATTGTGGTGAATGGCGACACCGTCTTCGAACCGAACGAGACCTTCTTCGTCAATCTCACGTCTCCGGTCAATGCGGTCATCATCGACAGCCAGGGTCAGGGAACGATCAACAATGACGACGTGGTCGGCTCGGCCGATCTTTCCATCCTCAAGACGGGAGCCACAACGGCTGCCGGAAGCGCGAACGTCGCCTACACCATCGTCGTGACGAACAACGGTCCCACCGGCGCATCGGGAGTGACGGTCACGGATGTCCTGCCGGCGGGTACGACGTTCGTGTCCGCACAAACGACCCAGGGCGTCTGCAGCGGCACCACGACCGTAATCTGCTCCCTCGGCGCACTGAACAACGGCAGCAATGCCACGATCACGCTGACCATCCAGATGCCCACAGCCTCAGGCGTCGTCTCGAACACCGCGACCGTGGCCGCAGCCGAAAACGACCCAACGCCAGCGAACAACACGTCAACCGCAGCGACGACCGTGAGCGGCGCAAGCCCGCCGAGCCCCGTGCCGGCACAGTCGACACTACTGCTTCTGATGCTCGGCGTCCTCCTGGGAACGCTCGCGGTGATCCGCCTGCGGTAACTTCAGCAAATGCTTGCTCCAAAAAAAGGCGGCCGTCTGGCCGCCTTTTTTTATTGCCAGGTCCGCACGTAAAAGCCTTGGGATCCACACAGAATACCCAGGGCGAGCACCGAAAACCCTCGAGTCTGCAAGGAATACCCAAGGGTCTGCGTGGGAATCCTCGACAGACTTCAACCTCCGCCCTGACAGCCCTCGGGCGAGGACGCCCGAGGGCCCGCGGTCGAGACGACCGCACTCCTTGCAACTACATTGAAGTGTGGGCGTCTCGCCCGCGGCCATCGGGGCGTCCCGCCTCGATGGTTGGATCAGCTAGCTCCAAAGTCTGCAACGGGTCTGGATCTGAAAAACAAGCGCCTAGTCTTCCAGCTTTCTATCGGCGATTACGCCACCTGTAGCCACAACGCGGCGCGGCGCAAAGCTCACAGCCGCTCTGCGTGCCGGCCCTCGCGGCGCGCGCTACACCGCGGCCGGCTTGAACGCGCGTATCCGATTGCATGCTTCTTCGAGCGACGCGAAGTCTTTCGCGAAGCAGAAGCGGAGCATGCGCTTGCCTGCGTCCGAAACGAAGAAGGCGGAGCCGGGGACGGAGGCGACGCGGGTGTTATCGAGCAGCGACTGCGCTGCTTCCTTGTCGTCGCGAAAATCATCGGGAATCGTCGCGAGCATGTAGTACGCGCCTTGCGGCACCGAGGGGGTGAAGCCGGCCTCGGAAAGCGCATCGGCGAGGAGGTCGCGTTTTTTCTCGTAGTCGGCGGCCATCTGGAAATAGTAGTCGTCGCCGATCTCCAGGGCCCGGGCCACACCCCATTGAAGCGGCGTCGGCGCGCAAATCGCGAAAAGATCGTTCATCAGGCCGATGGCACTTGCGACGCGCTCATCGGCGACGACGTAGCCGATCCGCCAGCCGGTGATCGAGAACGTTTTCGAGAATCCGCTGATCGTAATCACCAGATCGCGGCAGGACGGGATCGAGGCGACCGACACATGTTTCCGGCCCTCGTAGACGATGTACTCGTAGATCTCATCCGTGAATATCCATGTGCCGAATTCGCGGCATAGTTCGCCGATCTTCTCCAACTCCTCGCGCGTGAACACCTTTCCCGACGGATTCGACGGCGTGCAGACGACGATCGCCTTGGTCTTTTTCGAGAAAGCCGCGCGCAGAACGTCGAAGTCGATCGTCCAGTCCGGCGCCTGCAGCGGAACGAATTTCGGTTCGAAGCCGAGGACCTTGAATGTATTCAGGTGATATCCGTAGTACGGCTCGAAGAGGATCACTTCATCGCCAACATTCAACGTTGCCATCGCCGCGGCGAGGAAGCCACCACTCGAGCCGACCGTGACCACGATCTCCTTCGCCGGGTCGGCGGTGAATCCGTTGTGACGCTCGACTTTTCGCGCGATGCGTTCGCGAAGCAGATCGATGCCTTCGAACTTCGAGTAGGTCGCTTTGTTCGCGCGGATGGCATCGCAGGCGCCGTCGACGAGCTCGGGGATCGTGGGCAGATCGCAGATGCCCTGCCCGAGGTTGATGCCACCTACGCGCTCGCATTCGCGCGACATACGGCGGATGTCAGACTGCACGAGGCCTCGGAGACGGTCGCTGATCTGGTTCATGGTGGGAGAAGTTTACCGCGTGCCGCGAAAGGCAGCGCCATCGAGGATTGGAATGAGATCGTCGGCATCGAGCTCCGAGGCCACCTCGACGTCACTCTCCCGTCCGGCCTCGATCAGCTCCCGGCCTGAGGCCGACGCGGCCAGAGAGTCTCCAAGACCGGCGCGCAGCCTCTCGAACGCAGCCGCTGCAGCTTCGGCCTCGACCGAACGCGCGTGCGGCAGCCGGGCGATGATCGCGCCGGCGCCAATCCAGTCTTCGATTGCAAACCGGAGCGAGTCGTCGGGCCAGCGCTCGCCGCAAGCGATGATCGCTACAGGACGATTATCAATCCACCTCGCAACAGCCGCCGCATTGCGGAGGCAGCCGGCGGCGATGCTAGCAAAGCCGGCCTCTCGTGCCGCGAAGGCGATGGCGGACCCATTGCGCGACGGCAGCACCATGTGCGCGCCGATTGGAATCTCGCGCAACGCTGCCGGCGAGAGGCTGAACGCGCTCTCGCGCGTCTTTGAAGCGAGCGTCGCTCCCTCGGCACGCGCAAGTTCCGCAGCCCGTTCGTCGTTCCATGGACATGGGTAGATGCGCGCGCCACGGCCACAGGCGATTGTGACTGCGGTGCTGAAAGAAAAGACATCGACGATCACGACCACTGCCTCGGGTGGCACGTTCGCGAGCGCGTTCACACCCCAATCGCACGTCACGCGCATCGGAACGTTCCCGCCCACCACTCCCCTTTCGATCGCTCATCGATGATCGATAGTGCGTGTTCAAAGCACGCGGCAACAACCTCATCGCGCTTGATGACGAGGATGCCGCTGAGGATCAGCGACGCGCCCACATGCCGCTTCACGTCGCCGAGGAGCGGGATGATGACCTCGGGGATGATGTTCATGGTGACGACGTCGAACACGCCGCCGCGCAACGCGTCCGTTCCTCCAATGAAGAGAGGCATCCGTTCAGGCTCGACTTCGTTGCGGGCGCGGTTCTCGCGCAGCGCTGCGAAGGCGTCGACGTCGTTGTCGAAGGCGATGACTTGGTGGGCGCCGAGGCGGCACATGGCGAGAGCGAGGATGCCGCTGCCGGCGCCGATGTCGAGGCCGCGTTTGCCGGCGACGTTGATCGTCTCCAGGATCTCGATGCAAAGTGACGTCGTCTCGTGCGAGCCGGTGCCGAAGGCTTGCTCCTGCGGCACGACCAGTGCGTGGCGGTTGGAGCCGCTCGGAATCAGCGAGGCATCGGGCGCGACGACGAAATGCTCGCCGATGAAGAGCGGCTCGAGCGATTGCTGGTAGTGCTCGAGCCAATCGATCCGTTCGCGCTCGGTGGCGTGGAGCTCGATGCCTTCGATATCGCGTAACTCCGCCGCGGCAGCGTCACGGTCGTGCGCAGAATCGAAGTAGGCGGAAACGATCGACGTCCCGTTTACCTCGGATGATGAGCTCCCGGTCGATTGCGTTAGGAACAAACGCGACTGCACGAGATCCTCGATCGCGAGATCGCGCGCATCGAACGAAACGTCGAGGATGAAGTCCTTCACGCTTCCGGTGCGCCGTAAAGCTCGGCGTAGTCTTCCATCGCCGCCTGCACGACCGCGTGGGCGTGCGCGAAACCGTAGGAGCCCGAGATGCGGATGTTCACGGGGCCGCCGGGAACGAGTTTGTACGTTGCGAAGTAATGTTCGAGCCGTTCGATGAGCACGGAGGGAACGTCGCTGAGGTCGTGCGCGTCGCCCCAGACGTAATCGCCCTGCAGCACTGCGATGATCTTGTCGTCCGCTTCATCACGGTCGACGAGCTGCAATCCGCCGATCACGCGCGCGGAGAGGATGATCTCCGACTTGGCGATCGGCCGCTCACTGAGGACGCAGATGTCGAGCGGATCGCCGTCGCCGCGCTTGGTCACGGGCGTCAGTGCGGCGACGCGCGGACCGCAGTACGTTCTCGGAATGAATCCGTAAAGCGCGGGCGGCTGCGACGATGTTCGCTGCGGACGGTCAACGCGAAGGTAGCCGGACGCCTTGTCGACCTCGTACTTGATGAGATCGAACGGGGTGATCTCGATGTAGGCGTTGACGATGCTCGGAACGTCCGGACCGGCGGGCAGCCCGTGCCAGGGATGGGGACGCCAGCGAGAGAAGGATTGATCGGCCACGGCGCGCGATTCTAGCGCGAAGCTTGCGCGGCGATCATTGCAAGGACTTCCAAGGATTCAGCACAGGTACATTCGCGTGCTCAAATTCAGTTGTGTCACGAGAAACGACGGTGAGTCCATGGCGAGCGGCGGTTGCCGCAATCATGAGGTCCGCCTGCGAAAACGTGTGGCCGTTCTTGCGTCCCTTCTCAATAAGCAGCCGCCACGTCAGCAGTATGTCTTCGGTGATTTCGAGAACTCGGTTCTCGAACATCGGACGCGCCTGGTTGACCATCCAGTCCGTCAGCGCCATTCGCTGCCTCGCATCCTTCAAGATCTCGATGCCGAATCGAATCTCGGCAAATGTGACGACGCTAACGTAGAGGAGATGAAACGGCAGTCTGGATACAAACTGCACAACGGCCTGGTCCGGCTTCGGGCGCCGCAACTCGGACAGGACGTTCGTATCGAGCAACCAGCCGTTCACAGCTTCACGCGGCGAGTGCGCGCAGGCGTGTGCACCCGCTCGATGGTGATGTCGCGCAACGGAGAATCCCGCAGCATCTTCACCAGCACCTCGCCGGTCGGCTGGCCTTTCGCGCGCCGATACTCTTCAACCGAGACTACAACCACCTCTTCGCGTCCGTGCACTGTGATCTGCTGCGGTCCTTCGGTTTTCGCCTTTCGAACAACTTCACTGAACCGGGCTTTTGCATCTTGAAGCGACCACCGTCCTGGAGTGTCTGCGACCTTTGCGGTTGATTCTCGAATTCTAGTCATGGTGACCAGTATATCCCTACGGCGCCGTGAAAAAGTCCTTCACCTTCCCGAATACGCCCTTGTCCTGAAGCGGGGTCTCTCCTTCCAACTCGGCGTAGCGCGCCAGCAGATCGCGATGCGCTTCGTCGAGCGTCGTGGGGATGCGGACGGAGACGTGGACGTAGTGGTCGCCGCGGCCCGGGCCCTGGAGGAACTGCACGCCTTTGTTGCGCAGGCGGAAGATCTGGTTCGGTTGGGTGCCGGGGGGAACGCGCAGGGGCTCTGTTCCTTCGATAGTCGCGGTCTGCAGGTCGGCGCCGAGGGCGGCCTGGGTGAACGAAATCGTCTGTTCGGAATGAATGTCGTAGTCGCGGCGCGTGAAGGTGGCGTGCTCGCGGACGGAGAGGAAAACGTAAAGGTCGCCCGATGGTCCGCCGTTGAATCCTGCTTCGCCTTCGCCCGCGACGCGGAGACGCGAACCGTCGTCAACACCTGCCGGGATCTTGACCGAGATCGTCTTCTCTTCGCGTACGCGGCCGGCACCGTCACACGACGCGCACGGATCCTTGATGACTTTTCCTGCGCCGCCGCACTGAGGACACGTGCGGGCCACCGCAAAGAAACCCTGCGAATAGCGCACCTGTCCGCGGCCCGCGCATCCGGTACACGTGACCGGCTGCGTGCCCGCTTTCGCGCCGCTGCCGTGGCAGACCGCGCACGTGGCAACGCGGGGAACGTCGATCGTCACATCCTTGCCGAAAACCGCTTCCTCGAATTCGAGGGTGAGGTCGTAGCGGAGATCGTTCCCGCGCGCCGCGCGGGTGGTGCGCTTGCGGCCGGTGCCGAAGAAGTCGCCGAATCCGAAAAGGTCGCCGAGGATGTCGCCGAAGTCGGCGAACTGGTTTGGATCGAAGCCGCCGCCGCCAACGGCCTGGTGGCCGAAGCGGTCGTAGCGCGCGCGTTTCTCATCGTCCGAAAGCACGCCATACGCCTCCGCCGCTTCCTTGAACTTCTCCTCGGCATCCGCATCGCCCGGATTCTTGTCGGGGTGGTACTTCACGGCGAGGCGGCGGTATGCCTTCTTGATGTCGTCGACGGCGGCCGTGCGAGCGATGCCGAGGACTTCGTAATAGTCGCGTTTTTCTGTCGTAGCCATCGTTTACTGGTTGGTCGGTTCGCTCGGACTGTTCATCTTCATCGGGTTGTAGAGCATCACGCTCGTCAGGATGCGTGATGCGGCCTGCAACTCGAAGATGGCGTCGTTCAGACGCTGCCTTTCTTCCGAGGTCACCTGCTCTTTCGATTTGTTGATGATCTTCTGGACTTTGTCGCGGTCTTCGTCGCTGAGCATTTTGCCAAACTCGCGGAAGACCTTCTCGTTCGTGTAGACCATGCCCTCGAGCTTGTTCTGCAACATGCGAATCTCGCGGCGCGAGGCATCGCCGCGGGAGTGTTCGGCCGCTTCATTGACGAGACGATCGATCTCGTCCTGCGACAGACCGCCGGCCGGATTGATCTTCACGCCGGTCGACTGGCCGGTGGCCTGATCGCTGGCCGTGACGCTGACGATGCCGTTGGAGTCGATCGAAAAGGTGACTTCGATCTGCGGCACGCCGCGGGGAGCCGCCGGAATGCCGACGAGGTCGAACTTGCCGAGCGATTTGTTGTCGCGCACGAATTCGCGCTCGCCCTGGAGCACGTGCACGGTGACTTTGTTCTGATGATCGACAACGGTGGTGAAGATCAGCGAGTTCTTGGTCGGGATCGTCGAGTTGCGCTCGATCACCTTGGTGAAGACGCCGCCGTGCGTTTCGACACCGAGCGACAGCGGCGTGACGTCGAGCAGGATCATGTCTTTGATGTCGCCCCGCAGAATGCCGGCCTGCACCGCAGCGCCGACGGCAACGACTTCATCGGGATTGATGTTGCGGTTAGGCTCTTTCCCGAAGACTTTCTGCACGGCCTCGACGACACGCGGCATGCGCGTCTGACCGCCGACGAGGACGACTTCATCGATGTCGGCGGCGGTGAGTCCGGCTTCTTTGAGCGCGTCGTTGACGGGATCGATCGTCCGCTGGATCAGGTCCTCGACCATTTTCTCGAACTCGATTCGGGTGAGGACGCTGTTCAGGTGCTTGGGCCCCGAGGCATCGGCGGAGATGAACGGGAGCGTGACGCGCGATTCCGGGGCGACGGAAAGCTCATGCTTGGCACGCTCGGCTGCTTCCTTTAAACGCTGCAGGGCCATCCGGTCGTCGGCCAGACTGATGCCGGTTTCCTTCAGGAAGCCTTCGATGAGCCAGTCGATGATGCGCTTGTCGAAGTCTTCGCCGCCGAGGTAGGTATCGCCGGACGTGGAGAGGACTTCGAAGAGACCATCCTCGAGTTTGAGAATCGAGATGTCGAAGGTGCCGCCGCCGAGGTCGTAGACGGCGATGCGCTGATTCGTCTTGTTTTCCAGACCATAAGCGAGCGCCGCGGCCGTCGGCTCGTTGATGATGCGGAGCACTTCCAGGCCGGCGATCTTGCCGGCGTCGCGCGTGGCTTGGCGCTGGCTGTCGTTGAAGTACGCCGGCACGGTGATGATGGCCTCGGTGACCGGCTCGCCGAGAAAGTCCTCGGCAAACGATTTGATCTCCATGAGGACGAATGCGGAAATCTCTTCCGGCGAGTATTCGCGGTCGCGGATCTTCACTTTCATGTCGCCGTTGTCGGCGGGAACGATCTGATACGGGAGGATCTGTTTGGCGCGGCTGACCTCATCCGTGTCGTACTTGCGGCCAATGAGGCGCTTGATCGCGAATACCGTGTTGAACGGATTTGTGATGGCCTGGCGCTTGGCGATCTGACCGACCAGACGTTCGCTGTCTTCGGTGAATCCGACGACCGAAGGAGTGGTGCGGCTGCCCTCCCGGTTCGCCATCACCTGCGGCGTGGCCACGTCGACGACGGCGACACAGGAGTTCGTCGTCCCGAGATCGATTCCGATGATCTTCGACATGAATTACGTGCCTGACGGCGCGGCCTCGTCCGGACCACCGACCGCAACCTTGACCATTGCCGGGCGAATCAAACGGTCGTGGAGAAAGTAACCCTTCTGCATGACTTCAACGACGGTGTGCGAAGGGACGGATGAGTCCTCTACGCGAACGACTCCTTCATGGATGTTCGGATCGAAGCGGACGCCGGACTCCGTGATCGGCTTCAGGCCATGCCGCTGCAGGACGTCGAAGAGCTGCTTGTAGATGAGTGCCATGCCCTTGTGGAACTCGTCGCCCTCTTCCGCGTGATCGAGACCGCGGTCGAAATTGTCGAGCACCGGGAGGAGATCGCGAATCAATCCCGCCAGGGCGTAGCGCTGAAAGTCGTTCTTCTCACGCTCGGAGCGTTTGCGAAAGTTCTCGAAGTCGGCGAGCGTGCGGAGGTAGCGGTCGCGAAAGTCGTCCGCGACGGGTACTGCGGCCGGCGCGGCCGGACCATCAACAGCTTCCTGCGCCGCCACTTCCATTTCGTGCTCGATGTCCTCGACCGTGTCGCCGGTGTCTTCGATCACGTAGCGGTCGTCGTCCACGTCATTTCCGTTGTTTTTGTCGTTCACTGCTGTTGCTCCTGTTCTTCTTCGATCTTGCGGCTGAGGGCGAGACCGAGATAGTCGACCAGCGGCGCCATGCGAGCGTACTCCATGCGCATCGGTCCGATGATGCCGACCATGCCGAGTGGAGCCGTCTGCGTTCCGTAGCGCCGGGCCACGATGCTGAAGTTGTAGACCTGCGTGAAATTGCTCTCCGATCCGATCAGGATCTGCAGACCTTCTTCGGAGAGACAGGAGTTCAAGATCTCCACCAGCTTTTCTTTTTCCTGCAGGGCCAGGAAGGTCTTGCGCATGGAGACGGCATCGGCGAACTCGGGCTTGGTGAGAATGGAAGCCGTTCCCTCGACGTATAGCTCGTGCTCGAGCGGCGCGACGTCGTTGACGGCCTCGATGCCGAGGGTGATGGTCTTCTGCAGCATGCCATCGTGCATAGCCCGCTCTTCCTCGGTCATCCGAATCAGCCGCCTGCGAATGCTGTCGAGCCGCATCCCGCTGAACTCGACCGTGATGAAGCGCGAGATTTTCTGCAGCTCGTCGCGGGTGAACGGCAGCCGCGTCTCGATGATCTTGTTGACGACGACGCCGTTCTGCCCGACGAGGATGCACATGATCTTGTTGTCGGCGACGCCGACGAAGTCCATGCTGCGGACCGTGAATTGCAGCAGGGTGGGCATGAAGATGACGCCAACCTGGTCGCTGAGCCTGGAGAGAACGCGAGAGGCAAGATGAAGCACTTCGTCGATCTCGTTGGCGTGACTGACCTGATCGTCGATCGTCTCGCGCTCGCGCTGCGTGAGCGTACGGGAGCGCATGAGGTGGTCGATGAAGAAGCGGTAGCCGAGGTCCGTCGGGACGCGACCGGCTGAGGTGTGAGGATGCTGCAGGTAACCGAGATCCTCGAGATCCGCCATCACGTTGCGCAGGCTGGCCGGCGAGAGCTGAAACCGCCCGCACTTCGCCAGGGTGCGCGAGCTGATGGCCTCACCGGTGGCCACGTGTTGCATGATGATCTCGCGCAGCACCTCGCGGGCGCGCGTGTCGAGATCATCACCGCTTCGATCGATATGCTGGACCATGAGTTTGTAATCGAGTTTATAGGCGAGTGCGCGGACGAGTTTGGCAGCGAATGGCCGGGCTTGTCTGGCAGTCTCGCCGAATGACTGCCAACAAGCACGAGAATGTAGGAATTGCGCCGGATGGTGTCAAGATTCGCGGAGCGATGAAAGAGATGATTGAAGTGGCAATCTGCCGCAAACAACCGCGGCTGTCGCGGGCAATCGCCGCCGCGCGCGGAACGTGGATCGCGCTGCTCTTCTGCTCAGTCCTCGGAGTCCCTGCTCACGCCGCGACTCTCGACCGTATCGCTGCCGTCATCGATCAACAGGTTCTGACCGTCAGCGAAGTCGACCAGATGGCTGAGGTTCGTTTCGTTCCGCGCGTCGCCGGACGAAGCGATGACGATTACCACCACGACATCCTCGAAGCACTGATTGCGCAGGCACTGCGGTATCGCGACGTGGAGCGCTTCGGAGCGCAGGACATACCCAAAGACTCGATCGAATCGCGGCTGGTGGAGATCCAGCAACGTTTCGTTCCGCCGGCTTCGCTCGAGGCAGCGCTTCTCCGGGCGGAATTGACTCTCGACGAGTTGCGCGCACTCATCAAGCGCCAGTTGCAGGTGGAGGCTTACGTCCAGGAGCGCTTCGCCCCGCTGATCTTCGTCGCCAACGACGACATCGCCGCGTACTACAACGGACCGTGGCGCCAGCAACGTGTCGCCAGAGGACTTCCGGTGCCCCCGCTCAACGACGTCCGCGAAGAGATTCGCACGCTGATCCGGTCACGCCAGCTCGAACAGCAGATCGAGACGTGGACGAATCAGTTGCGGGCGCGTGCGAATGTGGATGTGTATGCGTGGAAGTGACTGATTGCGCTCGCTGGCGCGAGCGCGTTGTCGGTTGTCGGTTAGTTGCGCTTCGCGCGTTTTGTCGGTCCGTAGCGGTCGGTTGTCGTCGGTCTTGAGGGCGGCGCGTTGCACGCGGACGGCTGCCAGCAAGAACCGGCCAACCGATGATTGACAACTGACATCGCGACTGATTGCGCTCGCCCGCCCTCGTTAGCGCGAGCGCGTTGTCGGTTGTCGGTTAGTGGCGCTTCGCGCGTTGTCAGTCAGCAAGAACCGGCCGACCGACAACTGACAACCGATAACTGACAACCGACAACGCGCGGCCCGCCAGGGCCGCGCAATTAAGGTACTGGGTTCGCGTTCTGCGTGTAGAAGACGGTTGAACCTATCTCCGTCCGCAGACCGCGGCTGTCCAGGATCCTGACCGTCAATGTGTGCTTCGAGTTTGCTAGCTTCGTGGTGTCAATGACGAAGCGCCATCCCGAGTTCTGGCTGTTGAACAGATACGGATACTGCACGACGACATCAGGCCGGGGGAAGCCGTACTGCGCCTGTCCCAGGAAGTCTCCGTCGACGATGATCTCAACCGACGTGAGTGAGCTGAATTCGGTCAGGGCCCAGCCCTGGAAGGTGACCGTCCCCTTCATGAAGTCATTGGTCTGGGGGACATCGGTAAAGCCAAGGGCGGAGCCGACGCGGTCCTCCGCGCACTCAAAAAAGACGGAGATGCCATCGCGGTTTGGCAGCTCGGTGAACGTCTGCTGCTGATCGCCGACGCGTACTTTCAGCACGTGATTGCCGGGGCCTACGCCGGACGCGAGCAGCGCGCCGACGTCCATCGTGAAGAGGAAGCCGGAGTGTGCTGCGTCAGGGTACCCGGCGTAGTAGCGCTCCACGTCGAAACGCGGCAGGCCGTAACAGTTCACGTAATTGCCGAAAATCGGATTGAATGCGCAATCACCGGTCGAATACCAGATGCGGCCGTCGATCAACAACTGGGCATAAGCGACGCGGCCGGTGTCGCTGCGGGTGCCGAGGTCGAGAGCCCAGCCGCGAACCGGCGTGATATGCGATTGCGGATTGATGGCCGGCGAAGCCGGTGGAAATACGTTGCAACGCGTACCGTACAACACCGCGTCGGGCTTCGGTTCATCGATGTAGCCGAAGGGCTTCAGATTCCCGCCCTCATTGAAGATCTGCACGGTGCGGCGGCCGATGAGCCGCGAGAGGCCCAGGCGGTCGGTCGCGCGCACGTCGAGCGTGTGCACACCATCCTGGATTCGCGTTGTATCGACGTTGGCGATGAAGGCGCTGTAGAGCGCATCGGGCCAGTCGGCAATCGTGTTGGCCACGTCCGGACGGGCATCGCCGTACATGGCGTTCTGCACGACACCGTTGTCGATGAGCACCTCGACCTTGGCCACTCCGTCGGTGTCGAGCGCCCAGCCTGAGACCGGGAACGAACCGGAGGCGTTGTACGTGGCGGCAAGGTCGGGAATGTCGACGTTGCCGAAGGGCGACTGATTGATCGTGTTGTCGACGGAGATCGTCCGGCGCCCGAGCTCCGTGATCGTGTTGTCGCTGGCGAACACGCGTACGGCGATCGTGTGTGCTCCATTAGTGAACCGGCTGGCCAGAATGCCGATCTGGAAGCCGGGCGCGATGTGCTGGATGCCTGGATAGTTCGGGTAGGACTGCTCGACGTCGATGCGCGGCAGATTCGTGTTGGAGTTGACCACGAACTGATCGTCGACGTAGACCGCGATCCTCGAGATCGCCGAGGGGTTGAGGAACCACCCCTTGACGAGGATCACGCCGCTTTGCGTCACGGACGAGTCAGGAAATTCGAGTGCGCCATGCGTCTCGACCGTTTGCGCGGTCAGCACAGGCATGACGACGAACGACACCAGAATGGCGAGAACCAGGCCGCGGGTAACCCTTCTCCACATAACCCCAACCTCCCCGAAAATAACCTTGCCCGATACTGCTCAGCCGAGGCGTAATCGCGCCGGTTCGTTGATGAACCGACGTTCAATCCATGGCCAGTTTGCCGGAGTTTATACTGCCTCGGTGAATTCTTCAAATATCGATGCGTCCGCTATCACGATCGAGGATGTCCGGGAAGCCGCCATCCGCATCCAACCCTACGTCCACCGTACCCCTCTGCTGAGCAGCAGATCCCTCTCCGAGGCCATCGGCGTGGAGGTGCGTCTCAAGTGCGAAAACCTCCAGCGCGCCGGATCGTTCAAGATCCGCGGGGCGATGAACGCGCTCCTGCAGGTGCCTGAGAACCAGCGCCGCAACGGCGTCGTGGCCTTCTCCTCCGGCAATCACGCCCAGGGCGTCGCCTTCGCCGCCAGACTCCTCGGCATGAAGGCCACCATCGTGATGCCGGAGGGATCCAACCCGTCGAAGGTCGCGGCGACCGAGGCGTACGGGGCGACGGTGGTCACGGCCGGGGTCACCTCCGCGACGCGCGACACCGTCGCTCGCGACATCGCCGACAAGAGCGGTGCGTCGGTCATCCCTCCTTTTGATGATTGGCGCATCATTGCCGGAGCCGGCACCGTCGGACTGGAGATCGTCGACGAATGGCCGGAGGTGGAGACGATCGTCACACCCCTCGGCGGCGGAGGCCTGCTCTCGGGCGTAGCGATCGCGGCCACGTCGAGCAAGCCGGACATCGCGGTCTACGGCGTCGAGCCGCGCGCCGGCAACGACGGCGAACAGTCGTTCAAGTCGGGCCGGATCGTCTCCATCGATCCGCCGAAGACGATCGCCGACGGCGCCCGAACGCTGGCCATCGGCGAGCGCAACTTTGCCGTGATCCGCGAACGGGTTCGCGACGTCGTCAGCGTCGAGGACGACGTTCTCCTCGACGCCGTGAAGTTTGCGATGTACCGAACGAAGCTCGTCATCGAGCCCACCGGCGCGCTGGGGATCGCCGCGCTGCTCTCGGGCATGATCAAGCCGAAAGGCAAGACCGCGATCGTCGTTTCCGGAGGCAATCTCGATTTCAGCCTGCTCTGCTGATCGATCCCTTTTCGAATCATGACCGCTTCCCTCTTCGGCGAAGACCCCTTCGAACCGCCAGCGCGCAGCGATGCGCCGCTGCCGGAGCGGCTGCGCCCACGCTCCCTCGAAGAGATCATCGGTCTCGACGAGATCCTCGGCGAGGGACGCTTCCTGCGCACCGCCATCGAGAGCGACCGCATTCCCTCGATGATCTTCTGGGGGCCTCCTGGCTCCGGGAAGACCACGCTGGCGCGCATCATCGCCAACAAGACCCGGGCGAAGTTCGTCACCTTCTCGGCCACCAGCACTGCCATCAAGGAAATCCGCACGCTGATGGAGGAAGCGCGCCGCGAGCGGAAAGCGCGCGGGACGAAGACGATCGTCTTCATCGACGAGATCCATCGCTTCAACAAAGCGCAGCAGGACGCCTTCCTCCCCTACGTCGAGGCCGGAGACATCATCCTTATCGGCGCCACGACCGAGAACCCGTCGTTCGAGGTGAACTCCGCGCTGCTGTCGCGGACGAAAGTCGTCGTCATTCCCGCACTGGAGCGCGAACAGGTCATGACGATTCTCCGTCGCGCCGTCAGCGATCCCTCGGTGCGCAAGTACGGCATCGAAGTCAGCGACGATGCCCTCGACTTCATGGCCGCGACCTCGGCCGGCGACGCGCGCCAGGCGCTCAACTCGCTGCAGCTCGTCGTCGAGACGGCAACAAAGGACGACGGCGCGATCGATAAAACGAAAGTGACGCAGATCCTGCAGCGCCGTTCGCTGATGTACGACAAAGGCGGCGAAGAGCACTACAACATCATCTCGGCGCTTCACAAATCGCTTCGCAACGGCGACGCCGACGCCTCGATGTACTGGCTGGTGCGGATGCTGGAAGGGGGCGAGGATCCGATGTACATCGCCCGCCGCCTCGTGCGCGCTGCTTCCGAAGACATCGGCAACGCCGACCCTCAGGCGCTGGTCTTCGCCATCGCCGTCCAGCAGACCGTCCACTTCCTCGGCATGCCTGAAGCCGGCGTCGCGCTGGGGCAACTGGTCACCTATCTTGCCGCCGCACCGAAATCGAACGCCGTTTACATCGGCTACGGCGAGGCCGTCCGCGAAGTGCGTCAGGGCGACAACCCGGGCGTCCCCCTTCATATCCGCAACGCTCCCACGGGCCTCATGAAAGACCTCGGCTACGGCCGCGGCTATCAGTACGCCCACGATTTCGAAGACCAGACCGCAGCAATGGAGTGTCTTCCCGACGCATTGGCCGGCCGCCGCTTCTACGAGCCGAAAGAAGCAGGCGCCGAGGCGAAGATCAAGGCCCGGCTGGACGCGATGCGCGACGCGCGGAAGAAGTGATCCTGGACGGTACGGGACGCTCACGCGAAGCCGCGAAGGGCGCGAAGGAGAGCATCGCAAACATCAACCCTTCGCGTCTTCGCGTCTTCGCGTGAGAAAGCCTTTGCGCCCCGCCGGGAAATCCGCCTCATTCAGCGGCTGTATACTGCGATACCTCCATCCAACCGGGAAACGGCAACTCCATGAGCTTCACGCGAGACGCTTTCATCAGCTACGCCCACATCGATAACGAACCCCTCCCCGATGAGAAGGAAGGGTGGGTGACGCGCTTCGACAAGGCGCTTCGACAGGTGCTCAGCCGTTATACGGGCAAGGATGCGAACATCTGGCGGGACGAGAAGCTGCAGGGGAATGACGTTTTCTCCGATGAGATCCTCAGCCAGTTCCCCGAGACGGCCGTGCTCGTATCCGTCCTCTCCCCGCGCTATCTGAAATCGGACTGGTGCAGCAAGGAGATGACTCAGTTTTACGAGATCGCTGAGAAAACGGGCGGCATCATCATCGGCAACAAGTGCCGCATCTTCAAAATCATCAAGACACCGTTCGGAAAAGACGAGTCATTCCCGCCGGAAGTGGCGGGAGTGCTTGGACGCATTCTCGGCTACGAGTTCTATCACCTCGGCGACGACAACACGCCGCAGGAGCTCGACCCCGCGTATGGCGATTCGGCACGCCAGGAGTTCCTGAAGTCCGTGACGCGGGTGGCCTGGCACATCAAGGAGTTGCTCGATGTGATGTCGAGTGCGCCCGCGGCCGGCAAGGCCATGCCATCGATCTATCTCGCCGAGTGCACGCGTGACCAGCGCGACGCGCGCGCGACTCTCGAAGGCGAGCTGAAGCGCCTCGGGTACGACATCGTTCCCGATTCCCAGCTCCCCACCGACTCGGCGGAGTACGTCGCCGAAGTCGAACGGCTGCTCCAGCAGTGCGAACTGTCGATCCATCTCATCGGCAGCAGCTACGGTGTGGTCCCTGACGGAACCGATCAGTCGGTGGTGGCGCTGCAGAATCAATCGGCCGTCAACATCAGCCGGAAGAACGGTCTTGCCCGCGTCATCTCCGTCCCGGCTGATCTGCAGACCACCGATCCGCGCCAGCAGGCTTTCATCACCGCGCTGCATCAGGATGCCGGCTTGCAGTTCGGCGCAGACCTCATCACCGGCGGGATCGAGGATCTGAAGAGCGCCGTGCGCGCGGCAATTGCCCGTGTCGAGCGGGCTGCCGCCGCTCCCGTTGCCGATGGCGATAAGACCCTGGTCTACGTGATCTGCGACCCTCGTGACATTCAAGCCACTGTGCCGCTGGCAAAGAGTCTCGTCGCCAGCGGCATGAGAGTGGAGCTGACGGTTTTCGACGGCGACGCGGCAGCTGTGCGCGAAGCGAATGAACAGCTCATGAAGACCGCCGGCGCAATCGTTCTCTTCTGGGGCGCCGGCGATGACACCTGGCGCGCCTACCAGCAGAGTGATATCCGCAAGAACGAGGGTGCACGCCACGACAACCCGCCGAAGACAATCACGTATGTCGCTGGGCCTGCAACGAGCAAGAAGCAGTTTCTGCTTCAAACCGAAGCTGGCGTCATCGATGGGTTGAGCGCTCCCGAGGAGCAGGCACTCGCGGCTCTGGCCTTGGCGCTGGGGCTGAAGTGATGTCGACGAATCCGTTCCCCGGCCTGCGGCCATTCCTGGAGGAAGAGGAGCATCTCTTTTTCGGGCGCGAATCGCAGGTCGACGCCATGGTCGATACGCTTGCCGCGTCGCATTTCCTTGTCGTGGTCGGGACATCCGGATCGGGGAAATCGTCGCTCGTAAACTGCGGCCTGCGCCCGGCACTTCATCGCGGAATGATGGCGCGGGCCGGCACGTCGTGGCGCATCGCGCAGTTCCGGCCGGGGAACAATCCGATCTGCGCCATGGCGGAAGCGCTGGCGAAAGAGGGTGCGCTCTACAGCGATGCGGCGGAAGGTCCTTTCAGCCAAAACGAGATCATCGAGTCGAGCCTTCGCATGAGCAAACTCGGGTTGCTGGATGTTTTCCAGCAAGCCCGCCTGGCGCCGGGAACCAATCTGCTCGTGGTGGCCGACCAGTTCGAAGAGCTTTTTCGATTTCAGGAGCAGAGCGCAATCGGAACCAACGCGCGCAACGATCTCGCCGATCAGGCCGCGGCGTTCGTCAACCTCCTCCTGGCAGTGCGCGAGCACAAGAACCTGCCCATCTACGTCACGCTCACGATGCGCTCCGACTTTCTCGGCGAGTGCGCGCAGTTCTACGGACTACCGGAGGCGATCAACGGGGGCCAGTACCTTGTGCCGCGGATGACTCGTGACGAGCGCAGGCGCGCCATCTCCGGTCCGGTCGGAGTCGGCGGCGCGACGATCGATCCTGTCCTGCTCACGCGTCTGGTCAACGACGTCGGCGCGAATCCCGACCAGCTTTCGATCCTGCAGCATGCTCTCAACCGCACGTGGCGGCAGTGGGAACGAGAGGGTAGCAAGGGGCCGCTGACCCTGCAGCACTACGAGAAGATCGGCACGATGGCGGGCGCGCTCGATCAGCACGCGGAAAAGGCCTACGCGGAGCTCACCACGCCGAGGGAGCGCGAAATCTGCGAGAAGCTCTTCAAGGCGATTACCGACAAGGCCAGCGATGCCCGCGGCGTGCGGCGGCCTACGAACGTCGACACACTCTGCAAACTGACGGGCGCGACGGTCGAAGAGCTGACCACTGTCGTCGACGTCTTCCGTAAGCCCAGCCGCTCCTTCCTCATGCCTCCATTCGGCGAGGCTCTGAAGAGCGATACCGTCATCGATATCTCCCATGAGAGCCTGATGCGCGTTTGGGACCGCTTGCGGATCTGGACCGATGAAGAGGCGCGATCGGCGGGAACCTACCATCGCTTGAGCGAGACTGCGTCACTGGAGGCCGTGGGAAAGGCGAGCCTCTGGACCGGCCCGGACCTGGCGGGGGCGCTGGCCTGGCTGAACGAAGAAAAACCGGACGCCTGCTGGGCCGAGAGGTACGCGCCGGGCTTCAACGGGGCGATCGCGTTTCTTCAGAAGAGTGCGCGGGCGCAGGTCACCGAGCAAAAGCGCCAACTCGATGAAGTGCTGGAGAAGGCTCGGACCCAGGCTCGCTATGCCCGGGCGATTGCACTGCTTTCTGTGGCGCTGGTTCTCGCGGTGGTTCTCGCAGGCTTGTTCTATTACCGAAGCGCCACCGCCGCGCACGAGGCGGAAAAGAGGAAGCTCATAAAGTCCGAAGAGTCCCTTCAGAAACAGGTCGTTACGTCGCAGGCCGTCGCGCTTCAGGCGTTTGCGGTTGACAAGCAGCAGCCCGAGGACGCACGAAAAGTTCATCAGAGCTTCGAGGCTCTTGCCCATATTTCCGCGATCACGGCAACCGCCTCCCCGGAGCACCACTCCGACACGAAGATCCAGTACTTCAAGAAGGCGACGGACTCACCGAAACTCGTCACCGCACTCAAGGACCTGGGCTTCGAGGACGTGAGCGAGAGAACTGCGTCCAATCCCCGTGAGACGAATGGCATCTGGTACGGAGCCCGCGTGCCGGAGAATGATGTCAAGCTCGTCGCGTTTGCGCTCATGCGCGCCGGCATCGATCTTCAGAGTATTCAGCCTTCCCTCCACATCGGGCCCGAGGTAATCCAGGTCGGCCATAACCCCTGGGTGCAAGACCAACCCCCGTTCACACCGGACGTCGTCAGCAAGACACCGCTCGGCCAGCTCCGCCGCACGGAAGCACGAACAAAGGCGGATGTAATCGGCACGATCTTCAAACTTGATCCGAAGGCGCGGGAGGGATGGATCCAGGGGCCGGAAGGCCCGGTGTACTTCCAGTTCTCACCCGATCCGCCGCCGATTCCTTTCAAAGTAGGCGACGCGGTGACATTCACCGTCTACTACGGAAAGCGAATGTACGCGGAGGGGGTCACGGCACACCCGGCAATACCTCGACCCGGACAAAACAGAGTGAGTACCGAGGTTTCAAACGTGACGCCCCGGTAGTTACCGGCCGACCTCCGCGTCTTTCGCGAAAGACTCCCGAGTCTTTTGCGAGAGACTCCCGAGTCTCTTGCGAAAGACCCCCGAGTCCTTTGCGAAAGACTCCCGAGTCCTTTGCGAAAGACCCCTGAGTTCTTTGCGAAAGACCCCCGAGTCCTTTGCGAAAGACTCCTGAGTCCTTTGCGAAAGACTGCCGAGTCCTTTGCGAAAGACTCCCGAGTCCTTTGCGAAAGACCCCGAGTCCTTTGCGAAAGACCCCCGAGTCCTTTGCGAAAGACCCCCGAGTCCTTTGCGAAAGACTCCCGAGTGCTTTGCGAAAGACCCCGAGTTCATTGCGAAATACACCCGAGCTCATTGC